>WNGK01000490.1_pt1 | contig 90229 bp, 77 predicted proteins | sample 5400601 | NCBI WGS metagenome assembly WNGK01 (sample SAMN13153376, study PRJNA577476) | soil metagenome | isolation source: 60 cm soil or saprolite under Garry oak tree replicate 1 | place: USA:California | collected 2016-06-15 | reverse complement strand
CGCCGGGTCCAAGGCCACCCAGCGGTTCATCGCGGGATACGCCCAGGATGAGTCGCGCCGTGCCGGGCTGGACATTACCGTCACGGCGGTGCTGCCCAGGATGACTCCGTTCGGAGACGTGGGCAGGCGGGGGGTCCGGGCATACACAACCCACAACAACCAAACCGAGGAGGCATACCTGAAGCAGCTGGGGGAACCGCTGACCCCCGAGATGGCCGGGTCCGCCCTGGTGGACCTGGTACGGGCAGATCCGGCGGCCACTGCCCCCGGGTACCTGCTCACCGCCGCCGGGCTGCAGAAGCTGCCATGAACACCAGCGCGGGACCGGGTGCCCACCGGTCCCGCGCTCCCGTCCGCATTACCCATGCGACGGGTGCCCCGCTGGGCCCGGGTATGTCTGGGCGATGCCCGGCCACGTCTCGGCATCCGCGCCGGACGCGACAATCGCAAGATCCTGATGATGCCGGCGCCGGCCCTGACGACGGCACCGCTGACGTCCCCGTTGCCAGCGAGGACAGCGGCGATCCGATTCGCGACGTGGGCCTGCCGCTGTTAGACGTCGCTTTCTAGAATAGGGAAATAAGGAGGCCCATCTAGGCCCTCCTCGCCAGTACGCAGCGCCGGATGCAGGAGCAGGCGCCGAAACTCCTCTTAACCGCAGCCCCGGCATTGGCGGGTCGCGACGGTCAATAAGTACCGCCGTTCCGAACTGGCGGGGCGGCGGATGTTTGCCGTAGGCCGCCGAGGCGAGCATGACGCCCGAGGCCGGCGCTCGCCGGCCCCGGGACCGGACCGGGAGGCTAGGGTCCGGGCCAGGGATCCCACTGACGCGAACACGCCCGCCCCACGCGCAGGGTTCTGGCAGGGGCAACCCGCCCGCATAACAGTCATCACAACCACCAGGAAGGCAAGGCAATGGCAAAGATCACCGTCGGCCAGGAGAACAGCACCGACATCGAGATCTACTACGAGGACCACGGCGAGGGGCAGCCGGTCGTGCTGATCCACGGCTACCCGCTGAACGGGCACTCGTGGGAGAAGCAGGAACGCGTCCTGCTGCAGGCCGGGTACCGGGTCATCACCTATGACCGCCGCGGCTTCGGGCAATCCAGCCAGCCCACGATCGGCTACGACTACGACACCTTCACCGCCGACTTGAACACCCTGATCCAGTACCTGGACCTGCGCGACATGATGCTCGCCGGGTTCTCGATGGGCACCGGCGAGGTGACCCGTTACCTGGGCACCTACGGGTCCGGCCGGGTCGCCAGGGCCGTGCTGATGGGCGCCATCCCGCCGTTCCTGCTGAAGACGCCGGACAACGCCGACGGCGTGGACGCCTCGGTATTCGACGGCATCAAGGCGGCCGTCGTCGCCGACCGGCCCGCGTACTTCAAGGACTTCCTGGACAACTTCTACAACGTCGACGTGCTGCGCCCCGCGCGGATCAGCGACCAGGCCTGGCAGAGCAGCTTCAACGTCGCCGTCGCCGCCTCTGCGTATGCCGCGCACGCCTGTGTGGACACGTGGCTGACCGACTTCCGCGCGGACCTGCCGAAGATCGACGTCCCGGTGCTGCTGGTGCACGGTGACGCCGACCGGATCCTGCCCTACCCCGCCACCGCCGCCCGGCTGCCCGCACTGATCAAGGACCTGACGGTTGTCACCGTCGAAGGCGGCCCGCACAACATCGCCTGGACCCACCCCGAGATCGTCAACCCCGCCCTCCTGGACTTCCTCGCCGAATAAGCAGCAGCCCGTCGGCGTGACGGGTACCGCAGTCCGGGTGAGCCCCACGGCCCGGGCCTGAACAGCATGCAGGATGCCATGGCCGCGACGCTCGCGGCGGCTAACATCGCAGGGACCCTCATCCTGCGGGGTCTCCTCGGGTATCTCGTACCAACGGACCCGCTCGCCCACCTTCGCCCTGGCCTTCCAGCGCAAGCTCTTCGGAGCGGTCTCGACGGCCTTGCTCAGCACGCCGATCTGCTCGACGGCGTCGTGCTGCCCGCCTGCGGGAACCAGTCGTCGGCCATCACCGCTGGCCAGGGCGGCGATCCGGTCCAGGTTCAGGGTGACGGTCCGCCACCACCCCCAGTCGTTCCCGACGATCCGGCGAATCCGATCCAGCCCGATCATGCCCGGCTCGTCGCCACCCCGCACCGGGTAGGCCGAACACAGGTACAGCACGTCCTGGGCATCCTTCTCGTTCAGCTCGACGATCTGGAGCTTGGTGAGCAAGAGATCGGACAGGTCAAGGGTCACCGGCATCCGTCCGAGCCGGTCCCTGAACTCGACGGTATGGCACATTTGCAACCGGTCGACCAGGACATCCAGGGACCGCCCGGTCTCCGCAGACTGGAAGTACAGCTGTTTATGGCCGTAGAGCGCGTTGAAGTTCTTGTCGCCCACATATCCGCGCTCGGCCAGGAACCGCGTCAACGGCCGACGGTCGCTTGACTGGGTCGCCAGGTCGAGATCCTGGCGGTCGCCGCCCCGGGGCGGGAACTCGGGCGTGAGGTACTGGATCGCCAGACCGCCAGCCAGCCGGACGGTGATGCGCTCGTCTGCCGCGGCCGTGCAGATGCGCACGGCCTCCTCAAGGGCAGTCGGCCCGGAATCGGTCACACCCAGCCCCCCGCCCGGAACGGGCGTTCGACGCCGTCGCCGCCCACGCTCAGCCTTCCACCCGGAACGAGCGTTCGACGCCGTCGCTGCTCACGTCGATCAGGTATCCGCGGACCACTCCCGAACCTGCCTCGCTGCCAGGGTTGACGCAGAGCGTCGGGCCGATCTTCTTCTCGCCGCCGGACTCATGAATGTGGCCGTGCAGGCTGAGCAGTGGCCGCACCGTCTGAACCGCCTCCAGAACGCCCTTCGAGCCGACCGGCCCGCGGATCAGGTCACCGGCCGAGGCCTGGAGCCTGAGGTTGTCGTCAAGGACCGGCGCGGTGTCGAGGCCCGACCCATATGGCGGGCAATGGATCAAGAAGATCGTCCTTTTCGGGTCCCTGGCCTGGTCGGCGAGGGAGTAGATCTCCTGGCGGAAGTCATCCTCGGAAACCTCCCGCGGCGTGTGCCACGGCGTTGGGCTGGATTTCCCCAGCCCGATGACCTGCAGGTCACCTGGGATGTCCACGACCGCACCGTCGGCATTTATGCAGGCCTGGCTGTCTGCAAGCGGCTCGTCGATGTCGTACGGGTCGTCGTTCCCGGGAATCAGCACGAGCGGAACCCCCGTTCCCTCGAGCCGCTCGGCCGCCAGGTCAAGCCACTGCCTGACGCGGGACCGTATTTCCCTGCTGAACAGCGCGTCGAGCTTGGCCTGGTCGCCACCCAGGGCATCCACCTCTTCCTTGGTCGTCCGGAAGGCGTAGTAGCCAAGGCCGGCCACATCGCGTTCCAGCGCCGCGAGCTCCTTCTCATTCCGGGCCACCCGGCGCTGCCCCAGGAGGGTCGCCTCGTAACGGTCGCCGACCGCGACGATCGGGACCATTGCCTTGCCGGTGAGGTCGCCCGCGTAAAGGACCGCGTCCGCCTTGTAGACGTTCATCCGCACGGCATTGAGCAGCTTCCGCCACGCTGGATCGGAGGCATGGAAGTCTGACACGACGTACAGGCGAGTGCCATGGCGCTTCGACGTTCGCTTCAGCAGCGGCATCTGCTCAGCCTATGGGGTTGCGGGAAAGGATCGGGCCATCCGAAGGGCTAGTCGGGTGGGAGCTCCCGGTACAGCAGCGACCTCTCGACGCCGGAGATCCGGTTTTTGATGGCCATGACGATGTAGATGACCACGGCAATCACGTACAGGGCAATGGTCAGGGTGATCCCGGTGTTGTTGAAGTAGGACAGGACTCCGCCCTGACCGGGCTTGAGCGCGGAGCCGACCGCATCGGAGATCGGCTTGATGCCCGCGAACCAGTAGGTGAACACCGCGAAGATCAGCCATATCAATCCGAACGCCCACAGCGCCTTCCGCCATGGCGCGTTGCGCATGAGGTCGGGCCGGGAGAACCGGGAGACTAGTGCATTCACTCCGGGCAGGACCCAGCTGAACAACGCCATGAGGATGCTGAACCAGATCGTGGACACCAGGTTCAGCTTCCCTTCCGGTGGTGCGATGGACTTCGGCAGCAGCGGGAAGTTCTGCAGGATCGCCAGCACTACGCAAAGGCCGACAGCGGTGAGGATCGCGTTGATCGGAGCGCGCAGCCGCTCGCTCACCTCGCCGAACCACTTCGGCACCTGCCGGTCCAGGCTCCAGGCCAGCGAGATCCGGCTGATCAGGCTGATGTAGACCGGGCACAGCAGGAACGGCCAGAGCGTGGCGGCGATGCTGACAAACAGCCAGATCGGCCACAGCCCCGGGCTGGAAATGGCGGAGGCGAGCGGCAGCGCGATCGGCTGCCCCAGTGGCGTCTTCAGGCCGGACCAGAAGTTGATGCCCCAGCCCAGGAGATTCTGCGTGCCCAGACGGCTGCCGAGCGTGTCCACGTAGAGCGAATTCATGATCACGGCGAAGAACAGCGCGCCCAGCACGCCGATCAGGATGCCGCGCTTGATGTTTCCCCTGACCTCGCCGGCGATGTATGCGGAGTACTGGAATCCGATGTACTGGAAAAGGATCACGCTCATCAGGAACGGGAGCACGGCGGTGCCGAAGCTGATGCCGTGCCCCAAGACGCCGCCCGTGACCGCGGCCTTCTGCAGCGACGCAGCGGTCATGTCGGTGTACTTCGGCAGGTTCGCCTCGAAGCTGGCGCGGTGGACGAACGCCAGGCCGGCGACCCACATGACGATCCACGACAGCAGCCCGATGGCTCCGAGGCCAGTGACTATGCGGTGGAACCTGCGGGTCGGCTGAACCACCACCAGCAGAATCAGGCCGATCACGACGAGCGCGCCGATCATGCCGGGCCAGCTGGTGATGGCCCCGCCGGAGGTAAACCAGCCGTTCGCCCGCTTGAAGAAACCCGACCCGGTCCCGATCCCGATGATCTCGCCGCTGATCTGCGTATTGCGCAGCACGATCGGTATCTCGAAGGCGATGACCGCGAGCGAGGCGAAGACCAGCGTGAATGACTCGACCCATGCCAGGAAGGGCCCAGCGACGGGAATAAGCCGGCTGGTGAAGACGTAGTCGCCCCCGGATCTGGGCATCACGGTCGCGAGCGAGGCGAAGATGAGGCCGAGGAAGACGCAGCAGACCCCGACGAGAATGGCCGCCCACCCGTAGCTGGTGAGCCCGGCCTTTCCCACCGGTACGAAGGCGAGGGTGTAGAACACTGGCGCCCACGCCACCGTAATGCCGATGAACGCCGCGGTGTTGTAGAAAAGGGCGTTCCGGACGCTGACCTCGCGGACTAGTCCGGACGACTGCCGGACGAACAAAGCCCGGCCGCCAGTGGGAGCTGCTGTCGTATCCGCCATCCCAGCCTCTCTCGTGAGATAGACCGTCCTGACCGGCTTGTAAGGGCCCGTACGATCGTAACGCCGCGAAGCACGTCAGCCCAGGCCGAAAAGGGAAATGTCGCGCGCGGCTCTGCGGCGCGGGGGTCCTCGTCGCGGCGATCTTCGTCGCCCGCTCCCGATCTTCTACGTGATCAGGGCCCGTGCAACGGGCTCGCGGCATTAATGTGGGCCTCGCCTACACCGTGATCCCTTCCGGGAGCTGCAGGCCCTTGAGGTGCAGATCCGCTTCAACGGCTGCTGCCCTTACCGCTGCGAGCCTGAGGAGGTGTTGGGGTGGCGCGCCTGCGGCGGCGCTGGCCGGAGGCTGACGTCGGCGCGGTCGGGCCGGCGACGACAATGGTTGCGGCAGGGGTCTGCCGCCAGGGAGCTGCGGCAGAGGTTTATTCAGCTTGCGGCCGGCTGATGCTGGCTGATTCATTGGCGGGACATCGTGGTTCGCTGCTTCGGAGGCAAGATGCGGCCCGGCTCAGCTCCTCGCGTGGTGCGTCGCCCGCTGGGCTGGCACCTTGCTCCGGTCGAGGTCCTGAGGCTGGTCCGGTCGGATGCGCATCCGATCGCGCTTATCGGGGCCTGGGCCGATGGCGCCGACGTCATCAGCTCTGAGCCTGCGCTGGTGCGCAGCCCGCCCCAGTCCCTCGGAGATGTCCTTGACTCGCCTTGCGCCGCGGGCGCCGGGCCCGGCGGCGGCGAGGGCGGCCGGGCTGGCCGCGCCTGGCAGCTGGGAGCGGGGCTTGCGGATCCCGCATTTGGCGGCGGCTGGATCGGCTATCTGGGCTTCGGCTTTGGCGGCGAGGTCCTGCCGGTGCCGCCCGCGCCCGGCGGCCCCAGGCAGCTGCCCGCGTGGTGGTTTGGCCATTACGACCATGTCCTGCGCCGCGACCAGTCAACCGGGGAGTGGTTGTTCGAGGCGCTTTGGACAGCCGGCCGGGAAGAGGTCCTGGAGCGCCGGTTCGAGGACCTGTCCCGCCGGGCGCGCGACCCCGCGCCGAGGGCTCGCGGCTACTCCTGCGGGGCCTTCCAGCTGACGCCGCCGGCGGCCGAGCATAAAGCGGCGGTCAGCCGGGCCGTGGAGTACATCAGGCGGGGCGACATCTTCCAGGCGAACATCTGCCTGCGGCTGGAGGCCGGCTTCGACGGGGATCCGCTGGACGCGTTCTGCCAGGCGGTGACGGCGCTGCGGCCGCCGTATGCCGCCTTCATGCGGGCGTCGCAGGGCGCCGTGGCCAGCCTGTCGCCCGAGCTGTTCCTGCGCCGGAAGGGCAGCACTGTCCTGTCCCGGCCGGTCAAGGGCACGCACCGGCGGTCGCCGCGCCAGCGGCAGGCCCGGCGACAGCGCGCCGAGCTGGAGCGCTCAGCCAAGAATCGCGCCGAGAACGTGATGATCGTCGACCTCATGCGCAATGACCTCAGCCGGGTCTGCGCCGCGGGCAGCGTGGAGGTCCCGCGCCTGCTGGGTGTAGAGCCTCATCCGGGAGTCTGGCATCTGGTCTCCGATGTGCGCGGAACGCTCGGCGCGCTGGCCGGCGACGGCGACCTCATCCGCGCGACTTTCCCGCCCGGATCGGTGACCGGCGCGCCGAAGGTGCGGGCAGTGGAGATCATCCATGAGCTCGAGGCGACACCGCGCGAGATCTACACCGGCGCCGTGGGGTATCGCAGCCCCGCCGCGGGCCTTGAGCTGAACGTCGCCATCCGCACGTTCGAGTTCCACGCGGGACGGGTGTGGCTGGGCAGCGGCGGCGGCATCGTCGCGGACTCGGCCGCCGACGACGAGTACCGGGAGTGCCTGCTCAAGGCAGGCCCGCTGATCCGCGCCATCGGCGGCCGCCTCGGCGGCAAGCCTAGTTTGCGCGCAGCGGGGACCCATGCCGCCGCCGGCACCATGGCCAGGCCGTCCCTGCGGCCGCGGCCCGCCGCCGGCGTGTTCACGTCGCTGCTGGTCGCCGACGGGGACACGCACGGCCTGGCGGATCATGTAGCCCGGCTGGACGCCAGCGCCCGGCAGCTGTTCGGCAAGGGCCTGCCAGGGACCCTCCGGGACGACCTGGCGGCTCAGCTCGCCGAGAACCCGTCCGGACGGCTGCGGATCACACTGCAGCCAGTCGGCGGGCCGCTCCGGGCCCTCGTCGAGGTCTTGCCGCTTGACCAGCCGCAAGCGGAGGTGAGCTTGCGGCCGGCGGTGATCCGAGGCGGCCTCGGCGCGCACAAGTGGCTCGACCGGCGGCTGCTGGCGGGCATGGCCCGCTCGATGGCCCTGCAGCCCGGCGAGCAGTTGCTGATCGAGGACGCTGACGGCGACGTGCTGGAGACCGACAGGGCGAATGTCTTCGCGGTGATCGGCGGGGTGCTGCACACCCCGCCCGCGGACGGACGACTGCTGCCCGGCGTCGCCAGGGATGCCGTGCTGCGCGCAGCCGGCCTGGAGGGCCTGTCCGTCAGCGTGACGCCGATAAGCAGGGCGCGGCTGCAAGCCGCCAGCGAGGTGTTCGTCACCAGCGCCGTCCACGGCGTCCGGCCCGCCCGGTCGGTCAGCGGCAGCCCGGCGGCCTGGCCGGCGGGCCCGGTCGCCGGCCGGATGGCGGCTTCCCTCGCCGGGCAGCCGCTCAGCCGCCGCGAAACCGCCGCCGCAGGCCATGCGGGCCGCCCCCGGCCAGCATCAGAGCCGGGAAGGCGGCGGGATCGCGCCGGCCCGGTCACTGTCCTGATCGACAACTACGACTCGTTCACCTACAACCTCGCGCACATGCTTGCCGCCAGCGGCTGCCGCGTGGAGGTCATCCGCAATGACGAGGTGTCGGCTCAGCAGGTCGCCTCGTTCGGCCCGGCCGGCGTGGTGATCTCGCCAGGACCGTGCACCCCGGCTGACGCCGGGATCAGCGTGGACGTGGTGCGGGCCTGCGGCGGCCAGGCGCCGCTGCTGGGCGTCTGCCTCGGACACCAGGCGATCGCAGCCGCGTTCGGGGCCAGGATCGTTGCCGCGCCCCGCCCCGTGCACGGCCAGACGTCGATGATCGCGCACGACGGCCGCGGCTTCCTGGCCGGCCTGCCGCAGCCATTCGAGGCGACCCGCTACCACTCGCTGATGGTGGACGAGGGCTCGCTGCCTCCCTTCCTGGCGGTCACCGCCATGGCCAGGGGGCGGATCCCGATGGCATTGCGGCACTCCACTCAGCTAACCGAGGGCGTTCAGTTCCACCCCGAGTCGATCCTCACGCCCTGCGGCGAGACGATCATCCGCAACTTCGTCCAGGCAATCCTGGGCAAGGCGTTACGCGCGTCCGGCCCGGCCGCCGGACGACGCGGTCACAGTCGCGGCCACGCCGAGGCGGGTGCGCGGCAGCAGCGACCTCGCACGCCTGGGAAAGCGGCGGGTGTCATGCGTCGCGGCGGGTGATCAGGAGGGCGGCGGCCAGCAGGTACCGAGGCCGAACCGGCTGTCGGCGAGCCAGATTGACCAGTTCTGGCGTCCTCGGGCTTGTTGGGGTAGGCCGCCCGGAGTCTCGGTCAGGAAACCGGGCGCATATCAATTGCCCGTCAGGCGGCGATACGCACCGGTTAATACGAATCGGCTACGCGGTTGGCACTGGCTGGTCCTGAGCTGCCTAGCGCATGCCCATGTCGCCGATCAGGGAATTCCGGGAACTGTCCGGTGTTGATGGCGGCGCTGGCGGCGTGGGCTGTAATCTGCGGGCCAGCCGTCAATATAGCGGTGTCAGGCCAATCACGGAAAGGGGGGTCCGCGGTGATTCCGCGCATATTCTGATGGATACGATGGATACGAATCAATTCTGGAGGACTCGGGTAACGCGGCCGCTCGTGGTCGCCGCGCTGGCCCTGGCCGTTCCGCTGAGCGGCGTCTTCCTGGCCGGGCCCGCCATCGCGGGCACCGGCGGCACGTCGGAGACACCGCCGTTCAATGAGTGCCCTGCGGTCGGCAATGACAGCAGCTGCGGCGTCCGGCGGCGCGCTGCAGTTCTTCTGGCGTGACTCCGGGCCCGCGTTCCACTGGAACGGGCCGTTCCTCCTGCGGTCCACTTCTTGGTAGCCAAGTTGGCGAGGCCGCCCGTCTGCCCAGCTCGCCTGGGACGGCAGTGAGGTGCCTGCGGGATCGTGAGGGCGGGCCCGGCGGTACGCCGGGCCCGCCCTGCCGTGGTTAGCCTGGGCGAGGAGCGTGCCCGCATGATGCTGGCCCGATGTTCTCCTCAGGGCTTTCGCGCTACCCCGCCCCACATCGGGATCGAGCGCTTCGTCTCGATGCCGGGCCGCCACTGCGGGATCTGCACTAGGCCTGGCTCCACCAGTTCGAATTCGCCGAAGAAGCGCGTGACCTCGGCGTGGCTGCGGGCAGCGCCCTGCTGGTTTCCAGCCCGGCTGAGGCGGCCCATCGCGTCGGCCACCTTCTCTGGCTCAATATCGGAGGCCACCTGGGACAAGGCCATGTAACTACCGGATGGCACCGCGTCGATCAGCCTGGCCACGCACCCGTAGGGGTCGTCGTCGTCCCCGATCACGTGCAGGATCGCGATCAGCATGACCGCCACCGGCTGAGAGAAATCCAGTGTGCGCGCCGCCTGCGTAAGGATCTTCTCGGGGTCACGCAGGTCCGCGTCGAGGTAGTCGGTGGCGCCTTCGGGGCTGCTGGTCAGCAAGGCGCGGGCGTGGGCGAGCACGACCGGGTCATTGTCCACATACACGATCCGGCACTCGGGCGCCACGGACTCGGCGACCTGGTGGGTGTTGTTCGCGGCCGGAATGCCGGTGCCGACGTCGAGGAACTGCCGGATTCCGGCGTCGGCAGCCAGGTAGCGCACCACCCGGGCAAGGAACGCCCGGTTAGCCCGCGCGGCGTAGGCAGTAGCCGGGTATGCCTTGATCGCAGCGTCGCCTGCCGCCCGGTCGGCGGCGAAGTTGTCCTTGCCGCCCAGCAGGTAGTTATACACGCGGGCGTGATTAGCCACTGTGGTGTCGAAGGCTGGGCGCTGGCCCTTCCCGGCGGGCATGACACCGCGCCTTTCGCCCTCTGGGAGGGTATTGTCGAGGGTCACTGGCTGTGCCTTTCTTGCACTGTTGAGGATCTTTCACGTCGGCTGGGGACCCATGCCGTGCCCGACGTTCCTGCAAGGGCCTGCACGCTACTCCGCCGCAATGACCGACGGGGCCTCGGCCCCGGTACGGGCCGCCATTCCTCGGCCCGTACCAGATCAGGTCTATCAGTTCCAGGCCACCAAAGTAACGCTCGGGCCCCGGTCCGGCTGCGGTGGTCCTGCTTGTCGTGCGCGAGCCGGCTGCCGCCGCTGGCCTCATCGACCGGCCGGTTGGTAGTGAGCCGTACGCCTTCTGCAGGAAAGGCTCGCCCGCGACTGACCTGGCCAGGAGAACCGGACAGCATTGCCTCCAGAGGTCAGGAACTCTGGCGCTCGCGGATTTTAAGCCGTAGTGGTGTTTCAGTCACACGGGCGGAGGTTCGCACGGTGGCAGCCCCCTGGTGGAGGTCAGCGGGGAAGCGAACGGCGACGTTGAAGGTTCCGCCTGGCTGGCGGGGATACGCGGTTGGCCAGATCGGTCCATCTGGATGCCGAGGGCACCGGCCCGCAGATCCGCTGACCCGCGCAGATCGACCGCTCAGCCCGGTGCAGCGGCGGCGGGAACGAAATCCGGGCCGCGCGGGAGAGCGACTGATGGTCAGGGCGCGTACTTCAGTACCAGGTCGCCGACGCGCGGGAGCGCGGCCTCGACGTGCCTGGCTGCGCTGCCGCGGACGGTGCCGTACGCCTTGATGACCGTGGGCCGGCCGGAGGCCGCCGCGCGGGCGTCGGTCACCGAGAGCAGGGCATCGGCCACCTCCTCGCCGCGCTTGGCCAGGTAGTCGCCGAACTGCGAGCCCCCGGAGGTGCTGAAGTCCGCCCAGTACGGCTCAAGCTTGTCGACCATCTGCGGAAGCAGGGACTCCACCATGTAGCGGATGTGGCCCGGCATGAAGGTGGTCACCGTCTTGTAGGCGAGCTTGACCGCGGTCCCTGAGACCCCTGACTTGTCCGAGACCTCGTGCTCAATCAGCATGAAGCAGTCGGCGATCACCTTTGGCCGGGTGTCCGGCGCGAGCAGGATCTCCGCAAGCGTGGCTGCCATGGGTATGTTCTTCTCCTTGCCGCTGGGGCGTTGCCCCCTGGATCCCGCACGCGTACTGCAATGCGCCGTCCGTCACTAGACGGCGAGCGCTCGGCTACGGTTTACCGCTGCCTGATGTGAACCGCCTTTTGGCACCCTGCGCGTCCAGCAGCGGTTGAGCGGTAGCTTGCGTCTATGCCTACTGAATGGCCGGCGCTCCCCTACGACGCCTGGGGTGCCACATGCGACACCCTGCACGCCCACGCGCAAGTTCTGGGCAAGCTGGCCGTGGCGCTGGCGCCGCCCGAACCCCAGTTGCAGCACGCTGCGCTGCGGCTGACCGCACGCGGCTGGGAGACGCTTCCGCTGCCGGCCCCGGACGGCTCTGGCGCGCTGGTCGTCGCGCTGGACCTGCGGACCCACGAAGCCGTCGCGGAGCACAGCGACGGACGATCCGGGCGCGTCGCGCTCACGCCGGACCGGCCGGTAAGGGAGGTGACCCGCGACGTGCTGGCGGCGGTCCGCGGCCTGGCGGGCCCGGTGCAGATCAATCCCCGGCCGCAGGAGACGCCGTGGAGCACCCCGCTGGACGAAGACGATGAGCACGCGACCTACGACCCCGCCCACGTCAGCGCTTATTTCGCGGCGGCGACCCGCGCGGCGCTGGTGCTGTCCGCGCTGCGCGCCCCGTACCGCGGGCGCTCGACACCGGTCAACGCGTGGTGGGGCTCGTTCGACCTGGCGGTGAGCCTGTTCTCCGGCCGGCCGGCCGAGCCCGCCTCCGGCGACTTCATCATGCGGAACGCGGGGGACGCCCAGCAGATCGAAGTCGGCTGGTGGCCCGGCGACGGGCGCTACCCGCGGGCGGCCTTCTTCGCGTACGCGTATCCCGCGCCAGCGGGATTCGCGGCCGCGACGCTGGCACCGGCGGCCGCCCGCTGGGACGCCGGGCTGGGCGAATACGTGCTCGACTGGGACGACGCCCGCGCCAGCCCGGATCCGCACCGTGCCGCGCTCGAGTTCGGCCGGTCGGCGGTCCGGCATGGGTGCGCCGTCTGCGGCTGGGATCCGGCGCTCTCTGCCAGTGCGCAGGGAGTTCCCCCGCCGATCGCCTGACCGGCCGCGCGTCGCACGGACCCGGTCTCTCATCGGCGCCGGCGGCGGCTGCCTGGCTGCGGCGGCCCGCTGAGCGGCGGGGTAGCTGCCGGGCAGGCCGCCGGCGCGGCTGGCAGCGCCGTTACCCGCGCGACGGCCACTGAAGCAGCCGCTCGGTCATCGAGGCTCGTGCCTCGGGAGCCGTGGTTGTGCGGCGTGACCCGCCTGCCGAAGGACACCGGGCGGCGCTGCCGCATCCGGATGGCGCCTGCTGAGCAACCCAAGCCTAAGCAGCCCGAGGGCGATCAGGAGCCAGCCCGCGACCTCGGTCCCGTGTTTCACCACTGCCTTGACTTGGACTGCCAGCCCGGTGGTATCCGAGACCCCGAGGTCGAGCAGGAGGCGCTCACCGAACAGGTGCAACAGGAAGGAGAAGATCAGCAACGCGAGGCCGACGCCGACCAGACGCTCAACGACAGCGCGGCCCGCACCGTGGTCAACACGGTGCCGGGGACGCCAGGGAATGCCACGGGCTACCGCCACGAGGCATACGAACGACGCGAGGAGCACGGGCAGGTAGAACGCAAGCCAGTGCGGAATGTGGTCGTGCAGACCCACCGCCTGGTCCACCGCCAGGAAGGTCAGCAACCCGGCCAGTACGGCGGCCACCGGGCGCGCAGAACGCACGCGTGCGGCTACGAGCCACGCCGAAACTGCGGCCGCGGCAACGGCAATGTCACCGACAGCCCCGAACACGCCGCCATCGGACCCGGAGCCGAGCGCTCCGATTCTCTGGTCGAAGAATCCGTAGTTGATGAGCTGCGCAGCTGATCCGGCCAGCACAATGAGGATCGTTGCGAGCACGCCGGCCTTGGTAAACCGGTCCGTGCCGACGTCGTCCGCCGCATGGCTGGAAATCCCGCGTGCCACCGTGATGCCCGACCTCTGCCCTATGGCTACCTCTGCCACGAGGGTGCCCGCCCGGCCACCCGAAGGCGACGCGTCCGTCGCGCGCCGCTGGTCCGCGAACCGTCCCGCACCCCGTCTGCCTTCCCCACTGTAGACTCCGCCGCCACTAGGCGCTCGTCTCCCGCGGCGGCTGGTACACCCGGCGACCCTCTGGTCGGCGGGCCTAGCTCGGTATACCGTCCATGAGGTCGGTCAAACCGATCTACTTCCGTTAGATCAGCGGGAAGGAGAGGTTATGTCAAGAAGACTGTCGAGGACGGTCCTGGCCCCTGCGCTCTTGCTCGCGGCGGCAATCCCGGCCGCGGGCGGTGGTGCCGTTCTCGTGTCGGCCACCGCCGCGACGGCGTCGAGTTCGCCGCACACCCCCTTCAGCCTGTCTGGGCTCCCAGCCCAAAGCCGCGGGCCGAGCGTGGCGACGACTCCCGTGCCGAGCGGAACGACCTACCCCGGCGCAGCTGTGTCCGCAGCAAGCGCTACCGCCGGGACGAACGTCGACGTGATCGGCGGCAATGACGTCACCCAGCAAGCCACGATCAATGGTGTCAGCGTCAATACCTGTAACCCGGGTAAGGACACCGCGCAAAACGAAACGACCATCGCTGCCAGCGGCTCGACGCTTGTTGCCGGGGTGAACGACTACCGGCTCTATGAGCCCAGCGAGAACCGCTACGACTCCTCCGGCGGCTTCTACCGTTCGCCGGACGGCGGCACCACCTGGGCGGCAGGGTTCCTGCCCGGGCTGGTCCGGGCTGACACGGCCGCTCCCGGGCCGTATGAGTCGGCCGGGGATCCTGCGGTCGTGGCCGGGCCGAAGGGCACGTTCTGGTACGCCAACATCGCATTCGACCGCACCGACGCGGCGAACTCGGTAGCGGTGAGCCGCTCCGCCAACGGCGGCAAGAGCTGGTCCACCCACTTCGTCATCCAGACCCCCGCCAACCAGGGCGCCGCTATCTTCAACGACAAAGAGTGGATCGGCGCCGATCCCAGCGACCCGACCGGGAAGACCGCCTACGTCACCTGGACCCTGTTCAAGGGCGGCAGCTCGGCGATCGTCATCTCCAAGACCACCGATGGCGGCCTGACGTGGTCGGCGCCGCAGCGGATCTCGAACGTCTTCACCGACGACCAGGGTTCCACCGTGGTGGTCGGGCCGTCCGGGACGGTGTACGTGACGTTCGAGACTTTCAATGGCAGCACGGACTCGGTGGCCTTCGCCGTCTCCACGAACGGCGGTGCCACCTTCACGACCAGGCTCATCGCCCCGGTCAGTGACATTCCGAGCCCGCTGCCAGGAGCGACCTTCCGCGACGACAGCTTCCCGGCCCTGGCGCTGGATGGGCCGACGCTGCATGTGGTGTGGTCCAACTGGAACGGCACCGACGCTGACGTGGTCTACATGCGCTCGACGAACGGCGGGGCCAGCTGGTCAAGCCCGGTCACCATCGGTGGCGGTGCTGGTGACCAGTTCTTCCCCTGGATCGCTGCCAGGAACGGAGTGGCGTACGCGAGCTGGATGAGCCGTGCCAGCGGCGACACCTACACCATCGCCGGCGTGGCCTCCACCGGCGGCGGCGCTAGCTGGTCATCTCCGGTGACGCTCTCCACTGCCATGTCGGATGTGCAGGCAGGTAACGAGTTCAGCTTCCCGAACTGCGCGTTCAACTTCATCGGCGACTACAGCGGCATCACAGTGGACTCCAGCGGGGTCGGGCACTCGCTGTGGACCGACATCCGGGCCGATCAGTTCGACCCACCCGGCAACGCAGACCAGGATCCCTTCACCGCGACGCTCAGCGCCGCCGGCTGACCGCGGCTCGAAGCGGTTCCTAGCCGAGGGCCGGCCCGCATCCAGCAGCGCGATGCGGGCCGGCCCTTATCAGGCCGGTCGTTCGCGGACAGGGAAAACTGCCGCCCTCCCGCCCTGGCGCCAGATGACCATTTCATCCCGCCGAGCCGGGCGCCTTGTCTGCCCGGCGTGCGCGTCGTACGGTCGGTCCGTGCCGCACTATGAGCTGCTCGCAGCTCAGGAACGGTTGCCCGGCCGTCCGTTCACCGATCCCGGGCGCACGCTGGCAGACGCCAGGGTCATGGGCCGGATGCTGCAGCGCCTCCGGCTCGAGGCCCGGTCCTGGCCAGGCCGGCGGACGTCGGTCGAGCTGCTCGAGCACACGCTGGCCGGCTGCCGTCATTGGCTGGTGGTGCCCAGTACGCCCGCCCTGCGGGACGCGCAAGACGTGACGGTGGTCGGTTTCTTCGGTGATCTGCGCGGCGGCATGGACCATTCCGCGGTCTATGACCTGGAGGCCGACGTGGTGGCCCGGCTGGGGCGCTACGCGCCGGCCGGGCTGCTGAGCTACTACGACGCCGAGATCGCCTGCGGGCTGCACGGCAACCTGGTGCTCTTCGGGACGCCCGAGGTGCCGTGCGAGTGGCACGGTGACATCGTGCACGCCAGAGCGGTCGCGCTTGCGCCGGGTCACTACCGCTGCCTGCGCCTGCACCGGGGCATCATCCGCGGCGCGCTGCTCGGCCATGGCCATCTGGTCATCAAGCGAACACGGTACTTCGACTTCGGGCGGCAGCCTGCCTGGCGCGGCCTGCGCCGGTTTGAGTAGGGGCAACCTCATCTCGTGCAACGGCACGTGCGGCTGGATGATCCGTTCCGGCCGGCTGCATCACCTTCGCGTCGACGTCGGTCTGCGCATGCCAGAACTGGATCGTCACCGTCCCCGTCGGGCTGGTCCCCGAGGCAGGCTGGGCCGATGATCCGCGCATCCGGTCAGCGCCAGGGTCAACGCCGCTATTCCTGCCAGCGCCGTTCCCTTCATATCGGCCTCCTCATCTCAGCCCTGGCCGGCCGCCGGTCTTCCCTTGACAGCCCCAGTGATCGGCTGCACGAACCGGCGTTGACCGACAAGGAACACAAGCCCCGAGAGAGCTCGTCGTCGTTTCCTGCTTTCGTTCTCGCTCGGATGAGGGGATATTAGAACACACTCGCGCGTTCTGCAAGGCCGCTTCTGGTCGTTAGTGTTTGCTGTCTGAACGATCGGGACGGTAGATTCACGTGAATGCACGCCATCACGAGCGAGATCGCCAGCCAGCCCGCCCTGTGGCGGAAGGCCGCGGACATGGCTCCGGCCGTCGCAGGCCTGCTTCCGGCACCCGGCGAGCCGGCTGTCGCGATCGGCTGCGGGACCTCCTACCACATCGCGCGGGCCTACGCCGCGCTCCGCGAGGAAAGGGCCCTGGGCACGACGGACGCGGCGATCGCCTCCGAGCTATCGCCGCACCGGAGCTACCGGCGCGTGGTCGCCATCTCGCGCTCGGGTACCACCACGGAGGTCCTGCGCACGCTCGAGGGGCTCAGGGGAAGCATCGCCACGGTCGCGGTCACGGCGGTCGCCGGCTCGCCGGTCGCGTCGTCCGCCAGCCACACGGTCGTGCTGGACTTCGCGAACGAGCAGTCGGTCGTTCAGACCCGCTTTGCGACCACGACGCTCGCCCTGTTGCGCGCACACGTCGGCGATCGGCTCGAAGCCGCGATCGCCGACGGGGAGGCCGCGCTCGCCAGGGCGCTGCCGGTGCAGCCCTCGCAGTTCAGGCAGTTCGTGTTCCTGGGGCAGGGCTGGACCGTGGGCCTCGCGGACGAGGCCGCGCTCAAGCTGCGCGAAGCGGCCTCCGCGTGGACTGAGGCGTACCCGGCGATGGAATACCGCCACGGCCCGATCAGCGTGGCCGGCCCCGGAACCCTCGTGTGGGCTATCGGACCCGTCGATCCGAGCGTGCTCGCCGACGCAGCGGACACCGGAGCCACCATCGTCGACGAGGGGACAGATCCGATGGCCGAGCTCGTCCTCATCCAGATGATGGCCGTCGAGCTCGCCGAAGCTCACGGTCTCGATCCCGATCGTCCGAAGCACCTGACTCGTTCGGTCGTGCTGCCGTGAGCCGCGACGGCGCGCACGGCAGGTCCTGATCGTGGTCGAGGTCTCGTTCCACGAGGTCACGAAGGTCTTCCCGAACGGGACGACGGCGGTCGATGCGCTCACCTGCACCATCGCCGACGGCGAGTTCATGGTCCTGGCCGGGCCGTCCAGGTGCGGAAAGACGACCGCCCTCCGGATGGTGGCGGGACTGGAGGAGGCGGTGGCCCGGCCCGAGCCCCTCGCCTCTCGACAGCTAGCTGGATCCTGAGGACCGGTTCCGGTGCGACAAGCGGAGCGGCTAGAGACGATCTTGGAGTGGCTGTCCGGGACCGGCAGCGTGAATGTCACCGAGATCTCGGACGAGCTGGGCGTGTCGGCTGCCACGGTCCGTCGTGACCTCGGCCTTCTCGAGCGCCAGCGCCTGCTGGCGCGGACACACGGAGGCGCGGTCGCGCAGGGGGTCCTCTATGAGCTCCCGCTTCGGTACAAGGGCGGCCGGCACAAGGAGGAGAAGCTGCGGATCGCCCGCGAGGCCGCGACGCGCGTTGCCGCAGGTCACGCGGTCGGGCTCACCGGTGGAACCACCACGACGGAGGTGGCGCGGGCGCTTGTCAACCATCAGCGCCTCACGCTGGTCACGAACGCCCTGAACATCGCGTCCGAGATGGCGGTGCGCCCGAGTCTGAAGCTCGTGGTGACCGGCGGAGTGGCCAGGTCCGAGTCCTATGAGCTGGTCGGACCCATCGCCGAGGCAAGCCTTGCAGGGCTCAACCTCGACATCGTGTTCGTAGCCGCGGCCGGGGTCTCCATCGAAGCCGGCCTCACGACGCATCACGAGGTGGAGGCCCACACGAACCGGGCACTGATCGAGCGCGCCCGTTCGGTCGTGGTCGTCGCCGACAGCTCCAAGATCGGGCTCGTGGCCTTCGCCCGGATCTGCGAGGTCGGAGCGGTCGGCGAGCTGATCACCGACCGCGCCGCCGACCCCGGCATCCTGGCGGGGCTCGCCGAGGCTGGCGTGCGGGTCACGACGGTCTGATCGCCGTGCCGGGCGGGTACCCGCACCTTCCAGGGCGCGCGCCAGATTCGCTCCAGGGTGCCGGCCTGACGACATGCCGGACGGCGTAGCCGGTGGCCGCGGACTCGTTCTCTCTCAGGGAGTGCTCGCACTTGCTCATTTGAGGCATATATGGAACGCTCTCGCTCATGATCCGAATCACGATCATCGGTGCGGGCAGCGTGGAGTTCACCCGCAACGTGGTGGCCGATCTGTGCTCGTTCGCGGAGCTCGGGGGCCTGGTGACCATCGCCCTGCACGACATCGACGCGGAGCGTCTCGCGTACGCGGCGCGCGCCGCCGCGTCCATCGTGCGGCGAACCGGCGCCGGATACCGGGTGGAGGCCAGCGCGGAGCGCCGGCCCGCCGTGCAGGGCGCCGACTACGTCATCAACGAGATCCAGGTCGGCGGGTACCGGGCAACCCGCACGGACTTCGAGATCCCGAAGAAGTACGGGCTCCGCCAGACGATCGCCGACACCCTCGGGATCGGTGGCATCTTCCGCGGGCTCCGCACCATCCCCGTCATGCTGGGCATCGGCAACGACCTCCACGAACTGGCACCGAACGCCCTCCTGCTGAACTACGCCAACCCCATGGCCATGCTGCCGTGGGCCGTCTACGAGGGCACCCCGTTCGCGAACGTGGTCGGCGTGTGCCACTCGGTGCGGGACACCCATGCCTTCCTGGCCAGGACCGTAGGCGTGCCCGAGAAAGACGTCGCCTTCCGCACCGCAGGCTTCAACCATCAGTGTTTCGTACTGCGGTTTCGCCACCGCGGCACCGGCGAGGACCTCTACCCGCGGCTCCGCGAGGTGATTGAGGCCGACCCGGAGGGGCTGGGCAGACGGGTGCGCGTGGAGATCTTCCGGCGCTTCGGCTACTTCCCCACCGAGTCCAGCGAGCACTCGAGCGAGTACGTCCCATGGTTCCTCCACCACGACGATCAGGTCGAGCGATTCCGGTGCGAGATCGACGACTACGTGCGCCGCAGCGAGGAGAACCTCGAGGAGTGGGAGCGGACGAAGGCGGCCCTGGACGCTGGCCAGGAACTCGAGATCGAGCCGACCTCCGAGCTCGCCTCCGAGATCATCCACTCGCTCGAGACTGGCACCGTCCGTGAGGTCTACACGAACGTGCGAAACGGCGGGCTGATCGGCGGGCTTCCCGACAACGCCTGCGTCGAGGTGCCGGCCCTGGTCGACAAGAACGGCGTCCAGCCCACGCGGATCGGCGCCCTCCCCCCGCAGTGCCTGGCCCTGAACCGGACCTTCCTGAACGTGGCGGAGCTCACGGTTCGCGCGGCGCTCGAGGAGCGGCGCAGCCTGGTCTACCAGGCCGCGCTGCTCGACCCGAACACGGCAGCCACGCTGACGACCCAGCAGATCGTCTCGATGTGCGACGAACTGATCGAGGCCCACGGAGTTCTGATGCCCGAGGGCATCCGAGGAAACAGGTGAACCGGACCGCAGGAGGAGGAAGGATCCGCACCCGGCAGGATAACGGCGACCCGGAAGACGCAGGCATGACCGGTAGATTCACGTCACAATGATCCTGGTCGTCGCGCTCAACCCGGCTCTCGATGTCACGCATCACGTGCCAGGCGTCGACTGGGCCGGCGTCAACAGGCCAGCCGTGATCCAGGCCCGGGCCGGCGGCAAGGGGCTGAACGTGGCCCGGACGCTGCGGGCGATCGGCGCCGAGGTCCAGGTGATCGGGTTCGCGGGCGGCATCACCGGCGAGCAGGTGAAATCCGCGCTCGGGGAGCAGGGTGTGCCGACGGCATTCACCCGGATCAGCGGCGAGACCCGGCGGACCTTCGCCGTGGTCGACACCGTCCGCGGCGAGGCTGCATTGTTCAACGAGCCGGGCCCGCCGGTCGGGCCGGATGAGTACGCCGAGTTTTGCGTTGTGTATGAAAAGGCACTGGCGGGATGTACGGCGGTTGTCCTTTCCGGCAGCTTGCCGCCGGGCCGTTCGCTGGATACCTACGCAGAGCTTGGCGCCATGGCAGCGGCGGCCGGGGTGCCAGCCGTGCTGGACGCGCACGGGGAGGCCCTGCTCCGGGGCGCGGCCGCCCGCCCGGCCATCGTCAAGCCGAACCTCGCCGAGCTGGAAGCTCTCGTCGGCCGCAGCCTGTCCACGGCGCGCGGCGCGGACAAGGATGCGGTGGCCCTCGCCGCGCGGGAGCTGAGGGCCGCTGGCCCGCAGGCGGTCGTGGTCACACTCGGAGCCGACGGGCTGTGGGCCGCTACCGACGACGGCAGCTGGCAGGCGGTGCCGTCGGCCGACGTGCGGGGGAATCCGACCGGCGCCGGGGATGCCGTGGCCGCGGGCCTGGTCCACGGGCTTGTCCTGGGGCGCCCGTGGGAGGAGCGGCTGCGGCACGCGGTTGCGCTCGGCACTGCCTCAGCCGCCGCGCCAGTCGCCGGGGAGTTCAGCCATGCTGACTACGCCGAGGCGCTGGCCGGGGTCAGGGTGAGCCGCGGCGAGGCCGGCTGATGCCGGCCGCGCAGCTGAAAGAGATCGTCGGGCCAGCAGCCGCGGCGGGCCGCGGCGTTGGCGCCTTCAACGTCATCGGCATTGAGCACGCCGAGGCGATCGTGGCCGGCGCTGAAGCCGCCAGCGCGCCCGTGGTCCTTCAGGTAAGCCAGAACTGCGTCGCTTACCACGGCGCACTCGACCCGCTTGGCCGGGCCTGCGCCGCCATCGCGGGCTCGGCTGCTGTGCCGGTGGCGCTGCACCTGGACCACGCCACCAGCACGGAACTGGTCCGGGAGGCCGCCGGCCTGGGCTTCGGGTCGGTTATGTACGACGCGTCGGCCCTGCCCTACGACCAGAATGTCCGCGCTACAGCCGAAGTCGCCCGGTGGTGTCACGAGTATGGGATGTGGGTCGAGGCCGAACTCGGCGAGATCGGCGGGAAGGACGGCGTGCACTCGCCCCGTGCGCGCACGGATCCTGACGACGCGGCCCGCTACGTCGATGCGACGGCGGTGGATGCCCTGGCCGTGGCGGCCGGCAGCTCCCACGCGATGCTGACCCGCGATGCGGTCCTGGACACCGGGCTTATCGCCAGGATCCACGGCGCGGTCAGCGTCCCGCTCGTCCTGCACGGCTCGTCCGGAGTCTCCGATGCGGCGCTGGCCGCGGCGGTCGGCGCCGGGATGACCAAGATCAATGTGGCCACCCAGCTGAACAAGGTGTTCACAGCCGCCGTCCGCGACGCTCTAGCGGCCGATGCCTGCCTGGTCGATCCGCGGCGGTACGGTGCGGCGGGGCGCGATGCGATTGTCCTTGAGGTAACCCGCCTGCTGAGGGTGATCGGCGCCGGGATCGTCAATCCGGATGAATCACCGGGCAAGCGGTGACCGATGCAGCCAGCCCGGAGGAAGCCGGAGCCGAGATTGTCATCGCCTGACCGCCAGGGCACGGATCTGGTCGTGGTCGGCGACTGCAACCCGGACGTGCTGGTGCTTGGCGACGACGTCACCCCGTCCTTCGGCCAGCAGGAGAAGCTGGTGGAGGGCATCTGGATGGTCATCGGCGGGTCCGCGGCGATCACGGCGGTGGCCGCGGCGCGGCTGGGGCTGAGCGTGCGGCTGGTCGCGGCGGTAGGAGCCGATCCGGCCGGGGATTTCCTGCTGGGCCAGCTTTCCCGGGAAGGCGTGGGCACCGCTGCGGTGGCCGTGCGCGACGACGTGCCGACCGGCATGACAGTTGCGCTGTCCCGTGGCGCTGATCGTGCGATCCTGACCGCTCTCGGCGCCGTGGCGTCGCTGACCACCCAGGATGTCCCCGCCACGCTGCTCACCCGGGCCCGCCATGTGCATATCAGCTCCTACTTCCTGCTGCAGCACTCGCTGGGGCCCGGGCTGGCGGCCATGCTCGCGGCCGCGCGGGCCGCAGGAGCCACCACCTCGCTCGATACCAACTGGGATCCGGCCGGGAGGTGGGGCGATGACCACCTCTATGCCTCGCTGGCACAGACTGATGTGTTGCTCCCCAACGAGACGGAGGCCCTGCGGATCGCTGGCGAGCCGACCTTGCCGGCTGCGGCACAAGCCCTCACCGCCGCGGGGCCCAGGCTGGCGGTGAAGCTCGGCGAACGGGGGGTCCTCTGCGCGGACGGTCCCGTGTGGCACCGGGCGGCGCTGCCGCCGGTGACGCCTGTCGATGCCACCGGCGCGGGGGATTGTTTCAACGCAGGCCTGATTGCCGGGCTGCTGCGCGGCCTTGCCCTGCCCGACGCGGCCGCGCTGGGCTGTGCCGTTGGCGCGCTGTCGACCCGAGCGGCCGGCGGCACCGCAAGCTGCCCGGACCTGGCCTCCGCCCTGGCGCTTGCCAGGACCGCCACCGTCCGGAGGGTCAGCGCAGGGATGCTGTCCTCGTGACCGCGGGGGCACTGCCCTCGTGCACGTGTCAGCGGCAGCGCTATGCCAGCAGCCGGGCACGGCAGGCGAGCTGCAGGGCGAGCCGCTGGTCGGGATCGTCGAGGTCGACGCCGAGCAGGTCAGTGATGCGGCGCAGCCGGTAGGTCACCGCGTTACGGTGCAGGTGCAGCGCTTCCGCCGTCCGGACGATCGAGCCCTGCTGGTCGAGGTAGGCAGCGAGAGTCCTGATCGCGGTCTCGCCTCTTGCCGGGCCAAGCTGCTCAAGCGGTGCTAGCTGGTCACGAACAGACGTGCGTGCGCTATCCGATGCATACCACTCCATAAGCATCCGCTTGATGCCAACCGCGTCGTGGGTTGCCACGCCGTCCGGCCGGCCCGCCGCCCGCGCCGCGGCGAGGGCCAGCCGGGCTTCGGCTGCCGAGGCGCGCAGCCCCATCGGCCCCTCGTGCGGCGTCCCCACCCCCGCGTGCACGTGCAGCCCGGGCAGCCGGGCCCGGATGGCCTGCAGCGCGCGCTCGGCGGACCGGGCCGCGCGCAGGCCTGCTTGCGGGCCAGGATAGGAGCTGGTCATGCGCACGAGGACCACCGCCCGCGCGATGCGGGAGGTGTGCCAGGTGCCGCCGGTCCGTGCCGCGGCCTGCAATGCCACCTGCCCGGCGGTTTCCAGCAGCTCGAACCGGTGCACCTCGTCGCGCTCGATCTCATCGAGGTTGTCGGCTTCGACCCGGACGGCCACGTGCCATCCGGCTACCGGCACGCCAAGCTGCCTGGCACGGTCAAGCAGCTCCTCGCTGAGCGCCGCATCCGACATCAGCAGCTCGGCAAGCAGCTCGCTGCGGGACCTGATCGGCAGTTCGCGTGCCCGTCTCGCCAGATCCAGCAGCCTTCCGGCGGCTGAAGCCGCCGCGTGCAGGACAAGTCGCGCTGCGGTGGCGAGATCGCCGTGCGCGTCCGGCGCAGTGAAATACCCGAGCGGCGCCCCGCCGACGCTGATCGGCACGCAGAACTCGGCAGCGGCCCGGGGATCGTCAGGATGGAATTCAACGGCGGTGCCTAGCGCGCGGCTGGCGCACGCGCGCAGTCCATCCAGGTCGGCGCCATCCTCTTCGGCGCGGAGCACGGCGTCGAGGCCGCGCTCGGCCAGGCTGAGCGCGCGCTCAGCCCCGCCGCCGATTTCCCGGCCGAGCGCAGAAAGCAGCCGGGTGAGCTCTATCGCGGCCGGAACCGATACCAGCGCGATATCGGCTCGGTCAGCGATGTCCATCGCGGTCGGCGGCGGCTTCCACAGCTCCACGGAAAAGGCGGCGACGGCCGCAACCTGGTGGATCGAGGCCCACCGCAGGGCCATGTCGAGGCGGTAGTCCGTAGCTTCGCCCGAGGCAGACCTGGACAGCACGACGAAGCTTTCAGCCGGGGCCTGGTCCAGGTCGGCGAATTGCTCTGCCAGCCGGACCCGGGTGGCCGGCCGGCTCCCGCCGCTTTCGCTGACGCGCTGCAGCCCGGCAAGTGGCGAGCTAGCGATGATCGTATCGACGGCTGGCATCGGCAAACGAGTTTATGCGCTGAGCACAGTCCAGTCACGAGCGCAGTGCAATCTGCCCATTCACCGGAGGGCCCGGGGCTGCGAACATCGAACCGTCGCCGGATTTCGGAACTCGGGTCAGGTGGCGGCCGCCGCGCCGTTGCTGCCCGGAGTTCATCCTGGGAGAGCCATGGAACACCAGACCCCTGCGGTGCCGGGGGCAGCAGCTGACGAAGCACCGGACTGGTGGCCGTACTCCAGTGAGTTCCCGCGCTGGTACGTGTGGCGCGGCGTGGCCGGCCTGGTCTATGCCCGGCTGGTCAGGTCGAGTCCCCCGGTGGTGTTCTGGGGCAAGGATGCGATGAACCTCCGCGACCAGATCAGGCGGGTTGAGGCATCACGATGACGAGCCGCCAGTTCCGGCTGGCGGTGGACATTGGCGGCACGTTCACTGACCTGGTGGCTGTGCACACCGCGACAGGTCAGGTCCTGCGGGCGAAGGCCGACACAACTCCGGGGCAGCTGGAGCGGGGTGCGCTCAGCGCGCTGGCGCAGTCTGGGGTCCCTGCGCGGGAGATCGCCACCTTTGTGCACGGCACCACGGTCGTCATCAACACGCTAACCGAGCGCCGCGGGGTATCGACGGCGCTGGTGACCACCCGGGGGTTCCGCGACGTGCTCGAGATCGGCCGGGCGAACCGGCCCGATCTCTACAACCTTGCGTACCGCAAGCCGGTGCCGTTCGTGCCGCGCCGCCTGCGCTTCGAGATCACCGAGCGCATGTCCTACCGCGGTGCGGTGGTCCAGCCGCTGGCCGAAACGGAGGTGATCGAGCTGGCTGGCCAGCTGGCGCGCGAGGGCGTCGCGGCGGTGGCGGTCTGCCTGCTGCACTCCTGGGTTAACCCGGCGCATGAGCAGCGCGTCGCCGATCTGCTCGCTGAGCGGCTTCCGGACGTGGCCGTCGTCCCCTCGCACCAGCTCAGCGGGCAGTGGCGGGAATACGAGCGGACCTCGACCGCGGTCCTCTCCGCATATGTGCAGCCGGTCGTCGCAACCTATCTTGGCTCGTTGACGCGGTCACTCCGGTCCGCCGGGGTGCGGGCGCCATTGTTCGCGATGCGCTCGAATGGCGGCGTGTGCTCGTTCGAGCAGGCCGCGCAGGCCCCGATTACGCTGCTCGAGTCCGGGCCGGTGGCCGGCGTGACCGCGGCCGCTGCGCTCGGCAGCCGGCTTGGCGCGCGGCATGTCCTCACCCTTGACATCGGCGGGACCACCGCCAAGACGGCCGCCATCCGTGACGGGCAGGTGCGGATCCACGCCCAGCACAATCTCGCCGCCACCCCGGCCCAGGCCGGGTACCCGGTGCAGGTGCCCACCGCCGAGATCGTGGAGATCGGCGCGGGCGGCGGGTCGATCGTCTGGGCCGATCCGGCCGGCGGGCTGCACGTGGGGCCGCAGAGCGCCGGCGCGGACCCCGGGCCTGCCTGCTACCGCAGGGGCGGGACCGAGCCGACGCTGACCGATGCGAACCTGGTCGCGGGCAGGCTCGATCCGGACTATTTTCTCGGCGGCACGATGCCCCTGGATGCCCGGGCGGCCGAGAAGGCTCTCGCCGGGCTCGGGGCCAGCCTCGGCGTCGACGCGCGGCAGGCCGCGCGGGGGGTACTGCGCTACGCGGTCGCGCAGATGAGTCACGCCCTGCGGCTGGTGACGCTGCGGCGCGGGCATGACCCGAGGGACTTCGCGTTCATCGCATACGGAGGAGCCGGCCCGCTGCATGCGACGCTGCTCGCCCGCGAGCTCGGCATCGCCAAGACCATCATCCCGCCCGCCCCGGGGCACTTCTCCGCCTTCGGGATGCTCACGACGCAGCTGCGGGCTGACGCGGTACGCACGGTGGTGTGCCCGCTGGCGGAGGCAGACCTGGCCGCGTTGTGCGCACCGGCAGAGCAGGCCGCGCTAAGCCAGCTTGGCCCGCGTGCGGGGGGCGCTCAGGTCCGCAGGTATGCGGAGCTGCGCTACCACGGTCAGGAGCACGCGCTGGAAGTGCCCCTCGCTGACGCGGCCATCGGGGGACCTGGGCGCGGCGAGCTGCGCGCGGCGTTCGACCGCCGGTCGGTCGAGGCCTACGCGTTCCGCCTCGACGCCCCGCTTGAGCTGGTGTCGCTGCGGGTGAGCGCGACCGCGCCCGGCCAGCAGGCGCTCCGCTGGCGAGCCGATGGCCAGGACCGCGGGGACGGCGCGGATGACCTGCGGGGACCGTCTGTCCGCGCACGGCTGGTCGACCTGGACCCGTACGGCGGGGTCACCCGCACTCGCGTTGTCGGCAGGCCAGAGCTAGCCCGCGAGGGGCGTCTGCGCGGGCCGTGCGTGGTCGAGGAGCCCGCGGCCACGACCCTGGTCCTGCCCGGCCAGACCGTGTGCTCCGACGAGCTCGGCAACCTGGTGATCTCCGAAGCCGAGGAGCGGGCGTGACCATTGACCGCTTCACGATGGACTGCCTGCGCGAGGGGTTCGCCGCGGTCACCGACGAGATGTTCGTGTCGCTGCAGCGCACGTCGCAGAGCCCGGTCATCTACGAGGTGCTGGACTTCGGCGTCGGCGTAACCGACGCCGGCGGTGACCTGGTCTCCCAGGGCAACGGGGTGGCCGGCTTCCTCGGCCCGCTCGGTGACGCGGTCAGGGAAACCATCGCCAGGGTTCCGGACCTGGGGCCGGGCGACGTCATCATTGCCAACGATCCTTACCTCGGCGGCGGCACTCACCTGTCCGACGTCGCGCTGGTCCGCCCCGTGTTCTACGGCGGGGACCTGATCGCCTTCGGCGCGGCCAAGGGACACTGGACCGAGGTCGGCGGCAAGGATCCGGGGTCATGGACGGCCGACTCGGCAGACGTCTACGCCGAGGGCCTTCAGCTGCCCTTCGTGCGCGCCTACCGGGCAGGCCATGCAGTCCAGGAAGTCGTCGCGATTCTCGCCGCCAACAGCCGCCTGCCGGACATGACGCTTGGCGACCTGTACGCGCAGGCAGCCTGCCTTGAGGTGGCCGAGCGCCGGCTGCACGAGATGTGCGGGCGGTTCGGCGGGCCTGCGGTGACGGAGTCGATGCGCGTCATTCTGGACCGAAGCGAACAGCTAGCTCGGATGACGCTCGGCAAGATCCCGCATGGTGTGTTCGAGGCAGCGGACATCACCGACGAGGACGGCCTGGGCAACGGCCCTTTCGGCGTCCGGGTCCGAGTGCAGATCTCGCCGTCCGGCATGGTGTGCGACTTCACCGGCAGCCACCCGCAGGTTCCCGGGCCGGTCAACTGCACCTGGAGCGGGCTGGTGTCCGGGGTTCGCACGGTGTTCAAGGCCATCACCGACCCGGCCGTGCCCGCCACCGACGGCTGGTTCCGGCCGCTGGAGATCATCTGCCCGCCGGGGACCATCTTCACCGCGCAGCGCCCGGCGCCGGTCGCCGCGTACTTCGAATCCGCCGACCTGGCCAGCGACCTGGTCTGGAAGGCGCTCGCCCCGGCATTCCCTGACCGGCTGACGGCAGGCAGCTACATCTCCACCTGCTCGACCTCACTGGCGGTCACTCATCCGGATACCGGCGAGCCGGCCCTGCTCGTCGAGCCGCAGCCTGGCGGCTGGGGCGCCAATGCGGTAAAGGACGGCGAACACGGCCTTATCACCGCCGGCGACGGCGAGACTTACGTGATCCCGGTCGAGGTCGCCGAGCAGCGTTACGGAATCCGGGTCGAGCGGTTCGGCTTCGACGTCGTGCAGGGGGCCGGAGCAGGCCGCCGCCGCGGCGGCCGGGGATTGATCCGGGAGTACCGCATCCTGTGCGACGAGGCTCTGCTCACGGTCGCCTGGGGGCGGCACCTTTCCCCGCCGTGGGGCGTGGCGGGCGGTTGCCCGGGGTCACGCAACTACGTGCAGGTCATCCGGGCGGATGGCAGCCAGGTGCCGCCGTTCGGCAAGGCCGCACGGTTCCCGCTGCACCGCGGGGACCTGGTACGGCTGGTAACCGGAACCGGCGGCGGGTACGGCGACCCGGCCGAGCGAGAGCCCTCGCTGGTGCTCGCCGACCTGCGCGACGGGCTGATCACGCCGCGCGAGGCGGCAGAGGTATATGGCTTCCGCCCGGCCGGCAGGCGCGGGTAAGAATGACGCGAACGCTTTCGTGTCGTCCGGCCGGGCTGGAGAATTCCATCCATTACGCAGTTATCGTTGGTAACCCGCCGAAGCTACGCTGGTGATCATGAAGCGGCTGCTCGATTCCGATGCGCTCCGGGCGCTTGCCCGGGGATGCGCTGTGCTGGGCGCCGGAGGCGGCGGGGATCCGTATCTGGGCCTGCTGCAGGCGCTGCAGGCGACCGAGGATTTCGGGCCGGCCCCGCTAGTAGACCTCGACGAGCTGCCGGACGATTCGCTGATCATGCCGTGCGGGGCGATCGGCGCCCCGACGGTCAGCATCGAGAAGATCGAGAACGGGGACGAGGGCGCCCGCTTGCGCGACCATCTCGAGTACATGACCGGCCGCCGCGTCGCGGCGCTGATGTCCGCAGAAATCGGCGGGGCGAACGGCCTGTTGCCGATCTCGTGGGCGGCGCGGATGGGACTGCCGGTTGTCGATGCCGACGGCATGGGCCGGGCCTTTCCCGAGGTCCCGCAGGTCACCATGCACCTTGCCGGGATCTCGCCAAGCCCGGCCATCATGACCGACGAGCGCGGCAACCTGATCGTGTTCCGGACGATCTCCGGGCACTGGATGGAGCGGCTGGAACGAGCCGCCGCAGTCGAGTTCGGCGGAGCCGCCTCGTCAACCGAGTACACCCTGACCGTGGCCCAGGCGCGCGGCGCGACGGTGCGGAACTCGGTGTCGCTCGCGATCAGTATCGGGCAGGCGGTCGCGAGCGCCGCGGGCAGTCCGGTGGACGCGCTGATCGCCGAGGTCGGCGCTTTCCGGCTGGTCACTGGCAAGGTGTCGGATGTCGAGCGGCGGACCACCAGCGGGTTCGTGCGCGGATCCGTGCTGGTCGAAGGCCTCGGCGAGGACGCTGGCCGCCTGATCCGCCTGGAGTTGCAGAACGAGAACCTGGTGGCGCTTGAGCAGGGCCGGGTGCTCGCCTCAGTCCCCGACCTGATATCGGTGCTGGACAGCGAGACGGCCGGCGCGATCGTGACCGAACGGGTCAGGTACGGCCAGCGAGTCACGGTGATCGCCTTCGCCTGCGACCCGGTCTGGCGGACACCACGAGGGATCGCAGCCGCTGGCCCGCGGGCATTCGGCTACGACTTCGACTACCTGTCCGTGGAGGAGCTTGCCGGTGCCGCATCCTGACTGCCGTCTCGGCATTGACGTCGGCGGCACGAACACCGACGCGGTGATCCTCGATCCCGCCGACCGGCTCCTCGCTAAGGCCAAGGTGGCCTGCACCCCGGACATCACCGGCGGCATCACCGCGGCCATCGACGCGGTGATGCTGGCGCCGGGCATCGATGCCGGCCGCATCACGCATGTCATGCTCGGCACGACGCACGCGACCAACGCCTTGCTTGAGCGCAGGAGGCTGCGGCGGGTAGCGATCATCAGGATCGGCGGGCCAGCCACTTACGCCATCCGGCCAATGTTCGAATGGCCTCGTGACCTGGCCGATGCCGTGTCGGCCGGGGAGATGATCGTGGACGGCGGCATCGAATTCGATGGCCGGGACCTGTCCCCGTTCGATGGCGATGCGGTCGCGCGGTTTCTTGGCGAGGTCGCAGGCGCGGCGGGGGCCGTCGCGATCACCAGCGTGTTCGCCCCGGTGTCGCCGCGGCACGAGTTGCTGGCCGCGGAGGTTGTCAAGCGCGAACTCGGTGAGGTGCCGACATCGCTCAGCCACGAGATCGGCTCGGTCGGCCTGCTGGAGCGGGAGAACGCCACGATCCTGAACGCGGCCCTGGTCGACGTTGCCCGCGACGTGGCCAGCGCGATGCAGGAAGCGCTTGCGGCGCACGGCATGCAGCCAGCGACATTCTTCGCGCAGAACGACGGCACGCTGATGGCCCTGGATCACGCCCTGCGGTACCCGGTGCTCACCATCGGCAGCGGGCCGGCCAACAGCATCCGCGGCGCCGCGTTCCTCACCGACACGACGGACTCGCTGGTTGTCGATGTGGGGGGTACTTCAACCGACGTCGGCGTGCTCGCCAACGGCTTCCCGCGCGAGTCCTCTTACGGCGTCGAGATCGGCGGGATCCGCACGAACTTCCGGATGCCGGACCTGGTCACGATCGCGCTCGGCGGCGGCTCGGTGATCTCACTCGAGTCGGGCGCGGCCCGCATCGGGCCGCGGAGCGTCGGCTACCGGCTGGAGACTGAGGCCCTGGTGTTCGGCGGCGCCGTGCCTACCCTCACCGACAGCGCCGTCGCGACCGGGCGGGCAGCGCTCGGCAATCCCCGGCTGATCGGGGAGCACCGGCGGCTGCTTGAGCACGCTGCGCGACAGGCCGATGCGATGCTCGCCGATGCGATCGACCGGGTCAAGACGTCGAAAGGCGACCGCGCGCTGATCGCCGTCGGCGGCGGCGGCATCCTGGTCCCGGACGATATCCCCGGAGTCAGCGAAGTCATCCGGCCCGGCCATTTCGACGCGGCCAACGCCATCGGCGCCGCGATCGCCTCAGTCAGCGGCAACGTGGACCGGATCTTCCACATCGGGGCCGGTGGCCGGGAGGCCGCGCTCGACGAGGCATGCGAAGAGGCGCGTGAGCACGCGGTCGGCGCGGGCGCGGATCCCGGTACCGTGCAGATCGTCGAGATAGAGGAGATCCCGCTGGCGTATCTCACGTCGCCCGCCGTACGTATCCGCGCCAAGGCCGCGGGCGCGCTCGGCGGCGGCCAGCAGGAACAGCACCTTCACGCCCGGCTGGCCCGGCAGTCCCGTGCGGGCAGGCAATCCGGGCCGGCCGCACGTCCGTAGCACATAGCCACCACGGAGGTATCCATGAAGCGGCGCAGCATCTGGCTGATCGCACTGGGATCGGCGCTCGCGTTGCTGCTCGCCGCATGCGGCGGCGCAGCGCCCAAGGCAGGCAAGCACAAGCAGGCAGCCAGCCAGACCTTCACCTACGACACCTACACGCCGGTGATGATCGATGGCTGGGACCCTGCGACCGAGTACTCCAACGGCATCATCGCGATGAGCAACATGTATGAGACGCTCACTCGCTATAACACGGTGACCCACAAGGTAGGCCCGCTGCTCGCGACCAGCTGGTCGTCCACGCATGGTGGGCTGACCTGGACGTTCCAGCTGCGCCACGGCGTCCATTTCCATACCGGCCGCCTGCTGACGGCGCCGGCCGCCAAGGCCGCGATCCTGCGCACGGCCAAGCTGAACGGCGGCGCGGCGTACATCTGGGGCGCGGTGAAGACCATCGACACCCCCGGGACCTACACGCTGGTGTTCCACCTCAAGTATCCGGCGCCGCTCGACCTCGAGGCGTCGGCTGACTACTCCGCTTACATCTACGACACGAAGGCCGCGGGCAGCGGGGACCTGGCCAAGTGGCTGAACGCACCGCACGACGCGGGCACCGGCCCCTACACGATCGCGACCTGGAACAAGGGCCAGGAGTTCGAGGTCGTTGAGAAGGCCTATCCGAAGTACTGGGGTGGCTGGAGCGGCGCCCACTTCAAGCGCGTGGTGTTCCGGGTGGTGCCGCAGGACACCACTGCCGCGCAGTTGCTGCGGACGGGGCAGGTCAGCTTCGTCGAGCAGCTGAGCCCGTCGCTCTGGAAGTCGCTGCGGGGCGCGGCGGGCATCAGGCTGATGAGCGCACCGTCCTGGCAGAACTTGCTTGGCCAGCTCAACTCGAAGGCGCTGAGCCTGCCCGAACGCCAGGCGATCTCCTATGGCATCAATTACCGGGGAATCATCGCCGCACTGCAGGGAGCTGGCGTTCCGTCCAGCGGCATCGTGCCCGCCGGGCTGCTCGGCCATTTCAGCGACCTGCCGAACTACAGCTACGACCCGGCCAAGGCGACGCAGCTGCTGAATCAGGTGGGCTACGGGCCCGGCAAGAAACGGCTGAACTTGTCCCTCACCTACACCCAGGGGGACTCCAACGAGCAGGTGGTGGCGACGCTCATCAAGTCCAGCCTGGCCAAGCTGAATATCCACTTGACCGTGCAGTCGCTGGCCTGGCCGACCCAGTGGGGCAAGGCCAAGTCGGCCAGCGCCGCACAGCACCAGGACATCTTCATGGAGTACTGGTGGCCGGACTACGCCGACCCGTACTCCTGGTTCATCAACCTGCTGTACACGCAAAAGCAGCCGTACTTCAATCTCTCCTACTACTCCAACCGGAGCCTGGACAGCCAGATCAACAAGGTGGAGTCACTCGTCGCCACCAACCGGACCGCCGGTGACCAGCTGTACCGCTCGATGCAGGTGACCATCCTGCGCCAGGCCCCGATCGCTTTCCTTTACAACGCGAACTACCAGTACGCGATGACGTCCAATTTCTCCGGACTTCAGGTCAACCAGGCATATCCGAATGTCGTTTTCGCCTACAACCTGAAGCCGCTCGGCAGTTGACGGCGTACGTCGTCCGCCGGGCTGCCCTCGCCGTTGTGGTGATCGCCGGCGTCATCATCCTGACGTTCGTGATCGCCCACGTGGTTCCGGGCGACCCGGCGGCGACCTGGGCGGGCCCGCATGCACCCGCCGCCCAGGTCGCGGCGGCGCGACGGTTCCTCGGGCTGGACCGGCCGCTGCCGGTGCAGCTCGCCGCGTACTTCGGGGGGATCGCCGCAGGGAACTGGGGCGTGGCTATTCACACCCACCGGCCGGTGCTTTCCGACCTCGCGATCGTCGCCCCGGCCTCGCTGGAACTGGTGATAGCCGCGCTGATCATCGCGCTGGCGGCTGGCGTGCCGCTCGGCCTGGTGTCGGCACGCTGGCCGGGGCGGCCCATCGACCACGCGATCCGCACCGGGTCGATCCTGGGCGTATCGATGCCCATCTTCTGGATGGCGCTGATCTTCCAGCTGGTATTCACCCAGCGCCTGCACCTGCTGCCGGTGGCCGGGGAATACTCACCCGGCCTGCTGTTCACCAGCCCGCTGGCACGGCACACCGGGTTTCCCGTGGTTGACGCCTTGCTGACCGGCAACTGGCAGATGCTCGGCAGCACGCTCGACCATCTGATCCTGCCCGCGCTGGTGGTTGCCGCGTACCCGGCAGGGCTCATCGCCCGGCTGGTACGGGCGCAGGTCCTGGACACCGTCGGCGAGACGCATGTGCAGATGGCCCGGGCGCTCGGCTTCCCCGAGCGGGCCGTCTTCGGGCGGTACCTGATGAAGCTGGCCTGGAATCCGCTGGCGGCCGCGGTAGCCCTGGTATTCGGCTACTCGCTGGTGAACACGTTCCTGGTCGAGTCGATCTTCGACTGGCCCGGCCTCGGCAGCTACGCGGCAGCCTCGATCGGCACCCTCGACACCCCGGCGATCCTGGGCGTCACGCTGTTCATCGCGATCGTGTACGTGATCGCTAACCTGATTGTCGACATCGCCCAGGCGTGGCTCGACCCGAGGATCAGGCTGCGATGATCGAAGCCCCGGCCCCGGTGCCCGCCCCTCCAGCCGCTGCGCGCCGCCTGGACATCGGCACCAGGCTCCGTGCGAACCCGCTGCTCGCGGCCGGCGGGGGCGTCGCGGCGCTGATAGTCGTGGTCGCGGTGCTCGCCCCGCTGCTTGCGCCGTTCCCCGGCGATGCGGGCACGGCGACCAACCCGTTCGCTGTGCTGCGGCCGCCCTCGGCGCAGCACTGGTTCGGGACTGACCAGGTGGGCCGCGACATCGCGTCCCGGGTCATCTACGGTGCCCGGGTATCGCCGCTGATCGCGTTCTTCGTGCTGCTGATCGCGTGCCTGATCGGGATCCCGCTGGGGATCATGGCCGGCTATTTCGGCGGCTGGCTCGATGATCTGATCATGCGGGTGACCGACATCTTCCTCGCGTTCCCCGCGCTATTGCTGGCCCTCGCGCTTGCGGCGGTGCTTCCGCCCAGCCTGACCAGCGTGACGATCGCGATCTCGGCCACCTGGTGGCCCTGGTATACCAGGCTGATCCGCGGCCAGGCCGCCTCGGTGGCCGGGCGTCCCTACATTGAGAGCTGCCGCGCGCTCGGGATATCACGGCGGCGGATCATCGTCAGGCACGTCCTGCCCAACGCGATCACGCCATTGATCGTCCAGATCTCGCTCGATGTGGGGGGCGTGATCCTGACCGCATCGGCTCTGTCCTTCCTGGGCCTCGGCGCGCAGGATCCGACGCCCGACTGGGGGCTGATGGTCGCCGAGGGGCAGAACTACTTCACCACCGCGTGGTGGGTTGTCACCTTCCCTGGGCTGGCGATCCTGGTCACTGCCTTCGCCTTCAACCTGCTCGGTGACGGACTCCGGGACCTGCTCGACCCGAGGCGGGTGATCCTCCGGTGACGCTGGAGATCGCCGGGCTCGAGGTGCGCTTCGGTGCCCGGCCAGTCGTGTCGATCGGGGATCTGGCGGTAGGCGATGCCGAGATCGTCGGGCTGGCAGGCGAGAGCGGTTCGGGCAAGTCGATGACCACCCTGGCCATACTCGGGCTGGCCGGAACCGTCGGCGCCACCGTGAGCGGGAGTATCAGCCTGGATGGCCGCGAGCTGATCGGCCTGCCTGATAATGAGCTACGGCACCTGCGCGGGCGCCGGATCGCGGCTATCTTCCAGAGCCCGTCGATGGCGTTCAACCCGGTGTTCCGGGTCGGCCACATGGTGCTGCGGGCGCTGCGGCTGCATGGGCTGACCGGAAGCGAGGCAAACGACCGGGCAGCAGTGGCGATGCGCGAGGTGCTGCTCTCGCCCAGCCTGCTGCGCCGGTATCCTGCCCAGCTGTCCGGCGGGCAGCTGCAGCGCGTCGCGATAGCGCTGGCGCTCGCGCTGCGGGCCGAGATCCTGCTCGCCGACGAGCCCACGAGCGCGCTGGACGTGACAGTGCAAGCCGAGGTGCTTGAGCTGTTGCGGGACCTGCGGGACAGGGAGGGGATGTCGATCCTGTTCATCAGCCACGACCTGGCGGTAGTCGCCGAGTTGTGCGATCGGGTGGCGGTGATGCGGGCAGGCTCAATTGTGGAGCAGGGCCCGGCCGGCCAGATCATGTCGCTGCCGAGGGATCCGTACACCGCCGAGCTCCTGGCAGCGGTGCCGAAGATCAGGACGGGGCCCGGCCAGTGACGGGGCGGGCCGATGCGGGCGCAGCTCCAGTTCATCCGGGAGCTCGCTGGTGAACTCGTCAGACACCATGGCCGGGCGCCCGCAGGCCGGGCGCCCCCCGCGCCGCTCGCTGCTGGAGATAAGGGACCTGGCGGTGCAGTTCGGGCCGGTGCGGGCGGTCGACGGGGTGAGTCTGGACATCGCAGCAGGACCCTTTGGCCTCGGGCTGGTCGGAGAGAGCGGATCGGGCAAGACGACGATCGGCCGTGCTGTGCTCCGCCTGGTGCCAGCCGCGGCCGGCCGGATCCTGTTCGAGGGCGCCGATATCTCCGTGCTCGGCGGCGGTGCGCTCAAGGACTACCGGCGGGCCGTGCAGATCGTGTTCCAGGATCCGGACAATACCCTTGATCCCCGGATGCGGGTCGGCGCGGCGATCGCGGAGGCGCTTGCCGCGCACCGGATCGTGCCGCGGCGCCTGATCGCAGAGCGCACTGCGGCCCTGCTGCGGGAGGCCGGGCTCGATCCCGAGTTCGCCTCCCGGTACCCGCATCAGCTTTCCGGCGGGCAGCGCCAGCGCGTGGCTATCGCCCGCGCGCTCAGCGTGCAGCCCCGGATGCTGGTGCTGGACGAGCCGACCAGCGCGCTCGACGTGCGGGCACAGGCCCGCGTGCTGAAGCTGATTGGCCGGCTCCGTGCAGAGCGCAGCCTGTCGTACCTGCTGATCACGCACAACTTCGGCGTCGCCAGCGAGCTGTGCGAGCAAACCGCTGTGCTGTATCTGGGGCGCATCGCTGAGAGCGGCCCCACGGCCAAGCTGCTCAGCGCGCCGGCGCATCCCTACACTCAGGCGCTGCGGTCGGCCGTGCCCCAGGTAGCGACCGCCGCCCGCTCATCGCGGATCATCTTGCGCGGCGAGCCGCCCGATGCAGCCAGCCCGCCCCCAGGATGCCTCTTCCATCCTCGTTGCCCGCTCGTCATCGACAGATGCCGGGTCGAGGTGCCCGAGCTCAGCATGGTGCGGCCGGGCCGCCTGGTTGCATGCCACCGGGCCAGGGAAGTCCTTGCGGGAGCAGAGATGCCCCATAATGCTCCGGGGCTGGCGGCCCCGGACGGAGTTGCGTGACCTCGTTGGCCTGAGCTGACTGCTGCGGCGCTGACTGCCGCGGCGGTGAACGGCGGCCACGGGCACCAGGAGCGCGGCGCCGGGTCACGGTCTGCTCATGAATGCCGTGCAGTGGTGGACGGCTCCTGAGGCAGCCTCCGCCCGCGGATGCGGGCGCAGTTCAGCCGGAGGCGGTTACCTCGTGCCATAGCCCGCCGTTCAGGTTGAGGTTATTGCCGTGGGCCTGGCTGGATGCGGGCGCAGTTCAGCCGGAGGCGGTTACCTCGTGCCATAGCCCGCCGTTCAGGTTGAGGTTATTGCCGTGGGCCTGGCCGGGGGCGGTATCGCCGATGTAGGTGTAGAGGGGATGCCCGTTGTAGGTGGCCTGCGTCGTGCCGTCGGACCGCTTGATCGTGCCCAGTTTGCCTGGCACGCCCGGGCCGGCGGCCGGGGTCCCGGTCACCGGCGGCCAATAGGCGGCGCATCCCCCGTTGCAGTTCGACTTGGCCGGGGTGTCCGGGGCGAACCAGTACAGCGTGAACCCCTTGGCGCTGGTCAGCACGGTCACGCCGCCGATCTTCGCCGTCTGCAGGCCGCCTGCGGCCGAAGGTCCCGGGCCGCCCGCCCCGGCAACGGCGACGCCGAGCAGCACCAGGGCGGCAACCGATACTCCGGCAGTCGCTCGCCCGGCACCCGGCACGCCCGCTTGCAGCCTGGCCAGCACGGCACTGCGGGACGCCACTGGCCCGGCCGGCTGGCGTTGCGCGGCGGGGGAAAGGGCGAGCACGGCCAGCGCAGCGAAGGCGGCTACCTCGATCACCCCGGCGACGATCCCCGCAGTCGTCCGGACCTCCGTGAACCCGAACAGGCCGATCCATACCGACAGGAGGTAGCCGCCGAGGGTCGAGAGGGCGAACCCGGCGCCGGCCGCCGCGGCCAGCCGGCTGCCGGACACCAGCACGACCGCGGCCAGGCCGAAGGCGGCGATCACCTGGAGCAGGAAAAGCCAGCCGATCACCGGGATCGACCGGTAGCCGGTCAGGTACAGGTCAAGGTGGATCGCCCCGGTCACGGCGAGCAGCCCGGCCCCGGCCACCCGAGGTCCGAGCTGCGGCCAGTTCAGTCCCGCCCACCGCGTTTTCTCCATGACCATTCCTACGGCTCCTGTCTGCCCGCTGGTTCAGCCCGGAAATAGCCGGATCTTACTGACACTCTCAGCACCGGCAGGCAATAGCAACGAAGACCCGGCGGGGCCGGGCCTGCGTGCGCATTCTGGCCATCAGCGGGCGGCCAGCCATCAGCGGGCGGCCAGCCATCAGCGGGCGGCCAGCCATCAGCGGGTGGCCAGGCGTGCCTCGCCCGTCCTCGCGGAGACGGGACTGGCAATGCTCGCTGTGGCGCACGTCGTCACCCTCGCCTGCGTGCCGCCTTCCGGCGGCGGGAGTTGGCAGCCTGTGCACCGCGGGCTTGTGCTGGCCTGGTGTGCTGCGGGTGATGGGGTGGCTGGCTGGCTGGCGGGGCCGGGGTTTTCGGTGGGTTGTGCTGGTTGCCTGGTCTGGCCGGCGGTGGCCAGGACGGTGACGGTGAGCAGAATGCCGAGGGCGGCGGTGGCGGTGTCGGGGATGGTGTAAGGGATGCGGAAGCCGGAGGCGGCGGCCTGGGGTGCTGATGCGGCGCCGATCAGCAGTGCGGTCCAGCCTGCCCAGGGCCGGCCGGCCTGGCAGCCGCGCGCGGTGCGCAGGGTGAGTGCGGCTGCGGCGAGGCCGGCCACAGCCAGGCCGGCCGCCGCCGCGTGCGTGGCTGTTGCGAGGGCCAGGCCGCAGCGGGTCAGGTCCAGGGCCGCGGCGGCGAGCAGCATGACGGTGATCAGGTGCTGGCCGGGCCGGCTGCCCGTGGCCGGCGCCGCGGCCTGGCGGCGGGCTCGGGGTGGCGGGAGGTGCGGGGGCGGGTGGCTGTTCACGGGCGGGTGGCCGGGTCGTGGTCGGGTAGCTGGCGGCGCAGGGCGTGCAGTGCGTAGTGCAGCCGTGAGCGGGCGGTGCCGGGCGGTATCTGGAGCTGGCGGGCGACGGCGGCGAGGGTGCCGCCGTGGTAGAAGGTTTCCACTAGCACGGTGCGGTGCGCGGGGGAGAGGCGCTGCAGGGCGCCGGTGAGGAGCTGGCGGTCCAGGACCTGGTCGAGCCGGGTGTCGTCGGCGGCGTCGTCGGCGGGCTGGGCCTGCGCGGTGGCCGGCCGGGCTCGCGCGGTGCGGCGGGCGTCGGTCAGCAGGTTGCGGGCGACCTTGAACAGCCAGGGCCGGATGGGCCGGTCGTCGGCGCTGAGCTGCGGCAGGTGGCGCCAGGCCCGGATGAAGGTTTCCTGCACGATGTCATCGGCGCTGGCCCGGTCCGGGCAGAACGGCTGGACGTAGCCGTGCAGGGCGGTGGCGTGCCGGGCGTACAGCTGGCGGAGGGCGGCGTCGGCGTCGCGGGGGAGCCCGCTGCGGGTGACGTCCGTGCTGGCAGACATGACTACTAACACGGATAGTAGGGTGGTTCCGTTCACCGCGGCCGCCTCAGGGGCGGCGGCCCCGGTCAGCCCACGGTCACACCAGCTTTCGCGGTGCGGGCAAAGCGTCGGCGAAAAGCCTCAAAGCCGGTGCCGCATGCCTCAGAGTTCGCTGAGCGCCCGCCTGTGGGCCTGCAATCCGCGCTGCACTTCGGCAAGGGCCGCTCGTGCCCTGTCATCCTCCTGCTCCGCCAGCGCTGTGGCCACGTGTTGTCCGAGCCGGTCGAGATGCCCGGCGACGAGCTGGCGGACTTCCTCGTCGCTCGCAGTCCCGGTCCAGCGGCTCGGTGGCTTTCGGCCGGCCGCGCTTGGCATGCTTGCCAGCGGCGACACGCCGAGTGCCACGTCCTGGTCCATGAGCAGCCTGGCCCAGGTCCTCAGGTCGCCGAAGAGCTGGTCGAGCACGGCGTGCAGGGCGTGCGTGTCGGGGACTCTTCGGTGCGCCTGCCGCACGTCTAGCACCACGTCGATCACCTCGCTGAGCACCTGGTTGAGGGCAGCGGTCGGATCGTGGGGCGGGAGCGGGCTCACGCGGGCAACCATCCTGGCCGAGGACCTCCGCACACGTGCGGCCGAACTAGCGGGTTACGCCATCCCGCGCCGACGGACCTCCATGTCGGTGGCATCGGGCTCCTTCCGCTGGTAGTGCTGATGACAATAGCCGCGCTCCGGCCGGCCGCCGCAGACGCTCGTGGCACACCGCCTGGGCACGGGCGCGCATGCGTGCTCCGCTGCGCGCGTGCCTACGAGACTATGACCGTCTGGAGCCGGCGGACCGCGTCAAGGTGGCCGCCTGTCCAGATCATTCGTACGGCGGTCGCGGTCGCCTTGCCGTCATCCCTGAGCAAGTCGTGGCGGACGGCTTCGATCAGGCGGCCGTCGGCGGCCTTGTCATGGGGGAGCGGTTCGGGTGGCTCGCGCCGGCTGATCAGATTGCCCGCGAGATCGTCGTACCAGTCCTTCATGAGTTCGGTCGTCTTCAGGATCTCGTTGCGGGCCGCGGCGGCGTCGCCTGCCGCTTTGCCGTCGTCGCGCTGCCATAGATCCAGTAGCGCGTCGGCGGCCAGGCGAAGCGCTGCGACTCCGGTGACCAGCCTGGTCACCTCGGCCAGCGGGATGGGTTTGGCGCCACGCTCGGCCAGATAGGTGCGGAACGTGTCGTCCAGCCGGCGGGCTGCCGCGGCCGCGCGGGCGCCGTCGCCGGCCGGCGCGGCGGGTACGGGCTTGCCGCCGTCGCAGTGCAGCATTCCGAAATTCACCGCGCTGGCAAGGTAGCCGGCGCTGTCGGTGTACGCCTCGGCCAGTGCCTGGCGGAGCGCGGCACCCGCGCCCCGCGGCCAGAAGAGCATTCCCACGACCAGGCTTACCGCGCAGCCGAGGGCGATGTCCTCTATCCGCAGCAGGCCGATCCGCCATCCGGCCGGCTGGATGATGTTGAACAGGATCACCAGCGTCAGCGTGAACGCCGCCTGGCCCGCGGCGAATGAAATGGCAGCAGGAGCGACTCCGGCGAGCAGGATCGCCGGCGGCAGCACAAACCACAACACCGTCGTGTTCGTGCCGATCACCGCCAGCAACGCCGCGCCGATGATGAACCCGGCTCCCCGGTCAGCTGCGCTATGAGGACCGCCAGCCCCAGCCCGGCGGCGGCGCGCGCGCTGTTGTGCAGCCACACCGAGTGCCGCTCGACGTGAGCTGCCGCGCGTTCCTGGGCCGCGGACAGCGTCCCGGCCAGGCCTTCGGGCTGGCGGCCCAGCAGCCGCTCCCGCCAGCTACGTCGCTCGGCGGCCGCGGTCAGGTCGACGTTGCGCGCGATGAGCGAGACCGCGAAGCTCAGTTCCTGCGCGCGGAAGCTCGGATCAAGCGACGTGAGGAACTCGCTGACCGGTGCCGGGGCCGCGACCTGGCCGGACCCGGGCGGCACCCGCCGGACCGGCAAGTCGGCTGTCGCGCTGCGTTCCAGGCTCGTCAGCGCATCGGTCAGCCTGGCCAGTGCCGCGTGCAAGTCATCGCTGTTCCCGCCCGTCACCTCGAGTAGATCCGCCCCGCGTTCGAGAACGGCGGCCGCGGCCATCTTGACCGCGCACGCTGCGCGATTGACGACCCTGCGCTCGGCGCGCTGCCCGGGCTGAACGACGATGGTGTTCAGCCAGGTCACCTCGTCCACCAGGCGCACGACCGTCCGGGCGGCAGTGCTCAAGCCGGTCGGACGGTAAGGCGTGGCCAGGAAGGTACGGTGCAGCGCCCTGACTGCGTGGTCCGCCTGCCCGGCCGCATGATCGCGATCATGCGCGAATTGCCTGTCTTCGTCGCTGAGCAGGTACGCGACCTCCGAACGAAGCCGGGCCGCCAGCGCGCGGCAGGCGGTGATCGTTGCGCCGCGCAGCGGATCGCGTGTCGGCGCGGGCCATAGCAGCGCCACCGCGGCCAGCGCGGCACCGCCGGCCATGCCCCAGCCAGCCAGCCGATCCGGCACCGATGACACGGGCCCGGCCAGCGACACCGGCAAGATGAAAGCCAGCAGCAGCGCCGTTGTCGCCCCGGCCAGCACCGAGCTGACCACCCCGGCGAATATCACCCCGAAGCCGACGGCCGCCATCGCCGCGGCTGCGAGCCACACCGTCTGGGAGGCCAGCGTGCCAACGCAGACGAACACGCCACCCACGATCACGAGCGCCGCCTGCGCCCGCAGCCGGTCAGCCATCGGGCCGCCGAAGTCGACAAGCAGCAACATCGCGAACGATCCGAACGCCGCGAACGTCGCCACTGCGGCATTGCCGATGACCTTGTCACCCACGGCAAACATGGCCGGCATGACGATCGCTGTCCGGCCCGCACGCCGCAGCGCAGCGAAATCGCGATCGCGCTGGCCGAGCCACTGCAGGGGATGCATCTGCTGCCAGCCCGCCCATCCAGTTGGGACTTCCGGCGATGTCAGTGAGACATATCCTAAAGGTGTATCACTACCTTGCCCTGGGTCGTGGCGACGATGTGGCAGGAGCGCCTGCGATGCGGCAACTCACCGGTCTTGACGCCTCCTTCCTCGCTCTCGAGACGGCCAACGCTACTGGTCACGTCGGCGGGGTGTGCGTGTTGGATCCCGCGCAGGCACCCAAGCCACTGACGCTCGCCCGGCTGACCGAGGTTCTGGGCGAGCGGTTGCCGCTGGTTCCGGTGTTGCGCCGCAAGCTCCTGAACGTGCCGCTTGGCTTGGATCAGCCCTACTGGGTCGACGATGCGGACTTCGACATTGAGTACCACATCCGCGAGATCGCGCTCCCGCGCCCTGGCTCGGACGCTCAGCTCACCGAGCAGGTCGCCCGGCTGCACGCGCGCCCCCTGGACCGTAGCCGGCCGCTGTGGGAAATCTACCTGATCACCGGACTGGCCAGGCGCCGCGCTGCCGTCTACACGAAGATTCACCACTCCGCAATCGATGGCGCATCCGGAGCGGAGTTGCTTACAGTTCTTCTCGATCTCAGCCCGGATGGACGCGAGCTGCCGGCCAGCGAGCCCTTCAGGCCGGCCAGGCCGCCGAGCCTGGCGACGCTGGCCGTGCTCGCAGCCGCACGGCTGGCGTGGCGGCCCGTGCAGACAGTACGCATCACCAACGAACTCGTCCGTGTGCTGCCGACCCTGGCCCCGGCGTTCGGCACGCTTGTCGGCGGGATGCTCGGCCTGAATCGTGGTGATGGCGAGGTTATCCCGACCGCGCCCGGGCGGGCCCCGGCCACGCCGTTCAATAGGCCGATCACGCCGCACCGGCGGGTCGCGTTCCGCAGCGTTGACCTTGACATCGTGAAGACGGTGAAAAACGCCTTCGGCGTCTCAGTCAATGATGTCGTAATGGCGATGTGCGCTGGCGCGTTGCGACGCTGGCTCGCCGACCACGACGCGCTGCCTGAGCCTCCGCTGATCGCGATGATCCCTGTATCGGTGCGTGACCCGGCCAGCAAGGGAGCGCTGGGCAACAAGGTGTCGGCGATGCTGGCCACGCTGCCCACCCACGTCATCAATCCAGTCCAGCGGCTAGAGATCGTGCATGCCGCGACGAAGATCGCAAAGGCACAGCAGGCGGCGATCCCGCAGGGGCTGATCGACCAGATCAGCGATTTCGCCCTGCCGGCGCTCACCGCGCGCGCCGCGCGCGTTGTGTTCGCTTCCGGCCTGCTGCACCGGCTGCCGCCGTTCAACCTCTGCATCTCTAACGTCCCCGGCCCGAACGTGCCGGTCTATCTCTGCGGGGCTAAGCTGCTGGCCCATTACCCGGTGTCGGTGATCACAGACGGCCAGGGCCTGAACATCACGCTGGTGGGTTACCTTGGCAAGCTGCACTTCGGGCTGGTCTGCTGCCGCGAGCTCATCCCTGACATCGACACCCTCGCCACTTACCTGGTCGAGGAGCTGGAGTTGCTGGTCAAGGCCGTCGGCCAGCCCGCAGCCGGGTAACCACGCCGGGGCGCCCGCGGACGATTACCGGGCGAATTCAGGGTGCGACTGCAGCCGCAGAAGCGAGAAGCGACGGCCATGACCGGATCGCGAGGAGGCCGTTACGGTGATATCCAGCGGAATCAGCTCCGGCGCGGGCAACGCCGAGCTTGCCTGTGTTCTCACCCGCGACCTGGCGGTTTGCCCGGGCCGAGGGAAGCTGTTTCAGGAGAGCTTGCGCGCAACCCCGCCGCGCAACGTCTCGTCCACTCCGCTGCCGCCCTCGAATGGGTTGGGGCGCCACTGCGATATCCAGACCAGGCCAGGCTCGACGAGCTCGAAACCGTCGAACAGGCTGCGCACCGCGTCGAGTGGGCGCAATGCAAGCTGCGCCGACGCCCGGCTGTAGACCTCGGTGGACAGCCGCGCACGCGGGTCGCCCGGGTCGGACTCGAGCGTGCCGTGGGAAATGACCAGGCAACTGCCGGGCGCCATGACCTCATGGAACCGCGCGATCATTCCGTGCGGGTCGTCGTCATCGGGCACGAAGTGCAAGGTAGCCGTGAGCAGGAGCGCGAACGGCTCATTGAAGTCGATGAGCGCCCGCGTCAGCGGATGGTTGATGATCTCTTCGGGGCGGCGGAGGTCGGCCTCGATGATCTGGGTCGTCTCGTCGGCAAGCAGCGCGCGCCCGTGGTTACACACCATGGGGTCGTTGTCGACGTAGACGACTCGCGCATCCGGTGCGGTCTGGCGGGCGATCTCGTGCACGTTTCCCTGGGTGGGCAGGCCCGCGCCGACGTCGATGAACTGCCGGATCCCCTGGTCGGCGACGAGAAACCGCATCGCGCGGCGCAAGAAGGCCCGGTTGTCCTGTGCGATGACCGGCACCAGCGGCATCATCGCGGTGATCTTGTCTGCGGCCGCACGGTCAGCGGCGAAGTTGTCCTTGCCGTCGAGGAAGTAGTCGTATATGCGGGCGATGTTCGGCGTGGTGACATCGATGCCAGCCGGTTGGTGCCCTGTCACCGGTTCTCCTTCGCCTCAGCCCGCCCGCGGCACGCCACGCCAATCCTGCGGCAAGGCCGCGGCATCCTCAAGGATAGCCCGCACCGACCGCATATTATTTGCGGCTTTCGCGCTCAGGCGTCAGCGCCGCGTCGCCTAAGAAGCACGTTAACTGCAGCGGGGTCCTGAACTGCAGCGGGGTCCTGCAGGCGGGTGATCAGCATGCGGCGTTGCCGTCCTGCGGCCCGGCGGAGACGCGGCCGATGGCCGGCGGTTGCGGTGCGTCCCGCCGGCGGTCAGCTTGCGAACACGTGTTTCCTGGGGGCATCAGCCGGCTAGCTTTCGATATCGACCGGGCTGCACCAAAGGCGGGGACATGTACTTATTCGAGTGCGAGGCAACGTTCGAGGCCGAGCCAGATGCGGTCTGGAGGGTGTGGACCGACGTGGCCCGCTGGCCTGAGTGGGATGTCAGCAAGGAGATCGCGCGGCTGGATGGCCCGTTCCAGCCTGGGGTCTGCGGCTGGGCCAAGCAGCGCGGCAACCTCGGCGGCTCCTTCACCATCACGGCGGTGGAGGCCGGGCGGCGGTGGGTGACCGAATGCCCGGTGCCCTTGGGCAAGGTTGTCTTCGACCACGTGCTCGAACCCGTCGCCGAGGGACGTGTCCGGGTGGTCAAGAGGGTTGGGGTGCAGGGCGGATCCGCGCCCCTGATCCTGCTGTTCGTCCCCAGGATGCGCCGCGAAATCACCGAGTCCCTGGCCGCCCTGCAACGACGGCTGTCCTCATAGCGCACCGCACGTGCCGGTACCAAACCTACGTTTACCGGGCGAGTCGGATTTAGCGGTTCAGGCTGCGCGGCGCGGGCGAGAACGCTAGCGTGGCTGGGCAGCCTGGGAGGTGGGAGCCGTGCGCTGGGGTCGTCGCGTTCTGGTGGGTTCTAGCATCCTCGCGGTTGCGGGCCTCGTGTTGCCAGCGGCCGCCGGCGCTGCGACATTACCGGATGCGTTGGCAGCGACACCGGATGCGTTAGCAGCGACGACGACAACGCTCACCTCGTCTTCGACATCGGTCACCCGCGACTCGTGGGTGACCTTCACGGCCAGGGTCAGCGCGGCCAGCGGGACGCCGGCAGGCTCGGTGACCTTCACCGATCAGAGCAACGGAAGCATCCTCGACACTGCGAAGCTGGGCAACGGGACCACGAGCTTTTCGACAGCCGCGCTCGCCGCAGGGTCTCGAAGCATCGCGGCCCGCTACAGCGGCAGCGCTACCTTCGGCCCGAGTTCTTCAGCTGCCCTGGCCATCTCGGTCGCGCCGGCCGGATCTCTTGCCGTGACCTATCAGGTCGATCCCCGTCACGACGGCCGCCAGTCCGCGGGCGCGCTGAGCACCAGCTCTCTCACCAAGAAGTGGACCGTGACCCTGGGCGGAACTGGTGATTACGAGGCAGGCGACGTTTCGTACCCCGTAATAGCCCGCGGCCGGGTCTTTGTCACCGTGCAGAACTCGCAGAGCTACGGCACCGAGCTGTACGCGCTGGACGCGAGCACCGGCGCGGTCGACTGGTCAGTGGGGCTGGGCGGCCTCTACGGGTTCTCCGCGCTGGCATACGACGGCCGGCGCATCTTCGCACTCAACTACAACGGAGTCCTGACCGCGTTCGCGGCGAGTACCGGTCACGAGTTCTGGGCGGCCCAGATGCCTGGTCAGTACGCCTTCACGGCGCCGCCAAGCGCCTACGACGGCGTCGTCTATGTCTCGGGCGCCGGCAGCGGCGGAACGGTGTATGCCGTCAGCGAGGCCGACGGTGTCGTCCGGTGGACGGGCTCGGTAGAAAATGGCGACAAGAGCTCACCCGCCGTCGACAACACTGGGGCGTACGTCTCGTACGCCTGCCAGCAGGACTACCGATTTAACCTCCGCGGACAACTCGCCTGGCATTACTCGACGAGCTGCGAGGGCGGCGGCGGCCGCACCGCCGTGCTGCACGGGAGTTCCGTCTACGCCCGGGGAGCGGGCGACCCGCCGGTGATCTTGTCGAAGGCTTCCGGAACGTTGACCGGCAGCTTCGCGTCGGCGACCGCACCCGCCTTCGACAGCACGAACATGTACACGCTGCAGAACGGGAACCTGGTTGCCGTGGACCCATCCGGTAGCCCGAACCGCTGGACGTTCGGCAACGGAGACCTTGTCACGGCGCCCGTCGTCAGCGGCGGTGTCGTATTCGTCGGGAGTAGCAACGGGACGGTATACGGCGTATCGGCGAGCTCGGGCACCCAGGTGTGGGCCGGCGCCGCCGGCTCGACAATCGCTGGCCCGGACGAGCAGAACGCCGACGTCCTGGTCGGGATGGCGGTCGGGGGCGGCTTGCTCGTCGTCCCGGCCGGCAACGCCCTGACCGCTTTCGGTGACTGAGGCCGAGGAACGCTAGCCCAATCGGGGCGAACCACTCGGGCAGCTGCTCGAAGTCATCTCGTGCCGCGCCGATTTCCGCGTGGATCTGCTGCCAGCCGCTCCGCGCCTTCCGCCTGGGAGCCGGGCTGAGCACGCGGACGGGCAGCGGCCGGGCAAGGGCATAAGGATCGTATCCGCGCCGTCCAGCGCGTCCTCGATGACTCGCCAGAAAAGCGCGTTGTCGAACTACTCACGGCCTGCCGCTAGAAGATGCAGGGAGAGTTGTAACAGATCAGGCTAAGGCGCGGGATAAGGTGCGCTGACCCACGTCTTTATCTTATTGCCGAGAATCTTGCCGGACAGTCGGATCTACATCGCGCGTGCAAAAAAATAATCGACCGGCCGGGGTGTCGACGCAAGCGCAGGACATACCCGCCGAGGATCATTTTCTCGAAGACTTCCACCTAGGCATCAAGGACCTATGGGAATCCTGCGCCACATCCAAGCACGCGACCAGCTCACCACGCTACTGGGCAACTGGGGGCAACTGGCCCAACACCATTCCGGCGCGCACAGCACCATTGAGCGGCGACGAGAACTAGCCAGCGCCCGAGCACGAGACGCAGCACTTCGCAAAGGCTAGCTCAGCGCGGCGGCTGTTAAGCCTTCAGGATGATACGAAAGGAACGGAAATGAGCAAGTCCGAAGACGACATCGAGAATGGCGGGCTCACCCGCGGCGAGCTGCTGAAGGCCGTGGCCGTCGCTACGCCGGGACTCCTGCTCGGCCGGCCTGCCGCGGCGGCCGCGGCGCGTACGCGCCCGCAGCCGCGACCCGGGTCGGCCGGCCGCGGGATCGCGGGCATGAACGTGCTCCTCTTCCTGACCGATCAGCAGCGCGCGATCCAGCACTTCCCGGTGGGCTGGAGCAGGCGTAACATGCCCGGCCACACCCGCCTGCGCAAGCACGGCATGCTGTTCAAGAACGCGTTCACGAACGCGTGCATGTGCTCGCCGGCCCGCTCGACGCTGATGTCCGGGTATTTCCCGGCCCAGCATGGCGTCAAGTACACGCTGGAGACGGACATGCCCGCGCCGCAGTATCCCCAGGTCGAGCTCGCCACCAGCTTCAAGAACCTTGCGTCCGTCGCGGCGGCGGCCGGCTACGTGCCGGTCTACAAGGGGAAGTTCCACTGCAACAAGCCCGCGAACGGCTCGACCTGGGTCCCCTCTGACGTCAACAAGTACGGCTTCACCCGCTGGGACCCGCCGGACGCTGGCGCCGACCAGAGCATCCCGGAGGAGGGGGGCGGCATCTACGATAATGACGGCCGCTTCATGAACTCCCGCGGCACGCCGGAAGCGGGCACCGAGGGCGCCGTTCAGTACCTGAGCGCGACCGCCGCGCAGAGCCAGCCGTTCTTCATGGTCGTCTCGCTGGTCAACCCGCACGACGTGCTGCTCTACCCGTCGAGCTTCGTCAGCGGTGGCTATGACGACGCATGGCTGGAAGGCGAGATCAGGCTTCCGGCGACCGTGCACGAGAGCCTGTCGACCAAGCCGACCGTTCAGGAGGAGTTCCTGCGGCTGTTCAATGCCTCCGGGCCGATCCCGACACCGCAGATGAAGCGCAACTACCTGAACTTCTACGGCAACCTGATGAAGGCGTCGGACGCCTACCTGGTGAAGATCCTCGACACGCTGGAGGCGGCCGGCCTGCTGGAGAACACGCTCGTGATCGCGACGGCCGATCACGGAGAGATGGGCACCGCCCACGGCGGGCTGCGCCAGAAGAACTTCAACTTCTACGAGGAAACCACCCGCATACCGCTGATCTACTCAAACCCCCGCCTGTTCAAGAGGCCCGAGACGAACCACGCCCTGGTCTCGCACGTCGACTTCCTGCCGACGCTCGCGAGCCTTCTTGACGCACCGGCCGAAGCTCGGGACTCCTGGCAGGGGGTCGACTACGCAGACCAGATCCTGAGCCGCTCGCCCAGGCCTTCGCAGGGTTACACGGTCTTTACCTACGATGACTGGCAGTCCGGGCAGTCGCGCGGTCCCTACCCGAAGCCGCCGAACCACATCGTCGGCATCCGCGAGCACCGCTACAAGATCGCCCGGTATTACGACGCCGACGGCAAAGTGCCCCACCAGTGGGAGATGTATGACCTGGCGACCGACCCGCTGGAGCGCATTAATCTCGCCTACAAGCACCACAAGCGCACCTTCGAGCAGGAACGCCAGTTCAAGCGGCTCCGGCGTAAGCTCGCCCGCGTGCAGCGAACGCGGCTGCAGCCCCTGAGCTGAGCGGACGGCCAAGGGACTTCCTCAAGCGCTTCGCCGAGCACGACCAAGAATGTGCTGAGTCACGTTCAATGGGCAGGTCTATCTACCTAGCGTGTTGCCGGTTTACGTCAACGGGCGATATTAGCTGGGGCTCGCCGAGCTGATTGATTGACATAACCACTTTGCCCTGTCATCATCCGATGGCCTTACCTTACATCGCAGCAGCGAGGGTCCGGGCCCTGACCAACTGAGGAACGTCTCGGTTGCGTTGAAGGAGCCGCGGCACGGGGGTCACTTCGGCCCGCCCAGAGACCCAACGGGGGTTCAAATGAAGACCGCAAGACGTATTCCGATGCTGCTCAGCGGAGCTGCCGCAGCAATCCTGATAATGGCCGGTGTACCGGCCATGGCCAGCCCGGCCGGCCGTCACAATACCGGCTCTATCTCCTCGATTCTGCGAACTGGGGACGTAGTCACCGGTGTCCGGGGCGGGACGAATGGAAACGTCGTGCTGACGGGTTCGGCGGCGACCGGAAGCGGCACGCAGACTGCTCCGTTCCTCTACCAAGGCCATCTCACGAGCGCCGCAGCGGGAGCAGCAGTATCGGTGCTGACGCCATCGTTTCCTGGCGTGACTTCGGCGACGTTCTACGGTCCTGATACCCACTCCTTCAACCCGACGACCATCCCGAGCGGCGAGGTGCGCGCCGTCGGGAGCTACCAGTCGTCGTCGGCTCCCGCCGGTGTCCTCAACCAGGGCATGATCTACCTCGGGCCGAGGAGCGGATCGGGTGGATCATGGACATCCGTCGACGTGCCTGCCGATGGCGCGCACACGGTCGGGCACCTGCGGGCCTGCCGCAAGGTCCAGGTCAACTGCTTCGTGATGGACACCATCGCGCACAGCACCATGGGCGATCTGGTGGTGGGCAACTACGACCTCAACCCCAGCGTGCCTGGTGGCGTGATCTCGGGCAACGCCTTCATCTACAACATGACCAGGCACCAGTGGACACTGCTCGACCTCGGCGGAAGCTTGTCGAGTAAGACCACGCTCTATGGCATCTGGCAGGACGGCGGGGACACAAGCCCGCGTTACACCCTGGCCGGCGGCTCCTCGGCCGGCGGAACCCAGCGGGCGTTCCTCATGAACTACAACGAACAGACCGGGACCTTCGGAAAGCCGAAGTACTACAGCTACGGCAACCACCCGGCGCTGTTCACGCACTTCGACGGAATCACAGCCGTGCCGGGTGGCTTTAACCTCGTGACCATAAGCTCGGCCCAGGCTGCGTCGCTGGCCTTCATTCCGGTCAATGCCCGGAATGGATCCTTCGGCACCGCAAGGTGGTACCCAGTCAATGTCGCGACAAGCCCGTTGTGTTCGGGTGGCTGCATTATTGTGACCGGGAATACCGTGTACAGGAACCGGGTAATGGGGCTCTACATCCCAGCTGGTTCCATTGTCCTCAACACCTACCTCGCCACCGTCTCGAGGCGGTAGCGAGGACCGAGTCGGGGTGCTGCTGCCAAGTGATGCGGCGGCGGCTAGCCGCCCGGGGCCGCCGGGGCGAGGACGTTGGACCAGTAGCCGGGCGACCGGGCCGATGCCCTGGCTGGCGCCGGTCACCAGGGCATGCTCAGCAACCCGCGTCCGTGCAGCATGCAGCCAAGTTATGCGGGGCACTGGGCCTGGATTGCGATGCGAAATCTTGCCACGTAGCGTACCGTTTAGATTACACCGAGTCATAATAGTCATAGCTAGCTGGCAGGGTCGGGGCCCGCGGATCCGGCGGCCGCGCTCCAGCCGTGCCGTCCGCGGGGAGGACAGATGGTTACGGTGCTGCTGGCCGAGGACGACCCGGATATCCGCGATCTCGTCACCTTCAAGCTGCGGCAGCAAGGTTACGAGGTGAGGGCGTTCGAGGATGGCCTGTCCGCGCTGGCCTCCGCACGCGACGAAATGCCGGACCTGGCCTTGCTCGACATCACGATGCCCGGCATGTCGGGCCTGGATGTCTGCAGGGAGCTACGGGCCGATCCGGCCACGGCCGACGTGCCGATCATCCTGCTCACCGCGCGGGCACAGGAGTCCGACATCGAAACTGGCTTTGCGGTAGGCGCGGATGACTATGTCGTCAAGCCGTTCAGCCCGCGGGAACTGGTCAGCCGCGTGCAGGCGGTCCTGGCCAGGATCCAGGCATGACCGCTGGCACGGCCAGCCAGACCGGCTTCATCACGGTGGTCGTGCTGAGCCTCGCGGGCTGCGTTGGCTTGCTCGGCATCCTGATCGTCACCTCGCGCGTGCTGCGGCAATGGCTGTCGCGGTCGAGATCCTCGGCCGGACCGGAGCGGTGAGCGCGGTACAGGCCCTGGTCGCCGCCCTGCAGGGCGATCGGTCGGAGGAAGTCCGGATCCGGGCCGCGCGGGCGATCGGCCGGCTGGGCACGCCCGCCGGGGTCGCGCCGCTGCTGGCCATCACCGACGCCGGTGAGCCAACCGCGCTGCGGGTCGCGACCGCCGCACTCGGGGATCTGGGCGCGGGCACGGCGACGCCACGGCTGGAGCGGCTACTGCACGATCCCGCCTACCACGTCGCGCACAACGCGGCCGGTTCCCTGCTGCGGCTCGGGCCAGCAGGCGAGGCGGCGCTGACCCGGGCCGTCACCGGCGGCGAGATACAGGCCGCGGCACATGCCATGGAGGTGCTTGCGATTGCCTCCGTCGAAGCTGCCCGCAGGCCGCGGGCGCGAACCAGGCAGCCCGCCCGGCGCCGCAAGGAAATGCACCGGTGAACGGCCCGCCCGGTGCCCTCGCCGCGCCGGCCTCGTCGGTGATCCAGGTGGCCAACGTGGCGTTCCTGCTCTACTTCCTGCTCATCAACACGAGCTACCTGGTGCTCATCGTGCTCGCGACCGCGGAGTTCATCGCGCACCTGCGCAGCGCACCGTTCGCCGCCCGCGAGGAGAGGTACGCGAACCCGCTGACCAGCGGGGTGTCGGTGATCATGCCGGCCTACAACGAGGAGGCCACGATCGTCGAGGCGGTCAGCGCCATGACGGCGCTGCGCTATCCGCAGTTCGAGATCGTGGTCGTGGACGACGGGTGCACCGACGGCACCTTCGAGCGGCTGCGCGAGGCCTATCACCTGGTGCCGGTGCCGAGGGTGATCCCCGATGACGTCCGGGTCCGCAGCCGGGTGATCTCGGTTCACGTTCCGCGCCACTCGGCCGCGCCGATCGTCGTGGTCCGCAAGGAGAATGGCGGCAAGACCGACTCGCTGAACGCCGGGCTCGATATCGGCAGGCACCCGCTCATCTGCATGGTCGACGCCGACTGCCTGCTGGATCCGGATGCGCTCATGGCGGTGTCGAGCCCGTTCGCACAGGACCCGCTGCGGGTGGTGGCCACCGGCGGGGTCATCCGTGTCGCCAACGGCTGCAAGGTCGTCGCGGGCCGGGTCACCGACGTGCGGATGCCGCGCCGGCTGCTGCCTGGCATCCAGGTGGTGGAGTATCTTCGGGCCTTCCTCCTCGGCCGCACCGGCTGGTCGCGGCTGGCCAGCCTGGTGATCATTTCAGGTGCGTTCGGGCTGTTCCGGCGTGATCTGGTCGTCGAGGCGGGCGGCCTCGACCCGGCCACGATGGGAGAGGACGCCGAGCTGGTGGTCAGGCTGCACCGCCGCATGCGGGAACGGCGCCGCGACTACCGGATCGTCTTCGTCGCTGAGCCGGTGTCCTGGACCGAGGTGCCGGCCCAGATCAGGGTCCTGGCCAGGCAGCGCCGCCGCTGGCATCGCGGGCTCACCGAGGTGCTCTGGCTGCACCGCAGGCTGGTGGGCAACCCCGCCTACGGCAGGGTCGGGCTGCTTGCGCTGCCCTATTTCGTGATCTTCGAGCTGTTCGCCCCGATCGTCGAGCTCGCCGGAATCGCCTTCCTGGTTCTCGGGCTGGCCGCGGGGGCCGTCAACCTGAGCTTTGCATGGCTTTTCCTGCTGGTGGCCTACGGCTACGGGCTCATGCTCACCATGATCGCGCTGACCGTCGAGGAGATGGCCTTCCACCGCTACAGGCGCTGGAGCGATCTCGGCGTTGCCCTGGTGGCATCGCTGGCCGAGAACTTCGGTTACCGGCAGCTCACGGCGGTCTGGCGACTGCAGGGCATCTGGGCGGCGATCAGGCGCAGCGGCCACGGCTGGGGAGTCATGACGCGCCAGGGCTTCACCGGCGGCAGCGGGAACGGAGGCAGTGCATGATGTCGCAGCGTTCCATCGGGAGCCGGCTATGGGCCGGTTTCGCGGTGTTCGCGGTCCTGGTGGGCGCGGCCGGCGCGTTCGTCCTGGTCGGGGCATCACGCCAGCAGGGCGCGGTCAGAGAGCTCACCGGCGAGGTCCATACCCTCCAGGTGGCCACCGGCCAGCTGGAGGAGGACTTCATCACAACCGCGCTTGCGGTCGGCAACTACACGCTGACCGGCGACCGCACCTTCCTCGCGGCCTACCGGCATGCCCGCGCGGACTTCACCGTCCATTTGGCGAAGATGCGGCGGCTCGCGCACAGCGACCTGCTTCGTTACGTCAACGCGCAGGCGGGCATCGGGGCTGACTGGTTCAACCTCGCCTCCGTGGCCGCGGCACTCCCGCACGGCATTTCCCCGACCACCTGGCTGACCGAGGGCGCGTCTGTCACCATCCGGTTGTTCATCGAGGCCAACGCCGGGCTGCAGCAGCGCTTGGCCATGGACATCCGCCGACTCACCGCGCAGAGCAGGCGGTCCTTCGGCATTGGCCTGGCGGCGAGCGGCACCGTGCTTGGCATTGCCATGACGCTGGCGCTGGTGGCAGCGCTCAGCACTCTGCACGGCATCACAGGGCCGCTGCGCAGGCTCACCGCCACCCTCGGCCGGCTCGCCGCGGGCGACCATGCGGCCAGGGCCGATGTGGCCGCGGCCGCCGAGATACGAGATGTGGCGCTGTCGGTCAATGCCCTGGCCGACGAGAGCGACCGGCTGCGCGGGGAGGAGCAGGAGCACTCCCGGCTGCGCGCGCTGGCCCGCGAAGCCGGGATCCGGGTTCGCGAGAACCTCAGGGCCGAGGATGTCACTCGCGAGGCGTGCGCGGCGATCGCACAGGGCCTGGACAGCGATCTCACCTACCTGCGCCTAGTCCGCGGCGACCGGCTGGGTCCGGCCGAGGGCAACACCGAAGATCTGCAGGTGCTGGCCGACCTGCCGGTCGATCCTCCAGCCGATGCCGTCGACTGGGCTCGTGATCTGCTCATGAACCACGCCAGCCTGGTGATCCAGGACCTTGGCGGCCCGGATGGCGACCGGGTGCCGGCCCACGTACGCGAGCCGCTGCTGCGCAGCGGCGTCGTTTCGCGAATCCTGACGCCCTTCGGCAGCGGCTCGGAGGTATTCGGGATAGCCGTGGCCCAGCGCGCCAGTCCCGGCCGCCAGTGGACCGCGGCCGAAATCGACGCGTTCGAATCGATCGCCGCCGACATCGGCCGCGGGCTCAACCATGCCCGCCTGTATGAGAAGGAGAACCACCTGGTAGCGGAGCTGAAGTCGCTGGACCGGGCAAAATCCGACTTCCTCGCGACGGTCTCGCATGAACTCCGCACGCCGCTGACCAGCATTGCCGGCTATGTCGAGATGCTCCGTGACCAGAACGCGGGGCCGGTGACCGCGGAGCAGGACCGGATGCTCGAGACGGTCGACCGGAATGCGACCCGGCTGCGGAATCAGATCGAGGACATGCTCACGATGTCGAAAATCGAGTCGGGCGCCTTCAAAACCGTACTGCAACCGGTGAACCTGGCAGAACTGATCACCGCTGCGATGGCAGCCTTGCAGCCCGCCGCGGCCGGCCAGCAGGTTACCCTCACCTCGCCGGATCCCGGCGACGGCCTGATCGTCAACGGTGACGCCAGCCAGCTCGACCGCGTGCTGATCAACTTGATCTCCAACGCGGTGAAATTCACCCCCGAGGGCGGCGCGATCTGCCTGACCGCTCATCGTGCCGGGGAGGTGGCGGAGGTAAGCGTACGCGACACCGGCATCGGCATCCCAGAGCGGGACAAGAAGACCCTGTTCACCCGCTTCTTCCGGGCATCGAACGCGGTCGAGCAGGCCATCCCGGGAACCGGCCTCGGGCTGACCATCGTCCGCAAGATCATCTTCAACCACGGCGGCGAGATCGAACTCCAATCACGGGAGGGCCAGGGGACGACGGTCACCCTGCGCATCCCGCTGGCCGCGGCGCCCGATCCAGCACACGACTAGCGCCGGTTTCCCTGCTGGGGCCAGCACCCGGCCGGCGGCAGGATCAGTGCCAAGTACGTGGACCCCTGAGCGAGCTGTGCCTCTGGCACTCGCGGAGGCTCTAACGTTTGTGACAAAGTACCCAGGTGACGCGCCCGCAGGAAGCAGCGCTTGCTGATCGCATCCGTCAGATCTGGCTGGACGCGGCGCACGGCCGCACTGCCTTTCCCGGCGAGCCAACGCTGGCGCGTCAACTGCAAGCTAGCCGCCCGGCTGTCCGTGAGGCGCTCGTTCGCCTGGAGGCGGAGGGACTCATCCACAAGCGCCAGGGCGCGGAGACCGCAGTCAACCGGGCCGCGGTGGAGATAGCCGCGCGACTGGACCATCAGAATGACAATGAGGAGATCATCAGGGCCATGGGGCGCAAAGCCTCGATGGACGTGCTCGAAGCAGGGGTTGTGTCTCTGGACGAGGACGATTCCACGGCCCTGGAGGTTCCGGTCGGGACCGATGCACTTCGAGTCGCCAAGCGCTGGCGGGCGGACGGCGTTCCGGTGGTCCTCGCGATCAACCTGGTTCCCCTCCTGGAGGGATGCAGCCTGCGCGATCTAGATGTGGAACAGTCGTTGTTCCGCCTTGTCGAGCGGCTCGGCCACCAGAGGGTGGAGTGGGAGCTCGCCTGGCCGAGCGCGACAAACCTGGTGCCGCCGATCTCGGACTGGCTTGAGCAGACGCCTGGCGAGGCTGCGCTGACTCTCGACATGGTCGGAGTGAGTCGCGGCGGCCATCGGGCGTACCGCGCCAGCGAGTTTCATGTTCCGAACGCATTCCGGTACGGGCTCATCCGCTCGGTGCGGTTGACCCGGGCGCGTGAAGTCGGGCGGCAGCTTCCTGCGGGTGAGTGAGCCGCCGGCCGCCTGGCCTGATCCACGCGCCAATCGTCGGCGTCGATGCCTGGCTTCCACATTTTCGGGAACAGGTAGTGACGAGCCGCCTACAAGACTGCTATGGTGCGACCACTTGTCTGACATGTTGCAGGGGAGGCCTGATGGGCGGACCGAGCCGGGTGACCAGATGAGGACGCACTCCGGGCCCGACTCGGCCCGCGATGGTGGCCTCGTCACCGTCGCCCGGGCGGGCCATGTCCTGACGATGGGGCCGAAAGGTGACATTGCCGACGGTGCCGTCGCGTTCGACGGGGCGGACGGGCTGATTCGCGCGGTCGGCGGACACTCAACTGTCCGGGCAGCGTTCCCGGAGGCCAGCACCGTCGGTGATAGCCGAGACGTCTTGGTTCCCGGGCTCGTCAACGCCCACGACCACCTGTCTGAGGGCCTGATCTCCGGCATCGGCGAGACGATGAGCCTCTATGAGTGGCAGCAGCGCCTGATCCGGCCGGTCGGCCCACATCTGACCAGGGAGATGGCGCGCGCAGGAACGCTGCTCAAAGGCGCGGAGATGATCCGCTCCGGGATCACATGCGTCAACGACATGTTCGTGCACGCCAACCCAGGTTCCCTCGCGAGCCTGGGCGTCGCCGACGGCCTGGAGGAGATCGGTCTCGGCGGCGTGATCTGCTTCGGGGCTCATGACCTGCCGGATCCGCTGCCGATGTCCGCACTTCTGGAAGAACACGAGGCGCTGAGCGAACGGCTCTCGCAGTCTGAGAACGTCGGCTTCCGGCTCGGCATCGCGACGATCCACGCCCAGACGAACCAGCTGTTCGATGCGTCGGTCAAGCTGGCGGCACGTCATGGCTGGAAGGTCCATACGCACCTGGCAGAGGTAAGGGAGGAGATCACCGAGGCCAGGCTGGCGTATGGCACGAACACGCTGGGGCGGGGCGTCTCGGCGGGCCTGCTCGACCTGGATGTCATCTTTGCCCACTGCATCTGGGTGAACGAGCCCGACATCGACGTGCTCACCCGGCATGCCTCGAGCATCGTGCACAACCCGCTGGCGAACATGATTCTCGCGTCCGGGGTGTGCCCGGTACCACGGTTGCGCGCGGCGGGCATCCCCGTTGCGCTCGGCACAGACGGCGCCGGATCGAACGACTCGCACGACATGCTCCAGGTGATGAAATGCGCCTCGCTCGTCCAGAAACTGCATCATCTAGACCCCCTGGCGCTCACGGCGCGCGATGTCATCACCATGGCGACGATCGAAGGCGCCCGCGCCTTGCGCATCGACGACCGCCTGGGATCCCTCGAGGTCGGCAAGCAGGCCGACGTTGTCCGGTTCGCTGGTGACGGTGTGCGCCTGGCCTATGTGCACGATCCCTACCAGCAGCTGGTGTTCTGCGCGGGACCTGACGATGTCGCAGACGTGTGGGTCGCCGGTCGCCATGTTCTCGCCAATCGCAGGCTCACGACCGTCGACGAAGCCGCGGTCGTCTCCGAGGCGCGCCGGCTGGCTGCCGAGCTTGTCCGCTTGGCTGACCTGGGGCAGCTGTCAGCGATGGCCTGATTGGCAACCGAAGCACAAGGCCGAGGGGAAGGGCACGCGATGCTGACTGAAGATCCAGGGGTGACCTGGCCGGCCGACAACCGCCCAGTCCAACTGGTCGACTGCTCGCAGCCATGGAATGCGGACACGCCGCCCTTTCCGGCCGACGAGCCGCCGACCGTGGTCTGGGCCAAGCGACTGTCCTCGCATGGCACCAACCACCAGCGGATCTCCACCCAACTGCACATCGGCACGCACATCGACGCGCCCTTGCATTGGCGCGAAGAGGGGATGGACATCGCGTCGATACCGCTGGAGCGGCTGTACGGGCCGGTCGTCGTCGCCGATATTTCCGATCTTGTGTCGGATTTCCACGTCATCAGGCCGAGCGACATCGAGAAGCGGGTCGGGGTCTCACCTGGTGACGTCCTGATAATCTACACCGGCTACAACCGGTACTACTCGGGAGGCTCGGAGCCGGATCTGATCCGGTATTTCTTCAAGCGCCCCGGGGGTGACGGGGAGCTGGCCGAATGGCTAGTCGAAAAGCAAATCCGGTGGCTCGGCGTGGACAACTCATCCCCCGACCATCCGATGAACTCGAACACCCGTGACTGGTGGCCGCAAGTGTATGAGGAAGCCGAAAAAGTGATGGAGACTTCTCTGCAAGAGAGATTTCCCGTAAAAGATCAGACGGTCTGCCATGTGCGGCTATTTCAGGCCAACATCCCGATCGTAGAGAATCTTAGCTCTAATGTCACCAAGCTCACCGGCCGCAGAGCGCATATCTGCGCATTCCCATGGAAGTTCGCCGGCGGCGAGGCGGCGCTCGTCAGAGTCGTGGGCTTCGTGGACCCGGAATAACACACCCATCTCAGGCCCAACCAGGCATCCAGGCCTGGATCGGAGGCGGCAATGAAACGCCTGACTAGAACGGCCACCATCGCGACTGCGCTCGCTGCTGCCCTTGGCCTGGCCGCCTGCAGCCCGGGGAGCACCGGCTCGGGCAGCGCCAGTTCGGGTAGCACCAGCGCGAGCGGCTCGTCCGGCACGCCGCATCGGGGCGGCACGATGATCTTCGATATCGACAGCTACCCCCAGGACATGAACCCCTACTCGGCCACGGCGGACAACGTATCGATTGCGGTGTTCGGCGCATGGTGGGAATTCCTGGTCCGGCCAAGCCAGGACGGCACCGGATACCAGCCCCGGCTGGCGTCGAGTTACACCGTGTCACCGGACAACAAGACCTACACGTTCAAGATCCGCCAGGGCGTCAAGTTCAGCGACGGGACACCCATGACGACCGCGGACGTGCTGTTCTCACTGCATCGTGCCTTCACGGATGCGAACAGCCAGATAGCGTTCGTCGGCCAGAAGATCTCTTCCATGACGGCGCCAGACGCGCAGACGGTCGTCATCAAATTCAAGCAGCCCTGGCCCTACCTGCTGTCCGATCTGTCGGGCTTCAACGCCGCGATCCTGCCCAAGGCCCTGATAAAGCGTGAGGGCTATGCCGCATTCCTCAAGCATCCGGTGGGAACGGGACCCTTCATGTGGTCATCGAGCAGTCCCGGCGTTTCGATCACGACAACCAGGAATCCGTACTACTGGGAGAAGGGGCGGCCCTATCTCGGCTCGATCGTCTTCCACGTCGTGTCGGCAGACACCGCCAGGGCCACCGCCGTGCAGGGTGGCCAGGCGACGCTGGCGGAAGACCCGCCGCTCAACGAGATCTCGAGCCTGAGGGCCAACCCGGCGGTCAAGGTATACGTGTTCCCGTCGACGCTGGTCGAGCTGATCCCGCTCAACGTCAACAAGCCGCCGCTCAATAACGAGAAGGTCAGGGAGGCTATCTCGCTCGGGATCGATCGCCCGGCCATCGTCAAGGCCGGCCTGTTCGGTTACGGCACGCCCGCCACGACGTTCCTGGTCGGGCCGCCGGCCCAGACCTTCCAGAACAGCTCGCTCAACCTCTACCCGTTCAACCTGGCAAAGGCGAGGCAGCTGCTCAAGGAGTCCGGCGTGCGGCTCCCGATACACCTGCAGTTCGGCGTATCGCAGGGCGTCGCCCAGCAGGCGATCTCCACGATCATGCAGGCGAATCTTGCCAAGATCGGGATCCAGCTCAACGTGCTGCAGCGCGACTTCGTCTCGAACGAGAACGCCCTGGATTCGGGCAGCTTCACCATGAACACGACCTTCTGGGGCAACTTCGTCGGTGACCCGAGTGAGCAGCCGCTGTTCTGGATGGACCCGTCGTACTGCTGCAAGTCCTACTTCACCGGCTTCAACGACCCGGCGTCCATCGCGCTGGTCCACAAGGCGGTCAACGCAACCACGGCCACGGCCGCCCGGCCGCTGTTCGACCAGGTGCAGCGGAAGGTGGCGCAGACGGCTCACGCGATCCCGCTGTACTTCCCGAAACTGACCTACGCCGCCAGCCCCAAACTGGCGGGCTTCGAGGCTAATCCGTATGGCACCTACCCATTCGAGCAGTTCAGCCTGTCCGGATAGCCAGGTCAGGTGATCCAGAATCGCGGCGAGCACGCAGGGGCCGCGCAGGCCGCCCCTGCGGAGCCGCCGTTGCTTGAGTGCAGCGGCCTCAGCAAGACATATCCGGCCGCGAGGCGAGGCGAGATCCAGCCGCCCGCGCTCAGCGACGCGACAGTGCACGTGCGCCGCGGCGAGTGCCTCGGCGTCGTTGGTGAGAGCGGATCGGGCAAGACCACGCTGGCCCATTGCCTGGCCGGCCTGCTCCTGCCGTCTGCTGGCACGGTGAGCTACGACGGCCAGACGATCTCGGCGCCGGACGCGCGCCGGAGGTTTCCGCGCGTGCGCGGGATTCAGGTCGTCTTCCAGGATCCCGCGTCCTCGCTCAACCCGCTGCGCAGCGTCGGCTCGGTGCTCAGGGAGATCATCAGGGTGCACGGCCTGCGGCCCAAGGGGAGCGCCCAGGCCCGGGTCGACGAACTGCTCGGCCTGGTCGGGCTGGACCGTGCGGCCGCGACCAGGCGGCCGCGCCGGCTCTCCGGCGGCCAGCAGCAGCGGGTGGCCATCGCACGCGCGCTCGCGTTCGAGCCGCGGCTGATCATCGCCGACGAGATCGTGTCCGCCCTGGACGCGTCCGTTCAGGCGCAGATCCTCAACCTGCTGGCCGACCTGCGCGAGCAGCTCGGCCTGGCCATCATCCTGGTGACCCACGACATGTCCGTTGCGAGGCATCTCTGCGACCGGATCATCGTCATGCAGGCCGGCCAGATTGTGGAGGAGGGCCCGGCCGGCCAGGTCCTGCTCTCCCCCCGGCACCACTACACCAGGGAACTGCTGCGCGCGGTTCCGCGCCTGGCAGCCACCTTCGCCGCGCCGCCCGGCCCCGGGGCATGACGTGCGCCGTCTTGTCCTTCGCCGTCTTGTCCAGGCGCTGCCGGTACTGTTCGGGATCACGCTGGTGACATTCGCCATGGTGCACCTGGTGCCCGGGGATCCGGCGCGCGCCCTGGCCGGCCAGCGGGCGACACCGCAGATCCTGTCCTCGATCAGGCACCAGCTGGGCATCGACCGGCCGCTGCTTCAGCAGTACTGGCATTTTGTCGCCAACATCGGCCACGGCCAGCTTGGCTACTCGTTCCTCCTGCACCAGCCAACCGACACGCTGCTGGCGGCGCGGCTGCCCACGACGCTGTTCCTCGTCGGCTACGGAGTCATGATCGCTGTCGTCCTCGGCGTGCCGCTCGCCATGATCTCGGCCACGCACAAGGAAGGCTGGCTTGACCATTCCATCAAAGGATCCCTGGTCATCGGGCTCGGGCTGCCCAGTTTCTGGATCGGCCTGCTGCTGATCGCGTTCCTGGCGCTCAGGCTCAGGTGGTTCCCGGTGGGCGGGGCGGGAAGCGGCTTTCCCGGCGAGCTCTGGCACCTGTTCCTGCCAGCCCTGACATTGGCGCTCAGCTTCCTGGCAGTCCTCGTGCGCAGCCTGCGCGCGTCACTGATCGACGTTCTCGATGCCGACTACGTCAGCCTGGCGGTGCTGAAGGGCATCACGCGTCGCCGGGTCTACGTCCGTCACGTCCTGCGCAACGCCCTGATCCCAGCGGTGACCATCGTCGGCCTCAACCTCAGCTACCTGCTCGGCGCCTCGGTGGTGGTCGAATCCGTCTTCTCGGTCGACGGCATCGGGAACACCCTGGTCAATGCGGTGCTGTCGCGGGACTACCAGCTGGTCCAGGGGATAGCGCTGGTGTTCGGCGTGCTCGTGCTGATGATCACGCTCGCGGTCGATGTCACGCAGGCTGCCCTCAGCCCTCGAAATGAGCTGGCATGACCGTCACCGGACCCGGCCGCCCCAGCGCGCAGCGCCCCCTCGGGCGGCCCTGGCTTCGGCTCAGCGCGGTCCTGCCGTTCCTGCGCGGCCGCGAGCGCATCTCGCTGCTGGCCGGCTGCGGCATGCTCGCAATCATCGTGATCGCCGCCGTGGCGGCGCCGGTCATCTGCAGGTACACGCCGACCACGCTGAACCCGCTGGCCAGCCTTCAGCCGCCGAGCGCCGCGCACTACTTCGGCACCGACCAGTTCGGCCGGGACATCTTCGCGCGCACCGCTTACTCGGCCAGGATCGACTTGATCATCGCATTTTCGCTGGTCACTACCGCGTTCGTGATCGGCACCACGGTCGGGGTCATGGCCGGATGGGTAGGCGGCGGGCTGGACAGCACCGTGATGCGGGTCATCGATGTCGCGCTGGCGTTCCCGTTCCTTGTCCTGGTCATCTGCATCGTCGGGCTGCGCGGACCTGGGCTGCTGAGTCTCTACCTGGCAGTGTCGGTTGTCAGCTGGATCTTCTATGCCCGGCTGGTGCGGGCAGAGGTCCGTAATATCCGGCACTCGGAGTACATGCTGGCCGCCGAGGCCTCCGATTTCTGCACGCTGCGGGTGCTCGGCAGGCACCTGCTGCCCAATGTGATCATCCAGCCGCTGGTCTACGCGTCATCCGATCTTGTGTACGCGCTGCTCCTGGGGGCGTCCGTTTCCTACCTCGGCCTGGGAATCCAGCCGCCTACGCCGGAATGGGGCCAGATGATCCAGGACGGAAGCACCTTCATCGGCGCGCAGTGGTGGCTGTCGTTCTTCCCCGGCGTTGCCATCGTGGTGACCGCCGTCGCGTTCTCGCTGATCGGGGACGGGCTGGCCACGATTGCCCGCGAAGGCTCGGGGTGATGTCGATGACGGGCTCACCGGTAACGATGACGGGCTCCGGGCTTGCGCTGCAGATCCGCGGGCTGCGGGTGACCGCCCGGCGTGGCGGCCGGAGCATCCAGATCCTCCGTGACCTGGACCTTGACCTGCGCAGCGGCGAGATCCTCGGCGTGGTCGGCGAATCCGGAAGCGGGAAGAGCACGCTGTGCCGCGCGATCGCCCGGCTGCTGCCCGGCGGTCTGGTGGCCGAGTCGGGCACGATCCGGATGGGGGATGTGGACGTGCTCGGGATCCGGCCGGGCCAGCTGCACCGGATGCCATCGCGCGGCGTGCGGATGGTGTTCCAGAACCCGATGACCGCCCTCAACCCGGTCATGACCGTCGGCGGTCAGTGCACCGAGGCGGCCCGGGCCGGCCGCCGGATGACCCGCGCCGAGGCGCTCGCCCGGTCAGTGGAGATCCTGCAGCGGATGGGAATCAAGAACGCCGCCAGCCGTATGAACGACTACCCGCATGAGTTCTCCGGCGGGCAACGGCAGCGCATCGTGGTGTCCATCGCCCTGGCCGGCGAGCCCGCCGTGCTGCTCGCCGACGAGCCGACCAGCGCGCTCGATGTGAGCACGCAGGCAGGGCTCCTCGACCTGATCAGGGAGGTCTGCGCCGAGCACCACACCGCGGTGATCTTCGTATCGCACAACTACGCGGTCGTCTCGCAGCTATGCTCGCGCGTCCTCGTGCTGTATGCCGGCCAGGCAATGGAACTGGGCCCCAGCGCCGCGCTGCTCACCCAGTCACGGCATCCCTACACAGCGGCGCTGATCGCCTCGCTGCCGTCCGTGGAGACCCGGGTGCCCAGGCTGCCTGCCATCCCCGGCCAGCCGCCCGGGGTCGGCGAGGCACCGGGCGGCTGCCCGTTCCGGCCGCGCTGCCGCTACGCCGATGACGGTTGCCGCTCGGCTCCCATGGTGATGCGCGAGGTGGCCCCCGGACACCAGACCTCATGCATGCGAGCCGACGTGATCTGGGCGCGCCGCGGCGGGGACGACAGCACCGGCCAGGCGCACGGCGGGGACGACAGCACCGGCCAGGCGCACGGCGGGGACGGCAGCACCGGCCAGGCGCACGGCGGGGGGAGCAGCGCATGAGCGCCGCAGCCACGACCGGGCGGCGGCCCGCGCCAGCCGACCTGATGCTGCGGCGGTGCAGGGTCGAAGACGGCCAGGAACTGATGGACATCGCGATCTCCGCGGGCGTGATCACCAGCGTCGGCCACCATCTCGACCAGGACGGCCTTGCCGAGCTGGACGCCGACGGCCGCCTGGTGAGCTGCGCGTTCGTGCAGCCCCATATCCACCTGGATAAGGTCGGCACCCTGCCGCTACTGGGCTCGAACCGCACCGGGACGCTGGCCGAGGCCATCGACATCCTGCACCGGATCAAGCGGACGGCTGCTGCCGACGAGGTCGCCGAGCGGGCCGGGGTGGTCATCAGGCAGGCCGTGCTGTCCGGGACCACCCGGATCAGGACGCACGTCGACGTGGACACCATCGGCGGCCTGACTCCGCTGCGCGGCGTCCTGCAGGCCGCCAGGGACCATGCCGACCTGTGCGATATCCAGACAGTGGTGTTCCCGCAGGAGGGCATCATCCGCGACCCGGGCACCGCGGAACTGATGGCGGAGGCCCTGCGTACGGGCGGCGACGTGGTCGGCGGGATGCCGCACTGGGAGCGGGACGAGCAGGCGTCACGAGAGCACATCGGGGTTTGCATGGACCTCGCCGAGCGCTACGACAGGGACGTCGACATGCACGTCGACGAGACTGACGATGCACGGTCAAGGACGCTTGCCATGCTCGTCGACGCCACGCTGGCGCGCGGCTGGCAGGACCGGGTCACGGCCGGACACTGCTGCGCCATGGCCGCCTGGGAGGACAGCTATGCGGCGGACGTCATCAGCCGTGCGGCCGCCGCTGGCCTGCGCTTCGTGGCCAACCCGGCGACCAATCTGCTCCTGCAGGGCCGGGGAGACCACGAGCCGAGACGGCGCGGAATTCTCCGCGTCAAGGAACTGCTGGCCGCCGGGCTGACAGTCGCCTGCGGCCAGGACTGCGTCGCCGACGGCTTCTATCCGTTCGGGTCCGCCGACCAGCTTCAGGTGGCGCTGATCTTGTGCCATGCGGCGCAGCTGTCGATGCCCGCCGAGATCGATGCGGCAGTGGCCGCGATCGGGACGGCGGCGGCCAGGGTGATGGGCGTCAGCGGCTACGGGCTTGACCCTGGGTGCGCTGCCGACCTCGTCATTCTCGACGCGGACAACGCCCGAGAGGCATTGCGCCTCCAGGCGGCAAGAAGGTGGGTCATCAGCCGCGGATCCATCGTGGCGCAGACGCAGCACTCCAGCACGCTCAACCGAGCCAAGGACCGCTAGCCAAGGAGGAAGACATGCAGCTACAGGCCCTGCGGGGCGTCGTTCCCGCGATCGTGACACCATTCGACGCGCAGCACAACGTGGACACCGATGCCGCCGGGCGGCTGACCGGATGGCTGGTGGATAACGGTGTGCACGGGATCATGACGACCGGGGGGACCGGCGAGTTCCCGCACCTGGACCGCGGTGAACGTCGCGACCTCACCCGCGCGGTAGCGCAGGCGGCAGCCGGGCGGGTGCCGATCCTCGCCGGGACGGCCGCGTGCAGTACCCGCGAGGTGCTCAGCCTCTGCGAGGACGCGGCAGACGCCGGCGCCGATGGGGTGATCTCCGTGCCGCCGTACTACTTCCCGCTGCCGGGCTCCGCGATCGCGGAGTTCTTCGGGTCGGTGGCGGACCGCTCCCCGCTGCCGGTTTTCGTCTACAACAACCCCCTCTACACCGGCAACGGCATGTCGCCGGCCCTGATCGCCGAGATCCTCGGGCATGACAACATCGCAGGCCTCAAGCAGAGCGAGCCGGATCTTGGCCAGCTCGTCGAGGTCATCCACGAGGTCCGTACCGTCCGCGGTCTCACCCGGTCGCTATTCACGGGCGTGGACAGCCAGTTCGCCGCCGCCCTGTCGGTTGGCGCGGATGGTATCTACTCCACGGCGGCGGGAATCGTCCCCGAGCAGATCGTCCGGCTGTACTCCTTCGCCGCCGCCGGTGACACCAGGGCCGCAGCGGACCTGCAGCTCCAGCTCCAGCCGCTGAACCGGTTCCTGGAGTACGACCCGGGCTACGTCGCGCCCGCCAAGCAGGCGCTGCGGATGCTCGGCATCGAGGTCGGCGACCCGCGTGCCCCGCTGCCCGGCCTGACCGACGACGAACTGGCCCGGCTGCGGTCGGCCCTCGCCGGGCTCGGTGTCGCGTCCCCGGCGCCAGACCCAGCCGCGGTGACCGGCTAGGCGAATGATCGTGACGACGCCGATGACCGGGGCGAGCGCTGCTACAAAAGGATGGTCGCCATGCCCGGGCCGATAGAGGTCCGCAAGATACCGCTGCAGCATGTCAGCGACGCGTCCGGGCTGGAACAGCTGATCACCGGCGGCGCGATCGAGGCCGACCGCGTGATCGCCGTGATCGGGAAAACGGAAGGAAACGGGGGCGTCAACGACTACACCAGGATCCTCGCGGACCGGGCGTTCCGCGAGGTGCTGGTGGCGCGCGGGACCCGGACCGCCGAGCAGGTCGGCCAGATCCCGATCGTCTGGTCCGGCGGCACGGACGGAGTCTTGTGCCCGCACGCCACGGTGTTCGCCACCGCGGCCGGAGCCGCCGGGGATGGAACCACCGGAACGCACTGCGACCAGCCACGACTGTCGGTCGGGGTGTCCATGAGCGAGCCCCTGCTGCCCGAGGACATCGGCCGGATCCCGATGGTCGAGAAGGTCGCCGCCGGGGTCCGCGTCGCGATGCGGCAGGCAGGCATAACCGACCCGCGGGACGTGCACTACGTGCAGACGAAGACGCCGCTGCTGACCACCCATACGATCGCCGACGCGCGCCGCCGCGGCCAGAGCGTGTTCACCGAGCAGACCGGGGAGTCGATGGACGTGTCCAACGGCACGACCGCGCTTGGAGTCGCGGTCGGGCTTGGCGAGATCCAGATGCCGGCCGCCGACGCCATCATGCGTGACCGGGGGCTGTTCTCCGAGGTGGCGTCGTGCTCGTCGGGGGTCGAGCTGGACCGGGCGCAGATCGTCGTGCTCGGCAACGTGGCCGGAATCGGCGGCCGGTACCGGATCGGGCACTGCGTGATGCGCGACGCGCTCGACCAGGACGGGATCTGGCTGGCGATCGCCAGCGCCGGCCTGCCGCTTCCCGACCGGCCGCGCCCGGCCGACCTGGACAACCGCCTGGTCAACCTCTTCATGAAGTGCGAAGCCGACCCCACCGGCGTGGTGCGCGGCAGGCGAAACGCCATGCTGGATGACTCGGACGTGCACTGGCACCGGCAGATCAAGGCGTGCGTCGGCGGAGTGGCTGCCGCGGTCAGCGGAGACCCGGCCGTGTTCGTCTCGGTCTCCGCGGTGCACCAAGGTCCGGCAGGCGGCGGTCCAGTCGCGGCGATCGTGGACCTGTCGGAGCGATAACCGGCCATGGCAGAGCAGCCGGCAGCCGGCATCGTCGCCCGCGAGAACGGCGCTGGCTGATGGGCCTGTGCGGCTATGACGCGATCGCTCTCGCCGGACTGTTGCGGCGGCGGGAGGTCTCTGCCCGCGAGGTGGTTGCTGCCCACATCGAGCGGGTCGAGGCGGTGGACGGGACGGTGAACGCTCTGGTGACCCGCTCATTCGAGACCGCACTCGCGAGCGCGGCACGCGCTGATGAGTCCGCTTCCCGCGGGGCAGAGCCGGGCCTGCTGCACGGGCTGCCGGTGGCGCACAAAGACCTGACCGATACGGCGGGAGTACGCACGACCTACGGCTCGCCGCTGTTCTCCGGTCACGTGCCCGACCGCGATGCGCTGGTGGTGAGCCGGATGGCCGGGGCAGGGGCGATCAGCCTGGGCAAGACCAACACGCCCGAGTTCGGGACCGGCTCGCACACGGTCAACCGGGTCTTCGGCGCTACCCGCAACCCGTTCGACCCGACCCGCAGCGCCGGCGGCAGCAGCGGCGGAGCCGCAGCGGCCCTCGCGGCCCGGATGATCTGCCTGGCTGACGGCACTGACCTGGGCGGATCGCTGCGTAATCCGGCGAGCTTCTGCAACGTTGTCGGGCTGCGCCCGTCCGCCGGCCGGGTGCCGTCCTGGCCGCTGGCTGATGTCGCCGACATGTTCGCGGTGGACGGTCCGATGGCGCGCACGGTCGCCGACGTGGCGCTGCTGCTATCGGTGATGTCCGGCCCGGATCCGCGGGTCCCGATGGCCCTGGACGCCCCGCCGCCGATCCTGGCCGAGCCGGCGCAGGTCACCGGGCTGCTGGAGCGGGAGATGCGCGGCGTCAGAGTCGCCTGGAGCACCGACCTCGGGCTGCCCGTCGATCCTGAGGTCCGGGCCGTCCTGGCCGGAGCCAGGCAGGCGCTGGTTGATCTGGGCTGCGACGTGGTAGACGCCTGCGCGGACCTGACTGGCGCCGATGAGGTCTTCCGCACCTGGCGCGCCTTCCGGTACATGACGCTGCTCGGCCCGCTGTACCGCGAGCACCCCGGGCAGCTAGGCGCAGGTGTCGCCTGGAACATCGAGCGCGGCATGGAGCTGACGGCCGCCGACCTGAGCCGGGCTACCCTGCTGCGCACCGCGCTCGCCGAGAACCTGACCGCGTTCTTCGCCGACGTCGAGTTCCTGGCCTGCCCGGCTGCTCAGGTGCCGCCGTTCGATGTGGAGCTGGACTGGGTGCACGAGATCGACGGAGTTCCGCAGGAAACCTACCTGGACTGGATGGCGTCGGCCTACCTGATCTCGGCCACCGGGCTGCCGGCCATCTCGGTGCCGGCCGGGTTCACCGCCGGCGGCCTGCCGGTCGGGCTGCAGCTGGTCGGCCGGCGCCGGGCGGACTGGCTGCTGCTTGGCGCGGCACGCGCATTCGAGGCAGCTACCAGCTACGCGAGCGTCGTGCCCGATCTCGGCGTGCCGCCGTGACGGACGGGCGCCACCCAGCGGCAGCCGTTCGGGACCGATGGTCAGTAACCAGCCGGTACCTAACGGCTGCCGCGGGTGAAATGTCCCTTTGTCAGCGTCCCTTCTTTCTCGTGGATGTCACCGTGATCCTGGTAGGTCAGCCGTGGATGGTGAAGCCCGCGCTCATTGCGGCAACCTGCGCCTGGTAGTCGCCAAGTTCCACCTGCGGGCTGCCGGTGCCCTCGATGTCGCCCGCGGTCACGGCCAGTTCCGTCACCGGGAATGAGACCTGCACGGTCTTCGACTGACCGGGATCGAGGCTCACCCTGGTGAACCCGGCCAGACGCTGGTTCGGCACCAGGATGGCGCTGACCGGCTGGTGCACGTACACGGGCACGATGTCGGTGCCCGCGCGGCTGCCCGTGTTGGCCACGGTGAAGCTCGCCGTCACGGTGCCATTGCGGCTAACGCTGCTTGTCGCGGACAGCCCGCTGGTCTGGAACGTGGTGTACGAGAGGCCGAATCCGAACGGGTACAGCGGGTTGTAGCCGTTGCCCTGGCCAAAGCTGGTCGAGGGCAGCAGGTCGAAGAACTTTGGCTGGTCGCCGAGTGGCGACGGGGCTCCGCCGTCGAAGTCCCCGCCCGGCGCCGCGGCGTCGGACGGCCAGCTCACCGGCAGCTTCCCGCTCGGGTTGATCTTCCCGAAGATGGCGTCGGCGACGGCCTGGCCTGCCTCGGTGCTTCCCTGGTAGGCCATCAGCAGCCCGTCGGCCTTCTCCGCCGGGCCGAGGCCGAGCGGCCTGCCCGCGATCACGACAACGATCACCGGCTTGCCGGTCGCCTCAAGAGCGCTGACCAGATCCTTCTGCTCGGGCGTCAGCTGCGGCGAGGGGCTGTCGCCGAGTCCCTCGGCGTAGGCCTTCTCGCCGACGGCCACGACCACGGCGTCCGCCGAGGCCGCGTCCTGGACGGCCGTCGCCTGGTCCGGCGCGGACACCACGTTCGGGTCCTCGGACTTCATGCCCTGCAGCACCGTGGTCCCCGGCGGGATCTGATCGGGCGGTCCCATGCAGCAGACATGACCCGCGCCGGCCACGCCCTGCCAGCTCACGCTCCAGCCGCCGAGCTGGTTAGTCATCGAGTCCGCGCTCGGCCCGGTTACCACGACCTTCGCACTCGGCGAGAGGGGCAGGACGTTGTTCTGGTTGCGCAGCAGGGTGATCGATTCGCGCGCCGCCTGCAGCGTCACGTCGCGGCCCGCGGTGACCGCGGCGTCCGCCGCGCCCGCATCCACCGTCGGGTGATCGAACAGGCCGAGCTGGAACTTGAGGGTGAGTATGCGCCGGACGGCCTGGTTGATCCGGGCGACCGTGATGCTGCCGTCCTTCACGTCCTGCTGCATCGCCGCCTGCCACTGATCGGCGTTGAACGGCAGCATGGCCATGTCCACGCCGGCGTTCACCGCGAGCGCCGCCGCGCCGGCCAGGTCGGGCGTCATGTGATAGGTGGTCGCGAGCGCGGGCACATCGCCGAAGTCGCTGATCACCACGCCCTTGAAGCCAAGCCGGTCCCGCAGCAGCGTGCTGAGCAGGTAGTGCGACGCGGTGGCGGGAACGCCGTTGATCGATCCCGAGTCGGCCATGACCGTCCCGGCGCCCGCATCGATGGCACCCGCGTAGGACGGCAGGAAGGTGTCCTGCAGGTAGCGCAGCGGCAGCTGGGCCTCGGCCCGGTCATGCCCGTTGATCGATTCGGAGTACCCGGCGAAGTGCTTCACGGTCGCGGTGACCTTGAGCGAGTTGCCTGCGCCGCTTTGCAGGCCGCTGACGTTGGCGGCGCCCATCGCCGCCGCGAGCGCGGGCTCCTCGGCCCAGGTCTCGTACGTGCGGCCCCAGCGGTTGTCCCTTGACAGGTCCTGGACAGGCGCGAAGTCCCAGTTCCAGCCGGTCGCGCGCAGTGCGTTGGCAGTCACCTCGCCGCCGGCCTTCGCGGCGGACGGATCCCACGTGGCGCCCATCCCGATCGACTGCGGGAACAGCGGCGCCTGGAACGGGTGGCCGAAGCCGTGCACCGCGTCGACTCCGAAGATGACCGGGATGTGCAGGCGCGAGTGCGCGATCGCGTAGGACTGCATGGTGTTGTACTCATTGGCCCAGTCCCGGCCGGTGTTCCCGGTGCCGCCATTGCCCGTGGTGTCGACCGGGATGTCGGTCCCGCCGGCCAGGATGGAGCCGACGTTGTTGTCGATGAAGATCTTCTGCTCGCAGACCGGGTTCGGCAGGTTGAAGCCGCCCTGGCTGGTGCACTTGTCGCTGGTGTCGGTGACCTGCGTCACCTCGATCTGCACCATCTGGCCGATTTTCTCAGGTAGCGTCATGCGGCCGAGGAGGTCGTTGACGCGAGCCTGGGTTGGCAGCTTCGCGTCCAGATATGCCGGCCTGCCCGCCGCGGACGCCATTGTGCTGGTGATCGCCGATGCCGGCATCGCGATCATCAGCCCAACGGCCACCACGGTGGCGACAATGGGCCCGGGGGACACCTTCACCCCCGGCCAGTTGCCGGTCCGGCCACGCTTGGCAAGATCACGGATCTTCTGTCTCATGGCGCATCCCTTCATGTCGCCGGTGACTTCCGTGTCGCCGTTGACGCTAATTGCGAGATGCGCCGATTTCCATAGACAAGCCGTAAATGTGTACCCACTGACATGGGCTGTAGGGGGCAGCAGGGATCTAAGCGCCGTTGGAATTGGCGTCAAGTGCGCGGCGCACTCCCGGCGAACAACTCGACGTCGGGGCAGCCGTCTCGGTCGGCGACCCCGGCAAGGTACGCCATTGTCGCCAGGAACAGGACGTCAGGACGGTCGTGGGGCTCCGACGCCGAGGCCGAGATGCGCGGGCCGGTCCAGCGAGGCGTGCGCGGACAGGAGTGCCTCGACTGCCGCCCACCGGTCCGCCGGCATGGGGGTCACTCCGCCGGCCGCCTCGTCGACGTGCAGGTAGAGGTGCTCCCCGGTCGCGACAGGCACCCCGCCATCGCGGCTCAGCAGCGTATGTACCCGCATCCGCTTGGCATCGGCGCTCACCAGGAGGCTCGCCGCCTGGATGACATCGCCCCGTTGGCTCTCCGCGAGGTAGCGGATATGGCACTCGACGGTGTACATCGCCCGTCCCGTGTTCGCGCGGTAGCCCTCACTCAGGCCGAGGTGGGCAAGCAGCACCTCGTTGGCCTCGCTCAGCATGATGGCGTAGCCGGCGTCATGCAGGTGGCCGTTGTAGTCGATCCACTCCTCGCGGACCTCGGTCCGGTACCTCGCGTACGGGGCGGCGGGCCTGGCCGGGTCAGGCACGGCGGTGCTTCTCGATCAGCAGCAGCAGGTCGGCGAGGAAGTCGTCGCGCTGCCGTTCCAGATGCCGGACGGTCACATCGCCAATCGACTCGTCGACTCCCGCGACGACCATGTCACGCAGCCGGGGGGTGAGCTCGGGAGCGCTGAGCCGGGTCCATGGCTGGAGCAGCGCCGGACCGAAGTGGTCGAGCATGTGCGCCATCCCGCCCTGGCCGCCGGCCAGATGGAAGGTAAGCATCGGTCCCATCAGCGCCCACCGCAGCCCCGGCCCGTGGGTGATCGAGTCATCGATCTGCTGGACCGTTGCCTGCCCTGAGTTGATCATGTGCAGCGCCTCGCGCCACAGCGCCTCCTGGAGCCGGTTGCCAACGAAGCCGGGCACCTCGCGGTGCATCGTCAGGCAGACCTTGCCTGCGCGGGTGTAGAACTTCTCCGCCCACGTCACGGCCACTGGGTCGGTGGCCCGTCCGCCGACGATCTCTACCAGCGGGATCAGGTACGGCGGGTTGAACGGGTGGCCCACCACGAACCGTCCGGGCGCCTTCGTCTGGGCCGCCATGTCGCTCATCATGAAGCCGGACGTGCTCGACCCGATCACGACATCAGGCGGCGTGACGGCGTCGATCTCGGCGAGCAGCGCTATCTTGACGTCGAGGACTTCAGGGGCGGACTCCTGGACGAACTCCGCGTCCGCTGCTGCCTCGGCGAGGCTGCCGGCGAAACGCAGCCGGTCCGGGGAGGCGGCTGGGCGCAGGCCGAGTCGCTCGAGCGCGGGCCAGGCGCCCTCGACGTGGGCCGTCAGTCGGTCCGCTGCGCCGGGTCCTGGATCCCACGCGACAACGTCGTACCCCATCCGCAGGAAGTGCGCGGCCCACCCGGCTCCGATCACGCCGGTGCCGACGACGGCTACGGTCTGGACGGCCTCCGGCGACGGGCGCCCGCCCCTCACTCACCACCCGACCTGGTCGAGGCCCTTGAGCCCGAGGATCTCGCGGGCGTCGGCCGGGGTCGCGGTGTCGAGCGACAGTTCACCGAGGATGCGCACGATCTTCGCGACCTGCTCGGCGTTGGACTCCGCCAGCCGGCCCTTGCCGATGAACAGGCCGTCCTCCAGCCCGACCCGGACGTGCGAGCCCATCACGGCCGAGACGGTGATCATGTTGAACTGGTGCCGGCCAGCGCCAAGCACTGACCATTGCAGCGAGTCGCCGAACAGCCGGTCGGCGGTGGCCTTCATGTGCGCGAGGTGTTCGACCTCGGCGCCGATGCCGCCCATCACGCCCATGATCGTCTGCAGGAAGATCGGCGGCTTCACCAGGCCAGCCTGGAGGTAGTACGCCAGCGTGTAGAGGTGGCCAACGTCGTAGGCCTCGTACTCGAAGCGGGCGCCCGTGCTCGCGCTGACGTGCGTCAGCATGTGCTCAATGTCGGCGAAGGTGCTGACGAAGGGCTCGGTCCTGGTGCTTTCGAGGTAGGGCTCCTCCCAGTCGAACTTCCACTGGCCGGCATACTTGCCGATCATCGGGAAGCTGCCGTAGTTGAAGGTGCCCAGGTTGAGGGTGCAAAGCTCCGGCTTGGTCTGGTAGATGACCCGCAGCCGGTCCGCCACCGTCATTCCGGTGCCTCCGCCGCTGGTGATGCTGACGACAGCGTCGGTCTCGGACTTGATCGCCTTGAGGTACTCAAGGAAGACCGCGGGATCCGCCGTCGGGCTTCCGTCCTTCGGGTCACGGGCGTGCAGGTGGATGACCGCCGCGCCGGCCTGGACCGCGGCGACCGACTGCGCGACCACGTCCTCGACGGTGTATGGCAGGTGCGGCGACATGGTGGGCGTATGGCCCGACCCCGTCACCGCGCACGTGATGATGACCTTGCGAGCTGGCGCCACGGGGACCTCCGGACCTAGTCGACGGGGTTTGAAATCACCGACGTTTAGCGCACATTATGAGCGACTGCCGCACTATACGAAACGGTCTCCCGAGTCAGGCGGTCTTGTCAAGCCCACGGGGGTCTCTCAGTCGCGCAGTGCCAATTCCACCGATGCTGCGGCCTCGATGGCCACGGCGCCGAGCGCCCCGAACCGCGACGGCGGCACCCGCTCGGCCGGTCCCCAGATGCTGAACACCGCAAGCGGCCGGTCCTCGCCCCGCCGCAGGACGGGGGCCGACACGCCGCACAGCGCCGGCTCGAGCTCGCCCGCCGACACGGCGTACCCGTGCTCGCGGATCTGGCCGAGCTCACCGAGCAGTCGCGAGACGTCGGTGACGGTGGCGTCCGTGAAGCCCGCCAGGACCGGGCCAAGCACACCGCGTGCCTCCTGCTCGGGCAGCCAGGCCAGCCAGGCCTTGCCGGTGGAGGTGGCGTGCAGCGGCACGGGCCGCGCCAGCCAGTTGACGGTCAGCACCGCCTGGGGCGCCACCTCGTCGATGTAGACCAGCCCGGATCGCCGTCCCACGGCGAGGTCGGCGGCCTCGCCGGTTTGCGCGCAGATCCTTTCCAGCACGTGATGGCTGCGCCGGACCAGCCCGTCCACTCCAGAGGCCGCGGCGAGCCGGGCGACCGTGTAGCCGATCTGGTACCGGTTCGTGGCGGGATCGCGGTCCACCAGGCCGCGGCGTTCGAGGGTGGCGAGCAGCCGCCAGGCGGTCGCGCGGTTGATTGCGCAGGCCAGCGCGAGCTCGGCGACCGTTTTCCCGCCCGGCGGCCCGTCCGCGATGGCGTCAAGCAGCGCGAGCGCCCGTTCCACCGACTGCACCCGTCCGCGCCAGGCCTGGTCCGGGACGCTATCTGGTGCGCTCACGGCCACGTCCTGTCCCGTTGACGGTTGATGCTGGCGTGCCTATCGTCGCACAATACGAATGCTCGTCGCAGTGATTGAACACCGCAACGCTCCAGGCTGGGGGTCGCCTCGCAATGATCGATGCGCCGCTCGCGCTGCACCAGTCCACGGTTCCCGCGGACTGGCTCGACTACAACGGCCACATGACCGAGTCCTGCTATCTGCTGCTGGTGGGCAACGCCGCCGACGCCTTCTTCCGGTACGTCGGCATTGATGAGGCCTACCGGGCCGCAGGCCGCTCGCTCTACACCGCAGAGACGCACCTGCATCATCTGCGCGAGGCGACGCTCGGCGACCGGCTCGGGGTTCCGTTGCAACTGCTCGATGTCGGGCCGCAGAGCCTGCACCTGTTCCACACCGTGCGTGATGAGGCCACCCGGGAGCAGGTGGCAACGGTGGAGCAGTTGCTGGTGCATGTCGACATGCCCAGCGGCCGGGTGGTCCCGATGCCGGAGGACTTGCGCGGCCGGCTCATGGCGATCTGCGAGGCGCACGCCGTGCTGCCTAGGCCCGCGGCAGTAGGGCACGTCATGGGCATCCGCCGCCAGCCGGCCGACGGCGGGCCAGGGCGGCGGACGGCGGGTCAGAGCGGGTGAGGAGAGGCCATGGACTTCGGGCTCAACGAGGAACACCGCGCAATCGTCGCGACCGTGCGCGACTTTGTCCGCAGCGAGCTGGTCCCGCACGAGGATCTGGTCGAACGGCTCGACGCGGTGCCGGAGGAACTCGCCCACGAGATCCGGGGCAAGGCCATCGCGGCCGGCCTGTACGCCGCGAACTTCCCGGCCGAGCTGGGCGGCGGTGGCCTCGACGCCCTGTCCGTGACGCTGGCCGAGCGCGAGCTGGGGTGGACTTCGTACGCGCTGCAGGCCCTGGTCTCCCGGCCGAGCAACATCCTGCAGGCGTGCCTGGGCGACCAGGTGCAGACCTATCTCCTGCCGACGATCCGCGGTGAGCGCCACGACTGCCTGGCGATGACGGAGCCCGGTGCCGGCTCGGACGTCCGCTCGATGGCGACCAGGGCACGCCGGGAGCCTGGCGACTGGGTCATTGATGGCACCAAGCACTTCATCAGCCATGCCGACGCCGCCGACTTCGTCGTGTTGTTCGCCGTGACCGGCACCGAGCAAGGCGCGCGGGGCGAGCGCTCGGCGATATCGGCGTTCCTCGTCGACCTTGACACGCCAGGGCTCACCGTCCGCCGCGGCGCGCCGTCGGTCTCCCACCGCGGCTACCACCACTGCGAGCTGTCGTTCGCCGGCTGCCGGGTGCCCGGTTCCGCGCTGCTCGGTGCCGAGGGGCACGGGTTCGAGCTGCTGAGCGAGTGGCTCGGGGCGAGCCGGCTCACCGTGGCGGCTTGCAGCGTGGGGCGAGCCAGGCGAGTGCTGGAGCTGAGCACCGGGTGGGCGGCGACCCGCAGGCAGTTCGGGCAGCCGATCGGGCGGTTCCAGGGCGTCGGCTTCAGCCTCGCCGACATGGCGACCGAGATCGAGGCCGCCGAGCTGCTGACGCTGCGCGCCGCCTGGCGGCTGACCCTGGGCCGGATGAGCGACGTCGATGCCGCGATGGCCAAGCTCTACGCCTCGGAAATGCTCGGCCGGATCACCGACCAGGCAGTGCAGATCTTCGGCGGGATGGGCCTCATGAGCGACTTCCCGGTCGAGCGGTTCTGGCGCGACGCGCGGGTCGAGCGGATCTGGGACGGGACCAGTGAGATCCAGCGGCACATCATCTCGCGCTCGATGCTGCGCGAGCAGGCTGGCTGAGATGGCCGTGGGCACTGAGCCCGTCAGGGCCGAGGCGTCCGGGGGCATCCTCACGGTCACCCTCGACCGGCCCCGTGCCAACGCGATCGACGTGGCCACCAGCCACGCGCTTTACGAGGCGTTCGCCCGCCTTGAGAGCGACCCTGACCTGCGGGTGGGCATCGTGACTGCGTCCGGGGACCGGTTTTTCTGCGCGGGCTGGGACCTCATGGCCGCGGCGGCCGGCGAGGCCGTCGACGCCAGCCACGGGCCAGGCGGCTTCGCCGGGCTGACCGAGCTGCACGGTCGCGCCAAGCCCGTCATCGCCGCGGTCAACGGCATCGCGGCCGGCGGCGGCTTCGAGCTGGTGCTCGCCGCCGACCTCGTCGTGGCCGCTGAACACGCGGAGTTCAGCCTGCCCGAGACCGGGCTCGGCATTATCCCGGACTCCGGCGGGGTGCTGCGGCTGCCGCGCCGGCTGCCGCGGGCGGTCGCCGTCGAGCTGCTGCTGACCGGACGCCCGCTGACCGCACGGGAGGCGTGCGACCGCGGGGTCATCAATCAGGTCGTCCCTGGCGATCAGGTCATGTCCGCCGCGCGCGCCCTCGCAGCCCGGATCACCCGCTCGGCACCCCTCGCTGTCGCCGCCGTATTGGAGGTGCTCGACGCCACCGAGGCGGCCTCCGTCCCCGACGGCTACGCCACGCTGCGCTCCGGCCGGCTGCCCCGGTACGCCGCGATGCTCGCCTCCGAGGACGCCGCCGAGGGGCCGGCTGCCTTCGCCGAGCGCCGCCCGCCGGCCTGGAAGGGCCGGTGAACATCAGGCTGCGATCGCGGCGTCGGCGATGGCCGGCATGGCGAGGTAGGACGGGTCGCGGCACTGCCGGTCCCGCCACGCGTCGGCGTACGGCCAGGCGGAGGTCTTGACGATTACGACGCGCCGCGGCCGGTCGACGTACACGAACTGGCCGCGCATCCCGTCAGCCGTAACCCGCTCACCAGCAGTGTCCAGCGACCACCAGTGGTAACCGAAGCCGGCGTAGGTGGTGATCGTGCTTGGGCAGCCTGCCGGGAGCGAGGAAGTCCCGCTGGGGCCGGCTGCTCGCCTCGACCCGGCTCGTCGGCTTGCGCCACATAACAACACGGAGTCAACCTGTATGGAACAGGTTGACAGGCCATGCACGCTCAAGCTACTACGGGTCAACAGCTACTACGGGTCAACGCCTCACATCCTCCGGTTTGGTTCTGGAGGCCGCAACCCGTACCCGCGGGCATATGCCGACGTTGACCCGACGCCACGAGGACATCGTTCGGAACTCCATCGACAAGAACCCATGTCGACCCGGGCCGCAGCGCCGGGGCCGGCGAGCAGAAGGGTCATGACATGACGGATGTCTCACGACGGCAGCTCTTCACCGGTGCCGCAGGCTTGGCGGTGGCCGGCGGTTTGGCTGCCGCGTGCGGTTCGAATTCACCCTCGCCTGCCAGCTCAGCCACCGGCGCAGCGGCCGGGACGCCCAAGCGGGGCGGCAACTTCCGGCTGGGAGTTACCGGCGGCGGCTCCAAGGACATCATGGACGGCCAGAACATCATCACCAAGCCCGATCAGGCCCGCCTGGTGAGCGCCTTCGAGACGCTGCTGCTCTTCAACGAGAACTACCAGCTCACCAACGACGGCCTCGCCGAGAGCGTCACCCAGGACAACCCGAAGCAGTACACCATCAAGCTGCGCCCGGGCGTCGAGTTCCAGAACGGCAAGACGATGACGGCCGACGACGTCATCTATTCGATCCAGCGCATCGGGACCAAGGGGAACGGCCTCACCGGGTTTGCCGCCACGGCCACGATGGACGTGGCGGGCATGAAGAAGCTGGACAAGTACACGGTGCGGCTCCCGCTGAAGACGCCCGACTCGACGATCCCGCAGACCCTCGCCAGCTACACGTTCGGCGTCGTGCCCGTCGGGTACCAGGCGTACCCGCATCCGCAGATCGGCACCGGCGCCTACAAGCTCAAGTCGTTCACGCCCGGCCAGCAGAGCGTCAGCGAGCGTAACCCGAACTACTGGCGCAGCGGCGAGCCGTACTTCGACACGGTGACGATCACCGACTTCAGCGACTCGACCGCTCAGGTGAACGCCCTGCTCGGCGGCCAGATCGACGCGATGACCGACCTGCCGGCCTCGCAGGTGAAGGTCCTGCAGGGCCGCGGCTTGGCGGCGCTGGTGTCCAAGACCGGCGGCTGGCTGCCGCTGTGCATGGCGATCGACATGCCCCCGTTCGACGATGTCCGGGTCCGTCAGGCGATGCGGCTGATCGTCGACCGGCCTGGAATGTTCTCACAGGTCGCCTCCGGCTACGGATTCCTCGGAAACGATCTCTACGCACCCTTCGACCCCGGTTACGATTCGGCCCTGCCGAAGCGTCACCAGGACATCGCGCAGGCCAAGTCGCTGCTCAAGGCGGCCGGTCACGCGAACCTGAGCGTGGACCTGCACACCACCAACGGCGCGGCCGGGATGGTGGAGACCGCTACCGTCTTCGCGAACCAGGCCCAGGCCGCGGGCGTGAAGATCAACGTCATCAACGACCCGAACTACTACGGGAACCAGTACCTCAAGCTGGCCTTCTCGGTCGACTTCTGGGGCACCCGCGGCTATCTCAACCAGGTGCAGCAGGGCTCGCTGCCGAACTCCCCGTACAACGAGACGCACTGGCCGCCGAAGTCGGGCACCGGGTCCAACTTCGGGTCGCTGTACAGCCAGGCACTGGCCGCAACCAACTCGACCAAGCGCACCGAGCTCGAGCACGAGATGCAGAAGATCGAGTACGACATCGGCGGGTACATCATCCCCTTCTTCGGTGGCCTCATCGACGGCTACTCGGCCAAGGTCAAGGGGCTCAAGCCGAGCAAGGGCACCCTCAACCTGGACAGCTTCGGCCACGGCTACCGCACGATCTGGTTCGGCTAGCGCCGGCCGACAGGGTCGTCGTGAACAGGCTCAGATTCCGCGGGGTGTCCGGGTTCATCATCCGCCGGCTGCTGCTGGGGATCCTCGTCCTGATCCTGGTGTCCATCCTGGTGTTCCTGGCGACCCAGGCGCTGCCCGGTGACCCTGCCCGCGCCATCCTCGGCCGGTCGGCGACCCCGGCGAGCCTGGCGGCTCTGCGCCGCCAGCTGCATCTCGACCAGCCGGTGCTCACCCAGTACTGGACCTGGGTGACCGGCCTGCTGCACGGCAACCTCGGGACATCGCTGGCCGCCCAGGAGCCGGTGACGAAATTGCTGGGCCCGAAGCTGGTGAACTCCGCCGTGCTGGTGACGATCGCGGCCGTGGTCTCGATCCCGCTGTCGATCGCGATCGGCTCGTGGGCGGCGCTGAAGCGCGAGAAGATCTTCGACACGCTGAGTTCCAACCTGCTGCTTGTCCTGGCGGCGCTCCCGGAATTCGTCGTCGCCGTGGTGCTCGTCATCCTGCTGGCGACGACCGTGTTCAATGTCTTTCCCGCCATCAGCACGGTCCCGCCGGGATCCCGGCCGTGGGACAACGTCGCGGCACTGGTCCTGCCGGCCCTCACCCTGGTGATCGCCGTCGCGCCGTACGTAAGGGCCTGCCGGAGCGCACCGTCCTGATCCGGCACGCGCTGCCGAACGCGCTCGGGCCGGTGTTCCAGGTGATCGCCCTGAACCTGGCCTACCTGGCCGGTGGCATCATCGTCGTCGAGTACGTCTTCAACTACACCGGCATCGGAAGCGCGCTTCAGGAAGCGGTGGTCAACCATGACTTGCCCGTCGTCCAGGCGCTTGCCATGCTGATCGCGGCGGTGTACGTGATACTCAACCTGCTGGCTGACGTGGCCACCATCCTCGTCACGCCGAAACTAAGGACCCGGCTGTGAGCCAGGTAAGCGACGTCGCGGTCCCCGATGCCGAGGTGGCGCCGCCACCCCCGGTTCGGGGCACGTCCCTGCTCCGCCGTTCGCTGCGGCTGTGGCGGACCCGCATCGGCGTCGCGCTGGTCGGCGCGCTCGTCCTGCTGGCGATCATCGGGCCATACGTCGCGCCCTACGGCCCGAGCACCCCGGTCGGGCCGCCCAACGCCAACCCCGGCCACCAGCTCGGCGGCGGCACGGCGGTGCTCGGAACGGACTACCTCGGGCAGGACGTGCTGAGCCGGGTTCTTTATGGCGGCCGCAGCATGCTCGTGATGGCCGTCCTCGCGACCGCGCTCGGGCTGATCGCCGGCGCGGCGATCGGCTTGCTGGCGGCGTACTCCCGCAACGCACTCGACGACGTCCTGATGCGCGGGATGGACGTGATCATGGCGTTCCCGCAGATCATGCTGGCGCTGATCGCCGTCGCCATCATCGGCCCGCACGCCTGGGTCATCGTGGTGGCCATCGCCCTCACCACCGCACCGCGAATAGCGCGAGTAGCACGCGGTGCCGCGCAGCCCGTCGTCGAGCGCGACTTCATCGCCTGTTCCGAGGCGATGGGCGTGCCGCGATGGCGCATCCTCTTCGGCGAGCTGCTGCCCAACACTCTCGGGCCGCTCATGGTGGAGGCCAGCCTGCGGATGACCTACTCCATCGCCGTCATCGCCGCGCTGGCTTACCTCGGGCTCGCTCCCAATCCCAACGGCGCGGACTGGGGCACCATGATCCAGCAGAACCAGCTCGTGCTGGCGGTCCAGCCCTGGGGCGCGGTCGCGCCGATCATCGCCATCGCGCTGCTGACGATCGGAACTGGCCTGATAGGCGACGGTATCGCACGGACCGCGGCCGGCATCGACCGCGCCCGGGGCGAAGCATGAACGCGGCTGAGCTGGCGGGGCAGCCGACCGGGCCTGCCGTGTCCGCGGTCGCCGTCCGGGACCTGCAGGTCGAGATCGCCTCTACCGGCACATCCGTCATCAGCGACGTGTCGTTCGAGCTCGAGCGCGGCGAGATCCTGGGGGTTGTCGGCGAGTCCGGGTCCGGCAAGACCACGGTCGGCCTGGCGTTGCTCGGCCACGCCAGACCCGGCCTGCGGATCGCGGGCGGGTCGGTGCTGCTGGGTGACCGCGACATTCTCACGCTCGGCGAGGAGCAGCGCCAGCGGCTGCGGGGCTCGGTCGTCTCGTATGTCCCCCAGGATCCAGCCTCGTCGCTGAACCCGGCGCTGCGGGTCGGCCTCCAGCTCCGGGAGGTGATCGAGGCGCACAGCCGCGACCGGGGCAGCAACCATTCCGAGCGCATCGCGGAGATGATGCGCGAGGTCGCGCTCCCCGATGACCGCGCGTTCCTCAAGCGTTATCCGCACGAGCTCTCTGGCGGCCAGCAGCAGCGGATCGGGCTCGCGATGGCCTTCGCGAACCGGCCCCGCCTCATCGTCCTCGACGAGCCGACCACTGGACTGGACGTCACGACCCAGGCGCACGTGCTGTCGACGGTCCGCGAGCTCGCGACGCTGCACCACGTCGCCGCGCTCTACGTGAGCCACGACCTCGCGGTGGTCGCGACGCTGGCCCGGCGGGTCGCGGTCATGTACGCCGGGCGCGTGGTCGAGCTCGGCAGCGCGGACGAGCTCTTCGAGTCTGCGGGCCATCCCTACACCCGGCGCCTGATCGGAGCGATCCCCCGCCTGACCGGCGGCCGGTCACTGCTCGGCATCCCCGGACATGCGCAGTCGCCCGGCAGCCGCCCCCCCGGCTGCAGCTTCGCGCCGCGCTGCAGCCTGCGCATCGCGCAGTGCGAGGTGGCGCTGCCGGAGCTGCGGCCGATCGGCCCGGGCCACACGGTCCGCTGCATCCGGGCCGAGCTGGTCATTTCCGGGCAGCAGAGCCGGGTCGGCGACCCGATCGAGATGCCGGCGGCGGGCGAGGAAGACCTGCCCGCCTTGCGCCTCGCGGACGTGGTCGCCACGTACGGGCGGAACGAGGTCGTCCACTCGGTGAGCCTGAGCCTGGCGGCCCACGAGTGCCTGGCGCTGGTCGGCGAGTCGGGCTCGGGCAAGACGACGATCGCCCGGGCGATAGCGGGCCTGCACCGCGGCTGGACCGGCACCATCTCGCTGGGCGGCGCCGAGCTGCAAACCGCCGCGCGGCACCGCAGCCGTGACGCGCGGCGGCGGATCCAGTACATCTTCCAGAACCCGTATGGCTCGCTGAACCCCCGTCAGACAGTCGGCCAGATCGTCGAGCAGCCACTGCGGGTCTTTGGTGTCGCGAGCGGCCGGGAGGCCGATCAGCGAGTCGCGGAGATGCTCGAGCGAGTGTCGCTGACCGCGGCCTACGCCCGCCGCTACCCGGACCAGCTTTCCGGTGGAGAGCGGCAGCGGGTCGCGATCGCACGGGCCCTGGTCTGCGATCCCACGGTGCTGGTCTGTGACGAGGTGACCTCGGCACTGGACGTCAGCGTGCAGGCAGCGATCGTGGAATTGCTCGGTAACCTGCAGCGCGAGCTAGGGCTTTCGATGCTCTTCATCACCCACAACCTGCCGCTGGTGCGGTCCGTCGCGCAGCGGGTTGCCGTGCTGAGCCAGGGCAACATCGTCGAGGTCGGCGAGGCCGGGCAGGTACTCGCCGACCCCGGCCAGCCCTACACCCGGCAGTTGATCTCCGACACCCCCTCGCTGGAAACAGCCATCGCCGATGTCGGTCTCGGCCAGCCGCCCGCAGACGCTGCCGGGAGGTAACAAGATGCCCGCTGGCCGTCGCCCGGACATCCTCATCGTCATGGCCGACCAGATGGTGCCGTCGGCGCTGCCGTTTCACGGCAACCCGGTGACGCAGGCCCCGGCGATGTCCTGGCTCGCCGAGTCCGGGGTGGTCTTCGACGCGGCGTACACCGCAAGCCCGCTGTGCTCACCCGGCCGCGCGTCGTTCATGACCGGCCTGCTGCCCTCGCGCACCCGTACCTACGACAACGCGGCGGAGTTCACCTCCGAGATCCCCACCTTCGCCCACTACCTGCGGCGGGCCGGCTACCGCACCGTCCTGTCCGGCAAGATGCACTTCTGCGGCCCGGATCAGCTGCATGGGTTCGAGGAGCGGCTGACCACCGACATCTATCCCGCGGACTACGGCTGGACGCCCGACTGGGATCGCCCGCACGAGCGCCCCAGCTGGTATCACGACATGTCGTCGGTCATCGACGCCGGGCCCTGCGTGCGTTCCAACCAGCTGGACTTCGACGACGAGGTGGCGTTCGCGGCCGAGCGGTCGCTGTTCGGGCACATCCGCTCAGCTGACGAGCGGCCATTCTGCTACGTGGTCTCGTTCAGCCACCCGCACGATCCGTTCGCCATCCCGCGGAAGTGGTGGGACCTGTATCACGACGAGGACATCCCGATGCCCGACGTCGGGTACGACGAGGCTTCGCTGCACCCGCACGAGCGCAGGCTCCGCGAGGTCTGCGCGATGAACGGCGTGGAGATCACCGAGGATCAGGTGCGCGCGGCCCGGCGGGCCTATTACGGCGCGATCTCCTACGTCGACGACCACACGTCCCGGCTGATCGGCCTGCTGCGCGAGACCGGCCGGCTCGAGGACACGGTCGTCATCGTCACCAGTGACCATGGCGAGATGCTCGGTGAGCGCGGAGCCTGGTACAAGATGAGCTTCTACGAGGGCTCGGCGCGGGTGCCGCTCGTCGTCCGCGCGCCCGCGCTCTTCCCGGCGGGCAGGGTGCCGACCGCTGTTTCCACGATGGACCTGCTGCCGACCCTGGTCGGCGTGGCCCACGACGGTGACCTTTCGGGCATCGTCGGCCCGCTCGACGGCCGGAGCCTGCTATCGCACCTCTCGGGTACCCCGGACCACGATGAGGTCGTAGCGGAATACCTCGCCGAGGGCGCGATCGCGCCGATCGTAATGATCCGCCGGGGCCGGCATAAGTTCATCCACTCACCGGCCGACCCAGACCAGCTCTTCGACCTCGCGTCCGACCCGCACGAGCGAGCCAACCTGATCGGCGATCTGGCGTCAGCCGGGCTGGCCGGGGAGTTCCGGCGGGAGATCGCCGCACGCTGGGACCTCGAGACGCTGGACCGCGAGGTCCGGCAGAGCCAGCGGCGGCGGTTCGCCGTCAGCAAGGCACTCGGCACCGGCGCACAGGCCCCGTGGGACTTCACCCCGGCGTACGACGCCTCGCGGCGCTACATCCGCAACCATATGGACCTGGCCGATCTCGAGCAGATGGCCCGCTTCCCGCCGGTCGAGCGCAGCACGCCCCTCGCCTGACGGCGGCCCCGGATCGTCAGTCGGTTACGGTGAGCGGCAGCGCCGCTGTCCGCACGGCGTGGCCTGCGGCGGGATCGAGGATGGCCTGCAGCCCCCACTGGTCCGGGGGATCGCATAGCCCAGGTCCGGGACGAAGCTGTCGGTAGCGACCAGCAACGGGATCCGCTCTGTAACGCCGGGAGCCACGGTGAACGTCTGGAGCATGGCAAGGACTGGGCCCGAGTACCCGCTAACCACCTCCCCGCTGCCCGGATCCACGACATCAGCGATGAGCTGGCCGCTCGTGCCGATCTCGAGTTCGCGAGAGAGCAGGTTGGTGACCAACAGCCCGTGCCGAGCCGCATGGCCGGAGCGGACGGATAGCGGCCCGTCGAGGTCGGCACCGATTTCGCAGGGGTCGAGCTCGGGCACTGGCGCGCGGCTCTATCTGCCCGTCCGGTCCGGCAGACTGCGCTGCGGGTAACGGAGCGCACCGGCCATCAGCTCGACGTCGTCGCCGAAACGCTGGCGCAGTTCCTGGGCGGCATTGGTGGCCCATGCCGCCAGCCGGATGTGAAATGGCGGCTGCCGGCCCTCGTCGTGTCGAGGGTCGGGCCAGCTCGTCAGCGGCTTGGGATCCTCGCTCGCCATCCGCGCAACAACGATCTTCAGCTCGTCCCACGTGGTCATGTCGGTCGCGCTGAGCCCGGGCGGACAGGGCAGACCGCAGGCGATCCCAGCGCAGCGGGCGGCGGCCCGGCGGCGGGCGGATCCTGTTGCTCCGCCACGCGCTGATCACCAAGCCTGGCTGCGGCCAGTTCAGCGGGGCCGGGCTGGCCGTATGCGGGCAGGGTGAGGGTGATGCGCAGCCCGTGAGGGTCGTTGAGCGCGGCATGCGTGGTGCCGTGGTGGGTGGTGGCGACGGCGTTGACGATGGCCAGCCCGAGGCCGGACCCAGGGCACGGTGGCTGCGCTCCGGCGCGGTAGAAGCGGTCGAAGATACGGGGGAGCAGGTCGGCCGGGACGCCGGGACCGTTGTCGCTGACATCGACGGTGACACTGCTGTCGTGGCTGGCGGTGGTGATGGTGGCAACGGTGCCGGTGGGGGTGTGGGCGTACACGTTGGCGAGGAGGTTGTCGATGGCACGGCGCAGGAGTTCTTCATCGCCGGTGATCGCCAGATCAGCAGCGATGTGTGTGTGCCAGGTTCGCTGAGAGTCGGCGATTTGCGCCCGCTGGGCGCATTCGGTGACAAGGGCGGTGAGGTCGACTTGGTCGTGGTGCTGGCTGGGGTGCTGGTCGAGGCGGGCCAGGCGGAGCATGTCATCGACCAGGGCGCTCATGCGCTGGGATTCTGCCGCGATGCGGCGCATCGCCTCGTCGATTTGCCTGCGGTGGCGCGACGCGCCTTGCTGGTAGAGCTCGGCGTTGGCGCGCAGGGAGGCCAGGGGGTTGCGCAGTTCGTGACTGGCGTCGGCGAAGAAGCGCCGGGTGGCCTCCTGGCTGGCCTCGCGTTCGCGGATGGAGACCTGAATGCGGGTGAGCATCCCGTTGAGGGCCGTCCCCAGGCGGCCTACCTCGGTTCGGGTGTCCTGGGGACTGACCCGGTCGGTGAGATCACCGGCGGTGATGCGGTCGGCCTTTATGGCCATGGTCTCGATGGGGCGCAGGCCGCGGCGCATGACGCAGGCTACGCCGACGGCGACGAGCAGGCCGGCGGCCAGCGAGCCGACGATGAGGATGAGCTCGAGCCGGCCGACGGTCTTGTTGACATCGGCCAGGCTGGTGGTGGCGACGACGGCGACGGCGCCGGGGAAGGATACGGCCAGTAGCCGCAGCTGAGTGTGCCCGTTAACGGCGGTCACGGTCTGGGCCCGCGGGCCGGCGGCCAGAGTGGGCAGTCCGGCCGGCAACCGGGGTACCAGGGCGGGGTTGCCGACCACGAACCCCCGCGGCCCGCGGCCGGACACCGAAGCGACATAGTACTGGCCCAGGATAGGGGGTGTCAGCCGCACACGCGGCCCAATGATCGCCCAACTTTGCGCGGCTATGTTGCCAGGTGGTGACCGGAACGGTCTGCCATGCATTGCCCGGGACTGCTGGACGGGCACTTGCTGGGCCAGTGACTTGTTCACCGGCCGGTACATGCTCAGGACGGTCTGCAACTGGGAGTCGGTCCGGCCGAGCAGGTACCGGCGCAGTGCGGTGACCGCGGCTATGTCGAAGGCCACCAGCGTAACGACCGTAATCAGCAGGACGCCGGCCAGGACCCGGGTGCGCATCTGGGGTCGCCGGGGCACTCTTGGCCTCAGCCGCCGGGGCACTCTCGGCCTGAGCCGCCGGGGCGCCCTGGGCCTCATCGGGGGCTCGCCTGGTCGCCTGGACTGGCCGAGTTGCCGGGGGCCGCCGGGCCGTCGGCGCCGGCCGGGTCGCCGGGGCGGGGAACGCGCAGGCTGTAGCCGATGGCCCGCTGGGTGTGGATCACATCAGGCCCGTACCGGGCCAGCTTGCGCCGCAGGTAGGCGATATAGGTCGACACGACGGTGCTGGACCCGCCGAAGTCGTAGTCCCACACGTGGTCCAGCAACTGCGCCCTGGTCAGCACCCGGCCCGGGTTGAGCATCAGGTAGCGCAGCAGCCGGAATTCGGTGGGTGACAGATCGATTAGCTGACCGAACCGGCGGACCTCGTAGCTGTCCTGGTCGAGCTCGATGTCGGCGAACGTGAGCACCGACCCGGTCGTGGCTGCGGCGGGGCGAGTGCGGCGCAGCACGGTACGGATCCTGGCTGCCAGTTCCTCCAGCCCGAACGGCTTGGTCAGGTAGTCGTCGCCGCCAAGGGTGAGCCCGGTCACCTTGTCAGCCTGGGTGTCTTTGGCTGTCAGGAAGATCACCGGAACCCGGCAGCCGTCATCGCGCAGGCGGCGGACGACGGTGAAGCCATCGGTGTCGGGCAGCATCACATCCAGCACGACCAGGTCGAACCGACGGTCCCTGGCCAGCCGCAGCGCCCCGCCGCCGGTGTCCGCCGTGGTCACCTCAAAGCCCAGGAACCGCAGCGAGGCGGCGACCGCGTCACGCAAGAACGGCTCGTCGTCGACCACCAGCAGGCCGCCGTAGTCAGGGGCCAGATCTACCGCCGCCTCGGCCATCGCCAGCCTCCCTTGCCCGCACTGTCATCCGATCACGTCAACCCCAGAGCCGGGTGTGAGTTGCATGCGGGTTTCATGTGAGTTCAGCCGCGCCGATTTCAGGGCTCAGTTGCATACCGCACCTCTGTTTCCGCGACTGCCTCGGCTACCGGGCGCCGGTCGCGCAGCCCCTGCGGCTCTGCGGAGGTGTCGGAGTAGTAGGCAGCGTCGCCGGGCCAGAATCCGAATGATTCGTCCCTGATGTCCACATCGACGCCCAGGTCACCCAGCACCTCATGGATGCGGGCATCGAGATCCGCGACCGGCAGCCGCTGCCCGGCCCGAACGATTTCCTGCGGCCGTCCGCGGCCCCGCACGAGCAGGGCATGACCGGCGAAGCCGATCGCGGCCTCGAACGTCGTTCAGCCAGGCGCAGCTCCGGCAGCAGATCGCGCTCATCCAGCCAATGCCTCCATTAGGGTAGCCGCGTCGTAGCCGCCCCGGTGCACCACCCCGTCGATGAACAGGGTGGGGGTGCCCCGCACCTGGCCCGACGCCATGCCGCTCTCGACGTCCCGGCGGATACGCTCAAGCACTGCAGCGCCGGCCCGGTCGTGGTCGAAGCTTGTGACGTCGAGCCCGAGCTCGGCGGCGTACCGGCGCAGGTCGCCGTCATCGAGCGCCTTCTGGCGGTGAAACAGCAGCCCGTGCATCTCCCAGAACCGGCCCTGCAGCGCGGCGGCCTCGGCCGCGGCCGCCGCGGCGAGGGCGTGCGGGTGGATCTCGGTCAGCGGGAAATGCCGGAAGGCGAACCGGACGCCCCCGCCCAGCCGCGCCTCGACGAGCTCGATCTGCCGGAACGCCTGCCGCGAGTACGGGCACTCATAGTCGCCGTACTCGACGATCAGACGTCCGGCAGGCGAGCCGCGGACGTGATCGACCTCCTCGTCAAGCGGCTCTAAGGTTGGCTGGCGCTTCTCCGGCGTCACGTTGCGCGTCATGGGGTTCTCCTGATGTGGGTTGGCTGGCAAGAATCTGGCTGGGATACGCCCCTCAGAAGCCGACCGACTGCCGGATGAGGACGACCTGGATGCGGCCGGGCAGTTCCTGGTGGATCTCGAGAATCTTCCCGACGGAGCTGTGCTGCCCGTAGGCGGCATACGCGCGAGCGTCCTCGAGTTTCAGGCTGTGCTGGTAGACCCGCTGGTGTGCCGCTTCGGTGCTGGGGACGAGCTTCTGCGCGCCGACGACGAAGATGACGCTGGCGGCGCCCCAGGCGTAGGAGGCGAGCTGACTGCCGGAGGCCGAGGCGATGACGAGAGTTCCGTCGCGGGTGATGGCGTGCACGCTGCCGAGGGCGTAATCGGGCTGGCCGCCGATCGCCTTCATTTCCTGCGCCTGGGTCGCGAAGTCGAGCGCGAACATCTTGTTGCGCGCCGATTCATACGGCCCGCCGTCGTTGATCGCATCCGCGATGC
>WNGK01000040.1_pt1 | contig 90905 bp, 86 predicted proteins | sample 5400601 | NCBI WGS metagenome assembly WNGK01 (sample SAMN13153376, study PRJNA577476) | soil metagenome | isolation source: 60 cm soil or saprolite under Garry oak tree replicate 1 | place: USA:California | collected 2016-06-15 | reverse complement strand
TTCCCGCCATTATATCGGCTGAACTGTTTCTCTTTGCGAAACCAGTTCAGCGCCGCGTCTCATGAGATCCGGACTGCCTTGGCCTGAGCGCTGTTGATTGATCGGGAAGCTATAGACAGTGAGACGAACCGACCGAAATGAAGTGCTTGACTGGCCGCGCCTGCGGCGGCATGATTCCAGGTAAGCTGTGCGGGTTGTGTCTGATGGAGCGCTAACCAGATGCGTACAGTCTTATCCAGGCCAACCCTGTTGCTTTCGCGACCATCTTTCTACTGCGAATTTGAGTAGACGCGCGCGCGATCCGGGATTTTAAGCCGTCACTTGCAGTCGACTCTGACAGGTGGTGACTTCTTTCTATGGATGTAACCGTAAGAGAACATCTGCGAAAACTCGAACAACGTCTCCAGCTGCTTAGTCAAGAGATCATGGAGAACCGCACCCCGGGACGATCGCAATAAACTGGAAGCGGAGATTCGAGCAGTGAACCTTGCCATTACTCACTACCGCCAAGCGCTGGAGCTGGAAGAAGGCCTACCCACAGGGCGATGAACAGGTCAGTGTTTCTTGCTCGCCTTCTTTGCCTTCGCCGACTTCGGCGATGATTTCTTGGGCGGCGCTCTCTTAGCAACCTTGGTTGCAGCTGGCGCCGGGGCAACCTTCGGCGCTGGCTTCTGCGGGACTTGAGTCGGTTGTGCGTGCTTGGGAGGCGTTGCCGGAGTCGACGGACCTGTCGCCCCTTTCCCTTTCTTCTTTGCGCCTTGTGCAGTCTGGGCCGGTACCTCAGCAGTTGCTGCCTTCGCGCCCCGGCCTCGTTTTGGAGGCGGTGGAGGAGGCGGCGGTGGTGGCGCCAAGGGCTTCAGAAACTTTAAGATCTCAGTCCGCGAACGCAACTTCCCATCCAGCAACAGCATGAATACTTCGTCAGCAATTTTCGGATATTCCGGCAACTGCGGCGTGATGTAGAGCTCCGTCATCTCCGCCAAAGGGACCTTCTGCTGCACTTGCCGCCATTTGGTGAAGAAGTTCTTGATCTTCTGCGCCACGGTTTGCTGCTTGGCGGTAACCGCGAGAAAAAGCACCATTTCCTGCCGGGCGCTCGAAAGCAGCTTCCACGTGCGCGACGGAGTGGCCGCTTCCTTACCGGTCAGCCGCTTGGCAAGACTCTTGGCGTTATCTTCCAGATCGCGCCAGGCCTCGGCCAGGTCTCTGCGCGGAATCATCTTGCGAATGTCAGAGACTTCCTTGTCGTTGAGCCTCGCAGTCAGAAAATGCAGGACCGCCGACGCAGGATCGGGAGAATAGCCAAACTCGTTCATCTGCTGACGGGTCTTCATCAACTGCGACAGCCCGGTCGTATCCACCTTGGCAGTCGTCCAGTGCGGACTCAGCACCTTCAGCCAGTTTTCTTTCTCCAGCACTCGAACAACGTTCAGCGGATCGTCTTCGTAAGCCAGTTGCTCGATCTCATAACCGATCGCGCGATTGGTGATGTATTCGATGTAATTGTTTTCCTTTGCCGATTCGTACCTGGCCTGCGTCCGTTCTTCTAACGGCCAATGAAAGCGCGCGGAGAACCGTAACGCCCGGATCAGCCGCGAAGGATCTTCCACAAACGCGTAGTTGTGGAGCACGCGCAGCAGCTTGGCTTCGATGTCGGCCGCACCGTTGAATGGGTCCATCAACAGCCCGCGCGATCCGGGGTTCAGCGACAGCGCCATCGCATTTACAGTGAAATCCCGCCGCCGCAAGTCTTCAATAATCGTTGCTGGAGTCACTACGGGAGGCTTGCCCGTCTTCTCATAACGCTCGATGCGTGCGCTGCTGACCTCGGCGCGGACTCCGCCTGGCAAGGTGACATAAATGACCTTGAGGTCGTCGTCGGCCGCCGAAACTACGGCCCCGGCCCGCTCCAATTCTTTTTGCAGTTTGAGGGGATTCCCCTGGACGGTGAAATCCAGGTCGCGGATGGCGAAGCCGCTGATGATGTCTCGCACCGCCCCGCCGGTGAGGTAAACGTTCATTCCGGCGGCACGGGCGATGTCCTGAACCAGGGTGACGCCCTTCTGCTGGTTCGGCGTCAGCCGGAGCTCCATCGTGTATATGTAGTCAGCCATTCTTGGTCTGGAACTGCTGCCCTACAACCTGGCCCGGCACCCACGAAGATTTCCACAGCCCTGCCTGTGGAAATCTTTAAATCTCCTATAAGTGCTTATAAGTGAGTAGGTTAGTTTCGCCATCGGAGGCTGAGTGAACTACCGAAAATAACATAATGTTATTGTTTTGGCTACTGTGAACCTGGATACCCGATCGTTTTTCCCGCAAAAGTGCGAGAATCGGAGGAATTGAATCATTGAATCATCGGGGATTGAATCATTGGCTGATTGCAGAATTGCCGAATTGTCGAATTTAGTGCGGGTACGCACCACAGATGTCAACCAATCCGAAAATTCCAAAATTCCCACAATTCGTAAATGATTCAATCCCCGATGATTCAATGATTCAATTCCCCCATGCCTTCCACCCACAAGAAAGTCATCGTCCGCAAAGTTGACCGCGACACGGTAAACGGCCATGTCTCGCCGTCACACTTTGTCCACGACGGCAAGCTGGAGCTGCTGAACACCTCCGGCAACGTGGTGGCGATTGAACTCACTGACATCAAATGCGTGTTCTTCGTGCGCGAATTCGCCGACACCGATTCCCTCTCGCGCAAAACCTTCACCACCCGCCCGCGCTCCGAAGGCCTGTGGGTGCGAATCAAGTTTAAAGATGGTGAAGTCCTCGAAGGCCTGATGCCCAACGACCTCACCCTGACCACTGCCGAAGGCTTCCTGATCAATCCTCCCGACCTGCGATCGAATGTTCAGCGCCTGTTCGTCCCGCGCACGGCGCTGGAGTCACTGACGGTGCTGGCAGTAATTGGGGCGACCCGACGACAAAGGAGAGGGACGGAGGATGTGCGGCAAGTGCCGATGTTCGGGGAGTGATTTTGTTGCAAGTCTTCTCTAATGTGGCATAATGGGCGCCTTCCCCCAAAAGATCCGAGGGCGTTCGTCAGGAGACTCAGATATGTTCAAGTGCCTCGTGCCCTTTCTCGCTCTTTTGACGGGAATAGCTGCCGCTGGAGATTCACAGCTGATAGGCGCAGGCGCCCTGGGCATTTCAGGTGCTAACTGGGAGCAGGGCGGAATCGGCGGCGTTGAGATTATCCAGGTCTCACGGGATAGTTCCGCTGGACTCGCTGGTCTGCATGTCGGGGACGTTATCACAGACGTTAACGGGAAGCATGTTGGCTCAATTCAGGAGTTGTCCGACCTACTAGCCCAATTGGACGCCGGTACCAAGGTCAGCGTCGGTTACATCATTAAGACCCAGCTCGGCTGGATGCCGAAAGACGCGGTCGTCATTCTCGCTAAGAAAGATTACGACCCCAATCCAGCAGATACTAATCCTGCGGCAGAGCCGACCAAACATACTGGTGTTCCGGTGCAGTTGACCAATGCTGCACCAGATCCCCCGGTGCTCACCATCAGGACGCAGAAGCCGCTGACGAATCAGGATGTGGTGGATCTGCCCAACGAAATCGGCATCTATATGCGGCAAAATGGAAAACTGATCGACATTGAACCAGAAGTGGTGAACTGGCGGACGGGCGGTGTGATCAAGACAATGGCGACCGTCGGCTTAGACAAAGGCCACGTGAATGGGACCATTCCCGGGCCTCACAGCGGACTGATTATTTCATGGGCCAGACTTGGCCTAGCGGGTCCGCTTGAATTCTATATCCGGTGCCCAGAGGGGAATTCCGCATCCGAATACCAACTTTTGCGGCTTTGGGACAAAGGGAATCGCCGGGAGTTTCGCTCCGTTACAGGCGGAATTCTTCATCGTTCGGGGGGTGCTCAGCTCAACGAAGTCGCATTTAAGTTCGAGAAGATCGCCCCTCGCACGTACAAAATTCAACTGAACGACCTCAAGGCCGGTGAGTACGGCTTCCTTGCCCCTGGCGCCATTGCGAGTTCCAATGCGGCATCGCTCGGCAGGATTTATACCTTCCGAATCCCTGAATAAAAGAATGATTTGTTGGCTGGTGGATCCTGCCTCTTGTCGAACTTCCCGGCCCGCTGAAGACGATTCCGATTTGTACCGCTTCTGAAGCGCACCTAACGAGAAGCAGGAAGCCCCGCAAAGACAACCGTCTACAGATTCGAGGAAAATGTGACTCTGTGCGAAGTCTCTCTCTCGGTGAGAGCAGATGTTTTCCCAGCATTCCACCATGCTTTGCTTATGGGAAGGACCGCAAAACTTCGGCCGTCGCTGATACAGCTAGTCCCGAGTCTGGGACCAGTTCAATTCCGTGTCTGTGAGCCGGAAGCACGATATTCGCAATGTCGGCTTTATCGAGGATCACAAGGGCCCATCTACCAATACAGAGTCCATCCGCCTGCTTCAATCGATTCTCAGCCCACGCATAGCTCTTTGATCCGCTGTTCTCTCGGTGTAGACCCTCGAGAACCTCTCCGAACGTGACATCCTTCACAGAGTCATAATCTAGATTGGTTTCTAGTCTAAACGCCCGGAAATATCGCTTCGTCTTTGGTGAGTAGTGCCGCAGATCGAAACCTGGTCTCGGCTGCCGCGCCGCCGGGAGGGCACGGCTTCCAGCCGTGCCGATGGGAATTCGAGAACGATTCAACGGCACGACTGAAAGGCCTGCCCTGAGTGGAGGCGAAAGGAGTGTCCGCCCCACTCGGGCCCGCAAATCCCCGTACTAAAAGCGTCAACTCGTCTTGAATGGGTTGAGAATGCGCACACCCAGTTGCTTGAAGTCGCGCTCGTTCCTGGTGACCACAATCAGGCGGTGGACGCGGGCGGTGGCAGCAACTATTTAGATCTCGCGTGAGCAACGGCCAGAAGGCCTACAAAATTCATCCGGGTTTACAAACCTTTACTTCGATCACGCGAGGACCCTTGCATCTTATCGAGTATGCTCTCGATCGTGGAGCTGCTTCTCTAATCTCAGTTACTGCTTTTAGGTGAATGATGCACGCGATGCGGCGAGGTGCTGGAGGTTTGGGGCAAGTCTCAGGATTCATTCGTCGAACAAAGTTCTGGACAGGAAGGTTAGCTTTGCTCTCGGCGGCATTGGTCCTGCTCGGCAACGAGGCGATGTCTGCCCAGCAGGCGCCGAATGCGGCGGAGGCAAATACGCCCGCGGATGAGGCGAAACCGGCAACCGTTTCCGTGGATGTAAGAGTTGTTAACGTGCTGGCTACGGTTCGGGACAAGCACGGCAAAATCGTCCCCAATCTCACAAAAGACGACTTCACCCTGGAGGAGGACAGCCATCCGGTAACCATCGGCTATTTTTCGAGAGAATCGGACTTGCCGCTGACCCTAGGTCTGCTAGTGGATACAAGCAGGAGCCAGAGGCAAGTTCTGGAACAGGAACGCGGTGCCAGCAAGACTTTTCTGGACCAGGTGCTGCGGGAGAAGGATGCCGCATTCTTGATTCATTTCGACAGAGAGGTTGAATTGCTGCAGGACCTGACTTCCTCGCGAGAGAAATTGGAGGAGGCACTCGAGTCATTGCGCAGGCCGTCTCCGTACGACCAGGACAATTCTACTGACACGGGCGGACCAGACCGCGGCAGCGAGTCATCCCGCGGAGGGCGTGGGCGTGGTACGCATGGAGGAGGCACGGCACTCTATGACGCAATTTATCTGGGATCCGATGAATTGATGAAGAAGCAGCAGGGACGAAAAGCTCTGATCGTCCTCTCGGACGGGGTGGACCGAGGCAGCAAAGAGAGCCTGGAGAGCGCAATCGAAAGTGCTCAACGCGCCGACACGTTGGTTTACTCCGTGCTGTTTAAGAGCGAAGAGGAGCTCGGCGACCGTGGCGGGTTCGGTTATCCAGGACGGCGAGGCGGCCCAATGGGCGGCGGTCACGGTGGGGGGCGCAGATCGCCGCAGGAAGAGCGTCCCGATGGAAAGAAGGTTTTGGAACGGATTTCGAAAGAAACGGGCGGACGTTTCTTTGAAGTCTCGAAAAAGCAGCCGATCGATCAGATTTACAGCAGCATTCAGGAGGAATTACGCAACCAATACAGCCTCGGCTTCACGCCCGGCAAAGCTGACGCGGCTGGCTATCACAAAATACTGCTTATCACCAAGCAGAAGGACACAGCGATCCAAACGCGAGACGGATTTTATCTGGCGCCGTGAGCTGCTAAGAGTCGGGTCTGCTCCTGAGACCCTGTTTCGCACCATCTAGCAATCGGGCGCTCTTTCACCTCTCCTCTCCGTTACAATCACTTGCTAACCTTTCATGAAACTCTCTGCTATTGCCGCCGCCCTCGGCGTTCGTCTGGAAAGCGGCTCTCCGGATACGGAAATCACCGGAGTGGCTGGCATCGAGACGGCTGGGCTGGGGCAGATGACTTTCATCTCCAATCCCAAGTATGCGGCGGCGGCGCGGACGACGAAAGCCTCTGCCGTCATCGTGGCCGAAGACTTCCCTGCTATCCCCACGGCCATGCTGCGCAGCAAGAATCCATATCTGGATTTTGCCCACGCCCTCGAATTGTTCTATCAGCCGCCGCAATATGCTCCCGGAACTCATCCGACTGCGGTGGTTCATCCTTCCGCAAAAATCGCCTCCGGAGCCCACATCGGGGCCTATGTCGTCATTCAGGAAGATGTAGATATCGGCCAGAACGCGGTGCTACTGCCGCACGTGGTCATCTATCGTGGAGTCAGGATCGGAACGAATTTCATGGCTCATTCACATGCGATCGTGCGCGAGTTCTGCCGTATCGGCGACAACGTTGTGCTGCAGAACGGAGTCGTAGTCGGCGGCGACGGGTTCGGTTTCGCTAAAGACAACGACGGCCACTGGCACAAGATCGTGCAATCCGGGCCGGCGGTCATTGAAGATGAAGTTGAAATTCAGTCCAATGCCTGCATTGACCGCGCCAGCGTTGGCGAAACGCGCATTTCCCGCGGCGCGAAGGTCGACAACCTGGTCCAGGTGGGACATGGCTCCAAAGTCGGCGAAGACACATTGTTGTGCGCACAAGCTGGCCTCGCGGGATCAACGGACGTGGGAAAGAGTGTGATTCTCGCTGGGCAAGTCGGGGTTGCGGGACACTGCAAGATTGGAGATGGCGCGATTGCCACGGCACAAAGCGGAATCCCGAATGATGTTCCTGCGGGCGCGATCGTCAGTGGTTATCCTGCCATCGACAATAAGTTGTGGCTGCGTTGCGTGGCAGTGTTCAATCGGCTGCCGGAACTCGCGAAGTTTCTTCGAAGCAAAGAACGCGAGTAGCGCGGGGAACGAACAGACACCAGGTCCCTCGACTTGAGAATGGTTCGCGCGCGAACTATTCTGCGGCGCTCGGGATGACAAATTGTGGAAGGAAGCGTACGACGCAGTATCAGCTCTGGTATTCCTCTGGCAGCCCGCTATTAATTGCCACCCGTACTTTCTCCATCAGATCATCGCGGCCGCCAAACTCGGCAGGCTCTATCGGCGGGTGAAAAACCATCGTCACCAAACCGGGCTTGATCGAGAACCTTCCCTTCGGCATAACATAATAGGTGCCCGCAATCGTGACCGGTACGACGGGGGCCCGGCATTCCTCGGCAAGATAGAATGGACCTTTCTTAAACGGCATGAGCTTGCCGTCGAATGACCGGTGGCCTTCCACATAGATCGTCATGTGAATTCCCTGTTTCACCACTTCGGCAGCGGCCCGTACCGCGGAAATACCGGCATCACGATTTCCGCGATCGACTGGAACCAGGGACGCCATGCGCATGGCCTTCCCCAAAATCGGATAGCTAAATAATTCCTGCTTCGCCATCACTGAGGTGCGACCGGGAATCAAAGGTAGCAGCAGCGGTGGATCGATGTTCGATACATGGTTCGACATGAAGACATAAGTCCGCGCGCGATCAAGCTGATCCAGGCCGATCGTCCGCACTCGCACTCCAGCGATACGCACCCCCGTCCAAGCGCCCCACATGCCCACTTTGTAGAGTAGCCGGATGTCGCCGGTGATCAGTACCCACGGAAAACAGAACAGTGCTGCAGTCGGCAATACCACCGCCCAGAAACTGAGCATGAGGATCGTTCGAATCACGGCGTAGTGTCTTTCGCCCCGAACAACCAGGCGGCACGTCTGGCCCGTTGTTGCGGAGTAATGTCGTGCACGTCCTGAAGCTGAAATACCATCTGCTCGCGGCTGCCGAGCCTCCAGTCCAGCCGAGGTTCGGTGCCGTCTCTGCGTATAACCAGACGGAGGAGAGCTCCCGGGCCCAGACTCATGACCTGAGCTTCAAAGTCTCGCCCAGCGGGTTTCCCGTTGATCTGGAGAATGACGTCTTCCGGTTTCAGACCAGCACGTTCCGCTTCGCTGCCTGAGGTAACTTGCACCACGCTCGGCGGCTGATCAAATTTCTGTACGGCCTCGAAGCCTGCATCAGCAAGCGTAACCTGGGTTTTGACCACATGCAGACCTACCCTCGCAAACAAACTATCCCACGGGACCTCGGCTACTCCGCTGACATACTGGTGAAAAAACTCTCGCAAGTCCGAATGACTGAGTGTTTCGGCGGCTTTCCGAACAGCGTCCGAATCCGCAAAGAACTTCCCTTGCTTGGCGTAATGCGTGTTCATCCAGCGAAATAGCTCGCGCAGGAACGACTGATCATGACTCGCATCGCGCATGACAAGATCCAGTAAAACTCCCAGCAACTCCCCCTTGTTGTAGTAGGAAATGCTTCGCTCGGGAAGGCCGTAGTAGGGATATTTCTCCAACCACGCGTCCATGCTGGCATCCTCAACCGATTGGGTTAGATGGGCAGGCCGATTCTCCAGCTCAGTAATTTCTTGCGAAAGATGGTCCAGATAATGCCGCTCGTCCAGCACTCCAGCCCGCAGCCGGATGTACTCCCCAACCGTGCTGTCCACGCCTTCGCTGAACCACAGCGCGGTGGTGAAATTCTCCTTTGTGTAGTCAATGGGCTCCAGGGACTGCGGGCGAATGCGCTTGACGTTCCACAGATGGAAGAACTCGTGCGCGGTAGTCCCCGAGAACTGCTCAGGATTGTCAGTGATATTCTTCGTCGGCAGCGTGATCGCCGTGCTGTAAGCATGTTCCATGCCCCCGCCGCCGGGCGAATCGGAAACGTGATAGATAAACATGTAGCTCTGAAATGGACAGTCATCCATCCAGCTTGTGGCCGCCGAGACAATGCGTTGAATTGTGGGAACAATTCTTTCGAGGATCGCCTTCACATCGCTTGGATCATCCGCAGAACCATCCTTCCGATCTAGAATCACTCTGTACTTTCCGCAACTACCAGTGAAGTCGCTCTCCGCAAATGTCCCTATTTCTACGGCTGAGTCCACTAAGCGATCGTAGTTTTCTGCTACGTATGCGCCGTTGTTCTGCGGCAGCGGCGTTGCAATCTTCCAACCTGGCGGTAGGTCGCGGAATTCAACCTCGGATGGAGCGTCTCGCCCGTCGTCTGCATATACGAGGATTTCGGCGAGATTGAAAAAAGCGTGGCGCGAGTTTAGCTGCGCGCCGTAAGGATCGGGGCTATCGCTAAACATTTCATATTCGACGCGTGCTCCGTTTTGCGTTCCACTCATTTTCCAGCGGCTTGGATTCAACACAGTGACCGCCAGAGCACGGCCGCTCGCATCTTTGGCTCGGATCCAGTTCATGGACTGCGAGAAATCACGCACTTGATAAAGCGCATTCCACACTGGAAGCTGCAACTCATGCGTGTCATGGCCGGGAGGAATTTCCACTGTGACTTGGACAAGATGACGCTCCGGGCTAGCAAGCGAGATGATGTAATGGACAGGGGTCTGCGCAAAAAGTGGTGAGCTGTAGAAAACCAGGACCGCGAGCCACGAGGCACGCCGGAAGAGGCTCACCGCGGGCTTCTCTCCTCAACAGAAGCCATCATCCTTAGAGATTCCAGCCGCTGCGGTAGTTTTTCATAGATCCCGCCAAATCCGCCGTTAGACAGAATGGCTACGACATCGCCAGAGCGCATTTCCGGCGCGCACAGCTTCACGATGCTCTCCACGTCAGCAAGCACGCGGGCTCGATGCCCTGTACTTCCCAGTTGCGCGGCAACCACGGCCACATCCAGGCGCTCTCCTTCCGGAATTGACTCGGATTTGAAAACGTTGGCGATAACCACTTCATCGGCGATGCTGAGGCTCTTTGCCAGTTCCTCCTGAAACACGTTGCGACGCAGTGTGTTCGAGCGCGGCTCAAGAATTGCCCACAAGCGCCTGCCCGCATAACGCGCTCGAAGGGCATTCAAGGTACCGGCTATCGCAGTAGGATGGTGCGCGAAATCGTCGATGATGGTGATGCCGTTGACCTCTGCCTTTACTTCCAGCCGCCGTTTGACGCTCTTGAAGCTTTTCAGAGCACTGGCAATTACGTCAGCAGAAATGCCGTAGTTGGCCGCCATTGCCGTTGCTGCGGTTGCATTCCAAACGTTGTACTCACCGGCCAGCGCAAACTCGAATTTGCCCCACGAAGCGCCGCTTCGTAACAGAGACCATGCAGTGCCGGTATTTCCCAGCCTCAAGTCGGCCATCCGCCACATAGTTTCGTCGCCGGTTCCGTATCGTTCAACCGGACAGAATGCTCGAGAAACGCAACGCGCAACGCTCTCGCCTCGATCGAAGGCCACAATGCGCCCACGCCGGGGCACCAGGTTTACCAGGCGTTTGAACACGATCTCGACCGCATCGAGGTCCTTGTAAATATCCGCGTGATCGAACTCGACCGACGTGAGAATTACCGAATCCGGGAAATAGTGCAAAAACTTCGGCCCTTTGTCGAAAAACGCTGTATCGTACTCGTCGCCTTCGAGGATGAAATACTTCCCGCTGCCCAACTGAAAGCTGCGCCCAAAATTCTCGGCAATTCCGCCGATGAGGAACGAAGGCTGCGTCCCGGCCACCTCGAAGATCCAGGCGAGCATGGAAGTGGTGGTCGTCTTGCCATGCGTTCCGGCAACCACCAGTACTTCCTTGCCCCGCAGGAATTCATCGTGCAGCAATTGCGGAAGTGAGCAGAACGGAATTCGCTTATCGAGCACCTGTTCAAGTTCAACGTTGCCGCGGGAGATCGCATTGCCAACGACAACCAGGTCCGGGGGTGGATTCAGGTTCTCCGCTGCGAAGGGTTGAGCAACCGGGATGCCCAGCGATTGGAGGAAGTCGGACATGGGTGGATAGGCGGCAGCGTCCGAGCCGGTGACTTGAAATCCTCGCTCGGCCAACATCCCGGCCAGCGAGGCCATCGCCGTGCCGCAAATGCCGATCAAGTGAATGTGTTTCTCAGCTATCATGAAGTTCTCTAGATCTTCTACTCTGTGAGCCTCAGTGTCCTCTGTGGTAAAGACTTTTGTTTCAACTAAAGAGGACACAGAGGCTCACCGAGGAAACAATCAGGGCATCGTTGCCGGCTCCAGAATTTCCAAAGCTACGCCCGAGTCGCCCACATTCAACCGCGCACTCACTCCTATCGGCAAAGTAATGTTCTGCCGTGAAACATGCCCCGAGCGCACACCGTAAGCCACAGGCACCCCAAGCTGGCCAATTACTCTCATGACGACCTCTTCCAAGGTGTAGCCTTGGCCCGGCGCCTGGATACAATCGAGCATCTCTCCAAAGATGATTCCGCGCACTGCGTCCAGCTTTCCTGCCAGCTTCAGGTGCATCAGCATGCGATCAATCTGAAACGGTTTGGTGGCGAGATCCTCGATAAAAAGTATGGTGCCTTCCGTGTGAATTTCATAAGGTGTGCCCAAGGAAGCCACCAGCATCGAAAGACACCCGCCGTACAGAACACCCTCGGCTGATCCCTGTACCAGAGGTTTCACGCCGGAGTCCGCACCGAAATCACGACCCCAATTGTCAGCGCCGCCCAACGCCGCCTGCCACGACGCCAGGTCCAGTCCATCAGCTTTCGCGAAGTCCTTTGCGACCATGGGTCCGTGAAACGTCACCATTCCCGCCTCGTCGCAGAAGTGGGTCAGCAATGTCGTCAAATCGCTGTAGCCAATAAAGATTTTCGGATGGGCTGCAATCTTCTTTATATCCAGCGCTGGCAGCAGGTAATTCGAACCGTAGCCGCCGCGCGCGCAGAGGATGGCCTTCACATCGTCGCGAACAAACATCTCTTCCAGTTCGCGCGCACGCCGTTCGACCGATCCGGCAAAGTACAGGTCGCGATTGAAGATAGAGTCATCGTAAACGGGTTTGTATCCCATCTGCCGCAGGACTTCACACCCAGATTCGAAGTCCTGGCGCTGAAAATAGCTAGCAGGCGCGACAATGCCGATGGTATCTCCTTTTTTCAGCACGGGAGGCTTGATGCACTCGGTTTGTTTCGGTTCTACCATCAGGTTAGATAAGGAACTCTCCCCGGCAAATGATCTGGGCCGGCCCGCGCAGGAACACCTCGCCTTCCCAACGCACCGTTTGCACGCCACCGGGAGCGTGCACCCGCACCGGCGATTCGGCCCGCTTGGTGAAAATGGAAGCCACTGCGGACGCGCACGACCCCGTGCCCGACGATTGTGTTTCGCCAACTCCGCGTTCGAAGAACTTGGCGTCGATGTTTTCCTTGTCCCTGACCCGCACGAACTCTACATTGATTCCATGCTTGAAGTCGTGATGCTTGCCGATCTCCGCGGCATCGCCCTGCCAGCCGGGCGCAAAGTCGTCAACAAAAACCACGAAATGCGGGTTCCCCATGGAAACCGGAATCCCACGCACTTCGCCGAAAGCCACCTTAATCGGGAACTCGTCTCCGACCTGCGGCTCTCCCATGACGATCTCAAATTCGAAAGTCGTTCCACTATGCGAAGTCAATGAACAGGCTTTCAGCCCGGCTCCGGTTCGGATGGTCACTTTCTCTCTCGGATTTTCAGAGCATAGATGTGCAGCTACGCACCTGGTTCCGTTGCCCGAGATCTCCGCTTCCGAACCGTCGGCGTTCATTAGCCGCGCGCGAATGTCGGCATCCTGAGCTGGAAATAGCCACTCCACGCCATCGGCTCCGACTCCGTTGTGGCGGTCACAAATTCGACGAGTGAAGGCGATGAGGTCGGCGGGCGCGTGCATGCCATCAATGATCAGGAAATCATTTCCGCAGGCGCTGGCCTTGACGAACGGGATAGCTACCACGTTCATTCCGGCTGCACCGGGCCCAGTGCGGCCACGCTCTCGAATGCTTTCGAGTCGCGCAGGCGGTTGACCACATGCTCTTGTTTCCTACGCGTGCCTTCGCATTCAAAGTGCACGCGGACGTGGCGGGGGGTTGGTGCGATCTGGACGTTGTGCATGATGAAATGTAGCGGCTCGAGAATTCCATTTACGAGGGCCGTCGTCTCTTCAGCGCTTGGTCCGGTCACTTCATAGGCATAAACCATTACTTTAAGGTTGGTGAAGCGCTCGAGCAATCCGAGCAAGGAGAGCACTCCCAGGACTAAGACTGTGGCAAAAGCCGCGGTCAGGTAGAGCCCGCCCCCGACGGCCATGCCCACCGAGGCAACAACAAAGAGTGTGGAGGCCGAGGTGATGCCGGTCACCAGGTCGCCCCGAGCGTGGATGATGGAACCTGCGCCGATAAAACCGATGCCGGGAATAATCTGCGCAGCGATGCGGGTATGGTCGCCCGTGTGCGCGCCGGCAAGTTGATCGGAGAGCAGGGTGAACATGGCCGCTCCTACACAGATGAACAGGTTGGTCCGTAGGCCTGCGGGGCGGTGTTTGGCTTCGCGCTCCAGCCCGATCAGACCACCGAGGAACGCCGCTAGAAGCAGCGCCTTCATGTCGTGTGCCATCATTGGGAACATAATTCTCCGTCCGAATAGCGCGGGCGGGGGACGCCCGTGCCTCCACACTGCTCTTGTGAAATTTGCTCGGATTTTAACACTTAGAGGCAGGCGGTCCTCGTCCCGCGGTCTTGAGCAGAAGCTATCTCATAACTAGGCCCCGCTTCTTCAGATTCGTCAAGGTGCGCCGCTTAATTGCAACAGTTTTACTTGGGTGGAAGGTGGTGGAGCGGCGAGCACGACTCTTACGGAGCCTGCCAGTCGAGAGCATAGATTTCCTGTGTTCCGGTGTCGCGAAGCAGAAGTGGTGAATCGTCGGGAGCCATGCCGAGCCATTCAGTGTAAAAGCCTGTTTGCCGGAAGTTTTTCAGGTCTGCCACCCGCTCGATCTTCCGGTCGCGAATGCGTATCCGCATCACCGAGGGCTGGTCCTCCTCATGCAAGAAGTAAACATAATCTCCGTTTTTCGACCAGTTGGGAAAACCCATTGTTATTTTCCCGATTTCCTCCCACTTTTGGGTAGCAAAATCGAAAAGCATAAGGCTGCGGGATTGGAAAGGCAGGGCGACAAGATAGCGTCCGTCGGGCGACCAGCGGGGCGAGAAAAGGCCCTTTGAGCCAGGCAGCGTCGAAATTTGATTAGTCCTGACATCGAAGATCCGGATGGTACCGTTGAGATCAGCGGCACTCCCGCCGAAGGCAATTCTGGTCCCGTCGGACGACCAGGTAGGGTCGTATTGTTCCTGGGGGTCTTCAGTCATGATGTCGCGCGGAGTTCCGCCATCGGCTGCAACCGTGTACAACTTCGACTTTTGGCCCGGCAAAAGGCCATAGAAAACGATCTGCTGGCCATCGGGTGACCAGCTAGGCAGCACGGGAGTGAGCGGCGGGTAAGTGAGTTGAATTCGCTGGCTGCCGTCCGCCTTGCTCCTCCAAAGTGTGCCCTCCGGGAAGCTGACATAGGCCACCGACCGTCCATCTTTCGAAAAGCTGACGCTGTCCGCCGAAATTCCGGAAAGAAATTGAACGAACTCTGCGGACTTCGTATCATAGCGAGCCAGTTCTCCGCGCGCCAGCGCCCCCACCACGAACAGCTTTTTGCCATCCTTGCCGGGCAGAGGCGAGGAGAAAGTCATCGGCCCGGTGGTCAACTGCGAGGGTTGGCTGCCAGCTTTTCCGAACAACTTCCCCTTTTCCGCAAGGGCCCAGATATTACCTTGTGACTGAAAAACAAAATATTTCCCATCCGGAGTCCACCGGCCGCAACATTCGTTGGGAGGAGTGTGCCAGGCGGGAAGCAGGGGATGCGGATCCGTCCCGCCGACCGAAACCTCCCAAAGCGAGCCGGGAGTATAGAATGCACCCCCTACTCTGAATCGAATCACGGTACCGTCCGGCGACCAAGCCGGTTCGAACGCTGTATCGGGCGCGGAGAAAACTTTGCGGGGGCCGGAGCCATTGCTCTTTGCCAGGAATAAGTCCTGTCCCTCGGCGTAAACAATCATTTGGCCGTCAGGAGACCAGGCGGCGCCATGGCCCGCGGCGTCTCCCAGTCGGCGAGGTGACCCGCCTAGCACAGGGACTTCCCAAAGGGGTCCGTTGAATGCCGTGGAGCCTACCTCGGCTGCCACGAGCAGGTTCGCCCCGTCGGGAGAAACAGCAAGCAAGAACATGGTCGGGGCGGGAACTGGAACGTGCGCCACTTCTCCACCGGAGCCGGACACCTGCGCGATGACCAAACCCGCGGAAGGGAATTCATTAAAATAAAGCCGTGCCCCGTCTGTCCCGACCAGATACTTTAGATTGCCGTCGTGAGTGACCGGGACGTAGCCGGATACTTTGGGTGGAGGGAAAGCGCGAGATTGAAGATACATGAGCGCCGCAATGACGAGAAGAGCTAAGCCGCCGACAGCCGCTGCCCAAATTTTCCATTTGGGCCGGCTGGGTTTGGAAACGACCGCCGCACTCGAAAGACTGTCTGCTCTGGCCACAGCCGAAAATTCAGCGCTCGACGCAGGCGCAGCGATTGTGGAGGCGGAGCGTCCGGAGTCCGTATCTCGCTTCAGCCGTTGCAGGTCGGCTCGCGTCTCCGCCGCACTCTGATAGCGCAGGTTGCGGTCTTTCTCCAAAGCCTTGTTGATGATCCATTCCAGTTCGGCCGGGACAGCGGGATTCAGACGAATGGCGGGAGCGGGTGCAGCGTCGAGGATGGCTTTGAAGATCTCTGCGGAACTGCCAGCATGAAATGGGAGAGCGCCTGTTGCCATCTCGTAGAGCACAGCACCGAAAGAGAACAAGTCGCTGCGGGCGTCCAGGTCTTTGCCTCGGGCCTGCTCCGGTGACATGTAGGCGATGGTGCCGAGTGTAGAGCCAGGACTGGTCAGGTGCTGGTCGTCGATCACGGCGGTCATCGTGTTCGCTGATGCAAACTGGCTGGAAAAACTGGTGGATGCGACCTTAGCCAAGCCGAAATCCAGAATCTTGGCGTGCCCGCGCTTGGTGACAAAAATGTTGGCCGGCTTGATGTCCCGGTGCACGATACCCTGGGAATGCGCAGCGTCCAACCCGTCGGCAATCTCAATGGCAAGTGAGAGAACAGTTTCGTTATCCAACGGCTTTCCTGCTATGAGATGCTTCAGCGTTATCCCATCCAGAAATTCCATGGCGATGAATGCCTGTCCATCCTGCTCGCCAATATCGTGGATGGTGCAGATGTTGGGGTGGTTCAGCGCAGACGCGGCCTGGGCTTCGCGTTGAAAACGGGCTAGGCTCTGCGGGTCGCGGGCAACTTCCTCGGGTAGGAACTTGAGGGCGACAAAGCGATGTAGCCTTGTATCCTCAGCCTTATAGACCACGCCCATCCCACCGCCACCGAGTTTTTCGACAATGCGGTAGTGGGAGATGGTCTGGCCGATCATGGCGTGGCGATATGGTAGGCGGAATGCGAGGGCGAGTCAACGAAGGCGGGGGAGTTGGCGGTGCTCAAAAGGGTTTTTAGTCTACTCAGGCAGGCCCATCCGCCGCAGCAGAGCGGCAAATCTAGGGTCGCTGCGGAGATTCTTGAAAGCAGGATCAACTTTCAGAAGCGTGATATCCTCGCCGTCGCGCTCTACGTAAGCTTTGTCGAGCCATTTGAAGGCGCTGTCCTTGTCGCCAGCAAGTGCGTAAAGAGAAGCAACGTTGCCTGGGGATTGATCCCTCGGTCGTTTTGACGTCCCAAAAATCAGTTCCAGGTCCTTTTGCCACATAGCCTTCTCTCCTCCTCTCTTGAAGGCTTGCCGCAGCACGGTCGCCTTCGCGGCTGCATCCTCTGGACTGGAACCACCCAGCACCTCGCCCCTCTCGTGCTCCTTTATTCCTTCCTCGTATCTTCCCATCAGCTTCAGCAGGAAGGAAAAGTACTCGTGGGCAAGCGGAAAGGTGGGATCCATCGCGATGGTGTGCTGGAATTGTCGATAGGACTTTTCGTAATCTCCGGCAAACATGTAGGTCATGCCCATGAAGTTGTTTATCGGCAACGACAAGGGATCCAGTTCCAGCGCCTTCTTGTTCTCGGCGATGGCCTCTGGCATTCGACCCATGGGCGCGAGGTAGCAATTGGAATAAAAGAGGTGGGCATAGGCAGAGTTGGGATTCAGTTCGATGGCCTGCAGAAATTCTCTTTGTGCGCCAGGAAAGTCAAACTCATAGTGAGACTTCTCCATACCCAGGGCGGCCTGCGCTTCAGCCAGCGAAGGATCCAGCTTCAAGGCTCGTGTGGCTGCGACTTTGGCTTCAGGAAGGCTTTCCTTGGCCGAATAGGCACCCATAATGTTGCCGATGTCGTAGGAATCGGCGAGGCCGACATAAGCCAGAGCGAAATTAGGATCCTTCGCGATCGCCTGCTGAAAATACCTGATACTCTGCTTAATGGCCGCGGGATTTCTCTCGTTCCAGTAGAAACGGCCTTTCAAGTACAGATCATAGGCCTCAGGATCCACAGTACGCATTTTCGACAGATCAACCAGCTGCTGCTGCGTAAGATTACCCTGTACCTGCCGCGCAATGGCGGTTCCCAGCTCGTTCTCGATCTGCAGCAGATCATGCAATTCGCGCTGATAGTTCTGTGCCCAAAGATGAGTCTGGTCGCTTACCCGAATTAGCTGAGCGCTGACGCGAGCGTCCCCACCTTCCCGTCGCACGCTTCCTTCAAGGATGTAGTCAACCCCCAGTTCTCGCCCGATTTGGCTAATGGTCTTGTTCGTGTGCTTATAGGCCATCGCAGAGGTGCGAGCCACAACCCCAAATGTTCGGGGCTCAACTGGCCAAGGTCGGTAATCGTCTCTTCCATCAGGCCGTCGCTGAAGTACTCCTGACCCGGGTCATTGCTCATATTCTGAAATGGCAGCACGGCCAGCATCACTCGTTTCTGGGCGGTGGAGTTTGTGGGCGAATGAGAGCGACTTAGAAATGTGACGCTCGCCAGAACAACAAGCAGAGCCGCAGCCGCCAATGCCGCGACCGACAATCTTGCGGCTCCTAGATCGGGCAGGCGGCGGCTCGGCGGCGACGTCCCTTACGTCAACGCTCTCCGACAGTTGAGGAGGGACCGAAACGGCATCGTGGACGGGCGCGACAAAACGGTACCCCCGCCGCGGAAGGGTCTCGATGAATCGAGGGTTATCGGCTGCATCGCCAAAGGCAATTCGCAGTTTCCGGGGTTTCAGTTCAGGACACTCGAAAACTCCTTTGGCAACTTTCGCTTAGCAAGTTAGCAACGGTTTAGGTCTGGTCAATTGACGGTGCTCGAGTGGCGCGGTAAGAGAACAGACACTTCGGCGGTCCGTCCGCGACAGACCGGATGGAGCCGGGGAACCAGCACCCAAAATCAATTTGAACTCCAAGGAGAAGTTATGAACAAGAAAGTATTCGCGATTGCAGCGGCATTGGTTCTGCTCACGTTGTGGGACTTCAGGGTTGGGGTACGCACAGAGCGATTCTCCAGCCTGCAACAACAGAATCATCGCGGGCAACTACGGATTCACCATCGAAGGCAACAAATTGGGCGGACTAGGCCCCATCGGTCCAATGATGGGCGTGGCGATGACTCAGTTTGACGGCAACGGCGGGCTCACTCAAATCGACACGGTCACCATCAACGGCGTGGTCGTCGCCGACTTCACACACACTCCAGCCAGTGGCACATACACGGTGAACTCCGATTGCACCGGGACGTTCACCATCAATTTCACCGACAATAGGCCGACTGTGGTCACAAATTTCGTTGTAGTGGAAGCTGGTTTGGAGATCGATGCTGTGGTCATCAATGCGGGCGGACACACGGGGATACTCGCCACCCGCAGCATCGGGAAAACGCGCCTTTTAGGGCAGTAGCCGCCGAGGGAAAAACCCAACGGGCGATGTGCAGTTTAATTCTTCTGCGTCTCGGGGGTTGGCTTGGGCGGCGTATTGAGTCCCGAGCAGTCAGGAATTCAAGACGCCGCTCCGCAGCACATGAAGACGGTGTGCGATTCGTCAGTAACCTCATGGAACTTTGAGCGTACGGTAAATAGTGGCTTGGGGCTGACCCGTGACTCTGAGGATGGCAAGAGCTGAGAGTTCACGCTGCTCCACGCCGGTAGCAACCGGATCGGAGTCGAAGGCAATCACGTAGTCGGCGTAGGCTGCCGGATGTTGCAGTGCTCGTTCCCAGAGGCCGTCAGGGTCGGACGGCCGCTTCCAGGGGCGATGATTGCCTTCATTGATCACGCGCGCCAGGGGAATCCCAGCCTGCTGGAATGCGCCGACGTGGGCGCCAACGTACATCAGAAAAGTGGAATCAGGAGGAAGCTGTTCCAGATGACGCGCCAGTTCACTCTCCAGCGCGATGCGCGTGCGCGAGTTGATGACTGCTTCCTCAAAGCTGACCGGACTGGTGTGAAAGACCTGAACGTAACTGATTGCGGTCATCGATAGGAAGACGGCCACAATTGCCAGCTTAGTTCTGCCGCTCGAAACAAAGCGCAACAATCCGTAGGCGGCGACTGCGGTGAACACGGCAAAGGCCGGGAGCATCTCGATGCCGTAGCGTACGTTGTACCGCGAAAACGGCCACCACACTGGAACGAAGATAGGTACGCCGCTATAGGCTATGGAGAACATGTAAAACGGGACCGGCGTCCAGAGCAGAAGCAGCGGCCACAGCTTTCTTTGGAATAACAGGACGATGGCGGTGCCGGCCAGCAAGGCGGTAACCCAGAAGATCTGCCACTTCCCTTCCGCCACGTTCAATTCCGCGGACTTAAAGAAGTACTTGAAGGCCAGGGAAAGGTTGTGAGTGCCGGGATGGGGCGGATATCCGGGAACTGCGGTCTTCTGCTCGATGGCCCTTGCGGAATAGGGACCGTTCGCGAATTCCAGAGGGTTGCGGTAAACAACAGCGTTGTAAGCCAGCCACAGCACTGGGGCCGCCGCCGCTACCAGAACGAACTTCGCAATGGCTGAGCGGAGCCGGGCAAAATTAGACTGCCACGCGATCAGCAGCGCAATCGCCGCCATGACAACGGCGAGCAGCCAGCCGTCATAGCGGGTGAGGGAGGCTCCCGCTAGACAGAGTCCGCATTTCACCAGCGGGGACTTCGATTGCGCATCGGAAGGTGTTTCCGCGCTCCGCACAAAATCGGAGAAGAAAACCGCGACCCAAATAAACAACGCCAGGTACACCGGCTCGGTCATGGCGGTGGTTTGCAGATAAATGAGATTAGGATTCAGTGCGAAGATTGCCGTGGCGAACCATGCCGTGAACCGGGTGCCCCATCTTTCGCGTTCTTGGCGAAAGGTGGGAAGGTTACTCCCCACCAGGCGAAAGATTCCGACCACGCTCAACACATAAGCGAACAACGATGGAATTGATCCACCAATGCCGGTCTGCCACAACCAGCGCGACAACAAAAACGGCAACATCAGAAGATGCGGAAGCGGAAGCCAGACGGTCCCCAGCTGCAAAAGTCCTGGGGTGCGGGAGTCGAAGACCCGCCGCGCGATGTTGATGTGCGCCACGGCATCGCCATAAAGCAGCAGGTCCCCATGCCGCACATAGTAGAGGAACGAGGCGATCGATATTGCCGCGGCGACTACCAGAAGAGCGTCGCCGCCGGAAGCGCTGAGTCTTTTCATTCCAGGTGAGTCAGTTCACGAAAAACTTGGAAGCGGCCCTCAATCTCTCCGCGGGTCAGGGATTGCAGGCGCTCGGTGCCAAAGCGCTCGACGGCGAAAGATCCCATCACGCCGCCGTAGAACAGGGCACGTTTGATGACCTCGCGGTTCAGTGCTGGTTGCGACGCAATGTGTCCCATGAAGCCTCCCGCGAACGAATCGCCAGCGCCGGTGGGGTCTCTTACTTCTTCCAGCGGCAGGGCCGGCGCGCGAAAAGGATGACTGCCAACTCCGAACGCTCCCTCGCGAAAGAAGATAGTTGCGCCGTATTCGCCATGTTTGATGACCAGCGCCTGCGGGCCCATCGTGATCACCTTGCGAGCCGCGCGTGGCAGGCTCGACTCCTTGGCCAGCATCTTCGCTTCACTATCGTTGATGAGGAGGATGTTGACCAGCCGTAAAGTCTCGATAAGCTCCTGGTTCGCGCCCTGAATCCAGAAGTTCATAGTGTCGCCGCCGGTAAGTCTGACGTCGGGAAGTTCCAGTCGAACCGCCGCCTGCAAGTGGGGATGTATATTCCCGAGGAATAAGAATTCCGAGTCTTTGTATTCTTCCGGGATTCGCGGCTGGAATTTCTCGAATACGTTCAGCTCGGTGAAGTCGGTTTTGGCTTCGTTTAGGTCTTCCGAATACTGTCCGCCCCAGCGGAACGTCTTTCCTTTTGCATGCTGGATTCCGCGGACGTCCACTCCGCGTTTCGTGAGCACGCTCTCGTGCTCAGCGGTGAAGTCTTCGCCGACAACCGCGACTACTCGCACGTCGGTGAAATAGCTGGCGGCGAGAGAAAAATAAGTTGCGGAGCCGCCGAGGACATTGTCCGCTCGCCCTGAGGGGGTGACGATGTTGTCGAATGCGACGGAACCGACGGCTAGTATGCTCATGGTCTTGTGTTTCGCCTTTGGGAGGGCACAACCCGACTTCGCTCAGGGCGGGCCTTTCGGTCGTGCCGTACGAATTTGTTGGGATCGTTATCGGCATGGCTGAAAGCCATGCCCTCCCGACGTTTACGAGCCCGGTCTTCCATTAACCGGCAAGATATTTCCCCAAGATCAGCTTCAACCTCTCCTTCGTCGCCTGCGGAATCCTCGCGCGATCCGTGAGAATTGCGTGCGCCAGCGCTGATCCGCATTTGCACGTTCGGTCTTTCGGCATTGCCGCCACAGCTTCACGCACAACGTTACAGGCGTTCTCCGCATTCTTCAGCAGCACCGCCACAATCTGGTCCACCGTGACCGAGTCATGGTGCGGATGCCAGCAGTCGTAATCGGTGACCATGGCAACGGTCACATAGCACAGCTCGGCCTCGCGCGCGAGCTTCGCTTCCTGCAGATTGGTCATGCCGATCACATCCATGCCCCACGAGCGATAGAGATTCGATTCCGCCTTCGTAGAAAACTGTGGCCCCTCCATGCAAATATAAGTCCCGCCACGCTTCCCCACGACGCCGGCCTTCTTGCAAGCCGCGGCGACGGCCGCCGACAGCTGCGGACATACCGGATCGGCGAAGGCAATGTGCGCTACTACGCCATCACCGAAAAAAGTATCCACGCGATGACGCGTGCGATCCACAAACTGGTCAGGGATTACGAACTCAAGAGGCCTGTGTTCTTCTTTGAGCGAGCCAACGGCGGAAACGGAAAGAATGCGCTCAACTCCGAGCTGCTTGAGGCCGTAAATGTTCGCGCGGAAGTTCAACTCGCTGGGCAAAATGCGGTGTCCGCGCCCGTGCCGGGACAGAAAGGCGACTTTCTTTCCTTCGAGCGTGCCGAGAACGTAAGCGTCAGAAGGCGCGCCGAACGGAGTCTGCTGCTCCACTTCGTGTATGTCGGTCAGGCCGGGCATGGAATACAACCCGCTGCCGCCGATGATTCCAATTTCAGCTTCCGACAAATGTCGCCCCTCGCTTGCGACGATTAACAGCGAACGGTGATTATACAAAAGAGTCCGATTCGGAACGCCTTAACCATAGAAACTTCTCACCACAGAGGACACAGAGATTTACAGAGGAGCCTATTTTCTATTTCCTCTGTGAATCTCTGTGTCCTCTGTGGTTAAGCTTCAAAATGCGTTGGAGTTTGCAGAAACTTGTGTAAAACTGTCCCGCATAGGGGCAGACGAACCATGCGAACTCTGAATATCCTAAGTGGCTTTGCCGTACTGTTAACGACGCTGGCCTATGCCCATCTGGTGCACCATTTTTCTGCCTACGCATTTGACCACCCTCCGACTACGACGAGTTTTTGGGCAAGCCTAGCCTTCGGCGTCGTTGTGGGGATTTTTTCTTTCGTTGGCGGATGTTTGCTGCTGAGACGTGGCCGCTAATCCCGGCTCGTTATTGGGAAGCGCCTGCTGCGGTCCCCAGGACTGCCCGCCGGCATTCCTTTGTGATCGCCGAATCCAGGCTCTCCGTCACCAACACGGTGTCGCCTTTTACATCCAGGACGATCGGGCCTTCTTCTGTAGCCCAACTGTGATCTCCACTCAAGCTGCCTAGCGTTTTCAAGTTTGCGGGAAGAGTGCTGTCCGGAGGCGCTTCAACTTTCTTGTAACGCTGCTGCATGCCGCGCGCGTAGATCGCCGCGAATTGTGCCGCGGCTTTGGAACTAGCCCACTTCGAAACGAACACCAGTCCCAACGCTGCTGCAGAATTCCCCTTTGGGTGGACGGAATAGTAATAGCCGCCCCGCCAATTGGGATAGATATTCTGTGAAACATCTTCCCCGGCGTACTGCTCGGCAAGCACGGCGACATCGAACTCCCCAATCGCGCCGACATCGAAGCGGTCGTAGTCTTTGAAAATCTGCTTAAAGTCTGGCAACGGCAGCGGAGCCAAATGCTCTCCTGAGAGATAAGTCTCCGGCTGCATGATCTCGCGGCTAGTGTGCGGTGGATTCTCAAAAGTCGCTACGAACGCCTTCTCTTTTCCTTGCGCCCGCAGCAGCGCCGCCTCAAATTCGACGCCATAGCGATAAGGGAAGGTCAGCGCCTCTTTCATGAAGATCGGAGCATTCTTATACTGCACCGAATCGGACGTCCCTGCTGCCATGCCTTCGTTCAGCATCTTGACCACTTCCGGTGCGTCCGCCACAGTCCGGTGCATAGGCGCGAGCATGTAGTCGACCAGCACCACCATGGCTTGTCCTTCGACCACCGCCTGCCGCGCCTCGCTGTTTTCATCTTTGGTGATGTCGTCGGGCGTGAGGTTTTTCTTTGTGTCCAGGTCTTCTGCTCCCTTCTTCAGCCACTTGTCGAGACCGAACGACTGGTCCTGCAGCGCGTGCGTCAGCTCATGCGCCAGCACCGGACGCTGCAAATCCGGCAGCACCCAGTCCAACAGGTTCACGGTCTTCGTCTTCGAATCGTAATAACCCGCCACCTGCTCCTCCAGCAGGCTGACCAGAAAAGTTTGCAGATCGAAATCCTTAGGCAGCAGGCCGAATTTCTTCAGCACCAATTCGGTTCGGCGCAGGCGTTGGACGTCTTTGTCCTCAGCCATATTTTTCTTGAGGTAGCTGACTACCTCTTCGCGGCTCGCCATGCGACGCTTCACATCGTGCTTTTTGGGAAGCGAAGTGTCTTTGCTGGCGAAGTCGAGGATAGTGTCAACGTCGCGGAAGAGTTCCTCGGCTTGCTGTGGGGTAATTTTGGTTTCGGACTGGGTGCTTGGCTTTTCATTGGTCTGGTCTGCCGGCTTCTGGTCTGGCTTTTGGTCGGTTGCCGGGGGCGGAGCTTGTTGCGGCGAGGGTGGGGATGTTGGCTCTTGGGCGAGGACGGAACCGGCCAGCAGAAAAGCAATTAGTAGGACAGGGAGGATTCTGACTATGCCGATGCCGAGGGTACGCAACATTCCTTAACCATACTGGGGATTTGTGGAACGAACAAGGATGCCGTCCCTCAAAAACGGGATGGTACAACATCCCCGCTCAGCACGGCCCGTAACCGTGTATTATCCCGTTCTGTGATACGCCGATTCTACGTTCATAACTTCCGCTGCCTAGAGAACTTCGACTTACCCATCTCGGGCCAGTCGTCCGTTCTGCTGATCGGAAAAAATGGCGTTGGCAAGACGACCGTAGGGCGAGCCCTTGAAATTCTGCAGAGAGTCGCACAAGGTACTAACCGGGTAGGCGACCTGGTGACGCCGAGAGACCTCACTCGCGGGGCGCAGGGAAGTGCCCGTGCGTTTTGAAATCGAAGTTGATTTAAACGGCAAGGTTTACGCATACTCCATCGCATTTGAGTTTCCAGAGGGGTTCAGGGAACTTCGCGTATTCGAGGAGAAACTCATGGCTGATGGCAAGCCCGTCTACACGAGAGAGGCGGCGCAGGTGCATCTTGCAAAGGCCGGTCAGGAGAAAGAGGCCACTTTCGGTATTGACTGGCATTTAGTCGCTTTGCCAATCGTGCAGCTGAAGTCGAGCCCAATCATCCAGCTTCAGTCGACCGATGATCCGTTGTTTATTTTCAAGCAGCGGCTCGCTCGTATGCTCATACTTCGCCCAATGCCGAGCTTAATTCTGGGAGACTCTAAGGAAGATACGCTGCAGCCGAATCCTCAGGTCACTAACTTTGGCGCGTGGTTTTCAGGTCTCCTGGCTTACGCCCCATCTGCGTATGCCAAGATCGCTGACTATCTGAAATTGGTGATGCCCGACTTAAAGGACATCAAGAATCCGGTGGTTGGTAGAGAGTTTCGAAGCCTAGTTGTCCAATTCTCCAACGAACAAGGAAGCGTAACACTTCCTTTCGAGGACCTGTCCGACGGCGAGAAATGCTTCATGATATGTGCGCTGGTTCTTGCCGCGAACGATGCCTATGGCCCGCTCTTTTGTTTCTGGGATGACCCGGACAACCATCTTGCCCTGGACGAGGTCGGGCATTTTGTGTTGGCCCTTCGTCAGGCATTCCAATCTGGCGGCCAATTCATCGCTAGCTCACACAATCCAGAAGCGATCCGCAGCTTTTCTGACGACAACACGCTTTACCTTTACAGGAACAGTCACCTTGAGCCGACAATCGTGCGTCCGCGAAATGCACTCAGAGTGAGCGGTGATCTAGTTAGCGCCCTTGCCCGCGGCGATGTCGAACCATGAGCGTGAACAGAGAGCGACCACACGTCTTCGTGCTTCCCGAAGACGACGCCAACCTCCAACTAGCGATCGAGTTTCAAGCACAAGTTGATTTGAATCGACAGAGGCAAATGTATGTGCTTGCTGTCGCAGACGGCTGGACTAGGATTTTGGACCTTTTTGAGTCGGTTCACATCGCGGAAATGGATCGTCATCCCTGTCGGTTCTGCTGATCGACTGCGACGGCAAGGCAAATAGGCGAGAGAAGGCAAAGTCTGTTATCCCAGACCATTTGATTGACAGAGTCTTTGTTCTCGGCGCCTGGACCGATCCGGAGGGCCTCAAGGCCGATCTCGGCTCCTACGAGACTATCGGTAAGGCTCTGGCAGAAGATTGCCGCACGGGGACCGACATTACTTGGGGACGGCACCTCCTCAAACACAACGCCGGCGCGGTTGACCGTCTGCAAGAGCCTGTTCGTCCGATCTTGTTCGCGAGTACGTAGTGGCCCACGTCGACATCAGATCTGTTTACTTCACACCCTTTTCCGAATTCCACGCCTGCTCTTGGCGGACCTAAGATGATCTGGCCGATGCGAGGTATACGTTAGACCTACGTGCATGAGTCCAGCCTTGTGCGCCGCCCCGTAATTCGGGTTACAATACGCCCTTGAGGGCGAGTATGCTCAAGCGCGGATTGATGCTGGGATTTGTCGTTTTGCTTACGCTGGGCGTCTCCGCGCCGTGGGCTATTTCCCAGCAATCGCAGGAAGAAACCCGAGTGCCGGCATTCAACGCGGCTCCGCCGGCAAAAGGCGCCGATCTGCCACCAATTCTAGGCAAAGAACAGCTCTGGGGTAACAACGAACAGTATCCATTCCAGTCGCACGCCTATGAACTGGCTGCCAAGATCCCCAGTGTCATCTACCAGCAGCCGTGCTACTGCTACTGCGACCGCATGGGACACAAGAGCCTGCACAGCTGCTTTGAAAGCACGCATGGGGCACAGTGCTCGACGTGCATGAAGGAGGTCTATTACTCCTATCAGATGACCAAGCAGCACAAGACTGCGGCGCAGATTCGTAAAGGCATTATTGCCGGGGAATGGAAGCAGATTGATCTGCAGTCGGCTGCGGCAATTCAGTGAGAAATTGAATCATTGAATCATTGAGAGATTGAATCATTGAAATCGCAGGTCTTCGCCATGATTCAATCTCTGAATGATTCAATCAGGAAAAATCCTTCAGATGGCCCAGAAACCTACCGTTAAGCACACTCTCGTGAGCGATCCTCAACTTGCGCAACTGCTTCAGTCCTATGAAGGCGGATTGCGCGCCATGCAAGAGCACAAGTATGACAAGGCGAAGACGCTGTTACAGAAAGTTGCGTCTGGCGCGAACCGCGAACTTGGCGACCGTGCCTTGGTCCATCTCAACGCGTGCAATCAGCAAATGGAACGCGGCAGTACCCAGTTCAAAACGCCGGAAGAGCACTACGACTACGCCGTTTCGCTTATGAACCTGGGAGACTACGTCGGCGCCCGCGAGCATCTCGAGAAACTCTCGAAACAGGTGCCCAAGGCCGACTACGTCGCTTATGGACTCGCCGCCCTGAATTGTCTGACCGGCCACGTGGAAGATTCCTTGAGGAACCTTGCTCGCGCCGTCAGCCTGAATGCGGCACTCCGTTTTCAGGCGCGCAACGACTCTGACTTTCAGAATCTATCCGAGGACCCGCGCTTCACCGAACTCCTCTATCCCGACCCCGGAGCCGAGCTGCCTCTTCCTGAAGAAGGAGTCGAGGAGATCGGCTAAGCGGGCATGTCCGATCGCAGCCGACGAGAATTGCGAGTGGTGGCCATTGGCGGGGGCACCGGCCTCTCCACTCTTCTCAAGGGACTGAAGAAATATACTTCTGGAGCAGTGTCGTGTGGCGCGGGCGGCCCGCCCACGGATTTTCCTTCCCTCGATTCCGCACGCATTGCCGAACTCTGCGCCGTTGTGACGGTCAGCGACGATGGCGGCTCGAGCGGCCGTCTTCGCAAAGAATTCAACATGCTTCCGCCGGGCGACGTGCGCAACTGCATCGTCGCTTTGTCGGAGGACGATGCCCTACTCTCGAAACTTTTTCAGCACCGCTTCGAAAAAGGACAAAGCCTCGAAGGACACAGCTTCGGCAATCTTTTTCTGGCTGCGCTCACATCGCTCACCGGTGATTTTAGCGAGGCCGTGCGTCTGTCGTCGGAAATCCTTGCCACCCGGGGACACATATTCCCTGCTACCGCAGCCAACATCGAACTTGAGGCCCTGATGCAGGACGGTACACGGGTCCGCGGTGAAACCAAAATCACTGCCAGCCATGGAAGCATCGAAGAATTGTTCCTGATTCCATCCCATCCTGAGCCACTTCCGCAAACACTCGATGCCATCGCCCGCGCCGATTTGATCACCATCGGCCCTGGTTCCCTATTCACCAGCCTTATCCCCAATCTGCTGGTTCGTGGCATCCCGCAAGCGATTCGGGAATCTTCCGCAATCAAGGTTTACGTCTGTAATCTGATGACGCAGGCCAACGAAAGCCTGGGCCGCACTGCCGCGGACCATATTCGCGCCCTGAACGATCACGCAGGCGGCCAGATTTTCGACTACGCTCTAGTCAATCGCGCTCCCATCTCCAAAGAGTTAAAAGGGAAATACGGCCTCGAGGGCGCGTCACAGATTGTCGTGGATCTGGATGCGATCGTGGCAATGGCTGTGTGCCCCGTGCTGGGCGATTACTTGTTTGAGGACAACGTTGCCCGGCACGCTACCGATAAGGTGGCAAGAGACCTTCTGAAACTGGCGACTCAGACTCTGCCAGAAACGCCGCAGGCCCTGCTGCTACGGCAGTGAGGTGACGTAGCATGGCCCAACTGTTGGTTGCGCGGGCGGCGTCGGCGGATTCATGTTGGACTTACCTGTGAAATCGAAGAAGAAGCTGATGTTGGGCTGCGCCGCGTCGCGGGCTGTGAGCGCACTGAGGCCGAATCGAATCTCGATGAACCGCAAAACAGCGGTTGTATCCATATTGGTATGGTCAACGTAGTGTGGCTTGGAAAAAGGGGAGACCACTAAATTGGGTAGCCGGAAGCCGGTATAGACAAAATCGCACGTTGGCCCCGTGGTTGTTGTGCAGGTATCGTTCAGCCCCAGGATTGGCGGAATGCCATCCGGTGAAACCGTTTTAAACGGAGGAACATGATCGTAAAGTCCGCCAGCCTCATCGTAAGTCAAAAAGAACACCGAGTCCTTCCAGGCGCTGCTGGCCATTAGTGAGTCGATGATGTTTTTGACATAAGCGGCCCCCTTTTGAACATCAACGCTCGGGCCGGGATGTTCGTCCTTTCCTCCCAGTGATTCGCGTTCGATCAGCGACACTTGCGGCAGGGTGCCGTTATTCAGGTCGGTGAAGTACTGAGCGATCGGAACGATTTTGGTATTCAGAAACAAAGAATATGCAGTGAATCCCTTGAGTGCCGTCCCGTTGGGGAAATCGGGGACATAAACTTTCCAACTTATGTTGGCTTTTTCTAGTTCATCGAAAATGGTGGGGATATTCAACTGCGTCGTCTGCTTGTTGACAACGCCATGCGAGGTTGCGGCGACGGCATACATACGGTTCGCCGGGGTGTTGGTCATGACCGGCGAGAACCAGGCGTCCGACATGGCAAATTGGGTCGCCATAAAGTAGTAGTACGGGAGGTCCGTGTCGTCGTAATAGCCCATGACGCGCTGTCCATTAATGTCCACGCCAGGAGGATTGCTGTTACGGGAATCGCCGCCGGCGGAATTGGCAAACCCATCCATCATCGGGGTCGCCGAGGTGTGGTTGGCATGGTTCCAGTCGTTGTGGCTCTCATTCCAATAGGAGCTGAGATCTTCGACGCACTTTGAATGCATGTGAAACGGGGTGAATGTCGTCGAATGATCGTAGCTCAGCTGCGAAGCGTTTGCTGGCGTGACGTTCACATCCGGGCTTAACCCCTTAGATTGCCGGTAATTATTCAACTGACCAAAGTAGTGATCGAAGGACCGGTTCTCCTGCATCATGTATACAATGTGATTGATGGCGACCGTGCTGCCCGGAGGCGGCGTAGAGCCGGGAACCAAGCCCTGGCAACCGCCCAAAATAGCAGCCAACCCAAGGGAAAGCACTCTAAGGACTATGCGCATGCGCCCGTTGGATGGAGACAGCAACTCAGGCGTTGTATTCCAGGTGGGTAAAAAGTGAGCTCTTTCCGGCTGAAAACCTGTGGGCGTCCCCTCGGGATTGGCGGCACTCCGGAGCGGCTCACGGTGCAGTCTGTCCCGATCTGCGCCTGAGCGGCAATGCGTCCCCTAGTTCTGATTCCCGCATGACCCATAAACTGATAAAGTAGGCTTTACGCCGCCGGGAAACGTCTATTTCGGTTCAAGTCCGGGAGAATGAGCTGATGCAGATTGCGGTTATTGGTTCCGGATATGTCGGTCTGGTCGCAGGGGCTTGTTTTGCGGACCTTGGCCACGACGTGATCGTGGTAGACAACGACGAAAAAAAACTGGCTGCTCTCAATCGCGGCGAAGTTCCCATCCACGAACATTTTCTACCGGAATTGCTGCACCGGCATCGCGGCACCCGATTGCGATTTTCTGACGATCTGCAAACCGCCGTCCGCGCCAGCGCTGCTATCTTCGTCGCCGTGGGTACGCCACCCACTGAACAGGGGGAAGCCGATCTCTCTTATGTGGAATCAGTCGCCCGAGGCATCGCGGGAGCGGTCAATAGCTACAAGATCGTGGTCGAAAAGAGCACCGTACCTGTCTACACCAGCGACTGGGTCCGCAAGATCATCCTCCGCAACGGAGCGGAGAGCGGTAATTTCGACGTTGCTTCCAATCCCGAATTTCTCCGCGAAGGCACGGCGGTCACCGATTTCCTTTATCCCGATCGCATCGTAATTGGCGCTGATAGCGAACGTTGTGCTCTGGTCCTGCGCGAAATCTACGCGCCTCTTGCGGACGGCACTTACTATAGCCGCCCCGATGCCATCCCGCGTCCCGACCGCGCCCAAATTCCTCCTGCGCTCATTGTTACCAGTGCCAAGAGTGCCGAATTGATCAAACATGCCTCCAACGCTTTTCTTGCGATGAAGATTTCTTTCATCAATGCCGTCGCTTCTATTTGCGAGAGCGTGGGAGGCAATGTGCAGCAAGTCTGCCAAGGCATTGGCACCGATACTCGCATCGGCCAGCGTTTCCTGAATCCGGGAATCGGTTACGGCGGCTCCTGTTTTCCTAAAGACCTGACGGCCTTTCGCGCCGTGGCCCGCGAGTGCGGCTACGACTTCCGCCTGCTCGATGAAGTTATGCGCATCAACGAGGAACAGCGCCAACGCTTCATCCGGAAAGTCCGCAGCGCGCTGTGGACCCTCCGTGGAAAGAAGCTTGGAGTGCTCGGATTGGCCTTCAAAGGTGGGACAGACGACATCCGCGAATCGCCGGCAATCCTGCTGATCCAGTCATTACTGCAAGAAGGCTGCCAGGTCTCCGCCTATGATCCAGCCGCTACCGACCGCGCCCGCCAGGTGTTCAATTCGAGCGTCAGACTGGCGGAAAGCGCGTACGACGCCGCCCGCGATGCCGATGCCCTTCTGATCCTCACCGAATGGGAAGAGTTCGCTGCGCTTGATCTTCCGCGCCTCCGCAGTGAACTAAAATATTCCATCGTCATCGATGGCCGGAATCTGTATGATCCGGAGATCATGGCGGCCAACGGCTTCACCTACTACAGCGTCGGGCGTCCAACGGCGAGTCCTGAGCCCCTTTCTTCTCCTTTGACTCCGCCACGGTCAAGAAAGAGCACCCGTTCATGAAACCTCGCGCACTGGTTACCGGCGGAGCAGGCTTTCTAGGCTCGCATTTGTGCGACGCGTTGCTGGCTGAAGGCTACTCGGTCGTGGCCGTGGACAACCTTCTCACCGGACGACTATCGAACATTGAGCATCTTCGCCGCGAAGGAAATTTTGAGTTCCTACAACTCGACATCAATCGGCAGTTCGACTGCGGAGAAGTGAATTATGTCTTTCACTTAGCATCGCCCGCCAGCCCGGTGGATTACATGATCCACGGAATTGAAACGCTGAAAGTGGGCTCGCTCGGAACGCTGCACGTTCTCGAGATCGCGCAAAAGTATAGCGCCAAATATCTGGTTTCTTCGACTTCCGAGTGTTACGGCGATCCACTCGAACACCCGCAGAAGGAAACCTACTGGGGCAACGTCAATTCCATCGGTCCGCGCTCGGTTTACGACGAGGCCAAGCGATTCACCGAAGCCCTTACCATGGCCTATAACCGCTACCATGGAGTGGACACACGGATCGCACGGATCTTCAATACTTACGGCCCACGCATGCAACTGAACGATGGCCGTGTAATTCCAAATTTCATGAAGCAAGCCCTGCGTGGCGACGACCTCACCGTGTATGGCGACGGCACGCAGACCCGCAGCTTCTGTTACGTCCGCGATGAAATAGAAGGACTCTTGCGACTGACGGAGTCCAACGAGCACTTTCCGGTGAACATCGGCAACCCCGACGAGTTCACAATTCTCGAATGCGCGCATCGCGTAATCGCGATCACGGGCTCCCAAAGCCGGATTCGCTTCGACAAGCTTCCCCAGGACGATCCCAAACAGCGCCGGCCGGATATCACCAAGGCGAGAACATTGCTCGGCTGGGAGCCGAAGATTCCCCTCGATGCCGGACTTCGCATGTCCCTCGATTACTTCCGCGAAGCCGTGGCTTCGGAAGCCGCGCTGAGAGCCTAGCTGGCCTGGCTCGTGATTTTCTCGTTACTTCCGTCATCTGGAGTCTGCCCGCCGGAACCGATAAGGTCAGGGTGTAGCCGTTTCCAGGTTACCTGCCGTAAAACGCAAGAAGGCATCCCGATGCGCAAGGCAAGCGGCTGGACGATAATTACTGGATGTTTCCTCATGCTGATGGGGCTTTGCTTTTTGCCCGCGGCATTCGGTCAACATCCGGACGTGAGCATTCTCCAGGGCGGCATCTGCCTTTTTGCACTGGGCGCCCTCATCGCGGCTATCGGAACTTACCTGAAGGCCCGCGCTCTGCAGTCCAGTGCCGCATCTCAAGCCACTGCCAAAGCGCAACCGAAACGCATTCGCGGCGGCTGCGACTTGTGCGGCGTCGAACTTCCAGTGATTCACTGCCGCGTGCACCAGGTCCACCTCTGCGGAAATTGCTTGAGTGATCACTACGATTTCCGCTCCTGCGCCTACGTCCCCAGCACTCGCCGTGCGACCGCGGCCAAACCGGCTGGAAGATTCGCAGCGAAAGCCTGACTCCTCGCTAATCCAACATCGCACCCACCACCTGTACCCCACCTGTATCATTGATCAGTCATACCTGATTCGGGAGGCTCTGTGGCAAGCATTCGTGCCTTATTTTGGGATGTCGGCGGAGTCCTTTTGACCAATGCCTGGGACCATGATGAGCGCAATCTGGCCATTGAGCGTTTCGTTCTCGATAAGCCAGAGTTCGAGACACGCCACAAGAAACTAGTCCCAGCATTTGAGGAAGGCAGACTAACCCTCGATGAATATCTGGATCAGACGGTCTTCTACCAACCGCGTACCTTTACGGCAGAAGATTTCAAGCGCTTCATGTTTTCGCTCTCCAAACCTATACCCGGGACGCTGGAAGTTGCGCGCAGTTTCTCTGGCAAGTATCTGATGGCAACCATCAACAATGAATCCCGCGAATTGAACCAGTACCGCATTCAGAACTTCGGTCTCACAGATTGCTTCGATTTTTTCGTGAGTTCCTGCTTTGTCGGGATGCGCAAGCCAGAGGAGTGCATTTTTCGCCTCGCCCTTGACCTGACCCAGCAAGATCCCGCGGAGTGCTGCTTCATCGACGATCGCCCGGTCAACATTGAAGGCGCCGCCAACGCAGGAATCCCGACAGTGTTGATGCGGGACCCCGTCCAATTGCGGAACGACTTGCAGAATCTTGGCGTGGGACTTTGATTACGTGCGCGGTGTGCGGACGAACGGGACGACCGCGTTCTGCGCAGCGGAACGGATTTGGGCCGAGTCCATGCACCAGGAATCGGCGACAATCTTCCACTCGCCCTGTTCCCTCCGTGCCACCATCAGATACTTGCCAGTTTCTTCATGGCGCCGTCCCGCAGCTACCGGAACCAGCATCTTGCTGCGCCCGGTAAGACAGGCAATATCTCCGACGACCCCAATATCGGCACAGTCAAGCTCCACGTCTCCCAAACCTGATTCAAGCGCGGCATTCAAAAGCTGGCGAATGGCTGAACTCCCATGAGCGGGGGCGACATTCGGCCTAAGCACGATCGCATCGGAAGAGTAAAGTTCCACCAAATCATCCAAACGCTTCGAGTTGCAGCGCACGCTCCACTCCTGCACCAGTTTTTGGATAGCTGACTCAAGCGCAGCCTCTGCATCAGACTGCGGAGCCGCGGACGCACCGCCTGTCCACGTGACGACTTTATTCGCGGAATCTCTCCCTTGGGAGTCAGGGAAATAATGATGGTGAAAATGATGATGATAAAGATGCTGTCCTGGGGTCGAGGCGTTTTGCGGCCCCTCAACCTTGGTCATGGGCTTCTCGGTTCGCCCCAGCAACGCACCGCAATACCCGCAAAATCGATTCAAGCCGGAATTCGCCGCTCCGCATTTCGGACACTCTTCTCCAGTTGTCCCGGCGGCGGCTTTCGCACTCCCCGGTTCCACGGTCGCGGCTCCGGTCAGAGTTTGTATGGCATGCAAGGCAACGGCCACGGCTTCTTGGCTGGGTTTCGGCCGCCGGAAATCGTGTTTCATCTTGACGAAGAATTCATCCACCGCAGAATTCGGGAGCGGCTCATCGCTTTCCGGCGGGTTGTTTTTCGGGTCGGTACGGTTAGGATTCACAGGTATGCACATTCTACTTCGAAACTTTCTAAACCCAAGTCAATTCCAAAAGTTGTTTCGGATCAGTTGCAAATGTTTGCACACAACCCCGTTTGTTGGAGAGAGGTTCCGTTAGGATAGCGTGAGGAAGGAAATGGACAAAGACCTGTCTTCAATAACATTGGTGCTCCTCCCTGGAGTGGACGGAACAGGGAATCTGTTCGCAAACTTTGTGTCAGCATTGCCGCCGACTCTGAGAGTCAGAGTAGTCAGATATCCCGCAGACAGGTTTTTCACCTACGCCGAACTTTTTTCTTGTGTCATGGATGCCATTCCCGCGACCGATTTATTTATCGCAGTGGCCGAATCCTTCTCGACTCCTTTGGCTGTGAAGTTGGCGGCCAGACACCCACCGAACCTGGTAGGGCTGGTCATTTGTGCAGGGTTCATCACCAATCCAGTCAATAGTTGGCTCCTGCGCATGAAGGTGCTGGTGCGACCCTTTCTCTTCGCTCTCCCGATGCCGGCGTTCATTGTCGATCACTTTCTGATTGGGAAGAATGCGCCTCACGAATTGAGAGAAGCGGTTCGCCAAACAGCGGGCAGTGTATCTCCGAAAGTGATGGCTATGCGAGTTCACGCCGTAATGGCCTGCGACGTCAGGAAGGAACTCGCTCAGGTGCAGGTTCCAACTCTCTACTTGCAGGCGAAGCATGACCGATTGGTGAACGAACGGTGCTTTAGGGAAATTCAAGTGGTCAAGCCAGATGCGATTCTGGCCTCAATAACTGCACCTCATTTCATTTTGCAGCGAGAGCCACACAAAGCTGCTGACTTGATCGCAAACTTTATTCAACAGTTGTCGTGAGCCGAAGCTGCTGCAGGACTGAAAAGAGCAGATGCACAAGCCGCGATACGCTATCCTGTCCTCCGAAAGCTCAATCAAATGCCGAAACCCAAACAGCAATTCAATATCGCCATGATCGGCAAGGGATTTATAGCTCGCGCCCACTCCAATGCCTTTCATCAAGTGAGCCATTTCTTCGACACACCATTCCACCTGCACACAAAAGTCGTCTGTGGCCGTAATCCGTCCACACTCGAAGCTTTCGCGCGGCAGTGGGACTGGGAAGAAACGTCGCTAGAATGGCAATCCATCGTCGGCCGCCCCGACATTGATATTGTGGACATCGCCGTCCCAAACGCCCTGCACGCGCCCATTGCCCTGGCCGCAGCGAAGGCTGGGAAGATTATCTTCTGCGAAAAGCCGATGGCACTCTCAGTCCAGGAAGCCGCAAGCATGGCCGAAGCTGTCGGTGACCTGCCCAATCTTGTGTGGTTCAACTATCGCCGCGTACCCGCAATTGCGTTCGCGAAACAACTCATTGACGAAGGCCGCCTGGGTCAGGTGTTCCACTACCGATCGTTGTATTTCAATCCATCAGGGGTCGATCCTGCAAAGGGACAAACCTGGCGCTATCGCACCGCCGAAGCAGGTTCCGGCGCAATCGGCGACTTGTTATCACATTCCCTGGATACCGCAATGTACTTGAATGGCGATATCAGCGAGCTCTCCGCGACGAAACACACCTTCATTCCAGGACGCGAAGTGGACGACGCAGTTCAGCTCATGGCCCGGTTCGCGAATGGCAGCATCGGCAGCTTCGAAGCCAGCCGCTTTGGCGTCGGCCGTCGCAATGGCAACGGATTCGAAATCTACGGATCCAAGGGCAGTCTGGCTTTCGACCTCGAAGACATGAACCGCTTGCAGTTCTTTGATGCCACTGAACCGCCCGGTACGCAGGGCGCTCGCAACCTGCTAGTGACGGGTCCCGATCACCCGTACTCCACGAATTTCTGGAAGCCCGGCCACCTCATTGGTTACGAACACACCTTCATCGCCACGCTCGGTGATTTTCTGCAAGCCCTGGCCAAACACGAAGCGTTCCACCCCAATTTTCAGGATGCTCTCCTGACTCAGAAGTTGATCGAAGCCGTTGAATCCTCGGCAGCTTCCCGCCAATGGGTAAAATTGTGACTCTACCCCACTCAGCGTCACTTCGGTAACTTGCCCGAACCTGGGGCCGCCCCTAGCATCGAGAGCGTATGCTCCGCAGTCTTCTTCTCAGTGGCGACAACAATACCGTCCGCATCGTTCGCCGCGGATTCAAGGATCTCGCGGTAGTGCTCGAGCATTTCGCCGAATCCGATGCCGCCCTTTTGCACCTCACGAAGCATCGTTACGACGCGATCGTAGTCGACGACCAGATTGAGCAAGCGCATATCGTCGTCGAACAATTGATAGCGCTTCCTGCATGCAATAAATCGGTTCGCATAGTGCTCGCCGAACCGGTTGCAACTATGCACGCGGTTTTCAAGACGGGAACACAGGTCATTCTGTACAAGCCGCTCTCGCCCGAGCGTGTCCGGCAAGGATTACGCGCTGTCCGCAATCTAATGGGGAGAGATCGCCGCCGCGGAGACACCCGAGTGTCCACTATGCTCCAGGCGAGAGTCAGCCCACGTTATGCCAGGAACTCCGGTAAGCAAGTTCTGGTCGCGGACCTGAGTGAGTCCGGCGCCGCCATTCATTCTGAAAGTGGAGACCTGCCGGTTTCTGGCATCCTGAACCTGGAATTCGCGCTGCCTGACGCTCCCGACCTCATCCACGCAACTGCTGAACTCGTATGGCAGGACAATGAAGGCTCGGCAGGAGTTCGCTTCCTCGACATGGCCAGCTACGCCCGTAAGCGGCTGACGCAGTGGCTGAAAGAACAATCGGTCAAAAAAAATACCGGCGCGGCTGCTATTGCCACTCGCGCTGGCAGATAAATCCGTCCACTACTCGAAAGTCTCGGCGTCCCGGAACCGCACGGCCTTTTTGTCTTTCTCAGAAACCAACGGCTCCGTCGAATTCTCCCAGTCAATCTTCAAGTCAGCGTCATTCCACAACACGGTCCGCTCCAGTTCCGGAAAGTAGAATTCTGTGGATTTGTACAACACATGCGCGCTCTCTGAGAGCACATAGAATCCATGCGCAAATCCTACCGGAATCCAGACCAACTGCCGGTTCTCGCCTGAGAGCTTGACTCCATGCCAGCGGCCAAACGTAGCTGAACTCTGCCGCAGATCCAGAAAAACATCCAGGACTTCCCCGCTCACCACGCGCACCAATTTCCCCTGGGGCTTCTGCACCTGGTAATGCAACCCGCGCAGGACTCCGCGCTTCGAGTAGGAATGATTGTCCTGAACGAATTTGTCAGGGATACCGATTTTGGCAAACACCTTCTCGTTGTAGCTTTCGAGAAAAAAGCCGCGCTCGTCTTCGAAGACTGAGGGCTCGAGCACCAGCGCGCCCGCGAGAGGAGTTTCAAAGACTTTCATGCAGGTCTGATGGTCAAAATACCCGTTCTTTCAACATCTGCAGCAGGTACGCGCCATAGCGGTTGTTCTTCATGGAAGCCGCCACCTTCTCTACTTGTTCCGCACTGATGTATCCATAGCGGTACGCAATTTCTTCCGGACACGCCACCATCAGCCCCTGCCGGGTTTCAATGGTTTGAATAAACAACGCTGCCTCGAGCATGGCTTCGTGCGTTCCAGTGTCCAGCCAGGCCATACCCCTTCCCATGACCTCGACGTTTAGCGCTCCACGTTTGAGATATTCGCGATTTACATCGGTGATTTCCAGTTCTCCACGAGCCGAGGGCTTCAGAGATTTAGCAATCTCCACGACTTGAGAATCATAAAAATACACTCCGGTCACTGCGTACCGCGACTTCGGAGTACGCGGCTTTTCCTCCAGACTCAGCACCTTGCCCTGAGCATCGAATTCCACCACTCCGTACCGCTCGGGATCGTGCACCGGGTAGGCAAATATGCGCGCCCCACCAGTACACTCCGCGGCCGATTGCACACTCTTTGCCAGGTCGTGCCCGTAGAAGATATTGTCCCCGAGCACCAACGCGCAGCAGCTGTCGCCGATGAACTCCTCCGCGATGAGAAACGCCTGTGCAATCCCTTCTGGCCTTGCCTGCGCAGCATACGAGAAACTTAAACCTATACTCGATCCATCACCCAAAAGTTGTTGAAACTTAGGCAAATCATCTTTGGTTGAAATCACTAGGATTTCCCGGATCTCCGCCAACATCAGCGTGGAGAGTGGGTAATACACCATCGGCTTGTCGTAGATGGGAAGGAGGCTCTTGCCAACGGCGTTCGTCACCGGATACAGCCGCGTCCCGGAGCCGCCGGCAAGAATGATTCCCTTATATTTTGAAGACCGCTTAACCGGTCGATTCGACATGAGGGTTAGGAATTAAAGTATCAACACTGCCCCGCGCTTTTGATTTCCAAAGTTGGGGGACCCGCTCAAAGAGAATACTGTGTTGCCATCCATTGACGATAGCTGCCGCTGGTGACGCCCTGAATCCAAGTTTCGCTTTCCAAGTACCACTGAATTGTCTTCCGAATGCCGCTCTCAAACGTCTCCCGCGGACGCCATCCTAGCTCCGACTCAATCTTGGCCGTATTCATCGCATATCGCTGGTCGTGCCCGGGGCGGTCTTTAACAAACGTGATCAGCTTACTATGCGGAACAACCGGATCACGAGGTCGAAGCTCATCGAGCACCGAACAGATGGTATGCACTACGTCGAGGTTTCTGACTTCGTTTTGTCCGCCGATATTATAAGTTTCCCCCACTCTGCCTCGCGCCAGCACCATACGAATCGCCCCGCAATGATCGTTTACAAATAGCCAGTCGCGAACATTTTGCCCATCCCCGTAGACCGGTATCGGCTTACCGCTGATCGCATGCAGGATGACCAGAGGAATCAACTTCTCCGGAAACTGAAACGGACCATAATTGTTCGAACAATTCGTGGTGAGCACCGGCAATCCGTAAGTATGGTGATAGGCACGCACCAGATGGTCCGCTGCAGCCTTCGAAGCCGAGTACGGGCTGTTGGGCGCATACCGCGTGCTCTCGCAAAATGCCGGCTCCGTGGGTCCGAGCGAGCCATACACTTCGTCGGTTGAGACGTGCAGGAACCGAAATGCAGCCCTCTCTGCATCGTTCAGCGCAGACCAATAGGTCCGCGCCTCTTCGAGCAGGCTGAATGTTCCATTCACGTTGGTGCGAATAAAATCATCCGGCCCATGGATGGAGCGATCGACGTGGCTTTCCGCAGCCAAGTGGACGATCGCTCGCGGTCGATGTGCGATCAACAGTTCGGCAACCAAGTCCCGGTCGCAGATGTCGCCTTGCAGAAACTTGTAACGGCGGTCTGAAGATACTGAAGCAAGGTTGCGAGGATTGCCGGCGTAAGTCAGCTTATCGAGATTGACGAGGCTTTCCGCTTCATTCGCAAGCCACTGCAGCACGAAGTTGGAGCCGATGAATCCCACTCCGCCTGTCACCAGAATTATGCCTGCCTGCATTAAATCCACTCTCGGGGCCCTTGGCACGCGCAGTCTTCGCGTGTTGGGGGATGAGAGCTCATTATCTTGTATTTTCCTGGATTTGTCCGGTTTCTGGCTGCAAATCGGGGATGACCGGAGTGTGCGCCATTAGCTGCTCCGCCAGAATCCCTACGATTCTTGCGCCTGCCCTTCCATCCCACATGTCCGGAATGCCCCTCGCCCCGCGAAAAGCAAGCTGCCGCTGGATGGCCTGCCGGATCTTCTCGCGTCGCGTTCCCGCCAGCACATTCGTACCCAGTTCCACGGTCACCGGACGTTCGGTGTTCTCGCGCACCGTCACACAGGGGATTCCCAACCAGGTCGTCTCTTCCTGGATGCCGCCTGAATCCGTCACCATCAACCGCGCATGCCTCATCAGGCAAAGAAAATCCAGATATCCCTGGGGCTCTGTGATCTGGATTCCGGAAATTCCCGGCGGCGGGCTGGCTTGGTTGCGGTTTTCGAATGACGGGGAGAACTCGAAGTAAGCCTCCAACCCGAGCTGGCGAATTTGTTTCTGTGTGCGAGGATGCGCAGGGAAAATAATCCGGTGCGAGCGGGCCACCTCGTGTAGTCCCTCGAGAATCTCGAGGAAGCTCTCCCGCTCGTCAACGTTGGCGGCACGATGCAGCGTCAGCAGCACGTACTCGCCATTCACCAGACCTAACCGCTCGAGCGCTGAGGACAACTCTGCTTGCGATTCGTATTCGCGCAGCGAGTCAATCATGGTGTTGCCAACGAAATAGATTCGGTCGGCCGGAATTCCTTCCGCCCGCAAATTTCTCAAACCGCTTTCCTCGCTCACGAAGAGCAGGTCCGAAATCTGGTCGGTCAGCATCCGGTTGATTTCTTCCGGCATTGAGCGATCGAACGACCGCAAACCAGCCTCCACGTGTGCAATCGTTGGCCGCCGCGCCCCAAGTTTCGCTGCCACCAAGGCGCAGGCGAGCGTAGAATTCACGTCCCCCACCACCAGCAGCGCATCTGGCATATGCTCGACTAGCACCGGCTCGAATCGTTTCATGATTTCGGCTGTCTGCGCGGCGTGTGAGCCCGAGCCTGCCGCAAGGAAAACATCCGGCGGGGGCAATTGCAGGTCTGCGAAAAAAGCGTCCGACATTTGCCAGTCATAATGCTGGCCGGTGTGGACCAGAATCGGAGCAATCGATTCCGTCCACTCTCCCCGAATCGCATTGAACTCGCGGACCGCCTTGAGGATCGGCGCCGCCTTCATGAAGTTAGGGCGGGCACCTACCACGATGAGAAGCTTCATTGCTGAAATCATCCCATCATTTGAACGGTTTCATACAGATTTCAGACGCGCGAACCTGTGTGATAACGGACGGGACGGGATGAGCTTGGATTGCAGATTGCAGATTGAAAGATCTGTAGATTGCAGACTGCGGGAATTTACAATGTGAAATCTACAATCTGCAATGCCCTACTTCGCCGCAGGCAAAGTAATCACCGACTGATAGGCGTTTGCGTCCTGGATGCCAGACTCCTTGGCCGCGCAATTGGTCTGCTTCTGCGCGGAGACGACCTGAGTAGTCTTAGCATCCGCATTCTGTGTGGTCGTAGCTTGAACCACCGACCCACAGGCCGCTTGTGTTTTCTGAGGTGCGGCGCCCTGAATGGATGCGATCATTGATCCCCCATTCACCGACCCGCCATTCGCCGGTTGCGCCGTCGTCGCAGCATGAAGAACCTTCGTCTGCTTCTGGACGCCAGGCCTGATCGTGGTGATGACCTGGCGCGGCGCTGCGGTCGGTGTCTGCTGTCCAAGTCGTCCCGCGAGTTGACCCGCCGCCTGATTGGTCGCCCGGCCTAACGCCGTTCCAGCGCTTGTCCCCGCCGCAGACGACAAGCCATGGGTCAGCACAGACTCTGCCGCCGCCTGAGCAAAGGCGCTCGCGGAAAATGCTACTGAGGCTCCAGCTATTCCGGCCATCAAAATCCATCTGCGCATAAGCCCCCCGTTCAGCCTGACTCTAGCCCTCCACTGCCCCGGAGTCAACGAAACTCGTGTGGCGCGGGCGCCTCGCCCGTTTCGATCAATCCGCAAGCAGTATCTGGGCAAACGTTTCATGGTCCACGTTGCCTCCGCTTGCAATCAGCCCAACGCGTTTGCCCGTCAGCGCGTCTTTTTCCTTCAGCGCAGCTGCCAGCGAGGCGGCTCCAGCGCCCTCGACTGCATTATGCGTATCTGTAAAGTAGATTTTCATCGCTCGACGTATTTCGTCGTCGCTGACTCGAATCATGTGATCTACGTTTTTCAGGATAATCTCCAGTGCCTCGTCATCCGGTAAGCGGCACGCCATCCCGTCGGCAATCACGGTGGTGACCGCAGCTTCGATTGCCCGTCCCGCCTCGAAAGAAAGCGCGTACGCCGGAGCTCCCTCGGAAACTACGCCGATAATTTTCGTCTTTAGCTCCAGCCCGTTGCGTACCGCGCAGCCTGCGCAGATGCCCGACCCCATTCCTACCGGCACATACACCACATCCAGATCCGGCACAGCAGAGAACAACTCTACCCAATAGCTGGCCACGCCTTTCACAATGTCGCGATGGTATGGCGGCACGAAATGCAGACCCTGCTCTCTGGCTAGTCTTTGCGCGTGCTCGCGCGCCTCCTGAAAGTCTTTGCCAAACTCGACCAGGTTGGCGCCCTGACCGCGCATGGCCGCATTCTTCTCGGAGCTGTTGCCATGCGGCACGACGATAGTCACCGGAACCTTGAAACGCTGTCCCGCCAATGCCACCGACTGCCCATGATTTCCGCGAGTCGCGGTAATCAGTCCTTTGGTCCCGTTCGAGTTCTTGAAAACCTCCGCCGCATACACAATCGCCGTCCGCGCCTTAAATGCACCAATCGGAGTATGGTTCTCGTGCTTCACCCAGATTTCCGCCCCCAGCCTCTGGTTCAACAGCGGCCACGAAATCTGCGGCGTCGGATGCATCAGCGAATAGACCAGCTTTTGCGCTTCAGTGATTTCGTCCAGCGAAGGCAATAGCGTCATGCGTGCCTCCCCAACTTTAGGCATCTTCCCCACCTTATGGTTTAGGTGCGGCGAGAGCAAGATTGGATACGGAAAAATTGCGAGCAACAAGCTCGGTGTAGGGACTAAGAGAAAAGGGTGGCCTGTGGCGACCACCCTTTCAACGTCATTTCGCCGACAATCGTCAGAGCTACTGTTTGGCGGCGGGCTTTTCTTCGGCCTTGGCCTTCGCGGGCGCTGCTGCCTTCACCTTCCAGAAGTCCGGATCAGCCTTCACCCAGGCGTCCGGGGGATAGCTCATAGCGGGGCTAAACTGGAATAGGTTCGACTGTGTGAACTCAATCGCCGACGATTCCAGCTCGCCGAGCTTCTTCATGCCCTCTTCGCCCATCGCGGCCATGAACTGTTTATCCCGCTCTATGCCCTGGTCGACCTCTGCCAACGACTTCAAGGGTTGGATCACGATGTAAGTCACGTCCTCCTGGCCATAAGCCGCTTCATACATGGCCCAGTGCATGTCGGGGATCTTTTCGTAGGCCTCTTTGACCAGTTTGACGGCGTCGCTCCACTCTTTCCGATGCCCGGAGCGGACACGGAACAGGGAGATCTCGAAATAACGCATGTGGGCAATGTCAACCGGTGCCCGCAAACTCTGCTCCTCGTTGTAGACAAGCAAGCTGGCGTCAGTCTCGCTGAGCAATTCACCGTCGCCAACGGAGGCGCGATCTAGTGCGGCCGCCAGCGCGGCGTTCTTCTGCTGCGCCTGATTGTCTTTCTCCCAAGCCTCAAACGAGTCATAGGGCACGAAAAACAGAGCGCGGTTTTTGCCAGAGACAGAATTTGCCGCAAGATAGTGCGTCGGCCACTTGGCGCGTGCAAACGCCTGCACAAATGCGCTCTCGGCCTTTTCGTGCGGCGCGCCCCCTTTGCCCGGTTTCAAGAACTCGCGGATGACGACCATGACTTTGGGCGGCGGTGTCAGCCCAGTCATTTCCTGGGCTGCGGCCAGACTCAGCCCTCCGCACAAGAGTGTCGCTCCCAACAAACAGCTTGTAATTCTTTTCATAGACGTGACCCTCCTCGGGTCGAGAAGTGGATTTTGGATACAAATTGCAGATGAGGTGAGATTTACCGGATGCTCCGGACCCCAAACCCAGAGCACGCCGGAGAGTAGCTGAAGCACCGGCCGAAGTCAAGCTGGGTGCCACCGCCTTCTTCAAGTTTTTGAAAAGATGAGGTATGGGATGAAGGCATGCCGGTGCACCTAGCATCTACTCTCGATTTTCGTTGACAGAGTAGCTGGTTTGGACTGAAAATTTCAGCCATCGTCTCAGGAAACACGCCCTCTTAGCTGTCGGCCTCTTCCGGTGCTTCTGATCTCCACTTCTGCACCCCTTCAGCGTTCCGGGGGCAGAGATAAAGCAAGATATCAGGCCGGGCCCAACGCAGGTCTCGCCGTACTCCGTTCGAAAAAGCAAAAACAACCCCGAGCAGAGGTGATGTATGACTCATGATTCTGAAAGTTTCAGCCGCCGCACTCTCGCACCCGTCCTGTTACTCGCCACAACGCTAATCATCATCCTCTCTCTGGGATATCCAACGCGGTCCGCCGCAGAATCCACCATCGCTTGTCCTTCAGGCACCTACGACATGCTTGATTGGATGACCTTGGACTCTGATCTCAGGGCGACCTACCACATGGAGGGAACCAGCAACCCGCTTTACACCAACATGGCGTCAGGCAAGTTCTACTGGATCAAAGGAGGAGGGGGCTATCCGTGGGACATTCAACTCTTCGACAGCAAATACATTTACTTGTGGATCACGGAACTCTCCTGGACCGTCCCGCAAAGCTATAAGAAATTCACCAACAATACGAACTTGCCCTTGGTTCCAAGGTGCGCAACCGCCGGTACGACTGCGCCCGGTTCCACCATCAAGGTTCCGAACACCAATTACGACCTGCACACAAATTGTTCTAACAGCTGCTCAGTGACACTGGGGCTGCAGAACGGGATTAATCAGGTGTGGGGACCGTATTTCTATTCGTTCGGCGGAAGTCTGCCGAGCAACCTGAAGACGCTGGTCATCAGGTATCAATACAACTGCGATATCAATTACCAAAATTGCGGTGACAAAGAGGAGTATTACGTAGCTCAGCGTTATGGACTGGTGCAGTGGATCCACTACATCCGTATTCCTGCGACTGGCGCCTATGCGCAGTTGCAAAAGACCATTTTCAATAAGTTGATGGTTGGAGTAGTTACGCCGGATTTTCCGTGCTTCTGAAACACCGCTTAGAAAGCGGCTGAAGTCCAGGGCCGGAGAAGTAAAAATGTTCGAAATATCTTCGAGCTATGCGGATCGCGTTCAGTTTGCCGGAGGTTCTATTATGCCGCGCTCAACACTCTCAGTTCTCCTAGTCTCTGCCCTTCTTTTGCTATCGGCTTCGGCATCGCAGGCGCAGACGCAGGCCTCTTGCACGTTCACATTTTTGCCGACAATGGTCACTATACCCAACTTCGGCACTGCTACCTGGTCCGCCTCTGGGATCAACGATTTCGGCACCGTAGTTGGCTCAGCGTCCACTCCAACCGCAGACTTCGGCATTATTCGATGGGCCGGTGGCGGGGTGACTCCAGTCTTTGGGACCTCGCTTGTTGCCCGCAACGACAGCGGACTCAGCATCGGCTATAGCGTCATTGAAAATAATCAGCCAATTTTGCTGATTGGGACGAGCGGCACTGACATCACTCTTAACGGATCCCCCGGGCCGATACAGGCCGTCAACGGCATCAACGGGTGGGGCAGCGTCGTCGGCACATATTTTACCGACTTCCCCAACGGACTCACAGGCTTCAAACGCTGGAGCAATGGCGGTTTTATCACCCTCAATTTTCCAGGGGCGCAGCAGACCACGCCGATAGGTATCAACGACAGCAGCACCATTGTTGGCTCCTACTTTGCCGTTGCTGGACAGGGGAACGGGTTCATTTATCACAACGGCCAGTGGGCGAGTCTTAACTTCCCGAGTAGCACGAACACCACTCTGACTGGGATCAGCAATGCCGGCGTGATTATCGGGAATGCGATGGTTAACGGGTCTTCAACAGCGTTTCTTTACGGGAATGGCGTCTTCAAAGTAATTTCCGTTCCAAATGCGCTGGCGAATTCGACAACAGTGTTCGGCATCGGCCCAAAGTTAGGAATGATTCTTGGCACAGCCAGCTTTAGTACTGGCAATCAGGGATTCATCGCCACTTGTCAGTAGGGCCTGCGCGCAAACTGTAAGTCTGGGAGAATCACGTTTCGAACGTAGAGTCTGAGCGTGTGGCCCTGGCCTGCCATCCGGGCGCTCTGGGAGCTCAGCCTGGAGAAGGTGAGCGGGCGGGACGAACGCCGTGTGATGTTGGTGCCGGGCGCGCCCTTCGCCGCTGGATTGCTTCTACCCGACCCGGCTCACCGGCACGCGCCACAACTCCGCGACCGCCAATGCCACGGCGATTCCTAGCGATACTTCTACGAAACGATGCGAAGCCACGATCCAAGGCGGGCGCTGGTGCGCCACCAGCAGGACGATGGTCAACGTGATCGCCGCAAAACGGTAAGCGCTGGTCAGTCGTAAGAGCGCGCACACGATTCCGCAAACAAAAATGCCAGCGCCATACACGATCCAATTCGGACCGGACACAGTGGCGATAAGCGCGCCTAAAACCGCTCCCAATGCCGTGCCCGCAAAGCGCTGCCAGGCCAGCGTCAGCGGATTGATGGTGGAAAGCAGGATCACAATGGTGGAAATTGGCGCCCAGTAGAACTCAGGAAGTTTCAAACTGCGCGCCAGAAGCATCGACGCAAGCGCAGCCACAGCTGTCCGAGCGGAGGTCATAACCGACTCGCGACCGAGGATCGGAGGTTTTACGGACTCCACCATAGGTTTGCTCTGCTGTGTCCCGACATTGTACAGGGCGAGTTTTTCCTACGGAGGTGGGGTCTGAACCAGGAACAGAAAAAAAGGCGGACAAGAATGTCCGCCCCACACGTTTCAAGGGTTTCTATTTCTGGGGTTTCTGCGAATCGCTCGGCGGCGCGCTCTGGTTCTCACGCTGCTGCTTGGCCTTCTCTTGAAGTTGAGCGAGCTTCTGCAATTGTTCAGGCGTAAGGACGGCTCTGATCTTCGGCGATGCGTCTGAACGGATCTGATTTGCCTTCTGAATTTTCTGATCCGTAGTCAGTGATGTGTCACTGCGCACCGCGTCCATTTGTTTGTTCTCATCCGCAATGATCGGCTGCAATTTCGCTTTCTGCTCATCCGTCAGATTTAACGGATTGTCATTGTCCTGGTCCGACTGCGCCGGAGCGCGACCCTGAGCGGCATCCCCAGAAGGGGCGGTTTGGCTCGGAGCGGTTTGGCTCGGAGCGGGTTGACTCTGCGGGGCAGTTTGGCTCTGCGGCGAAGCTTCTGGTGCAGGGGTTGTGGTCGAAGTCTGGGCGCTAGCAGGCAAGCTAATCGCCAATGCTAAGGCGAACGACACCAATCCGGTCATGATGCAGCTTTTTCGCATTTTCGCTCCTTTGCTGACGGAGTGGAACTTAGGATTTAGTGCAATGGAGCGGCAACCGACCACTGCACAAGTCCCTTCAGATGACCACGGCGGGTCGGAGGTTGGTCGTTTGCGTTTCTGAATTCGTAACAAGAAAAGGCCCCGCGCTGGCGGAGCCTAATTCACAACTGATTCAGAGGTGCTATTTCTGAGCTGGCGCGCCAGCTTCTTTGGTAATGCTTATGTCCCCGTGCTGACGTTTTCCACTCGTCTGCCCGGTGGCGACGTCCTTTGAGTTCTTGATATTCGAGTGGCTGTTATTGATGGCTGCATCGGCCTTGCCATCCCCGTTTACGTCTCCAGTCGCAACTCGCGCTTGCACTCCCTTGGGGTGCGACGTACTGGGACTCTCGCGATCGGTCGCGCCATCCTGATTTACATCGGCCGGCGAGACGCTGGTCTTGCCTGTTGCCTTGGGACTCTGCTGCTCAATCGCCACGGGTGTAGCCTTGTCCTGCACTTTCATGATTACAACCGGCTGGTACTGACGCTTGCCACTGGCCTGTCCAGTAGCCAGGTCTCGCGGGGCGGTAACCTGCCCGCTTGATGCCGAGTCGCTCGAATTGAGGACTGATTGACTCCCAGCGGGCTTGCTCATCGTCTTGCCACTGGCCTGTCCTGTGGCAACATCCCGCGGATGCGCATCTTTTGTTTGCGCAGTGCTCGCAGATTGGTCCTTAGTTCCGTTCGACTGCGCAACTGCAATCACCGACAAACATGCGAACCCCGCAATCAAAATCTTTTTGTTCATTGTTTCTCCTTGTGTGCAAGTGGATCGTGTGAGCACTCGATTTGGCGTGAGGATTGCGAGTGTCCAGCCGCCTTTCCTTAAGCGGATTGAACGATGTTGGAAGGTTCAGAGGTAAGCAGCAAGTTACCGAGGTACCACGGCGCGCAGCGCATGCTCCGTCCGCAGCAGGAGGAAACTGCATCCGAGATGCGCGACCGTTGGCGGGTCAGGGTCTGAGAAACATCCCCGCCCTAGTCGCAACCAACGCGACTAGAACGGGGCACCCTCTCGTGATTGAATCGAGGCAAGAAAAACCCCGCCCAGGCAAAGCTTGAACGGGGCACGCGATTTTTGTCGGACAAGAGTGTCCGACCCACATGGTTCTTGCTGAAAGCTGACGGCTGATAGCTGACAGCTTTTTAGTACATGTCTCCCATGCCGCCGCCGTGGCCGCCTGGCATTGGAGCGCCCTTCTTCTCTTCTGGCAGTTCGGCGACCAGTGCTTCGGTAGTGAGCATCAACGAGGCAATTGATCCGGCATTTTGCAGCGCGGTGCGGACGACCTTGGTGGGATCGAGCACGCCGGCTTTGACCAGATCTTCGAACTCGCCAGTCAGAGCGTTATAGCCGAAATTGTTGTCCTTGGAGTCGTTGACTCTGCCCAAAACAATTGCGCCTTCCTCGCCGGCGTTCTCGGCGATTTGACGCAACGGCTCTTGCAGGGCACGCTTCACGACGTTGATGCCGATCTGCTCGTCTCCCTCGACTTTGAGCTTGTCGAGAGCGGAGACACAACGGCTCAGCGCCACTCCGCCGCCGGGGACGATTCCCTCTTCAACCGCCGCGCGGGTTGCATGCATCGCATCTTCTACGCGGGCTTTCTTCTCTTTCATTTCGGTTTCGGTAGCAGCGCCGACCTTGATCACTGCCACGCCTCCGACCAGCTTGGCCAGCCGCTCTTGCAGCTTCTCGCGGTCGTAGTCTGAGGTGGTTTTCTCGACCTGGCCACGAATTTCCTTTACCCGGCCTTCGATCTCATTGTGCTTGCCTTTGCCTTCGACGATGGTGGTGTTGTCCTTGTCGATGGTGATCTTCTTGGCCTGGCCCAGGTCGCTGAGCTGGACGTTCTCCAGCTTAATGCCCAGGTCTTCGGTAATGGACTTGCCGCCGGTAAGGATGGCGATGTCATCCAGCATTGCTTTGCGGCGGTCACCGAAGCCGGGCGCCTTTACCGCACAAACGTGCAGCGTGCCGCGCAGCTTGTTGACGACCAGAGTGGCGAGCGCTTCTCCCTCGACGTCTTCAGCGATGATCACCAGCGGCTTGCCGCCTTTGGCAATCTGCTCGAGCAGCGGGAGCAGGTCCTTCATCGAGCTGATCTTCTTTTCGTGGATCAGGATGTAGGCGTTTTCGAGAACCGCTTCCATCCGCTCCGGATCAGTTACGAAATAAGGAGACAGATATCCGCGGTCAAACTGCATGCCTTCGACCACTTCAAGCTGTGTCTCCAGCGTCTTCGATTCTTCGACTGTGATTACGCCGTCTTTGCCGACCTTTTTCATGGCCTCGGCAATGATGGTTCCAATCGTGTGGTCGTTGTTGGCGGAAATCGTGCCGACTTGCGCAATCATTTCGCCGGATACGGGCTTCGAGAACCGGTCCAACTCGCCCTTGCCGCGATCGCCAGTCTTGGGGTCGATAGCTCCGCAAATAGCAGCAACTGCTTTCTCGATGCCGCGCTTCAACGCCATTGGATTGGCGCCGGCAGCGACTGTTTTCACGCCCTCGCGATAGATGGCCTGCGCCAGAACGGTTGCGGTGGTGGTGCCATCTCCCGCAACGTCTGAGGTCTTGGAAGCAACTTCTTTGACCATCTGCGCGCCCATGTTTTCGAGCGTGTCTTTTAATTCGATTTCTTTCGCTACGGTGACGCCGTCCTTGGTAATGGTCGGCGAACCGAATTTCTTGTCGATCACGACATTGCGGCCTTTGGGGCCGAGCGTGACCTTTACGGCATCAGCGAGTATGTTGACGCCGCGAAGAATCGCTTGCCGCGACTCTTCTCCGTGAACAATTTGTTTTGCCATTTCTTTTTCTCCTAAGATTTGATTGCAGACTGGCTGCACATTCTTATTTGGGCCGTTGCTAATCAGCTTTTAGCTACTAGCTTCTAGCCTCTAGCAAGCTTCGGCCAGGGCCGATGCTGGACGGGCGAGACGCCCGTCGCTCCACCTATCTCTTCGCTCCGACGGTTTCCTTCTTTGCGGCGCCGGTGATGATGCCGAGAACTTCCTCTTCCCGCATGATGACGAAGTCTTCGCCATCCAACTTAATCTCCGTTCCGGCGTATTTGCCGAACAGGATGCGGTCGCCTTCCTTCACTGCCAGTGGAAATACTTTGCCGTCTTCGTTGACTTTGCCTTTGCCGGCGGAGATGACTTCCCCCTCCTGCGGTTTGTCTTTGGCGCTGTCGGGGATCAGAATGCCACCGCGGGTGACTTCAGTCTCTTCTACGCGACGGACCAGGATGCGGTCGTGTAGCGGAGTAAATTTCGTTGCCATTTTCAGACTCCTTTCAAAAATTGGTGGGTAGTTAATTGCAGTTATTTGAAAAGTTGATTGTTAGCACTCGACTTGCACGAGTGCTAATTGTAGGAGGTCTGTCATGCGATGTCAAGGTCCAGGGCGATTTCGGCCTTTCGATATACCACTACCGGAACAGCCATAAATCACTTGCCGACAATGGGTTAGCACACGCTTACAAAAACATATTCGGCGAACGTGACAGACCTCCCTCCGGCCAATTAGAATTCCCGCCGAAGGTCGTGTGAACATGAGAATCGCCGTTCGTCTTCTCGCAATCTCTCTAGTTGTCCTTGCTGTGACGGCTACGGCCACGGCCAAGAAAAAGGCCGAGCCACTCGCTCGCATTAATGTCCTGGTGCTGCGGGACGAGAATGGCAAGCCGATACGAAACGCTGCTGTCGTTCTGCATCCCGTGAACGATCACGGTAAGCAAGAGCGAGGCGGGCTAGAGCTAAAGACCGATCCCGAAGGCAAAGCCAGCTACGATGGAGTTCCTTATGGCAAGCTGCGCATTCAGGTGCTGGCTCCGGGCTTCCAAACCTACGGCGACGATTACGACGTGAGCCAGCGAAATATGGACATCACCGTCAAGATGAAACGGCCTGGAAGGCAGTATTCGATCTATGAGGAACATCCGGCGGAAAAGAAAGAAGAGAAGCCGGAAGACGAAAATAAAAAGCCGCAGTAACAAATTGTAGATTTAAGACTTCAGATTGAAGAAGTAGAGCTGCTTCATCGTTGAGAACGCGTCCACGATTCGGTTCCGGGCTCCAATCTGCAATCCGAAATCTACAATCTGAAATCACATGGACTACCTTCTCAAGACCGAACCTTCTGAATACTCCTTCGCCGATCTCCAGCGTGATAATGAAACCATCTGGGACGGTGTGTCGAATCCTGTTGCGCTCAAGCATCTGCGTGCGATGAAGCCGGGAGATCGCCTGATCATCTACGAAACTGGAGACAACAAGAGCGCAATCGGAAGCGCCACGGTGATTTCTGCGGTTGTCTCCGACCCTAAGAATCCACGCGTAAAGATCAAGGCTGGCAAGCCGTTGCCCAAGCCCGTGACTTTGGCGGAGATCAAAGCTAACAAGCTTTTCGCCGACTCACCTCTGGTGCGCCAAGGCCGATTAAGCGTCGTGCCGCTGAGTGAGACGCAATACCGAGTTTTGTTCGGAACTTAAGCTTCTGCTTCGGCTTGAGCTACTTCCTTGGAGCTGGTTTCTGCAGCTCTGCCGTCAATGAGTCCAGGGCGTGTCTTTGATATACTTCCGCGTCTTTGCGGGTAAAGACCGGGGTGATCGCTTGAACATCTGTTTTCGCAGTTTCGTAATCTCCGCGGCGATAAGCAATTTCGGCTTGCAGTAGCTTCACACCCGCACCCCAATCTGGGTCCCCGGCGAGTTGAGACACTGCGGGAATATCGATTTGTTCCAAAAGCTTGCTGGCTTCATCCAACTTACCCAGGCCGATCAAGCAGGCGGCCAGCGAAGAGCTGACTCCGCCAGTTAGTCCGGCGCGCGGGCCGAATGCTTTAGTGGACGCATCGAGCGCCTTGCGCGCATTGGTTTCGCCTTCGCCATAGCGGCCGGCGCGGCACTGGGCAAGAGAAGCGTCCGAGAGCGTGGCAACCGCGAAGAACGACAGCGGTCCCTGCTTGCGAACGGCAAGGTTGTAGATGGCAAGGTCATCGCGGATCGCATCGTTCCACAGACCAAGACTGCCTTCCGACTGCGCCCGCGTGGTTAACAATTGCATGGTCAGTTCGTGGTCAGGGCCGAGCCGGGAGACAAACTCGGGATAAATTGCGTTTGCCTCCCTAATTGTGTCCGCGTGTTTGTTCTGAATCATGAAGGCTTGCGCCAAATTCAGTCGAACGCGCAGCACGTTTGGACTTTCAGGCCCGGTCACGCGAGTGAAATCAGCGATAAGTTCCCGAAACAGTTGCTCCGCCTTCGCACCATTACCCAAGCGGATGTAGGAGAATCCGAGGCGTTGCTTGAAGGTCAAGCGCGCGCTCTCGTCAAAAGTAGGAAGAGCTTCGGCCCTGTCAACTGCGGTTGTGAAATTCTCAGCAGCAGACTTTGCGTTATTCTCAATCAAGGCGATCATTCCTCGATCTAGCTGGCGGTAATCCGCTAGCGGGGATCGTGCCTGGAGTGGCTCCGGGACTGCGCCTGAGTGGCGTGTATTCTGCGGGAAACTTGAATATCAGTTTCGACCAGTCTGCGGCAAACATCGGCTGCGGAACGCTTGTTTCGCAAGCGCTTCCTTATTCGGTATTCGGTCGAGCGAACTGGCCCTCAGTTGCTGATAAAAGTGCCAATTTCACCTAAGCCGCTGGTTCTGTCATACAAAGCAGATGGAAAATTGGCCGGGCCGGGTCCGATCGATGTGGCCGGGCAAGTTGTTGTCGGAGGCGCCGTCGCAACCACGTCAACTGGATATCCGGCGCAGACGCAAACCACCATGCAGTCGCGGCAGATTGACGCGGCCGAAGCTCAGAATTACGCAGGTAACCGATGCCGTTCACCAGAACGGAATGGAGTACTCAGTAAATGAGCCGGTGACCGCGACAACCTATAACCCCGTACCCGTCCGTCATTACAGCGTGCCCACTGCGCACCAAGACCGAACGATGCAACGCGGCGCTGCTGCCGCCAACCGGTTCGACTGTGAAAATCTCGGATGCGCTGACGCAAGTGTTCGGCACCCAGGCCAGCAAAGCGGCGAACACTGCGCCTGGACTCCGATTGGCCGGTACATATGCCGGAGCGGGTGGTTTAAACATCGAGTTCCGGGACGATTCGGCCACGGTGGAATGTAGCGAAGCCCACGCTGCGGAGGCTTACTCGGTGTTGCCCTCAGGCGGCCAGCTTGCCGTCAAACTTCAGACAGTTAGATTGTTTCCTTCGTGAACCTTGGTGTCCTTCGTGGTTTAAGGTTTGCTCTTGTACCGAGAAAACCTGAAAGGCAGGAACCACGAAGGACACGAAGGTTCACGAAGGCAATATTTTGGTTGAGCTTACCGCTTCGGAGTTTTCTTTCGTCGTAACCCGCTGATTCTCGGCAGGTGCGCCGCGCAATTTCCTGCAGCGCAATTAAACATCTCTATTCCTCTAGAATTCGCATCAAGCCGGTCGCTGGCAGATCTGGAACTAGAAAATTCTTCGCAGACCCTGAGGTTTTGGTCACTGCTTTCGCAGCCAGATAGCCGCTGCGCACTGCACCTTCCATGGTTGCAGGCCAGCCGGTGGCGGTCCCATCTCCCGCGAGGAAGATGCGCGGCCAGGGGGTTGGTTGGCTTGGGCGATACCGATCGATTCCCGGCGTTGGTGAAAAGGTGGCGTTCACCTCTTTGATCACGGTGGACTTCAGCAGCTTGGCCTCGCACGCGGCTGGAAAAAACTCGTGCAGCTCTTTCAGCGCGAGGTCAATGATTTCCTGCCGCGATTTTTCGATTAGCAATTTCGAAGAGCTGATGACTAGCTCGACATAGCTTCCTTCCAGATTTCTTCCCAGCAATTTCGATTTGTGAAACATCCACTGAATCGTGCGATCAAGCAGGACGGCATGATCGAGATCGGTGATCTGGCGGTCGAACCAGAAATGGACGCCGGTGATGGGCGAAGTTTCAAAATATGCAAGCTTCGCCCGCAGTTCGGCAGACTCAGACGAGTCCGGTAGCAGCTTGGCCAGCGAATCGAATGGGACGGCTAGAACTGCATAATCGAATTCGTCGTTGGAATTTTGAAGGGAATCCTGAAGCTTAAGACGCACGCCGCGCGCAGTTGGCATAAACGATTGCACGCTGTTGCGGAACCGGACTGTCCCACCCCGGGTAGTAATGTAGTCGCGCGCCGAGTTATAGAGTTCGGTCAGCGGGACTGTCGGAATTCCCATTCGGCGCGCAACCCGCGACTTCATCGACTCGCGGACAACCTGCGCCGCGTAAGGTACGGAAATGCGGTCCAGGTCCTCACTGAGGGCACTAACCAGGATTGGTTTCCAGAAACGCTCAATCGCGACTGGCGTCTGCCGATGCCGCAGGAGCCATTCCTGAAAATTGCCCGCGTCCTTCGGCGGACGACCGATCAGCGCCATCAGCCCCCGAGCAACCGAAAGCTTATCCCGCACCCCGAGGAACTTGAATCCCAGAAATGAAGGCGTGACATGCAGTGGCGCAGGCAGAAAAGTCGGCTCCAGAATGGACTGTCTTCCACCCGGCTCGATGAACGTCATGCGATCGAACCAGCGGATTTTGTCTTCGATTCCGATGGTGCGATAAAACGCGATCAGGTTGGTGCAGGAGCCGAAGAGCACGTGCTGGCAGTTGTCTACGATTTCACCTGTGCCCGGATGCTCGTAAGAAGAAGCGCGGCCGCCGAGGTAGGGGCGACGCTCGAACAAGGTCACTCGAAAGCCACTATCAGAGAGCGCGCAAGCGGCAGCCAGTCCAGCCAGACCCGCTCCGACGATTGCCACCGTGGGCTGTGAGGAGCCGTCGGCCATCACACGATTCGTTTCAAGAATCCCTTTCCGAGGATGGTCAGCTTTTCCCGGAGGCTGAGGCTGACCTTGCGGGAGAAGACATCGTAATTCAGGCGGGCAATTTTTTCGAGCAGGCTGCGGTAGATCGTCACCAGCACCCATAGGGCTGGCTGGCTGTCTTCCGCGATCAGAGAAATCAAATCATCCCCGGCCTGATAGTTCCCGCGAGCACGTTGCGCTTGCAGTTCCAGCAGCGGACGGATGCGCGCAGGGTCAGCGCCAGTCGCCAGCTCTGTGGCGGAAATCCCAAACTGCGCCAGGTCCTCTTCCGGTAGATAGACGCGGCCCAGAGCGGCGTCTTCTCTTACGTCGCGAATAATATTGGTCAGCTGGAATGCCAAGCCACAGCGCTCGGCCAGCGGTTCCGCGGCTGGGTCGGTGTATCCAAAAATGCGAATACATACGAGCCCCACGACTGAAGCTACGTTATAGCAATAGCGCTCGAGTTCCTGAAAGCTGCCATACTGGATTGGAGGGCTGGGAGCAGATTGATCCGGATTCTCTTCCACGTCCATGGCGGTGCCAAATGCCAGCGCATCAAGCAGTCCTAAAGGAATATGGAATCTGCGTTGAGCGTCGGTGACCGCCAGGAGTATGGCGTCGTCGGTGGGATACCCGGCCTGTGCGGCGTGGAAGGCGTCCACCCAGGCATCGAGCTTTGCGCGGCGGTCGCGCACCGGGAGCGACGGATCGTCCGCAATGTCATCGCAGCGCCGCATAAAAGCGTACACCGCGCACAGTGCCTGCCGCTTGCGCTTGGGCAGCACCAGAAATCCGTAATAGAAATTCTTTGCCCGCGCCCGTGTGATTCCGCGACACACTGAATAAGCCATGTGGAGCTGCGAATCGGTGGGAACAAATTGCGGCGGGCTTTGCACGGCGGTGCTCATATTAGTTTGCTAAGCGCGGCGCGGGCGACCAATGCAAGCTTACGAGTTTTGGAAATTGCAGGACGGCGCCCCAGAACGGCATAGCTTTCCCGCTCGATTGCATTCAGAATTTCCTGACCACCACGACTGAAGAGTTCGATATCAATCGCTAACTCCTTACTGACTTTGCCCACAAGCGGAAGGCCGCGATCAAACCACTCTCTTGCCCGCTCGACTTCAAAACGCATCATCTCGCAAAAAGCGGGAGTGTTGCGCTGACTGGCAATGTCATCCTCTGAAACTCGAAACCGTCGCAAATCTTTGAGCGGAAGATAGATGCGTCCCTTCTCGTGATCTGCGCTGACATCCTGCCAGAAATTTGCGAGCTGCAGTGCGGTGCAGGTGAAATCGGAGAGCTGCTGGCGTTCGGCGTCGCGATATCCGCAAAGATACAGCACCAAATGGCCGACCGGATTTGCGGAATAATGGCAGTAGCCGAGCAGGTCATCGAAAGTTTCATAGCGGGTGACGGTCTGGTCCTGGCGGAAAGCGGTCAGCAGATCGGAAAACGTCTGTTTGGGAATCTCGAACTCTCGCACCGTGCCCACTAGCGCAACAAACACCGGATGGCGCGGACTTCCTTGATAGCAGGCGTTGAGTTCCGCTTCCCACTCGTCGAGGAGGAGTAGGGATGCCTGGTGATCGCCAGTTTCATCTCCGAGGTCGTCGGAGATGCGGCAATAGGCATAGACATTGAAGAAATGCTGTCGCAGCCGCTTAGGCAGAAACCAAGTTGCGACAGAAAAATTTTCGTAGTGGGTCCGGGCGAGGCGTTCGCAATAAGACTGCGCTTCCTGCTGGGAAGGGGCACACGCAGGGATAGCGTATTCGGCAGGCAGATGGCTCCAGATTTGGTTCACAGCACTCATGCAGAAATTCAGCCCGTAGCTGTTAGCTGTTAGCTGTTAGCTTTTAGCTTTTAGCTGGAACCCGAACAGGTCTAGCTAAGAGCTAAAGGCTAACGGCTAAGAGCTATTTTCACTGTCCGGGAATAATCGCTGTCTTGATGTCCCCGTTTCGATTCATCATGTGCTGCAGGACCTGCTGCAGGCGCGAGAGCGGCGCTTCGCCAGTGATGTAATCCGTCGGACGGATCTTCTTCTCGGCAATCAGGGCGAATGCCTTGCGCACGCTGTCCGGCGTGTGATGGAACGTGGCTTTCAGAGTGACTTCCGAATAGTGCAGCCGGTTGGTATCGATCTCAACTTTGGTGCCCTTGGCGCATCCGCCGAAGAAGTTGACAGTCCCACCTTTGCGGACCATCTCCGTGGCCCATACCCAGGCTTCGGGACGGCCAACGGCTTCGACAACGACATCGGCGCCCCGACCGCCGGGTGACAATGCCCTTACAGCTTCGACCGGATCTTTCTCGGCGCCCAGGTGTACAACGTCATGCGCACCCATACGCTGGGCCGCGGCAATCTGGGCGTCACGTTTGACTACTGCAATCACATTGCATCCCACCGCCTGGGCTACATGCACGAACATCAGCCCGATTGGGCCTCCGCCGATCACAGCCACGGTGTCGCCAATTTCAACTCCAGTCTCATGCAGTCCGCGCAGCACGCACGCCAGGGGTTCGACCATGGCTGCTTCTTCAAAACTCACGTGGGGAGGAATAGCTAACGTATTCAGGTCGACGATCCGGCGAGGTATGCGGATGTATTCGGCGTACGCGCCGTTATTGAACAGCAGGTCCTCGCACAGATTCTCTTGATGGCGCGAGCAATAGAAGCACATCTGGCACGGCGCGGAGTTCAACGCCACCACGCGCATGCCCTTTTTGAATCCACGTACGCCCGGCCCAGTCTCTTCGATCACCCCAGCCAGTTCGTGTCCGAAGAGCGCCGGAGGCACAATCATTCGCGCATGATATCCGCGCTGGTACACCTTGAGGTCTGTGCCACAGGTGAGCGCCACCTGCACTTTGACCAGAATCTCTCCGTCCTCAAGGTGAGGAATCGGAACCCTCTCAATCTTTACGTCCTCTTTGCCGTAGAGGACGGCTGCTGTCATCTTGCCGTTCACTGCTACCTTTCTTGCGAACTCCCCGGCTGAATCACAATTTTCATCGAATCCGGTTGTGGATGCGCCGCCAGCTCTAAAGCTTCCACAGCGCGCTCCAGCGGAAAACGATGGCTGATCAGCCGCTCCAGCGCCATCTCCTGCCCCATCACAAACTGCACCGATTCGTTCTGCAGGTCGACCGAAGCGCTGTATGAGCCAACCAATGTCTTCTCGTCCACGCAAACCGCTGCCGGATCGAATGCCGCATCCCCGTGCTGCGTCTGCGCAAAAAGCAATACCTGCCCACCGGGCCGAACCGCATCCATAGCTGTCCGGATCAGGCTGTTACTCCCAACCGCCAGAATCGCAGCGTCGGCGCCGCGCCCTTCCGTCTGTCGGCGTGCCTCTTGAACAGGATCAGATTGCGAGGCATTGATTGAGTTTTCGAGTCCGAAGTCTCTGGATATTGTAAGCCTCTGCTCATACAAATCGGAAGTGATTACCCTAGTCCCTGCCCGTTTGGCCAGTACACTCAGTATGATGCCGATTGGCCCCTGTCCAATTACCAGAACTGTGTCGCCCGGGTTAAGTGCCATCCGCTCAATGGCTTTCATACAGGTGTTCACGGGTTCCACGAAGCATGCCTGCTCGAACGATATTCCATCCGGAATGCGCACTGTTCCATTCTCTACGATCCAATCCATCGCCCGGACGTACTCCGCGAACCCGCCGCCTGAGGGCGCAAATCCCGCCGTGCATCCTACTTTCTTGTAGGTCTCGCACTGGGCGAAGGTCTTGTGGCGGCAGTAGTAGCATTCGCCGCACGGAATGTGGTGAAAGACCATAACGTGGTTGCCGGGAGCGAAATTTGTAACGTGCGCACCGACTGCCGCAACTACTCCTGAAGTTTCGTGTCCGAAGATTCGCGGGGCCGAGTGCGATCCAGTTGCGATTTTCTTCAGATCGGTGCCGCAGATGCCGCAGGTGTGGACTTTGACCAGGATTTCGCCGGGGCCGATTGTGGGGACGGGGAGGGTTTCGAGGCGGACGTCGTTTACGCCGCGATAGACGGCGGCCAGCATGGTGGACGGGAGCCTGTCTGGGATTTGTTCGGAAGTCAGTTGTGGTGCAATGGCCATCTCAGAATTTTGGTCTAGCTACGGTGCCTGGAACTATTGTATTGGGCAGGACGCTGTCGCGCAGCCAGGCACAAAGATTTTCGGAGGCGATTTGAGTGTTGCGGGCCAGGCGGATGACTCTCAGCCAAAGCCAGGGGCGGAGGGCGATGTGAAGCAGAAATCGCGTTGTGTCGAATTGTCCGCCGCGAATGAAACGGGATATTTCGGGCAATTCAAAATTTAGGTCATCGGAGATGGCTTTCACAGCGAGGAAAGGAAGCCTGTGCGATTGGGCGGCGCGGGCTACGGCGGCGGCTTCCATGTCAACCGCGTGGGCTCCGTAAGACTTCGCTAGTTGTTGTTTTTGGGCGACGCTTGCGACTTCAGGATAGCTCGCGAGTATCGTCCGCCCAAGAACAGTATTGCCGACTGGTGCATCGTGAATGGCAGTTTCGTGGCGGCTACCGTCCCGAGTATCGAGGACGGTTGCGGGAAAAATTGCGTCGCCCACCTTCAACTCTGGAACCAGTGCGCCTGCGACTCCGGCGGAAATGACGACCTCGGGAGAATATTGCGCTATCGCGGCCTCAGCCGCCCACCGGGCCGCCTCGCTTCCAATTCCTCCACAGACCACGGTCACGTGCTCGCCTTCATAGAAGATGAATTCGCGGCCTTGGTGGGAAGCCCTCACTGAAGGCCAGCCCTTCACCAGAGGCCGGACTTCACGTTCGAGCGCAGCGATGATGGCGAGTCTTCGGGACACGAGCTGAGAGAGCTTTGATCATACAAAACTCGAAGTTAATGCGCTCAGGCGTACAAAAGTAGCACTATAAACCACCAAGGACACGAAGATCCACGAAGGAAAGCTAGCTCTCTCTGCCCTTCGTCAGACCTCGTGCCCTTCCGTGGCTGTAAAAACCTCACGCAGCCATCGCTGGCCGCTGCGGCTTGGAAATTTCTGCAACTGTTTTCGACACTCGCTCCGGCTTATCTCGCAGCGCCATGTCTGCTTGCGAAACAATTCCGATCACTCGATCCTCGCTGTCCACAATGGGAATGCGTCTGATCTGGTGTTCCTGCATGGCCCGCTCACATTTCTCGACGTTTTCTCCATCGCGGCAGGTGACCGGGTTTGTACTGATGAATTTCTCAATTGAAGTTGGCTTGGGATCCAATCCTTGCGCCAGCACAGAGCAACAAAGATCTCGATCTGTAATCATCCCCACCAGTTTGCGCGACTGCTGGTCGATGACGACAGGCATGGAACCGACATTGCGGTCGCACATGAGTTTGGCGACGTGCTGCGCAGTGTCACTCGGCAGGCAGCAGGCTGGGTTTGCACTCATCACTTCTTTAATCTTCACGAGAAAAACCTCCTTTGCTGAATCTATGCGTGTTCACGCACTTTGATTTTGTCGACGATCTGCCGGTCGCCGGCATAGGATTTCGCGATTCGCATAGCGAGATCATGCTGCCCTCGCGTGTCGACGGTTCCGGTAAGCACAACCGTCTGGTCGTCGGTCTTGACTCCGACGTTGGTGCTGGTCAGCGCAGGTTCCGCGTTCAGGTGCTGCTCAATCTGCTGCTGGACCTGAGTACTGGACATCTGCTCGGCCGGCGGAGCTTCCTGATCAGGCGGCATTTGTCGTCCGGGCGTCTGCCCCTGTGGAAACGTGGGGGGAGTGCTTTGATCTGGCGGGAATTGGCCTGGCTGTTGGGCCAAGCACAAGCTGGCCAGCAGCAACACTAGGCCGCATAGGATGGATTTCATAACAGCCTCCTGTTTTTCTGGCTTTTTAATTGGATGCGGTGCGTGGAATTGGTGAGGCTTTCGTATCTGCTTCTATCCCAAAGGTTTGTAAAAAAACTCAGAGAAGAAGTCTGAGAATTTGCTCACGCGTAGCCATTACCGCGGAACCAGTCCACCGCACGCCTGAGCGCGTCGTCCACCGGAACAATCTTCCATCCTAGTTCTCGCTCGGCTTTGGCGGAGGAAACGAACATCTTCTTTCGCCCCATGCGGACGGCGTCGATGGTGGCGCGGGGTTCGCGGCCCCGGATGCGGCCGGTGACCAGTTCATCCACCACACCTGTAGCCAGCGCGAGCACATAAGGCACGCGGATTCTAGGCGAGGGCAATCCAGTAATCGCCGCCAGCTTGTCGAGGATTTGTTTCAGCGTTAGATTCTCGCCGCCCAGGATGTACCGCTCTCCGCTTCTTCCCTTCTCGAGGGCGGAAATATGGCCGCGGGCGCACTCTTTCACGTCAACCAGGTTCAGCCCAGTGTCCACGTAGGCGGGAAATTTCTTTTTCAAAAAATCGACGACGATGCGCCCGCTCGGCGTTGGTTTGATGTCGCACTCTCCCACCGGCGTCGAGGGGTTGACGATCACAACGTCGAGACCGCTGTGTGCGGCTTCTATCGCCACCTGCTCGGCCATGAACTTCGACCGCTTGTACGGCCCGATCATTTTTCCGAGATCGACCGGGGACGCCTCATCGGCGGGAGTGCCGTTCTGAGTGAATCCCATGGTCGCCACGCTCGAGGTGTAAACCACGCGGCGGACGTTATTTTTGCGGGCGGCTCCGAGGATGGCGCGTGTGCCTTCGACGTTGGCGCGGTACATCTCATCGGGCTCTCGCACCCACAGCCGATAGTCGGCGGCGACGTGAAAGATCACGTCGCATCCGGCGATTCCCTTCTCTAGTGAGGCGGGGTCGCGCAGGTCTCCGGTGAACAGATCGGCTTTGAGGTCTTCGATGTTCTTTAGGTTGCTGTCGGCACGAACGAGGAGACGGAGGTCTGCGCCTTGTTCAGCCAAGGCGCGAGCGACGTGGCTGCCGACGAATCCGGTGGCGCCTGTGACGAAAGCGAGCATTGGAAATCAGAGTATAACGGGGCGCGCGCATTGCAGCGCGATAGCAGGGGCAGGTTGGGGGGGTTGGAAATGGGGTTGGACTTTTCTGAGTATCACGGTATCTTTTTTGGGCGGCGCACTTGAATGCTGTGATGTTGATGACTTTCGAGTCTGATCAAAACATTTGAGGAGGGTGAAATGAGAAAGGCAATTGCGGTGGCGGCGATTTGTTTAGCGGCTTCTTTGGCTACCGCCGCCGGAGACGTGCATCCGCTGAACGTGAAAACAGGGCTTTGGCAAATGACCGAGGTTGTGACCTGGACCGGGCTTCCACCGCAGATGGCGGCCATGATGAAGAATGGGCGGCCCATAAACTACAAATCGTGTGTGAAGGAGAAGGACTTGAGTAGCAATCCATGGGCACCCGGATCGGGTGAGAAGTGTGTTTGGACGGTCCTGAAGTCTTCGAGCACCGACATGGAAGTGGAGGGAAGGTCGTGCGAGATGGGCAAGAACATGGGGATGACGGCCGAGGCACACGGCACAATCCACGTCAACGACTCGGAAAACGGCACCGGATCGTTTGCAATTGTTTTGACGGGTAACGGACAGACGATGAATGGGCATGCGACTTATACGGGCAAGTGGGTCGCGGCAAGCTGCCCGGCGGATATGAATTAAAAAGCAGGGAGAGGAGGCGACGGCGGGTTTCGCAGTGGTTTAACAGAGTACCCTCTGGGCTTGTGTAATAGAACCAGGCGCAGGTTGCCTCAGCCTTGCCTACGGCGCCAGAACACCGCATCACCATCATTCCTTGAATGTGTCGTATTGATTTCTTCGTGTGATGCTACAATGTATCACATGACTAAGGCATCAGTCCGCGATCTTAGATATAGGTTTCGTGAAGTGGAAGACTTGCTACGGCAGGGGCAAGAGATACAGATTACGAAGCGGAAACGTGTCATCGCGCGGCTGATTCCGGAGCGAGACGAAAAAACTCCTGAAATTCCGGACTTCCTAGCGCGTCTGAAAAAAATCTATGGCAAGCCGCTAAAAGTGACGGGGGCGGAGATTGTTTCCAAAGATCGCGAAGGCCGCTTTTGAGCACCTACGCGGACACCAGTTTTCTGGTTTCGCTTTACGTATTCGATGACAACTCGCCGCAAGCCTCCGCGATTTTCGCGAGCGCTTCCCTTCCATTCCTATTAACGCCGCTGATTGAAGCCGAGATCGTTAACGCATTCTACGTGCGAATCTTCCGAAAGGAATCGGGCGAGAAACAAATACGGGCTTCGGTAGAGCTCTTTGGAAAAGACGTGCGAGCGGGAGTATTCGAGCTTAAGTCCTTCAGCAACGAAATTTTCCGTCAGGCGTCGCAGATCTCGGCCCGACGAACCGCGAAGGTTGGCGCACGCACGCTTGGTCTGCTTCACGTTGCCTCAGCTGTTTTCCTGCAAACCGAGAGATTTTGCACCTTTGACAGAAAGCAAGCGGAACTCGCCCGGGCGGAGGGGCTGGTTGTGCGGGGCTGTTAGGAACGAGGGGCGTAGCTGCCGAGGAATCTCGGTGGCGGGGTTATTCAGTCGAAGAGGAACACCCTATGAATTTAGCGTTATGGGTTGTACAAGGAATTCTGGCGTTCGCCTTTATCGCAGCTGGCGGCATGAAACTGCTCGCCTACCCGAAATACAGGGCGATGTTAGAGAAGACTGGGCCGACCACCTTAACGAGCGGAACGATAACGTTCATCGGGATTGCCGAATTGGCGGGGGCCGTCGGCGTCGTTCTCCCAATGGCGGCCAACGTCGCTCCCTGGCTCAGCGTGTGGGCGGCGGCGGGACTGGCAGTTATCATGCTGTCCGCGACCGTCTTCCACATACGCCGCCGCGAACCACCGATCATGACCGCTGTGCTCTTCCTGCTGGCGATATTTGTTGTGTATGGCCGCGCAGGGCATTGGGCGTAATGAGCGGATTGGTTGGGCGAGCCCGCCGATTTGGAGTGGCGGCGAAACCGGCTCGATCGCTCTTTCATTACACATCACAGCCGCTCCGTCCAATATTCGGGACGACGGCTTCCATGAGCGACGGCCAGATTGTGACTACATCTTCCTTGTGCGAATAGATGATGGTAAATGGAAATCGCCACAGCAGGAATCGGCGGATGTGGTTGCTTCCAAACGGCCAACGTTCTGGCGCTTTTCGGATTGCCTGTGCGGCGCGATTGAGTTCCTCGATGACGTCCAAGGCAACTTTAGATTTTCGTTTTTCATACCAAGTGAGGGCATCCTTACGTCTGCGGCTGCTCCCTCGTGATATTCGACGCGGCTAGCGCTCATTGAGTGTGGCAAGAAGCTGAAGCCGCAGCTCTTCCCAGGGGACGGTCACGGCTCGTCCAGCCTCCAAATCCTTCATGCGGCGGGCGACTTCTTTGTCCCACGCCTCTTCCACCGAATCACCTGCTTGATCATTTGCCGGATCAAGGCTGTCGAGGAGAGTGTTGGCCAGGGCCGCGCGTTCCTCAGCCGGAAGCGACAGAGCGCGTTTTAGAAGATCGGAAACTTCGGGGCTCAGGATTGCAATTCTACGCTCCTCGGCAACATTGCCCCATCGTTTAAGCTTTACTCAGAACAGGCACCTTCGCATACCCACTTCTCCCAAAAGCGGCGAGAAGTGGGGCACCCGGCGATGCTGGAGAGGAGCGGGCCGATTAGCTTGACGCACGGGCAGATAACACTCATCGGGATCGCCGAACTGGCGGGGGCGGCCGGTGTTGTGCTACCGATGGCGTTCAACATCGCCCGTGGCTCACCGTGTGGGCAGCGGCCGGGCTGGCGGTAATCATGTTGTCGGCGACCATCTTCCATATACGCCGCCACGAGCCGCCAATCATGACAGCCGTGCTATTCGTGCTGGCGGTATTTGTGACGGTCGGGCGAGCCGCTCATTTGCATGACGACTTCTCGGATAACGCAATATGGCCTTGAGTCGAAATCTTGCCCTCAGATGGATCCCATCCTTTCGCCGAAAATCGGGCGCAAGGGTGAGACACCCTGCGCGAGCCCGCCAAGGCCTGATCGGACAGCGCATTGACCATCATCTCGCCGCTGATTGAACTACGGTGTGAGCCGTTCCGGGAATATTCTGTGCTAATGTCTGGCCAATGCACTAATGAAGTGCAGCGATTTTCGCCGCATGACCCGGCCTGTGCTAGGTTGGGCTAGGCGCGGCAGATCGCGGAGCCAACACCCCATGGCAAACAGTTTTCTTTCCTTATTCCTTCAAAAACTGTGTCCTCATCGATTCTCTTGGCCTCACAGCGCTCATGGACAGGACTATCAGGTCTGCGTCATTTGTGGGACGGCTTACGAGTACGACTGGGCAACGATGCGCCGTGTGCGCAGGCTGGCCGCGCCTTTACAGGAATTAGGGAAATGAGCAGGAACTGCCCCACTCAAGCCAAAAGAAGGCTTGAATGGGCCACCCGGCCTGCTTACCAGAACTTCCACTTAGGCTTCGTTTCAGAAGCGACAGCCCGCAAGATGTTAAATACCGGCGTCGGCCCAGCGTCGTGTCGGAATCCGATCACCTCTTGAGCCATCCGGACCGGGATTTCAAAAATGGAGTCGACTTCGCGGTCTTGATTTACCCGTGCGAGTTCTTCAGCATGAATACGGTCAAACGATTCCGGTGGTTTCCCTTCAATCGCCAAGTGATCTCGGGCCTTCTGTGCATCGTGCGCGATGCGCCAGCTCAGGGTTCCATCGCTGAACGCTGACGCAGAGACAAACATGACGTGCTCCTCTACATCGCAAAGGACAACTTCGCCCTTGAACTTGGACGAAGCATCGCGGAACGTGCGCGGTTCACAACGGGGAGACCACACGATCGTCCAATCTCCGACGCGCGCGCAACCCCAGTCACGTCTTCCAGGCCCCGCCTGTTCAACCGTCTTCTCCAGTCCAAGCGAGGAGAGAACAAATTCCTCCGTGAAGCCGCGAACTGCCAACCAGCTATTTGAGTAGCCCATCCGGCACGCCTCTGCTCTCGTGAGAGCTAATTCTTTTCGATCATCACTTTCTTATACGTGGTCAGGGCGATCAGGGGGAAGTACTGCCGGTACATGTGGTACATGAGGTAGAAGACGCGGGGGAAGCCGGTGCCGGTGTACCAGGGCTCGTCCCAGGAGCCGTCTTTTTTCTGGGTCTTTAGGAGATAGGCGATGCCTTTGGCTACGGAGTCGCTGCGGGTGTCGTTGGCGGCGAGGAGGCCCATGACGGCCCAGGCGGTTTGCGAGGGGGTGCTGGGGCCGATGCCTTTGGTGTTGGGATCGTCGTAGGAGCCGCAGGTTTCGCCCCATCCGCCGTCGGGATTTTGCACCATGCGGATCCACTCGGCGGCTTGCTGCACGTATGGCTCGTGGTGATCGGTGCCCATGGCTTCGAGGCCGCGCAGCACTTGCATGGTTCCGTAAATGTAATTGACGCCCCAGCGACCAAACCATGATCCATCGGGCTCCTGCTCATCGCGAATAAATTTCAGGGCTTTCTTTACGGCGGGATGATTCTTGTCGTAGCCGTAGGTGGCCAGCATTTCCAGAATGCGGCCGGTGATGTCCACGGTCGGGGGATCGAGCATGGCATTGTGATCGGCGAAGGGGATGTACTGGAAGACCATGCGGTCGTTGTCTTTGTCGAACGACGCCCAGCCGCCGTTTTTGCACTGCATGGACAGGACCCAGTCGATGGCGCGCTCGACGGACTCGAGTTGATAGCGTCCGTTGGGATGCTCGACCTGGGCGAGGCCGAGAGCGACCATGGCGGTGTCATCCACGTCGGGATAGAACTCGTTGTTGAATTCGAAATACCAGCCGCCGGGCTTGCCTTTTTTGTTTTTGACCGTCCAGTCGCCGGGTTTGCGGACTTGTTTTTGCAGAATCCAATCGGCGCTTTTCACCATGCGGGGATCGGTTGCGGGCAATCCGGCCTCGCCTAGGGCGAACATCGCGTAGGCCGTGTCCCAGACTGGCGGCTTGCAGGGCTGCATGCGGAAGGTGTCTTCTTCTTCGATTCCCAGCTTCTCGAATTCGTCGAGGGCACGAATCATCTGGGGATCGTCGAGGGAATAGCCTTGGCAACGCAGGGCGATGATGGCGTTGAGCATCGCGGGATAAATTGCGCCCAGGCCGTCTGACATTTCGAATCTTTCCAGCATCCATTTCTCGGCTTTTTTCAGCGCGAGCGAACGCAGGGGACGAATGTGAACGGCTTCAAACCAGTGCGTCAGGCGATCGAACACCAGGAAGAAATTGCGCCAAGAGATTAGCTTCTCGCTCCAGGCCAATCTCATGCGCGATTTGTCGCGCCCACCGACGAATAGCTCGTCAATTGCCAGTTCGTCGGAAATTTTCTTGAACGGCTTCTTAGCGTAGACGATCGAGAGCGGCACCAGGATTGCCCGCGACCACGATGAGATTTCGTAGATATTGAACCAGAACCAGTTGGGGAAAAGAACAATCTCCGGAGGAATTGCCGGGACCGCGTCGTAGTCGTATTGCCCCAGGAAGCAGAGATAAATCTTGGTGAAGGTGTTGACCTTGGTGACGCCGCCCAGATCCAGGATCTTCTTGCGCGCGCGATCGAGCACGGGATGATCGGGTTGGTATCCGGCCAGCTTTAGACTGAAATATGCCTTGACCGACGCGCTGATGTTCGAAGGCCCGCCGTTGTAGATCGGCCATCCTCCGTCTTCGTTCTGATGACGCAGGATGTAATTTGCGCACTTCTGGAATCGCTCCTGATTGCTTGTGCCAAGGAGCGTGTGCATCAGGATGTAGTCGGATTCGAGGGTGCTGTCGGCTTCGAGCTCGCCGCACCAGTAGCCGTCTTCGTGCTGTTGAGAGAGCAGCCAATTGCGGGCGCCGTCTATGGCTGCGGCCACGCGGCTGGCGAGGTCGTCAATTTTTCCGAAGCGAAGCTGTGGGGCTGAAGAGGCAGCAACTGTGGAGGAGGGATCGTCCATACTTTTTGTGACTTACACCCTGTTACGTGCCGTCCCTGCGGGACTCATTGTGTTGCCCTCTCGCTCACCCGGCATTTCCATGCCGGGCTTTCTCATGCCGCCGCTTCGCGGCTGAAGTATAGATACGTTCTTGCAGTTCGGGCGACTGCACAATTCTTAATCGGCAGACATGCCCGGTGTGGGCGCGGCTGCAATCGCCTCGACAATCTCCGGAGGCAGTCCAAAGCGCACGTTTTCCGGCATGACTTCGACTTCCTGGACATTGTTGAATCCCTTCGTGCCCAGGAACTCGACGACTTCTTCGACCAGACACTCAGGCGCCGAAGCTCCTGCAGTCAGTGCAATGGTCTTCACGCCTTCCAGCCACTCTGGCTGAATGTCCTCACAACTGTCGATCAGGTGTGAAGACGTACCCAGATTGCGGGCCACTTCCACCAGGCGGTTGGAGTTCGAACTATTCTCCGAGCCTACGACCAACAGCAGGTCGGCATCGGACGCCACGTGCTTCACCGCAGTCTGCCGGTTCTCCGTGGCATAACAGATATCCTGCGCATGCGGACCTTTGATGTTGGGGAACTTGCGGCGCAGGGCTTCAATAATGTCCTTGGTTTCGTCAAGGCTGAGAGTGGTCTGGGTCAGGTAAGCCACGCGGTTGGGATCGGGCACCGTCAGCGACTTGACCTGCTCCGGCGAGCCCACAACTTGGGTGACGATGGGCGCTTCGCCCAACGTGCCGATTACTTCGTCATGGTCGCGGTGGCCAATCAGGATCAGCGAATAGCCCTCTTTAGCGAACTTCACCGCCTCCACGTGGACCTTCGTGACCAGCGGGCACGTAGCATCAATCACCCGCAGGCGGCGTTCTTTGCTGGCGTCGCGAACTTCGGGAGAAACACCGTGGGCGCTATAGATGACGCGCTCACCTTCCGGCACCTCGTCAACCGAGTCGACAAAAATGGCGCCTTTGCCCTGGAGTTCTTCGACCACAAAACGGTTGTGGACGATCTCTTTGCGGACGTAGATGGGTGGGCCAAAGGCCTCGAGCGCAATACGGACAATATCGATCGCACGCACGACACCGGCGCAGAATCCGCGAGGCTTCAGTAAAAGCAGGTTTTTCTGGCTTTCAGACACGTATGGTTCCTTTGGTATTAAGGGTCTTAAGGATACACTTTCCTTACTCTCTGTTTGCAAAAAGGCTACCGGAAAGTATCTTCTGGGTCAACGTAAGTCCAAGAATTGCTGGGAATTAGCAGCGAGAGGGGAAAAAGCAGGGGTGAATGGGAAACTCCTGGAATTGCTTCCATGCCTGCTCGGCCTGGATTGTTGACGGTGACTGTCTGTGCAGGCTTTGGAAGTCAACCTAACGCACGACCGCCCTGTGTCTCCTGTTTGACAAACTCTCCCTCCCTCCCTTCAAATCTTCTTTCACCCTATCTTTGTCCAGCTCCCCTGGAGGTTCGATGTCGCGTGCTCTGAAGTCTCTGGCTTTTGTCGTTATTCTCGCTGCTTTCTGCTCCGCACAGGACCTTGCTTCATTCGAAAAACAGGTCACGGTCAAGACGCTGCCCAATGGGTTGACCGTGATCATCTGCCGCCGTCCCGATACGGCTCCCGTTTTTTCGTTCTTCACCAACGTGGACACCGGCTCGGTACAGGACCCGATGGGCAAGACCGGCCTGGCACACATGTTCGAGCACATGGCTTTCAAAGGCACAGACACGATTGGCACCAAGAATTACGCAGCCGAGAAGGTTGCCTTGAAAAAAGTGGAAGATGCGTACGCCGCATATCTTCACCAACGGGATAAGCAGGTCGGACGCGACGAGCAGAAACTGAAACAGCTTGAGAAGGCCTGGCAGGACGCGATCAAAGATGCACAGCAGTATGTCATCCCCAATGAGTTCAGCGAAATTGTCGAGCGCAACGGCGGCGAGGATGTTAACGCCTCAACTGCTGACGATGCCACGGAGTACCACTACTCGTTTCCGGTCAACCGGCTGGAGCTCTGGGCCTATCTGGAATCGGAGCGGTTCATCCATCCTGTGTTTCGCGAGTTCTATAAAGAACGCAATGTTGTTATCGAAGAGCGCCGCATGCGGACCGATAGCTCCCCGATTGGCCGCTTAGTCGAGCAATTTCTTTTCGAAGCGTTTGCGGCTCATCCTTACCATCGTCCAACCATTGGCTACATCTCTGACTTAAACACTTTCTCGGCTACTGACGCGCAACATTTTTTTGACATGTACTACATTCCCTCGAACATGGTGGTAGCGGTTGTGGGCGATGTCGATCCGGCGCAGGCCATGCCGGTCATAGAGAAATATTTCAGCCGGGTTCCGTCCCACCAAAAACCTGATGAGCGTGAGACCACAGAGCCGCCACAAAATTCTGAGCGCCGCGTGATTTTGTTCGAACATTCGCAGCCCGTATATCTTGAGGGGTATCATCGGCCCGACTATCGCGATAAAGATGACGCGGTGTACGACACGCTGGCCGACTTGCTCTCGGAAGGACGTACCTCGCGGCTTTACCGCACGCTGGTCCGTGACAAACAAATCGCGTCGGTGGCGGAAGGCGGCACCGGTTTCCCCGGCGTCAAGTATCCGCACCTTTTTTATTTCTTTGCCGCGCCAATGCCCGGCCATAAACCCCAAGAAATCGGCGATGCAATTCATGCTGAGATCGATCGGCTTAAAGCGGAAGACATCAGCGACGAAGAATTGAAGATGGTCAAGACCCGCGCTAAGGCGAACCTGATTCGCAGCCTGGATAGCAACGAAGGTTTGGCCAACAATCTTGCAGTCTTCCAGACGTTCTACGGCGACTGGCGGGAACTGTTTCGATCGGTGGACCGGATCAATGCTGTCACCAAGGCTGACATCCGGCGAGTCGCTAACCAGGTGTTTGTTCCGACCAATCGCACGGTGGGAGTGATTGAGAGTGCGCCGGCGAGCGGAGGTACGCAATGAAAAAACTCCTGTTTGCGGCCTTTATCTTCGTCGTGATCCGGGTCCTAACGCCAACGCTCTTCGGCCAAGCTGCTTGGAAGAAGATTCCTATTCCGCAGCTGCCAACGTTCCATCCACAAGAGCCCAAACGCATCGAACTGCCCAATGGCCTTGTAATCTTTCTTCAGGAAGACCACGAGCTACCTACGATTGATGGTATTGCGCGGATTCGTGGAGGCTCACGGTCCGAGCCGGCTGCCAAAATTGGCTTAGTCTCGCTGTACGGGGAAGTCTGGCGTACCGGCGGAACGAAAACTCAAACTGGGGACCAGCTCGATGATTACCTGGAAATTCGCGCAGCCAAAGTCGAGACCGGTGGCAATGCTGACTCAACCATTATTTCTCTCTCCTGCCTGAAGGAAGATTTTGATGATGTCTTCAAGGCCTTCATCGATTTGCTTCGCGAGCCGGAGTTCCGCGAAGAAAAACTTGACCTCGCAAAGCATGAGGCATTCGACGGCATTTCCCGCCGCAACGACGAAATTGGGGGAATCGCCGGCAGAGAATCAACGAAGCTGGCGTATGGCGCACAAAATCCCTATGCCCGTGTGCCCGAATACGCCACAGTCGGCGCGGTGACTCGTCAAGACCTGGTCGAGTGGCACCAAACCTACGTCCATCCCAATAACATCATTTTTGGTTTCGCCGGCGATTTCGACTCTGCCCAATTGGAAGCCAAACTACGCGAGGCGTTTGGCGGCTGGGAGAAGGGCCCAGCGGCGAAAGGGCCTGAGATTCAGTTCACACCGGCAAAGCCCGGATATTACCTAATCAAGAAAGAAGACGTGAACCAGAGTTCCATTCACATGGTGGAACTGGGCACCACTCGCGATAATCCGGACTATTACCCAATTGAAGTTTTCAACGAAGTCTTTGCAGGCGGCTTCTCCTCACGCCTGGTGCAGAGCATTCGCACGGCTCAAGGGTTGGCTTACGCGGTCGGCGGCGGTATCGGTACGCACTTCGATCATCCCGGCATGCTGCAACTGGGCATGGGCACAAAGAGCGGCACGACGGTTGAGTCCATTCAGGCGCTCTATGCTGAGATCGACAATCTGAGTAAGAAGCCAATCACTGACGCGGAGATCGCCCGGGCGAAAGACTCTATCCTTAATACGTTCGTCTTTAACTTTGATACCCCCGACAAAGTCCTTCGTGAACGCATGGCGTACGAGTATTACGGATATCCTGCAGACTTCCTGGAACGCTATCGCGCTGGCATTGAAAAGGTGACTGCCGCAGACGTGGCGCGGATCATCCCGAAATATCTGCACAAAGACCAGCTTGCGGTGCTGGTGGTCGGCAACACCTCCGAGTTCGATAAACCTCTTTCTTCTCTGGGCCCGGTGGCCGACATCGACATCACCATTCCACCACCGTCCGGCGAAAAGAGTAAGGCTGCACCGGCTTCCGAGAAGAAAACCTCCAATCCTGAAGGCAAGGCGCTTGCTGCCAAGGTTGCCAAGGCCTTGGGAGGCGAATCCAAGTTGCAAACTGTGAAATCATTGAAGTCTGATTTCACCCTAACTCAGCCGGACACTGGCACTACTCAGGTCGACACCACGATCGTGTTTCCCGATCACATGCAAGCTGATCTGCAAACGCCGCAAGGAACCATTTCAATCGTCGTAACCCCAGATTCGGGTTTCATGTCTGCGGGCGGGATGGGAACGCGTGATATGCCTGCGTCGCGCAAGAATGACAGCCTGGAGCAGATCCATCGCGATTTGATCTACGTAGCGCAGCACGTCGATGATCCCGCGTTTTCTTTCACGGCCTCGGGATTGGACAAGACGGGGAATACTGAACTGGCAATCGTGGATGTCTCTGGGCCAGGTACGACTATCCGCTGGTTCGTAGATCCGCAGACCGGAAAAGTCACGCGCGAAACTTACAAAGCTATGGGCCAGACTGGCCCCGTGGAGAGCGAGACCGCTTTCTCGGATTGGAAGACCGTAGAAGGCTTGAATCTTCCATTTCACCGGGACAACAAGCAGGAAGGAAAAGACTCGAGCACGGTGCAGTTCACGAGCATCCACATCAACCCCGCGGTGGACCCGAAGATCTTCGAGAGACCGGCGGCCGCTCCGGCGCAATGAGATTTTAAGAACCAGAGAGGACAAAGAGGCGCAGAAATATCGTTTCTCTCTGTGCTCCTCTGTGTCCTCTGTGTCCTCTGTGGTTAGTGTTTTTCGGGAACTTCCCCGCTCACCAGCGCGTATCTTTATCGTCTAGATCAGCGGAGGTGACGTGTGCGCCGTCTTTCCCTCATTGCTCTCCTCGCTCTGTTTTCCCTCGCAGCCCGCGCCGACGAATGGAGTCACAACTACCCCGTCACCGGCAAACCCGAAGTTGTGGTTGACGCAAACGATGGCGAGGTCGAAGTCTCCGTCGCCTCCAGCCAGCAGGTGGAAGTGCGTGTCATTACCCACGGCTGGAAAATCAACGAAGACCTCCAGGTCACGGGAAACCAGTCCGGCAATCGGGTGGAGGTCAAGCTGCATAAGGGCTCGCGCGTCTGCTTTGGATTCTGTTTCCAGAGCATTAAAGTGGAAGTACGCGTGCCGCGCGACTCTGACTTAAACATCCACACCGGCGACGGCAATGTTCGCATTGACAGTGTGCGGGGCAACCTTCAACTCGAGACCAACGATGGCGACGTCCGCGTCCACGACATTGAAGGATCACTCCACGCAGAAACGCACGATGGCAATGTCGATGTGAATGGCCGCTTTGATCTGCTGAATCTTCACACCGGCGATGGCAATATCGACGCGGAGGTCAGCGCATCTTCCGCGCCGCAACCCATGTGGATGCTTCGAACCGGAGATGGCAATGTCCGCATGAGACTTCCTGACAAGCTAGGCGTAGATCTCGACGCTCACACCGGCGACGGACACGTGCGTGTCGATTTCCCGGTCACGACCTCCACTGCCGGCCAGGAGAACGCTGTCCGCGGCAAGATCAACGGCGGGGGCATTTCCATCGAATTGCGTACCGGTGACGGCGACATCCACGTAGAAAAGATCTGAACACAGAGTCCCCGCCAGGATCGGTTCCAGGTTCGGTGGGCCCCAAAACCGAGTCCGTAGTGAACACGGTAGACCCCCTCACTGTTGTAGCGCCGCTCACGCCCAAAACCCATTTATGTTATTCTACTGTGGCGAATAAAAGGCGAATCTATATGTCTTCCCTGCCCTTGCTTCCCGGTTCTGGGCCCCGCCTCGTTGGTATTGCCCGGCTTGCCTCTCACGGTGAAAGCGTTCGTCAAGGTCATGACGTCGAATACTTCACCCTGCCGGTACGCTCGTTGCTGAATCGCTGCACGGGCACGCGAATGCCGTTCACGTGGACGATCAATCCTTACCGCGGATGCGAATTTGCCTGCAAATATTGCTATGCCCGCTACACGCATGAATTCATGGAAATGCGCGACGGCATCGAGTTCGAGCAGAAGATCTATGCCAAGCAGCATGCCGCCGAACTTCTGCGGCAAGAGCTGCGAAGAGTCAAGCGGGGAGAGGACATCGCCATCGGCACGGCCACCGATCCGTATCAACCGATCGAGCGCAAACTGGAAATCACACGAGCTATCTTGCAGGAATTTGCCCGTCACTCCGGACTTGAGGTTGGAATTGTAACCAAATCGGCGATGGTGGTCCGCGATATTGACCTGCTGCGGGAGATTTCGCAGAACAATTGGATATCGGTTAGCGTCACAGTAACCACTACGGACGCTGAACTTGCCCGGGTGCTAGAGCCGAGGGCGCCGCGTCCTGACCTGCGTATCCAGGCTTTGAGACAATTGCGTGATGCAGGCATTCGTGCGGGAATAATCTGCGCGCCGGTGCTGCCGGGAATTACCGACTCGCCGCGGCAGTTGGAGGCGGTTGTCCGAGCGGCTGCGGAGGCGAAGGCGTGCCACATCTATGCCAATCCGCTTTTTCTGAAGCCGTGCTCGGCGGCGGTGTTTATGCCATTCCTGAAGGAAAACTTTCCCCAGCTGGTGGCTGATTACGAAATGAGGTTCAAGGACCGTGCGTTCCTTCCGGCGGCTTGCCGGAAACGGATTTCAGAGTTGTTCGCTCGGCTGCGCGTAAAGCACGGAATTCGGAAAGAATCCCGCTGGAGCTGGGACAACCAACTGGTGGAAAAGGAGCAGCAGATGAGCCTGTTTTGAAAAGGCTCTTTTTTCTGCCACGTCGTTGCTTTTCTATTGCCCTTTCAATTTCAGCTTCGACTTGTTCTCTTCCAGAAACTCACGCAGCTTGTCGGCAGAATCCAGCAGCCGAATCCACTGCTCGTAATAAAGGGTGACCGGGAAACGGCCCAGCCCGTACACGCTGACGCCGCCCTTCTCTCCCACGCGAAATTCCATGCTCCCAGTACGCTTGGCCCCCTGCTGTTTCTCCAGGTCGGCAAGGCGCGCTTTCAGTTCCTCGTAAGTCGGTTCTGCCATGAGTACTCCTCGTGATCTAAGACTTCATATCTTAAATCTGAAATGTGAAAATTAGAACGCCATAGTCGGTTCTCTTCCTATGGGGATCTCTCTGCACTCTGTGGTTCATGATTTTGAGTTTCAAGAATAGCTCCGGGAGTGTTATTTTTCTTGCATGAACCCCTACGCCTCCCAACTCGGCAATCAGGATCCAATCCGCGTTATTTCAGCCACAGCTTCGCGCTTGAAGGAAATAGCAAAGTCGCTTGGGGACTCTCGTATGAGCAAGTCCCCTGCTCCCGGCAAATGGAGCCCACGCGAGATTCTCGTTCATTTGGCGGATTGCGAACTTGCCTTTGGATTTCGCTATCGCCAGGCGCTTGCAGAAGAGAACCATGTAGTACAGCCTTTCGATCAGGACAAATGGGCGAAACCGTACTCTGCCTATAATGCCGAGCAGGCGCTCGATACTTTCACCACGTTGCGCACTTGGAACCTCACCTTGATTGGCTCGCTCACACCCGAGCAGATGTTAAAATCGGTGCGGCATCCCGAGCGCGGCGAGATGATTTTCCGCGAGCTTGTCGAAACCGCCGCTGGCCACGACATCAATCATCTCCGCCAGCTAGAGGCGATCGCAGCACAACCGGTTGCCTAAAGTGGCGTGCGGTTCGCAGTTAGAGAATGGTCTTGCTAATAGCTAAGAGCTAAAAGCTAATCGCTTCTTCTTCTAATATCCGCTACAAAACTGAAAATGCATTGGATCGCGCGATCTTCCTTCCCAGTCGCCTCCCCCAGTGAAATCCGGCTTTGCGAAAAATGTCGACGATGGCCGAGTCCATATCTCCTGCGGTCCCCTGAGCGTTCGTCTCCGGGTTCAAATCAATTGCGATTCCCCAGGAATGCGTTGACAGCTTGGTGCCGGTGCGTTGCGGGCGAAACGAAAAGCATCCGCCGAAACTGGTGATTTGTTTCTCCGAGCCTGTGCTCTGAACACGTCCGAATACATCTGCGAAAATGCTGCCCAGGCGCTTGTGACAAGTGACTTGGCTGACGCTCCGCGACCGGTCCCAGGAGAGCGTCATGGGAAACGGAAGCATGATGCGCTGCAGGAAATCCGTTTGCCATTGCGGAGCGAGCGTGTGGTCGGGATGAAGGCACGCAAAGATGTCTCCGAAAGTGGCGCGGATCTGGTCAAGGCCATGTGGAGAAACGATGGAGACACTTTGGCCTTCCCCCAGGATTTGGGACATGTGCAACTCCTCTTCTTGAAATTAAGGATTCAGCAGAAAATCAACGCGCGGTCCAACCGCCATCAATCAGGATGGTGTGCCCGGTAATCAGCGACGCTGCATCGGACGCGAGAAACACTACAGCTCCAGCCACCTCCATCGGCTCTCCAATCCGATGCAAGGCGGCGATTCGCTCGACGGTGTCGGCGCGGTTTTCCGGCACGGAAAGATATCCCTCGGTTCCAGGGGTATGAATAAAGGTTGGCGCAACCGCATTCACTGTGATGTTGTACTTTCCCCATTCGACGGCCAGGCACTTCGTCAGATGCGCGATGCCGGCTTTAGTCATGCAATAAACGCTCTCGGTGGGAAGCGCGGCAAAGCCTGCCTGCGAACTCATATTGATGATGCGTCCGTATTTCTGCCGGATCATTACTCGCCCGGCGGCTTGGCTCGCGAAAAACGTGCCTTTCAGGTTCACGGCCAGCGTAGCGTCGAAGTCTTTTTCCGTAACCTTTTCGGCGAAGTTTTCCGGCGCGATCCCGGCGTTGTTGACCATGATGTCGAGACGCCCGAAGTGCTCAACTACTTTCTCGACTGCCGTGGAAATCTGATCGAGCCTGGACACGTCCATCTGCAATGGCAGCGCTTTGCGTCCCATGGCCTCGATTTCCTGGACCAGCTCGTCATCGGTCTCCATGCGGCGGAGTCCTAGGCCGACATCAGCCCCCGCATGCGCCAGCGCCAGCGAAATCGCCCGACCTAAACCACGTGCCGCGCCGGTTACCAGAGCAGTCTTTCCCTGCAGATCAAATCGCGGAAAGTCGTTCATGCTGCGAGATTATATAATCGGCGGTTGCCCACGCCCGCACTCTGAGGAGAACTTTGGCTTACAACGACCTTCGCGAATGGATTGCCGGACTCGAACATGCCGGCGAACTGAAACGCATCAAGACCGAAGTTGATCCGATTCTTGAAATTGCGGAGATCACCGATCGCGTTTCCAAGAGCCGCGACAAGAACGGCAACACCGGCGGCCCCGCATTGCTATTCGAAAATCCCAAGGGCGCGGACATTCCTGTCCTGATCAATCAATTCGGATCCGAGCGCCGTATGCGAATGGCGCTCGAGGTGGATGCGTTGGATCAAGTTGCTGACCGTATTCGCCAGTTCATGGACGTCAAGTCTCCGCAGGGCTTTCTTGACAAAGTCAAGATGCTGCCCATGCTTGCGGAGATGGGGAAGTTCTTTCCAAAGACGGTTTCCACCGGTCCGTGCAAGGAGAACATTCACAAAGATCGAGTCTCGCTCAACCAACTCCCGGTGCTGAAGTGCTGGCCGCAGGATGCCGGCCGATTCATTACGCTTCCCTGTGTCATTACTCGCGATCCGAAAACTGGCAAACGAAATGTTGGCATGTATCGTATGCAGGTGTTCGACGAGCGAACCGCCGGGATGCACTGGCAGCGGCAGAAAGTTGGGGCCGAGCATTACCGGGAAATGTTGCGCGCTGCTGCTCGGGCGGGGACGCCCGCGCCTCCATCGGCCTCGGCGAGCCTCGCGGTTGACATGATGGCGAGATCTTCGGGCGGCTCGGTGCTCCCCGAAGGCGGTTTGCCCAAAGGCAAGATGGAAGTCGCGGTTGCGCTCGGTACCGATCCTACTATCACGTTCTCCGCCATTGTGCCTGCGCCACCTGATGTTGAGGAATATCTGATCGCCGGGTTCTTACGACAGAAACCGGTCGAGCTGGTGAAGTGCGAAACCGTGGATCTGGAAGTTCCCGCGTCCTCAGAAATTGTTCTCGAAGGCTATGTCAACCTCGACGAACTACGAACCGAAGGTCCTTTCGGTGATCACACCGGTTTCTACTCGCTTGCCGACCTGTACCCGGTTTTTCATGTGACCTGTGCGACTTACCGCAACAATCCGATTTACGCCACAACCATTGTTGGAAAGCCACCGCAAGAAGACGCGCACATGGGCAAGGCAGTTGAGCGCATCTTCCTGCCGCTGATGAAGCTGACGATTCCCGAACTTGCGGACATTAACCTTCCGGTCGAAGGCATATTTCACAATCTGATGATCGTTTCAATCCGCAAGTCCTATCCAGGCCAGGCGCGCAAGGTGATGAATGCCATCTGGTCACTGGGCCAGGCGATGTTTACGAAATGCATCATCGTAGTCGACGAAGACGTGAACGTGCAGGATATCCGCGAAGTCACACTGAAAGTTCTGAACCACATTGATCCCGAGCGCGACATCCAGTTCACACTCGGACCGATGGATTCCCTGGATCACGCATCCCGACTTCCGAACTACGGCTCTAAGATGGGTGTCGACGCCACTCGCAAGTGGTCCAGCGAAGGGTTTACGCGACCCTGGCCGGATGAAATCTTAATGGACGCAAGCACCAAAGCGTTGGTGGACAGCAAATGGAAGGCGCTGGCGAAGGAACTGGGCATCGAGTGAGTATGCTTATAGTTATAGTATAGCATCTTCATTATGCTAATTGTGACATAGTCAGACTGGAATGACGACGTTGCATCCGAAAGTGTCTTCCAGGAGGCTTGACAAAGATTTCCACAAACGGCCTACCCGGCTCGGGACTCCCGTCTCTTGATGACTAGAATTTGACATTCTCTCCCTCTCTCGATTGCCCTGCTTGGTTGCATTCCTGATATGTTTGAGTCTGTGGTGGGGACGGACGAGGGCGTCCGCCCTACGCGAGCTGATGAAACGACGCTGCGTAATCACTGGAATGGGAGTCGTCAGTCCGAACGGGACTGGCAAGGCCGCCTTCAGCCAAGCCGTCCTCGAGGGCCGCAGCGGAGTACGGCGAATCTCGCGCTTTGATGCCTCGGCCATCGAGGTACAGATTGCCGGCGAGGTCGCAGAATTCAATGAACTAGCGTGGGTCGAAAAAAAAGAACGTAAGCATGTTTCTCGGGTGTTGCCCCTAGCGTTGTGCGCTGCGACTGAGGCGCTAGAGAGCGCAGGTTTCCAAACCGCTTCTCTGCCACTTGAGGATCGCCGCCGCTTTGGCGTGATCATCGGGACGGGGGGCGGCTCGCAGGAGTTCACCGAAGAGCAGTACCGCCTCTATTTTCACGGACAGGTCAGCAAGATGAGTTTGTTCTGTATTCCTACCGGAGTGATGGGAAGCATCTCCAGCGAACTGAACGTGCGCTTCGGGCTCAAGGGATGTAGCCACGTGATTACTACAGGCTGTACGTCTTCTACAGATGCGATCGCATACTCCGTGCGGCAGATCGAGTCGGGACGCCTGGATGCCGTGCTAACCGGCGGCGCCGATGCACCCATTTCCCTGGGAACGGTGCGAGGCTTCATCCTGATGAAGATCCTTACCGCGAAGTGGAACCAGACTCCGGAGAAAGGCTCGCGACCATTCTCGGCCGACCGCGACGGATTTGTTCTGGCCGAAGGCGCGTGGATGTTCGTGCTCGAAGACTATGAACATGCCAAGGCACGTGGAGCGAAGATTTTAGCGGAGGTCTGCGGATACGGGTCCACGTGTGAGGCGTTTCATCGAGTGCGGCTTATGGAATGCGGCGAAGAACCGGCGCGGGCCATCGGGCTGGCGATCGAGCAAGCCGGCATTGGGCCGGAGAACGTGGACTACGTGAATCTGCACGGGACGTCAACACAACTAAACGACCGAATCGAGACGCGGGCGCTGAAGTTGGCGCTGGGCGAGGAGCGGGCGCGGCAGCTGCCGATGTCGGCGTTAAAATCGCAGATTGGACATCCCCAGGGCGCATGCGGGGCGGCTGGGATCGCGGCGACCATTGTAGCCATGACCCACGGTCAGATTCCGCCGACGATCAACCTGGAAAACCCGGATCGGGAATGCGACTTGGACTACGTCCCGAAAGCAGGCAGAAAGAAGACCGTCGAGCACGCGGTGTGCAATTGCATCGCATTCGGATCGAAGAACTCGGCTCTGGTGCTGAGGGCAGGGGCCAGCCTTTGAGTTCTCTTGAAGAAACGTGGCTTGCTGGGTCTTGTATTCCTGTGACGCACGCAACAGATGCGCCAGCAAAACCCACTACGAACAGCAGCTTCCTGTCGTAGAATATACAGTTAGAGATATTGATATTAAGGATAGGACTCTGGTCGGCGGTATTTCTGGGTGCGCTTTCCGGCTGTAAATCCCTTGCAAGCGAATTTCAGGCGGGCGTTCTCCATTTGGGGACAACTCCGTCATCTGCGTGCCAGACCGACACAAACTGTCCCGAGGATGACAAAATGTGGCACAACAGGACGTTTGGGGTTAAACGCGGAAAGCGTTGATCGACGTAAGTTGTTGCAAACGCTAGGGCTGTTTTGCGGAAAACCGCTGACTTTGGTAATTAACGACGATGGCGAGTCAAATGCGAAGATAACTGGCATCGGGTCGCTGAGACCGAGATTTGAAACGGATTCGAAAAACTGAACAATAAGAGGATAAAAAACGAAATGCGCAAACAGAAGGGTTTTTCACTGATTGAGTTGCTGATCGTGGTCGCGATCATTTTGATCATCGCGGCAATCGCGATCCCGAACCTGCTGCGCGCCAGGATTAGCGCCAATGAATCTTCGGCCGTCGGCTCCGTTCGCAACATTGTCACTGGAGAGATTTCTTATAACACAACTTTTTCAGCCACAGGGTATCCAGCGCTGCTGGCGAACCTGGGTGAGGGCGCAGGCGTCACTGTCTGCCCGGCGGCTGGTCCTCAGATTGCGGCTGCTTGCCTGATTGATGCTGTGTTAGCTGCTGGCACTAAGAGCGGATACGGCTTCGGCGCGGTTGGAGCCTGCCCGGTTGGTGTGGTGCCCATTAACACCTGCTTCAGCATCGTTGCCATTCCGAACACCTATAACTCAACCGGCACCAAGGATTTCGGGGCCTTTGAAGATGGCGTGCTGCGCGCGAACTTGCCTGCAGTTGCCAACACTGGTGGTCAGGCAGCAGCGGCAGCGGCGGCTGGCGCCGACGCTACCCCTTTACACCCTACGCTCGGTGCAGCCCCGTTCGCGCCGATCCAATAAGTTAAGTTAGGCAATTACCTGGGGGAGGGTAAGAGCCGGGAGCGCCGGATGGCAACATCCGGCGCTCCTTACTTTTTGAGGAAGAAAGCAAAGTTATCTAATCGCAAAGTAGATCACTTCCGTAATCTTCAGCATCCCGCACGACATCCACCCCTTTCACGCAATTGAATATAATTTCTTGAGAAACCATTCATCCCCATGGCAGCAATTGAAATTCTTGGTTTGGAGAAAACTTACAGCGTCGGCTTCTGGCGCAAGCGGCCAAAATGCGCGTTACGACCCCTGCGCCTCACGGTAGAAGATGGGGAAATATTCGGCTTTCTGGGGCCAAATGGCGCGGGCAAGACTACGACGCTGAAGATGCTCATGGGTCTCGTATTCCCCACGAGTGGTACGGCGCGGATCCTGGGGATGGCCCTCGATGATCCAAAAATGAAAGCGCAGATCGGATTTCTTCCCGAGCAGCCTTATTTCTACGACTATCTGACCGCGCGTGAACTGCTGAAATATTACGGGCTGCTTTCTGGGGTGAATGCGAAGCAGCTCGCGCATAGAGTCGACAATGTGCTGGCTCGCGTCGGGTTGAAAGATGCTTCCGATGTGCAATTGCGGAAGTTTTCCAAGGGCATGCTGCAGCGCGCCGGCATTGCGCAAGCAATTCTGCACGATCCCAAGGTCATCTTCCTGGACGAACCGATGTCGGGACTCGACCCCATGGGACGACGCGAAGTGCGCAACCTGATCGAGGAATTGAAGAGCGAAGGAAAAACGGTGTTCTTCTCCACCCATATTTTGCCGGACGCCGAGGCTTTATGCGACCGGGTCGCGATCATTCACTTGGGAGAGTTGCGACGGGTGGGCGCCGTAGCGGAGCTTACATCGAGTGTTCACGGTCAGGTGGAAATCGTTTGGCAGGGTACATCTGTTCCGGCAGGTTTGAAGGTGGCGGGCGCCGAGTACCACGTGGCTGGCGACACCATGCGTGTTGTCGTTCCGGAAGAAAGCCAGGAAGGGGTCTTGGAGGTGCTTCGCCGGGAACGGTTGCGACTCATTTCGGTCACTCCGGTGAGAGTGTCGCTTGAAGATTATTTTGTGACGCAACTCACTCCAGCCGCTCAAGAGGCGGTCACGTCATGAATTCACGCATCTTGCACATTGCGACCAACACATTCCGCGAGGCGGTCCGCGATCGTGTGCTTTACAACCTGGTCGCATTTGCGCTGCTGCTGTCGGGCGCGGCGGTACTGGTCGGCCAGATTTCGATTAATATCGAGCGGTTGGTAGTGATCAACCTCGGACTGACGGCGGTCTCACTCTTTGGGATCGTGATTGCGATCTTTATCGGGATCGGACTGGTATCGAAGGAAATCGACAAGCGGACCCTCTACACGGTCCTCTCCCGTCCGGTGAGGCGGTGGGAGTTCATCGCCGGAAAATTCTTCGGCCTGGCAGGAACGCTGGTGGTGAACACGAGTCTTATGGCTATCGGAGTATTTGCGGCGCTGGCTTACGTGTCGCAGCACTTTCAGAACTCCGATGCGTCGGTGCTGGTCGCGCTTTATTTCATTGTTCTGCAGTTCGTGGTCATCACCGCTCTGGCGCTATTCTTTTCGTCTTTCTCTTCCCCCCTACTCTCAGCGGTTTTCACGTTTTCGTTGGTTGTGATTGGGAGCTTCGCCGAAGACTTACGCGGTTTTGCGAAAATGACCCACGGCATCACGCGCTTGCTAGCGACGGGAGCAGCTTATTTGGTCCCGAATTTTTCCGCACTGAACGTCATCAGCCAAGTAGCCCACGGGGAGGCAGTAGCGTCCCAGTTGGTCGCTTACAACACGGCTTATGCGGTGGTTTATGCAACCGCAGTACTCTCGGGCGCGGTACTGATTTTTGAGCATCGGAACCTGAAATGATTCGCTCACGACAGGTCACAGCTGCTGCCACTGGGCTCTTGCTCCTGTGTATGGCAGGATCGGCAGTGCTTCTCCGTCAAGTGGATCAGGTGCGCACCGCGGCAACTCTCCAGGACGTTCTCTATGTTTCATCACCCAAACTCTTGAAGAGGCTAAGCCTGGGATATGAGGGCCTCTTGGCCGATGTCTACTGGACCCGGGCGGTGCAGTACTTCGGCGAAAAGCATCACGCGGGGGGCGGACGATACGAACTGCTCTGGCCGTTGCTGAACATCACCACACAACTTGATCCGCACTTAATTCCGGCATATGCATTTGGGCAAACATTCCTTTCCGCCCGGCCTCCAAACGGCGCCGGCATCCCTGAGAAAGCGATCGAGCTAGTCGAATACGGCATTCGCAACAATCCCCATGACTGGCATCTTTATTACGAACTCGGTTTCATTTATTACGACCTGAAAGATTATGGCAGTGCTGCCGACGCTTTCCTGCGAGGATCGCGTGTACCCAATGCGCACCCATTTTTGAAAATACTGGCGGCACAGATGGCCGAGCATGGCGGCGACCTGGAAACCGCGCGAATGATGTGGACTGCGACCTACCAGACCACGCATGACGAGCAGATCCGCGCCAATGCCGCGGCCCATTTGCTAGCAGTGCAGGCAGACCAGGATGTGACGGAACTGGAGCGTCTGGTCGAGAACTATCTCCAGAAAACGGGACGCCTGCCCGCCAGCTTTGCCGAAATGGCGGAGACCGGATACTTGCGAGGAGTGCCGGCGGATCCGTTGGGTAATCCTTACAAACTGACTGCGGACGGCCACGTTTTCCTACGCGATCCTGATGACTTGCCCTTTGTCGAAAAGGGACTGCCTCCGGGATATGTGCCTCCGGCGGCGCCGAAGATCCGCCCCGCAGATTAAGGAGGGCCCCCTTTTTCTCGGTCTTGCCAAATGTATTCTCGAATTAGCGTCCAGAAATCCTTTCGTCGCTGGTGGACCCGTGAGCGCTCCGCCGGCCTACTCGCTGCTCCTCGAAAGCTTGCTGGAGTGGTATGCGAATTCCTCCGCGAGTCCCTGCCAGAGCACAAGCGTCGGCGCTATGGAGACATGGATTACGATTGGGCGTTACGCGTGGACACGACCAGCGCCACAGTGGGATGGCGCACCCGATTGCTGGGTCTCTTACATTCGCCTTATCAGCCAATTGATCCCGCATTGTTCCACGAGTTGCTGGCCGCGCTCGAAGTTGATTTTCGCCAGTGCACGTTCATCGATGTCGGGTCCGGCAAAGGACGAGCGCTGCTGCTGGCGATGGAGTACCCATTCCGCAAAATCTTGGGCGTCGAGCTTCTGCCGGAACTGAATCAGATTGCCCAGGAGAATATTTGCAAATTGTCGGGGCCGGGTCGCGGACACGAAGTGGTCGAGGCCATCTGCGCGGATGCCACAGAGTTCAGTTTTCCCCCGGACCCTTTGGTCGTTTTGTTATTTAACCCATTGCCGGAAACTGGTCTGAGGAAGCTGATGAGGAATCTGGAACGCTCGCTACGGGAAAATCCACGCTCGGTGCATGTGATCTATGCAAACCCCGTATTCGAGGAAATCGTTGGGAATACTCCTCTGCTCACCAAAGTCGCCGAGACTCATCAATTCGCAATCTTTCGCACTGCGTTGACAGAGAAAAGCTGAGAGTTAGAAGCTTTCCGATTCGTAAACCACGCGTCCGCCAACCATCGTCAGCAACACTTTGGTTTCGCCGATCTTCAGGGGATCAACTTTGAAGACATCTTGAGAAACTACGATCAGGTCAGCCAGCTTTCCGGGCTCGAGTAAACCTTCGGTTTTCTCGCGGTGTCCTGCGAACGCGGCATTCAAGGTGTAACCCCGGATTGCGTCGGCCAGACCAATACGTTCCGAAGGAATCCATCCGCCCTTGGGTTCGGCTTCGGTCGTTTGCCGGGTGACGGCATTCTGAAGTCCCTGCCACGGACTCAGCGTCACCACCGGCCAGTCACTTCCAAAGGCCAACACGCCCCCCGCCGCCTGAACGCTATGCCACGGCCAGCCCCGAGTCGCGCGCTCCGCTCCGACGTTATGCGCCCACACGTTTAGCGTGTCATCATCAGGATACGCATGTAGAGGCTGCATGCTGGCAATGACGCCCAGCCGGCCGAAGCGGGGAATGTCGACATCCGACGGATCCTCGATGTGTTCGATCCGGTGCCGTGCGTCTTTGGTGCCGTTCTTCTTTGCAGCAGTTTCATACGCGTCCAGCGCCACGCGGATGGCGCGATCGCCGATGGCATGAGTGAAGACCTGAATTCCGCGGCGGTCGAGTTCGCCGACAAATTGCTTGTACTTTTCCGGGTCCCACAGCAGATGACCGGAGAGTGTGGGATCGTCTGAGTAAGGAGCGAGCATGGCAGCGGTGTGGGTCTCAATGACGCCATCAAGAAAAAACTTGACCCCGCCGGCAGACAGCCAGTCGTCGTTATATCGCTCGCGAGCGTGCTCGATATCTTCCATTTGACGGGCGGTCATGTCCGGCGGATCAAGTCTGTATGCGAGGTAGAAACGCACGCTGAGCTCGCCGGCGCGACGCAATTCTTGCAACAGTTCCGCGTCGGCCACGTCCCCTTCTCCGACATTCACGCCGCCCATGACGTGAACTCGGGTAACTCCGAGTTGGTTCGCAAGACTCAATCCTGCACGCAGGGCCTGGAGTTTCGCATCGCGGCTGGGGACCGGAATGGCGCGGCGGACAATCGCATCGGCTGCGTCTTCTTTAATCGCTCCGGTTGCTTCGCCGGTCGCTGGATCGCGTACAATTGCGCCCCCCGGCGGATCGGACGTTTCGTTGGTTATATGCGCCGCTGCAAGCGCCCGGCTGTTCGCCCACCAGGTGTGCCCGTCAAAACCTTCGAGGTAAACCGGCCGATCAGGAATGATTGCGTCAAGATATTTTTTGTCGGGAAGCCCACTCGGCGCGAACACCGGATAAGTCCAGCCCCGTCCCAACACCCAGGTGTCGTTTGGATGCGCAGAGGCATAGGTCTTCACACGCTTCTGGATTTCTCCGAGAGTCTTTGCATCATCCAGGCTGATTTGCTGCAAAGAAAATGAACCGTCGAGGAAATGAACATGGCAATCGGTAAAGCCGGGAAGCACCAGCTTGCTCTTGCCGTCAATGACCTGAGTAGAAGTGCCACGGTAGCGGGTTATGTCGCGATCGGTCCCGACCGCCAGGATATGTCCGTCCTTAATCGCCAGCGCTTGCGCCCACGCATGCCTCGAATCGACGGTGTAGATTCGCGCGTGGAGTAATACGATATCAGCAGGCTTGAGTGGGACCTGAGCCAACGCGCAGCCACCGAGGAGGATGACCAGAGCCCAGCGTAATACCGGGCAAGGATATTCGGATCTCGTCAAAGGGATCTCATTTCTCGGAAGTACCACATTGTTTTTAAAAAGTAGGCGGCGTGTTCACCCACAGGACCCAGGTCTCGGAGCGTCCTGGATTATTCCAGGTGTGGGGCACTGCGCTCTCGAAATAAAAACTGTCGCCGGACTTGAGGCGGTATTCTTCTCCCCGGAGAAAAATCTGCAGCTCGCCCTTGAGCACAAAAAGAAACTCTTCACCGACGTGAGTGTAGGATTCGCCACTGCCCGCGTTTGGAGTAATGCGGAAAAGATGCGGCTCCATGACCGTATTTCCCCAGGCCAACAACTCCATGCGGACTCCCGGGCCAGCTTCCAGGACTTTGCGTGCATCCGGCCGCACCAGATGTTTGTTGGGTTCCGCGGTGTCGTAAAAATCGAGAATGTTGGTTTTGTAATAGCGCGCCAGTTTGCGCAGAGTGCCGACCGACGCGCTCATCTGAGACCGCTCGAGAGCGCTGAGGAATCCCACAGAGATGCCGGCGGCCTTCGCGACAGTAGCGAGCGATGTGCCCTTCTTCAGGCGCAGCTGACGCAGCCTTCCACCGATTGCCCCTGCCGCTCCATCGCGCGGCGCATGAACCAGCCCTTCCCGTTTCAGGGTCTGCACAATCGCAGGAGCGTTCATGCCCCGCACTTTCCGCAGAAAACTGGCTCGTTTCAGGAGGCGGATATCTTCGCGCGAATAGAGCCGGTACTTGCTCGCAGTCCGCCGCGGTCGGGTCAGGCCCAGACTCTCCCACATGCGAATGACGGTGGGAGAGATGCCGACCTGGCGGGCGACATCTCCGATTTTCAGATAATCGTTGTTGTTATCGCTTGAGGACATGACCGCCATAACGCCGTGCACCGCTGCAAGTTTTTGCTTGACAGGCTTCTTAGCCGCCGACTAACCTTACCGGATTATAGCAAGGTTTGTTTTGAGCGCAACTTCTGTCTGAAACGAATACTCTGGCTCTGAACTTTTGGAGGCGTTGCATGTCTTCCCCCACATTGCGTCGCTCAGTTCTTTCCTGCATTCTCATCGCGACAGTTCTCTTACTTTTGTTGCCAGCTTTCGGTCAGAGCACCGGCGGCCGCATCATCGGCCGAGTCTCGGACTCGACTGGCGCTGTAATTACTGGCGCGAATGTCAGCCTTGTCAATGAAGCCACCGGAGTCAGTCGCCAAACCAAGACCGACCAAAGCGGAGATTATACCTTCGTAGAAGTCGCCCCAGGAAACTACCGTGTGGAGTACGTGCTGCAAGGGTTCAAGAAGGACATTCGCACGAATGTCACGTTGGACGTGAACCAGGTGGTCACCCTGAACGCGACCATGCAACCCGGAGCCACTCAAGAAACGGTGGAGGTTACGTCAGAGGCGCCGCTGGTTGACACCACCAGTACGCAGTTGGGCGCGGTTGTTGACGACCGGAGCGTGAGCCAACTGCCGCTGAACGCGCGCGACACATACCAGTTCTTGCAGTTGCAACCTGGAGTGACGTCCACGGTGGGAACAGGGAACCAGATCGTTTACGGTAGCGACAAGGCAGGCTCGGTATCCGTCAATGGCGGACGTGGACGTGCAAACAATTTCAGCGTGAACGGCGGCGACGCCAATGATCAATTCGTAAATCTTCCCACCGTGCAACCTAGCCCAGACAGCATCCAGGAATTTCGCGTTCTGACGAACACCTTCGACGCCGAGTACGGTCGCAACTCTGGTTCTGTAGTGAACGTGATCACGAAATCAGGTACGAATGCAATCCATGGAAATGTTTATGAGTTCTTTCGCAATACCAAGCTCAACGCCAATCCCTATTGTCTCGCGGCCATAGATAACGTCACCTGCGACAAACCTCAATTAAATCAGAATCAGTTTGGTGGAACCTTTGGCGGGCCGATCAAGAAGGACCGGACATTCTTTTTTACCTCTTATGAAGGGCGACGCGTACGTCAGGGAATTCCGTCGCCGCTGGTGTTTGTGCCGACGGCAGCCGAGCGGCCAAGTGCCGGTCAGCTCTATGCGAATTTCTCGGGAGAGAGCGTATTCACCGGAACTCTAAGTAGCGCATTTCCATTGCAGCAGCGCCCCGGTTGCGCGTCAGCGATCGCTGCCCAGACGCAGGGGCAAGCGGTTTTGGCCGACGGTGCTGCGTACGGCGCAACGTACGACCCGGTTACCAATGCGCGCACGAGCACGGGAATTTTCACCGACGTCGTCAACAATCGAGACAATATCATTCCCTTAGAGTGTCTCGACGCGACTGCCGTTGACCTGCTTAATTATGTCCCGCTTCCATCGAATGGCGGCGACCAGCTTATTACCACGCCTGTTCAGCCGATTCGCGGCGACCAGGTCACGCTAAGGCTGGACCACCGTATCAACGATAAGCAAAACCTTAGCTTTTACTACTATTTCGATGATGACCATCAGATCTCGCCGTTTGCAGTGTTTGAAGCCGCGGGCGCAAACGTGCCGGGATTCGGGTCCATCGTCAACGAGCGATTCCAGCAGTACAACATCACTCACACGTGGACGATCAACAACACAACCGTGAACGAATTCCGGTTCAATTACAATCGCGAAGCGCAGCGTACCTTCCAGCACCCAACCTTCACCACGACAGTTCAGAATTCCTGCCCCCCGGCCCCGTCGTGGCTGACCAACGTCACGGGCGCAGTTCCATGCTTCACAGATCCTACGGATCCGACCAATGCCTTAGGCATTCATCCCAATCTGGGTCCGCAACACGAAGGACTCCCTTTTATTCAGGTCAGCGGCGGATTCACCATCGGCAACAACGGCGAGGGAGAACTTCCCCAGGTGGGGAACTCCTTCCAGTGGTCCGACAACGTAAGCAA
>WNGK01000039.1_pt1 | contig 91245 bp, 61 predicted proteins | sample 5400601 | NCBI WGS metagenome assembly WNGK01 (sample SAMN13153376, study PRJNA577476) | soil metagenome | isolation source: 60 cm soil or saprolite under Garry oak tree replicate 1 | place: USA:California | collected 2016-06-15 | reverse complement strand
TGAAAGCCCTTCCTCTTCTGCTGCTTTCCTTTTGAAAAAGGGCCGCAACCTCACCACAGATGAGGTTGCGGCCCTTTTTCCCTCTCCTTTTTCCCTCTCCCTAAGCTCATCCGTCAAAATTCGGGATGACTCATGTTTTTAATTCAACTTCCTAGCAGCTTGTCGGAGAGAACGGTATGGTAGTCATGTCAGTTGCTCCGCTAGCGCGCGAAGCGTTCACGACACGGGCAAGGGCGTCAGAATGGCACGTGGTCGCCGACAAAGAAGGGTCGGAGTTGGTGACCCAATGAGCCGGAAAGATGCCACCGTTCCCATGCTCCGCTCAGGATAAGGTATGGAAGCGCTTGAGATTGAAAGCCAAACAGACCAAACACCACTCGCCAGCCGCCGCCTGGACCCCGCGCAAGGAGAACTGGCGGAAGCCGAGCACCTCCTTGATAATCCCGATCACCGGTTCAACCGTGTACTTGCGTGCCCCGTAGATCGCTTTGCCCACGGCCGTCTTGAGCTTGTAGGCCATCTTGACCTGGGAACTCGCATCTTCAGGAGGCGGATCGGGCAGCGGCGCGAACCGCTGCTGCCAACTGGGATGATGGGGATCACGACCCGTGGCGATGTAGGGCTCGATACCGCGTTTGGCACAGGCAGCCAGCGTCGCGGGGCCGAAGTAGCCGGCGTCCAAAGTCGCTGCGTCGGGCATGCCAAGTGCAGACGGGATAGACTCAAGCGTGGGGTCGGCTTCCTGACTATCGTTAGGATGATTGGAGAGAGCATATCCCACGATGAGCAAACTGCCCTGATCCACAGCCACCTGCGCGTTATAATCTTGCTCAAAGCCAGCGTCCGTCGGATTTTTCATGATGCGCGACTCCGGATCGGTAAAGTTGTACTGGTCGCCGTCACGGGCTCCTGGCACAGGCGGGCTCGGTGGGCGTCCACCCGGACGGCGCCCGGTCGTGCGCTCCCGCTCTGCACGCTGGGCCAGCTTGGCCTCATACTCGGCCTGCTCGGCTGCCGTACGCTCCTGGGCGCGTGCTTCCAGTACCGCTTTGGCTTCCGCCAGGCGCACCAACCGGTTCTCCCGTCTTGCAATCTCCTCGCGCACCACCAGCCCATCGGGTATCTCTGGCTGCTCGCTCTGTTCGGCTCTGGCAAAGAGTTCCTCGACCTCGGTTCGCAGCTGGGTCTCCAACTCCTGCAAACGCTTGTAGCTGATCGCTTTGCGCTTGGAGGCATCGGCATGCAGCTTGGTTCCGTCCAGACTGATCGTGCCCAGTTTCAGCACGCCCGCCTCCTGGGCTAGCAAGAGCACCTGCACGAAGAGGCCTTTCAGTTCGGGCAGGAAGGTGCGCCGAAACGTGGCGAGCGTATCGTGATCGGGATGCAGGTTGCCTGCGATGAAGCGGAACGGCACCGCCTCATAGGTGGCACGCTCAATCTTGCGTGCACTGAACACTCCGGTGGCATAGCCATAGAGCAACAAGCCCAACAACATTTCGGGGGCGTAGGGTTCTCCACCGCGTGTCCCATAGTGGGCATACAGGGCCGACAGGTCAAGCTGGGCCACGCTGTCTGCCACGAAGCGGGCCAAATGGTCGGGAGGCAGACAGTCACCCAGGCGCACTGTCAGATCGAGCGCCTGGTCATAGTCCACCGTTTTGAATCTTCTACTCATGCGCAACAGTATATCATGACAGACGAGTGGGCATCTGCTTCTCTCCGACAAGCTGCTAGTGGATGTCTTCGAGTGCGGTGGCGTACATAGTGCCGATGAATGGATAGGACTGGCCAGCTTGCAGAGCGTTATCGAGATTTATGCTCGCACGATTCTCGGCTACCCGGGGCAACCCTCCTAACATGACAGGGCATCGGCTGTTGTCCCGAAGTTCTGCCCCAATTGGGGCAGGGCAGAGAGACGAACAGCCAGACTGCTTCCCGCCTCATCCTGCCCTAACGACCAAGTTGCGAAACGTCGCACGTGGTTTATTACGTGCCGGTGCTGATCGATTTGCATAGTATCCTTATGATTGAGAGCCGAATGGCGGTCTCACCTCTTGCTTCAGTTCAACCTGCACGCCAGAACCGAAGCAAGCACCTCTTTACGCTCCTCCTTCCTGTTGTTTGTTAACATTTCCTTCCTATGCTGCCAGAGAACGAGGGCTTGGCGCTCGATCAGGGTAGCTAGAACAAGCGTACCTGGTTTTTCTCCCCGGTGGTGAGATCTTCCCACCGACTTTTCCCGTCACATGCTCAGCGTTTTTGGAGAGGAGACGCCCGCGAAGACGCTGACACTGTTCCTCAAAAATTTGGTAGAGAGATCAGCAGTTTTCGCTCTAAGATCAGGTACACTTGTTCTAGCTTTGTGCGATGGGTATCTGGACCAGATGATCTCCTTGGACGAATGTGCAAGGGGCAAGAGAGCGGAGCAGATGCAGGTGCCCATCGCACGTACACTGTGGATATTTTGCTGAAAGCTGAAAGATGACATCCGAGGGTTCAACCATGACCACTGAACGCGGGCGAAGTGGTGAGACAGCTATTCTTTCGCCCGATGGCCGATTTCTGGCCCCTCCTGGTGAACGCCACACGGTGCTCGTGCTCGACGCCGTGACGAACGAACCCTGGGTAAGCTACTACGGCCACCAGGCAGGCATCTACCGGCGCGTATCCGGGACCATCACGGCCCTGACTTGGCTGCCGGATGGGACTAGCATCGCTTCGGGCAGCACCGACGGGTCGATCCACCTCTGGCACGCGCGAAGCGGGATCCACCAGCGCACACTCGCCCAAGCGCAGGAAGACTGCGCGGTGCTGGTGCTGAGCATGTCGAGCGATGGATGCCTGACGGCGGTACGAGGAAGGGATATGCAGACATGGCAACTCAAGTGACAACCCGGACCAGCGGCTGCAATCTGATCTCCCTCGCCTGGAGCAAGACTCGGGGCGAGTGTTTCGCTAGAAGGAGAGAGCGAACGTGAACACGAGCGGGAAAGCCAGGCTGACCTGGTCGCTGACCATCCTGCTAGCGCTGGCTGTCATCGCCATATCAGTGAGCTACGTTGTGAGCGCGCACCTGGCACAGGCCCAGGCGCCGGAGACCTCACCGGGCCTGCGGCAGATCGCGCTCATCACTGGGCCGGACATTCCCCCAGCCGGCCTGTGGGCCTTCGACATCAGTTACGTCGATGACCAGAGCCAGGTCGACTACCTGGCCGACGCCAGTAACGCCAGCGTGGACCTGATCGATACGCGTACCGACACGCTCATCGGGCAGATCGGCGGCTTTCGTGGGTTTCACGGAAGCCGTGAGACGCAGGGACCGGGAGGCGTGCTGGTGGACGACCTCGGCCAGTTATGGGCCTCCGACGGTGACAGCACCGTCAAGCTCATCGATCTCTCCTCACGCACCATTGTCGCTACTCTCACTACTGGGGGTACCAAGCGGGCCGATGAAATGGCCTACGACCCGCAGGATCAGCTCCTGCTCGTGACCAATGGCTCGGAAGCCGTCCCCTTTGCGACGTTCATCTCCGTCACTAAGCGCGCTATCGTGGGCAAACTGGTCTTCGCCGATGCCAGTAGCGGCCTGGAAGCCCCGGTATTCGATGCCCAGACCCACCGCTTCTACCTCTCGGTGCCGGCCAACAAGCAGGAGCCGGGGGGAGCCGTCGCGGTCGTTGACCCACTGACGCAGCGGCAAGTGGGGGAATATCCCCTTCCGGCCTGCGATCCGAGCGGCATCGCGCTTGATCCCACGAACCAGGAAGTCCTCCTGGGTTGTTCCGGGCATCCTGTGATCATTAGCGCTTCGACGGGCCAGGTCGAGGCAACGATTTTGCAGACGAGCGGGTGCGACGAGGTGTGGTACAACCGGGGCGACCGGCGCTTCTACCTGGCCGCCTTCACCAACCCCAGCGGCCCGGTGCTCTCGGTCGTCGATGCCACAACGGGCACCTGGGTCGAGAATATCTCGACGGTGAAGAAGGCCCACAGCGTGACCGCCGATCCGCTCACCAACCACATCTTCGTCCCCGAAACCGGGCGGGGCATTGTCGTCTACGCTGAGTCGTAACGTGTGTTGCGTACTCTCAGGCGCACAACGAGAGGGAAGGGAAAACTATGTCAGAACACATCGGATTCGTCGGGCTGGGCCAGATGGGTCAGCCCATGGCGCTCAACCTCTTACAAGCAGGGTACAAGCTGCGGGTATTCGACGTGCGCCAGGAGCGCATGGCTCCGCTCGTGGCGCAGGGTGCAGAGGCTGGAGCGAGTCCTGGGGCAGTCACCGAGCCGGGCGGAATCGTGCTCAGCATGGTGCCGGATGACCGGGCGCTCCTCGCGGTGGCCCTGGGAGAGGGCGGCATTCTCTCGCGCCTGGGCCGGGGAGGCGTCCACCTCTCGCTCAGTACCGTCTCCCCAGAGGTCTCCGCGCAACTGGCGAAGGTGTACCGCCAGCAGGGGAGCCACTACTTAGCCGCGACCGTGCTGGGCCGCCCGGACTTGGCAGAAGAGGCCCGACTCTCGATCTTCTTCTCCGGAGACGCTGAGGCCAAAGCGCGCGTCCTCTCCTTGCTTGATGTGCTCGGTATGCATTTGTGTGACCTGGGGGAGCGGGTGGAGGTCGCCACTGCCGTCAAACTGGGCTACAACTTCCTCATCGCCGCGGCCATCGAAGCCATGGGCGAGGCGGCAGCCCTGGTGGAACACTTCGGGGCGGAGCGGGCGCAGTTCCTGCGCATGCTGGTCGAATCCCCCCTCTTCACGGGAGCCGTCTACGAGGGCTATGGCCGCATGATCGGGGAACGGGACTATCTGGACGCGCGCTTCCCCGTACCGATGGGGCTCAAGGATGTAGAGATGATGCTCCAGGCGGCGGATCATGTTGCTGTGCCGCTGCCGTTTGCCGAGATTGTCCACGCACATCTTCTGGCCGCACGGGTGGCAGGACGCGGACACGAAGACTGGTCGGTCCTGGCGGACTTTGTGACGCAGAATGTGGCTGGAGCAGCCATGTCGGGTCGAGCAGGCCGATCAGGGCAGGCGAGTTGCTAGGAATGCACGCAGATCTGCGAGCGAGAGAAGAGCAAAGGAAAGGGAAACGCAAGAACCATGAGCGTAGCGCTAACAGGCCCGAGGCTGCAAAGCCGTTCAAGAGACCTTCCTGGTACCGCTCTGAGTCTGAGTATCCTGGCGCTGACAGCGGTGGCCATCTCGGCCAATTTCACCAACTACGGTCCGCTCATCCCGCTGCTCCAACAAGAGCTGCACGTGACGAGTGGGGCGACTGGCCTGCTCTCCACCCTGCTCTACGTGGGCATCGGCATCTCCTACCTGCCGGGGGGCTGGCTCGCGGACCGCTATGGATCGCGTCGCGTGCTCTTCGTGGCCCTGCTCCTGGTCGGGATAGGTGGTTGTCTCCTGCCGGTGTTCCCCAACCTGGTCTGGATGGTGTCCTGCCGGTTCATGATCGGGCTGGGTGCCGGGGCAGCCATTGTCGCAGCATCGCAGGCAGCGCGCCGTGGGACATCCGCCGCCTTCGGCCAGGGTCTTTTTGGCGGAGCGATGCAACTGGGCGCAGGATTCGGGCTGTTCGTCACTCCTACGCTGCAGGGTCTCTTCGGCTGGCGAGGGGCTTTTACGGCCTGGGGCGCGCTGGGACTCGTGACCGGTGTGCTCTGCCTCCTCATGCTGAGCGGCGAGCCACGTCAACCAGCGATCGCAGCCCCTCAGCGTATCTCCGAGGCTTTTCGTTCCCGTTCGCTCTGGACGATCGGGCTTGTTCACCTGGGAACGCTGGGACTCGGACAGGCGATTGCCCCCTGGCTGGCGGTCTATTTCGCGCTCTCCTACGGGCTGCCGCTGGATCTCTCGGCGATGTTGGGCGCTGTGGGACTCTTGGCAGGGATGCTCTTTCGCCCTCTGGGCGGCCTGCTGCTCTCGCGCAGGGTTTTCACGCATAGTTCCCTGATGCGTGCGGGAACGGCCCTGGTCTGCGTTGGCGTCGTCCTGCTTGCCCTTCCCCTGAACGTTCCACTCGTCACCGCATGGGGACTGGCTCTCTTCGCCTGCGGGACGACTCTGCCTTACGCTGCCGTCTTCGACGAGGCGGGTTGTATCGGTGCCGAGAGCGCCCTGGGGTCTGGCACGGCTCAGGGTGTGGTCTCCGTCCTCTCGGCCCCGGCCTCCGCCTTCGGGCCGCCCCTCATCGGTGCGTTGTTGGGGCAGCACGGGAGCTTCGTCCTGCCGTTCGGTGCGCTGGTGCCAGTGGGAGTGGTTGCGCTCATCGCTGCCTTGATTGCTGGTCCCCTCATCACTGGCAGTAGAGCGATGGCAGATCTGGTGCGGCTGCGTGAGCGGGACAAGGATGCCTACCTCACAGAGATTCTCGGAAGCCACTCACGTATCACGCAACACATCTCCAGTTTGCCAGCGATTATGACCCTGGGCGCGCAGGTACAAGGCAGGGGAAGTGCCATCATCCGGCACTTGCAGCACGCAGGCGGTCTCCCTTTGCTGCTCCCAGCGTCACCTAACCCCACAACGGGAGAGGCGGCGGACCTGCTGGCAGATGAAGCCTTCTTCCGAGAGATCTTTGACCGCTGCATCTGGCCGTTGTTTTGCCAGGTGCACCGTGGGCAGACGCGCGGGCTCTGCTTGATCGAGGGCAGCCAGCGGGTCAAGGTCACGAACGGGACGCGAAGCACCGAACCTCTGGATCTCGTGCCACGCGCGGCCTCCGACGCATGGAGTGCCATGCTCCAGCGCTATCTTTCCCTGCTGGCCTGGTTGGTCGGTATGCCGGTGTTGGGTGCCAGTTGGGAACTGCACAGCCTCGAACTGAACGAGCGGATGAGGGGGCAGGTGGGACCCGCTCCGGGGCGGCGAATCTGGCCGCTTCCTGCAAAACATGAAGTTGGCAGTGGAGACGCGCAAGAACCTTCGGAGTACGCTCAGTTTGTATCGAGATGTGCATCGTACACACCGCCTTCGCCAGAGGATCTCGCGCCGTTCCGCGACGAGATCTTCGGCTGGCTGCGTCGGCGTGACCGGGCGTTTCTCCGCCAGCTCTACCAGTTCCAGATGGCAAGCGGACAGGAAACGACGGGGACCTCTACGGTCATCGCACCAGCCGAGTCCAGGCAACTGAGAAAGCAGGAGGCGGCCACCAAGACAGTTCCTATCCAGAGAGTGAAAGCACGTTGAAGCTGTGCCGCGAGCGGCACAACAGGAAAAAGAAGAAGGAGAACGGACCAGCATGAAAGCAGCCGTCTATCATGGCCCTCTCGATGTGCGCATCGAGGAGGTTGCCGACCCAGACCCACCCGGGCCGGACGAAGTACTCGTCGCCCCGCTCGTGGGATCGTTGTGCGGCACCGATCTCACCGAGTTCCTCGCCGGACCAAAGAGGGTTCCGCTGCACCAGGCCCATCCCGTGAGCGGGCACCGTGGGCCGGTCATCCTGGGCCATGAGTTCATGGGCATTGTCATGGAGGTAGGAGCTGAGGTCTCCGATCTGCACGTCGGAAAGCGCATAGTGCCAGGCGCGGGCAGGTGGTGTGGAACCTGTTCGCAGTGCCTGGCCGGTTGCACCAATATTTGCGAGCACGCTGTCCTGTATGGCATCCATACCCACGGTGGCCTGGCCGAGCGCGTGACGGTGCCCACCAGCATGTGCGTGGCCGTGCCGGAGAGCTGCAGCAATGAGGCTGCGGCCCTGGCACAGCCGTGCGCGGTGGCGATTCATGCCCTGGACCGTGTGGGCATCCAACCCGGCCAATCTGTCGCGCTCTTCGGTGTTGGCGGCATCGGCGGCTTTTTGCTGGCCGCACTGCTCGCCCGCATGCAGGGCGACCTGTCGCTCATCATCGTGGAGGTGGACAAACGCAAGCGGCACCTGGCCGAACGCCTGGGAGGCTCGTCTTCCACCTTCCTCCTCTCGGATGAATTGATCGAGGCAGCGATCCGGGAATGCACCAGAGGACGCGGTGTGGACCTGGCGATTGAAGCCTCCGGCTCTCCCACTGCAATGCAGCAGGCGCTCTCAGTGGTACGCAGCGGCGGCACGCTTTTACAAGTGGGTATTCCAACCGGGCGCGTGTCGCTGCCACTTGGCCAGGTGGTGCCTCGCGAGGTCAGCATCGTCACAACCAATGGCATGGTGTGCCACGTTGATCTCCCGAAAGCTCTGGCGCTGCTCTCCCAAACGGACCTGGCAACCCGGATCATCGACCGCACCGTCCCTCTGGATGCGCTGGTCGCCGACGGACTTGAGCCGCTGGCCCTGCACGAGGTGTTGGGGAAAGTGCTTGTCCGCATTCAAGAGGTCCCATCCGTCGTACCCAATCTGTAGGAAAGAAAGAGAGAACACATGCAAACCCTGGTGGAAAGCCGACAAACCTATCTGTTTCACATCCAGACGAAGGAGGGCGCAACTCCTCGTGTTGTCTACGACTACCCGATTGAGGTGCGCACGCACCCCGATTGGCAGGAGTTCCGGCAGAAACTCGCCGACCTGCATGCCGATCACTTCACGCTGGTCGTCGATGCCGACCTGCCGGCAGAGCTGGAGGATATGGTCTACCGGCAGGTGCGCGAAGTGGGCGTCCCCTGCCTGCTCGTCCCGCTGCACGCTTCGGAGAAGGCCAAGCTGATGCAGACCGCGCTTTCCGTGCTCTACCAGGCGCGTGCGCGCGGTGGCGGGACGCACGCCTCGTGTTTCATCGCTCTGGGCGGTGGCCTGGTCGGCAATATCACGGGCCTGGCCGCCAGCTTGGTGGTGAGAGGCATCCGGTTGGTCCACCTTCCGACCTCGCTGCTCGCAGCGACGGATAGCATCCTCTCCTGCAAACAGGGCGTCAACGGTCAGCCTGCGCTGAATCTGCTGATCAAAAATCTGGTAGGCACCTTTAAAGCCCCGGAGTTCGCGCTGGTGTACCTTTCTTTCTGGCAGAGCCTGGCACCAGATGAAATCAGGTCCGGCCTGTGCGAACTCGTCAAAAATGTGCTGGCGATCCATCCCCAGCGCTACGAGGAGGTGGCGGCCCTACTCAACCCGCAGGGGAGGTACTCCCTCGAAGAGTTCGCGCAGGTCTTTACCTGGTGCTTTGAAGCCAAGCAGGCCGTCATGCGCCAGGACGCTCATGAGCAAGGGGCGGCGCTGATGCTGGAAGCTGGGCATACGGTCGGCCACGCCCTGGAATCGCTGCTGGACATGAAACACGGCCTGGCCGTTGCGCTGGGACTGCTGGTGGAGGCCCATATTTCCCATGCGCGCGGCTGGCTCAGCGACACTGAAGTGCAAAAACACTACACCCTGCTCGGGCGCAACGGGGTAGCGACGACGCTTCCCCAGGCGCTGGACCTCGACGCGCTCATGAGAATCATCGGCGATGACAACAAAATCGGCTACCTCCCGCGCCGCGAGGGCCATCACGTCATGGTGCTCTTGCAGCACCTGGGCCAGCCGGTTGAAGAACGGCCAGGTCTGCCCCTCACCTACGTCTCAGAGGCGGAACTACGCACGGCGCTCGCGGCGCTCCGGGCTTGAGATTGAAAAGCAGCACGTGCCCAAATGGGCCAGATGTGAAAGGAAGGAAGAGGCAACATGGCGCACCGTAATCTCACGGGGCTCTCCGTCGCTGACACGGGTAGCCCCGTTCAGACCTACGATCAGTTGGGAGGCACGGGCATCGTCTACAATAAAGCCCTGGCCATCCCCATGCATCTCGGGAGACCATGGCACAGTCTCGAATATGTAGTGATCTCGCCGATCACTGAGGGACAGGAGTCGTCGGTGGGCGAGCATCTCCAGCACACAGATGAGATCTACTACATCCATCGTGGCACCGGGGTGCTGACGACCAACGGCATCTCTTGCAACGTTGGGCCAAGCTTCCTGGCGATGGCACCACGCGGGACACGGCACAGCATCTGCAACACGTCTGCTCAGGAGGAACTCGCCCTGCTCGTGATAGAACTTGTGCCGCCAAGCGATGTACCCATGTACCAGCCGGCAGAAATTCCCTCACTGCCAGCCCTGCTCGAAGACTCCGATGCCTTCCACCCGACGCGCGTTGGGACGCGAGAGATCCGGCTGCGGGTCGCCACCGTCGACCTCTCCCACTATTTTTCGGCTCCGTGGGGACGGCTGGTGCTGGTGGAGATCCCGCCTGGTGGGCGCGTCCACCCCTATTGTGAGGAAGCCCACGACGAGAACCTGTTCGTCTTGGCGGGCAATGCCACCATAGTGGTGGCTGAGGAGCGCTTTTACTCCTGGGAAGAGGGGCTGAATGCGCTGATCCCGTGCGGTCTGCCCCGTGCCATCGTCAACCGCTCCAGCGTGGAGCCGCTCCTGCTCCTGTCAGTGCTTGTTTGTCGGGAAGGCGGAGAAGGAGAGCGACCATGAGCACCTATCTGCGGGACAAAGTGGTCTGCATCACCGGCGCGGCGGGTGGCATTGGCCGCGCCATCGCGAAAGCCTTTGCCTGGGAGGGAGCCAACTTGGCGCTGCTGGACCGCGACAAGACAGGTGTCGAGGCCTTAGCAGCGGCACTCCGACCGATGGGGGTGACGGTTCAGACGGCGGTGGTCGATTTACGCACCGCCCATGGCGTGCGGGCGGGCATGCAGGCCGCGCTTGCTCCCCTTGGGGGAGTCCTCGACATCCTGGTGCCTAACGTCGGTGCGCTCATCGCCGGGCCCTTCGAGACCCTGGAAAGCGGGCAGTTGCAGGAAGCGTTTGCCATCAACTACTTCACGCATGTCTACGCCTGCCGCGTGGCGGTGCCACTTCTGAAAGAGCGAGGCGGGGGCTGTATCGTCTTCACGGGTTCCGACCAGGCGCTGCAGCCGGATGCGGGCCTGGGTCCCTACGCGCCGGCTAAGGCCGCCACCCACTGCTTCGCCAAAATGCTCGCGCGGGAGCTGGCCTCCGATGGGATCCGCGTGAATGTGGTCGCCCCGGGTATGACCAGGACGCCCCTGGTCGAGGTCTTGCTGGAGCAGCGAGCGCACGAATTCAGCACCGACATCAGGACGGCGGAGCAGCGGGAACTGGCGCAGAGGGGAGTGCCGCTGGCCCGGCTGGCCGAACCGGAGGAAGTCGCACAGGCCGTGCTGTATCTGGCCACTGCCAGCTTTTGCACCGGGACCATCCTCAACATCAGTGGAGGCAACGTGCGGGCCGTGATGAGCTGATCCGAGATGACAAGGCTGGTTACCATGGCGTTGTCTGGACAAGAGTACCGAAAGCTCCGCCTGGCAGAACGCAGTTCGCTTCTGAGAAAGCGCCTACCCTAACCTGTCAGGTAAGGAGAGGAAGAAAGAGAGTTCACTATGGCTGTGTACCAGGTGAAGGAAAGAATTGTGCCACGCATCTTGCTAACGGAGCATCTAGCGCAAGAGGGCATGGATCTGCTGCGCCGCGAACTACCGGAGGCGTGGATCGACCAGCGCGTGGGTTTAGTGTACGCCCAGCTCCACGCCGTGCTTAGCGACTATACGGTCCTGATTGTTGACAGCGCAACACCCGTCACTGACGACCTGCTGGCGATCTCGCCTCGCTTGCAGCTCATTGGTCGCGCCGGATCGGACGTGGGCAACATCGACCTGGAGGCAGCGGGCAGGCGAGGAGTGCTGGTGGTGTATGCCCCGGGAGGCGATGTGCCTGCCCTAGCCGAGTACAGCATAGCAATGCTGCTTGCGCTAGCGCGGCATATTCCTCCTGCAAACAATAGCTTCAAGGCCGGGAGATGGGAACACAGCCGCTTTGTAGGCATGGAACTGTCCAACAAGACCCTGGGCATCCTGGGTTTAGGCAAAGTTGGCAGGGAAGTAGCCAGGCTTGCTCAGGTGTTCTTCATGCGCGTGCTAGGCTGTGACCCCAGTGTGGCCGTCGGGCAGGCGCAGCGGGCAGGTGTCAGGATGCTGAGCAAGGCTGAGGTCTTGCAACAGGCCGATTTCGTGATGCTGCAGGCTGCGCATCTCTCAGGTTCAAGCGGGGAAGCACTGCTCATCGGCGCGCGAGAACTGCGCCTGCTCAGACCGACTGCCTACGTGGTGAACTGCGCGGATGGCCATCTCATCGACGAGGCGGCCCTGCTCGCGGCGCTCGAGCAAGGTCGCCTGGCGGGGGCAGCGCTCGATGCCTTCAGCCAGGAACCTATCGCGGGCGATCCCGTCTTGCGGCGTCTCCTCGCACATGAGCGCGTGATTGCGACCCCGCATTTAGGGGCCGCGACCAGGGAGGCTCAGGCGCGCGTAGCGACGGAGCTTGCCAGGAATGTCGTCTCGGCGCTACGGGGCGACACCCTCATCGGCACCATCCTGCCTTTCTTCCCACCGACCGGACCCGCATAGCCAGAATAACACAGAGCAACACACGCATGAAATGAAAGGAAAAGATCATTCATGAACGCAAACGAGGTCATGATGAGGCTTTTTCGTCTGGAGCGCTGCCATCGACGCGCGACCCGGCGGCACTGTAGATGAGTGCCGATGCGTTCTACCACCTGGGCAGGCTCCTGGTCGAACCAGCGGTAGAGTACCTTGAAGACCGGCCGGACAAAACAGCCTAGCGTTCTGAGGTGCCAGCCGAGCGCCATTCGCTGCTCCACAAGCAGCTGCCAGAGTACAGACGGTCACCCGAGGCGATCTTCGATTTCTTCGAGTAACACATCCTCCCAAACGCAATAGGCGACTTGGCTGCCGTGCCATCGGCGTGCGGGCCGAGTTCTTAGCAGCGGTGATGGATTCGACCGTTGCCGGGAGCGGTCGATCCGCCATCTAACTGGAACACCGCAATTTGTGCTTGCTGACCAAGGGCTGCTCATGCCTACTGGCTCCCTCGCGCCGTGCCGGACCTTCCACCGTCTTCTCCTGCGTCGATAGGCAAATGCGACACCGATTGACCTTATCTGATAAGATAGAGATGGTGTTTTCGCTAACAGTGAGGACACCATACTTTGCCGAGTTGAGGAAGATGATATGGTTTCTTCGCAGCCTACCCGCGTTCCCAGCAGGTATCGTTGGATGGTTCGTTTGTGTCACCTACTCTGGAAGACCTGGATTGGCGTATGGGGGACATTGGTAGGCATTCTGAGTAGTGTCTTCGCCACGCTACTTTTTTTTCGCTGGCCTTGGTCAAACAACGCGCAACTCGCACAAGCAGGCTCTGTTGTGAACTGGGCGGTTCTGCATCCAGGCATCTTGCTCCTCTTTGGTCTCGGTCTGCTGGCTTTGGTGATCATCCTCTACCTAGTCAGTCGTCTAACTTGCGATGAACCGATAGAAACGCAGCAGTCAGCGCAGAAACCGCTTCTGATTGTCGAAGCATCCGGTGATCAAACTGTAGCTAACGGGGGAACGATGATCGGCAACACCATTGTTTTCGGTAACCATACCACCAGAGCAGAAGGCAAAGAAAGGTCTACACAGCCTTGACCCTACTTTCCTCCCGTTTATTCCCATTGCGCTGGATGAAAGACTTGTTTGCCAAGTGGCTTAGGCCATCAAATTCGTCCAACTCAGTCGTGCCTTCCCAGTTAGCACCGCCTACTCCCGCTCCTCAAACATTGATTGCCTCTGCATCTGGCGAAGGAGCCTTAGTCAATATCGGCACCATTGCAAACTCGACTATTGTGTATGGATCAATGACGGTAAATGAGGCCGGTTCCGTTCCACGCGCGTTGCTCTCTTTTGATGACTTTTCCGTCCGGCTCAAGCGCTCGCCCGTGTTATCGTATGAAGGCGCACTCGTCGGTCGTGACCAGGAGTTAGAACAGATCCGGCAGTTTTTGGGCGGGGAAGGTCGCGTGCTCTTCGTTTTAGGTCCCCGCGGTATCGGCAAGACGAGGATCTTACTCGCGCTGCCACGCTTAGTTCCACCAGGGACCCATCTTTGGTTTGTGAGCGGTGAGGCCTCAGCTGCCGCGATTGAACAGGCTATTGCTGGCTTGAGCCGGGAGGAGCGGCATGTGCTGGTTGTGGATGATGCGCACCGCTTCGGGAGCCGACTCGACCAGGTGCGCGAAGCACTCGTGGAGCCGACACTCGCGGGGAAGATCCAGGTAGTCTATGCGGCCAGCAACGTGTATAAAAGGGATCTTCTCGACGCACTTCCTCCATTAGGGAGGAAGGAACTCTGCTCTATCGAGCTTGGTCTTCTGGCTCCTACCGATATCAACACGCTTTTGCAGTCTCCCCCCTGTGCCATTCAGAGCGAAAAAGCGCGTTTTACATTGATCCCCATCGCACAGGGAAATCCCCTCACCGCAGTGATCGCTGCGGATCTGGTTCGCCAGGGGCTACCCTTATCGGGTCTCTCGAATGACGAGGTTCTAGCGCGTTACTTCGATCAGGTTGTACACGAACTTGAGGCGAAGAGTGCCGTATCGTCGGCCAAAATATCAGCCTACCTAGCGGTCGTATCTGCCCTCGGGACGATTGAGTTGGCAGACGCCAGGTTGCGAGGGCAGGTACAGTTGGTAACAGATTTGACTGCAGTTGAAGAGGAGCATTTGATCGCCTACCTGGTCCAGGCAAGATATGCGGAACGCTTTATGGGGGCAGTCAAGCTCTCCTCCGAGGTCCTTTCTGACCATCTTCTTGTTGACTACTACTTTCGCCCCGGTATCCACAAAGGCGACTATCGAGCAATGATCCTGCGTCCTTTCTTTGACCAGCACCTCAAGCAACGAGACATTCTGACGGTGCTGGCGCGCGCAGCCTTGAAAGGTGAACGAGCGGCGGAGGCGGTGCTGGACCAGGTTCTCGACGAGTTGCGGACGAGCATCGCTACACACGATATTCACCAGTGTTACATGGTGCTCTTCTGGCTAGACGACGTTGCCCTCTTGCACCCCAGTGGCGTCCTCTTGCTCATCGCCCCCATTATCGAGGGGCAGGTATAGCCAGCTGAACAGGTTTCAAATGAGTACGGCACACACGCACAGGTACTGGGTCGCGTCGTAGCGCTCTTGAGCCATGCCACTGTCTACGGCGATCCTGTCGTGTGTATTGCATATCTGCAACGATTGGCCGGATATCGCCGGGAAGATGCACACTATGCAGATGTGCGCGAGATGGCGGCCAATGTACTCGTCGGGCTTGCTCAGTTTAAACTTGGGCGGCCCTACACCATTCACCTGGAGCTTGTGCGCGTGGTGAAGCAGTGGCTGGCAGATGATTTTAGCGGGTGGTTTGAGCTCTGCCTCAAAATCCTGCGCCCCATGCTCGAACTGCGCTTCGAACAGAGCTGGCCCTCGCCCATCGCCCTCGCGGTAATCATCGAACACGGCCTCATCCAGCCGGGCGAAACCCTGGCGAGGATACGCAAAGAGGCCCTCAAGGTATTGTTCGGCGCGTACCCGCGTGCTCAGACGCTACGGCAGCGCCTTGCAATCATCGATGGGCTCGAAGGGGCGCTTCCACAGATGCGGCCCGGTGAGTCGCTCTCAGACGATGACCTGTTGTGGCTGCGTCCCAATGGTGTCGAGACCGCTCAATTCTTGCTCACCGAAGTCGTTCCCACGGCGGAGCTACCTATCCTGGAGGCCGTCTATGAGTGGCTCTGGCGGGCGAGGCGCTTCAGCGGTTATCAGGTCGACGAATGGGACCAGCTGCGGCAGGCACTGGCTGTCCATCCGCTGTACCAGCTCTACCGAGCGCTTGCCGGGAAGATGTGGCTGAACGAAGCCGACGATACTTTGGATCACAAAGCTGGAGAACAGTATCGCCGCGCAGTGATCGATGAGGTGCTCAGCGGCCTCACGGTTGAGAACATCGATCAAGCGATAACGGACTTGGCAACGATTGCCGAGCAAGCGCGGTCAGCCGGACAGATGAATACCTACTGGTTAGAGACGTTGCTCAAGGGAATGGGAGAACGAGATCCGGGACTCGCTTGCCACCTTATTGAGCGCAGTGTTCACGAAAACCTCACGCTCATCAGCTACCTCGGCGATGTCGTCGTCGGCCTGCGTGAGACGGCGCCTGATGTAGCTCTTAAGTATGTCACTGCCTGGATCGAGACGGATAATGAGACTCTCAATCTCAACATTGCGAAAAGTTATAGAGCGGCAGCGTGGGAGGGGTTGCTCGAATCCGAGTGGGACGTATTGGCCCGGTTAGTAGACAAGCAGATGAGACAGGTGGACCAGTTTATTGCGTGGCTGGTGCCGTTCTTTGCCCCCTATCGTCCTGAGCTGGCGATCGCGCTCCTCAAGACACTCGCCCTTCGAGGCGATTCCGCAGTAGTCGGTCGGGTGACCATGGCCGCCTCCTGGCAGGGAACTTCCTCTACCTGGGCTGTTGCGTTCCCTCGTTGGCAGGACCTCCTCGATATATGCAAGTGCCTGGTGCCCATCCCTCAACTTGATCACGACATGCAAGCTTGTCTGATCCGGCTCGGACAAACGGACCCGCTCCTTCTCGTAGAGGTCCTGGAAGATCGCATTCACTACCGAGCGCTCCACCGGGAAGAGGAAGCGAGGTATGAGCCTATTCCCTTAGACTGGATTGGGGCTACCGATCGCGTTCGATTCCAGCAGGGTGAACGCTATTGTGAAGCCCTACGCCGCGTGCGTGATTGGATGCTCAGCGGCGAGGAGGCATTGAGTGAGGCTGTTCCTGACGTTCTGACAGTGCTGGCTGATGACCTGAATCCTGCGCTGGCGGCGGTGCTACAGGAATGGGTAACCACGGGCCAGCATTTGAAATGCCTCGCCGTTGCGGAGATTGTGCAAACGTTCAATACTGGAGACGCATTTTACGTTCTGGGCCGTGAACTCATCTTACACGCAATGAGTGAAGGAAATGCCGATATTATCTCGACGATACGCGGGGCAATGTGGCTGCCTAGGACGGGACTCTGGGAAGCCGAAGTGGCCAGTTTCCTTGAGGATCGTATCGCTGGGCTTGCTCAGTGGAGGGAAGACGAGGATTACCGCCTAAGCTCGTTTGCCCGCGAGATATCTCAACAATTGCAAAAGGAATTGGATGTTGTGCGAAAGGACGAAAGCAGTGAATGACACTCTATCCGGCTGCCTTCAGAGCCACCAACCAAGCCAGAGAGGGGTGGAACATCTTGCGCTTGCTCGGGCATCTGCGCATAGGGCAGCGAATAGCCTGGCTGTGCCTCGGCAAGAAACTGGCCAGGCATGCTCGTTGATGGTGCGCTCACCTGCACCACAAGCAACACAGCAAGTAAGGCGTCCCACAGCCGCTTTCTTGTACGCGCGTGAGGTGCTGCGCTGGAGTCTGCGCATGACATGGCCCGCGAGCGGCATTGATGGAAGCGTTTTGTTCCCGGCTCGATAAGCCAGAGAACGAAATTGATTCTTTCAGGTGGTTGCCGGAGGTAATATCTTCACCAGCTTATTCACCTCTCCTGTCAAGTCTGGTTCGTCGATGTCCGATACCCGACATAGAGCCAGCGCCTCCTGGATGGCCCAGGCGATAAGAAAGGCTCGTTGCGTCCGCACATAGGTAGCCCAGGCCCCTGTGCCCTCTTCAATGAGCCGCTTGCCTCCGCGCTCTGTCAGACAGCGGTAATCGAGCGCCTCCCCGATCTTCATTAGTCGATAGCAATCCCAGCAATCCAGATGGTCGCACCAGGCCTGGCCAGCCGGATCAAAACGCACCATTTTCGCTCGTGGATGATGGGGACAGCGACTCTGTTCTAGGGAGGCTTCACGTTGTCCAACTCTTGTGCTTTGGTCTGCTTCACCGGGGAGTATATCCTGGCTGTCTACTGCCGCTTCTGAAACGTGTGACTGATTACACTGATTACGATTGATTACAGTGATGCCGTTGATTACGGCAAGTTCTCGCTGATGCCGATCATCTTGCAGGGGTGCCTCATCCTTGGACAGCGTGACATCCTTCATTCCTTGCTGCTCACTACCTGCGTCATCGAGGGCACGTTTCCTGGTAAAAGATGTGGCAGAAGTATAGTTGCCGTAATCAGCGTAATCAGTGTAATCAGGTTTGCCCTTTACCGGATTACCCACACATTCCCAAGTATCATTGCCATAATCAGTGTAATCAGTCTCATGACTCTGACTTGCGGTCTCATGGTCATCACTCCCATCCACGCCAGCAGCGGCATGACCCATCGTTTGATGAGGCTCAACATTTTCCTTGCGATCATCGTTCCCTGGCGCGGGCTGCCTCTGCCCCCGATGATTCCTCTCACCTGAGAGGATGAGGTAGCGCCCATGCAGTCCCGTGACCTCACCGGTTTCCACCATCTTGCGTAGAATCGCACGAGTTGTATGATAGTTTTTCTCCAGCGCTTCGGCGATCTCGCGTGGATGCATCCCGTCAGGACCCTGCTCGCGGAGCAGTTCGATGATCTCCTGGCGGGCTTGGGTGCGCCCCACCTCCTGGGCGTTGCCGAGGATCGACCATAAAGCGGTGGTTGCTTCGAAGCGCAAGGCCAGTTCCTGCTCGCGCTCTATATCGCGCCCGGTCACAAAGAGGGTCGCGTCCTGTTGTCCGCGCTCGCGTTTCAAGATGAGGGTGCCATCGACCGCCCCGGTCATACCGGTAGAGCCGGTGATCTCGTCCAACACATCGGCTGCCCCGGTCTTGCGCAGGTGATGCACCGCCAGGATCGAGATGTGGTAGGTCTCAGCCAGCCGCTTGAGCGGCGTGAGCGCGTCGTAGTCGCCCTCATACTGCGTGCAGCGCCGCGTATCGGTTTTCGGCGCCACCTTGGCCCAGGTGTCGATCACTACGAGTCGCGTGTTGGGATGGGTCTTGAGGTATTCCTCCAGGTGAGACAACCCGCCCTCGGCCAGGCGGGGCCAGTCCAGCGCAAAGTCCAGCCCGTGTGGGATCTCCGTCATGGAGGCCAGCAGTTGCCGAGCGCGCGCCTGCAGCCGTCGCGCGTTCTCTTCCAGCGCCAGGTAAAGCACATCTCCTTGAGGCACCGGCTGTTTGCCGAGCGCGACCCCACCGGCTGCAATGGAGAGCGCCAGCGAGAGCGCGAGCCAGCTTTTGCCCAATTTGGGTTTGCCGGCCAGCAAGGTCAGCCCTTCCGGCAAGATCTCTGGGACGGCCCAGCGCACCGGTGGCAGGTCCCAGGCGAGCAGGTCGCGCAGGCTGAAAATTGCCGGGGTAATCCCTGATGCTGGCGAAGAGGAGACGGACGCTGGTTGAGCCTGCTGAAGACACACGGGCTCCGCCTGCTCAAGTGCCTGCTGGAAGGCAGCCCGAAAGCCTGCGCGGTCCTGTTGATAGAGGTCATTTGGGTCTTTGGCGCCGCAGAGTCGCAGCACGAAGACTTTGCCCTGCCAGCGCCACTCGGTGAGCCGTTTTGCCAGGTGCGAGACGAAGGTGGTGCCGCCGCTATCCGGCTCTTGCAGGAGGTAGAGCCGGTCGATGTCGGAGAGCATCGCCGCCTCCAACACGCCGGTCATCTCTGCGCCGGGAATACCCAACGCCGGAAAGCCTTGGTACCAGAGCGTCCAGCAGTCCGATTCGCCTTCCACCAGCACCAGGTAGCCCGCTTTCCGGGCATCCTCTAACCGTTCCAGGCCGTAAGGCACGATGTAGCCCTCGCCGCTATTCCAGCGTGACCCCTCTTTGGCCACCAGTGCCGTGCGAATACGGTAGCGTGGGGCCTCTTGACCATCGGCCAGGTGATAAGGAATCTGCACCCCACCCGAGGCATGATCCATCACCCCCAGGTGGAAGAGAAACTTCCAGGGCAATTGCTTCTCCAGTGAGAGATCGAGCAGCGTGAGGGCCTGGTGATGCGCACCATTGGATGATCCCTGTTCAGGGAACGTGGCTCCATCGGGAAAGAGGTCCAGGATGGTCAATCCCATGGCTTCAACAATGTGTTCGAGGGAGCAGCCGGCAAAACACTTGAGCAAGACCTGCCCCTGCTCGCCCAGACCGATGCTCAGGCTCGGTTCGCTATCCACGTGCGCAGGGCAGCACGCTCTCCAGCCGCGCAACGAGGTGCGCACACCCTTGAGCTGGGCCAGGACGCGGTCCAGCGTAGGAGAGGCCGATGATACAGGAGACAGGGACATAACAAGTCCTCCTTCCATGTGAAGATGAAGGCATCTCGGGACACATGGCCATCAACACCGGTGTTGATAGCCTGTGGATAACGTGTGCATAACTCCGCTATTCAGGTTGAAACGGAACGAATGCCAGCATGTGCCCACCCGAGGCGTTGATTCCGCCGCGCTTACGCGCCCTCGGCCTGCTCACCTGTGCGGGTCAGTAGCATATAGCCAAAGCCGGTGAGGCAGAGGATATCCAGGCCTAGCGGCCACAACCGAGCACGCAAACGACTCACACGTTGGGAGAGGCGATGGCGCGGGCCCAGCGCGAGCGTCCGATGCGCGTCCCGGTAGGCCAGGCGTGCGAAGGAGACGGGTTCGCCGGCCGCTCGCAGCAGCAGGAGCAGCACATCGTACTCGGAGGGTGTGCAGTCGATGACGACGCTATCGACAATCAGCAGGTGCTGCTGGTCGTTGTACCAGACCTGGTGCTCCTGCAACTGGGGATGCTCCAATGGCAGGAGCCGCACGGATGCGGTGGTGGTCATCGCCTGGCTCCTTTCTGCTCCATCCCGTCAAGCAGATGAGCAGCGGGAACGGACGGGGTCATCGACGACGTGATTCCAACATCGCGGGATGGCTCGCTGGCTCCCTCTCTCTCATGCAGGTCGATGAGACGCACGGCTGGATACTCGTGTTCAGCATAGCTTCGCAGAAGCGAGCGCAGGCAGCTAAGAGGGAGCACCAGGCTCTCCCACAGCGAGAGCGAGATCGCCACCTCGCGCCCTTGCTCCTCCCAGCACCTGGGCCAGGGAAGCACGACGAGCGCCGCGAGCCTGGTTGCTCGCAGAGGGCGCATAAACGGCGAGACCATGCCGGGCAGCATGCCGAATGCCTCGACCGTTTGTAAGGTCGCCGGATTGATAGTGGCGTGTCTGCTCCTGCGGTTCGGCAGTCCAAGCGTCTTCGCGATCTCGTGCAGATCCTTTCGCGAGAGCCGCCAGGTGCCAACACCGGTGCAAAGCACGAGCAACTCGCCCAGCGCCAGCGTCACCGTCTTCTGTACCAGCACCCCTGGTGGCAGGAGCGCCTGGGTCTCCATGGCACTGTGAGAGTGGCGATGCCGGACCAGCCGCGTGTGCAGCGGACGCGCCTCCCATGAGAAAATCCCTGGCTCCCCTACTCCAGAGGGAAGACACTCCTCTGCGCACGTCGCTAGCAACTGGATGCTGGTTCCCGGCAAGCTTGCCGGACCGAGCAGGTGCTTGCGCCGGGAGAAGAGCGACACGATCCCAGGCGTCAGCGCTGCCGCTCCATGCATCTGCCAGTGGAGCAAGACCCCTTCCAGGGGAGGCAAATCATAGAGGACTTCCTCCAACAGGGAGAGAGGAGGAAGCGAACTCATCAAAGATATGGATGCGTGAAAACGCATGAGAGATGCACCCCTTCTATTTTTTCACGACTACGTGTTGCTGCCATTTTTGGCCACCGCTCGGGCGGATACACACAAGCGAGTATCTGAGCCGCTTGCCCTGGCGTAGCCAGACAGGACAAACAGCAAGGACGCTATTTGCACTGGTCATCCGATCGAGAGCCTTGTCCCTTAAAATGACTAGAACAAAATTACCAGATTTTTCATCAAAAGTGTGTGATCTTTATACCGACTTTTCGGAAGAGAATGTCTCCAATTTTTGGAATGAATGGCTCCTGAAAGGAGGCACATGTGTGCCGAAAGGTGAAGAGCAGAAGAGCAGGATGGTCAGAAGTGGGGCAGGGTCAGGGCTTCTAGCACATAGCCGGCCCTGCGCAGCGAGCGCACCGATAAGCCGAGGGCGTGCAGCCCATCCATCATGCCGCTGATGGCACGCCGGACTGGTCGCATAGCCACCTCCCAGGAGTCGAGCAACATCTGGCGGGCTTGATCAAGCGTGAGGGACAAGAGACTGGCGACCAGGGCATCATACGGGCAATACCGCGGATAGGCCTCCAGTAAAGGAAGCAAGACACGTATGCCATTGGGGGTAAAGCGCTGCTGTGACAGCACCTGTGCCTCGCCATCAGGTGGAGCAGAAAACAACGTGACGCTCCGCATGGAGAGATTGAGGACCAGCGTCTGATTGGCGGGCAGCAAGCCCTCTAGCGGAAAGGGGAGCAACCCTTCCTGCGGGTCTTGATTGCGGTCGGCTTCAGGTGAAGGATCAGGCTTCATACACGTTTGATTCTCCGAGATGCTGCATGATGCAGCGATGAGGAGTTCCTCGCAGGGCGACCCGTGGGTGTGGTGGAAGATGATCACTGCAGGTTCATGGCTGGCCAGAGGACACACCCCTCCCCAATGCCAGCGAACACCCCTAAATAGGAGGAAGAGACAGCTCCGCGATCCCGCGAGGATTCAGCCAAGCGCACGCGCTGCTTCAAGGCTCATGAAAGAGCACTCTGCCCATGTTCTCCTAGCGGTGAAGTTGCGGGCATGACGTAGAAATACGGCAGCGAGGCATTCGAGGTGATATCACGTTACAGCATATGCGAAAACACGCTCCTTTCCGATCACAGTTTTAGAATACTTGTTCTAGTTTTTCAGCAACAAGTATACCGAGTCTTCTTGATGAATGTCAATGAAATCATCCATCTGGGTCAGAACGTCCATGACATCGCGTGCATCCCCTCTTACTGCTGAGATAATGACGCAGAAATGCCATGAGACTGTCTCATGGCACGCAACTTGTTCTCAAAGCGCTCCAGAGCTGAGAAATTGCCTGTGGTACTTATATATCTGACTACCTCTTTTTATGCACTTTCTGCGAACTAACCCCTCGCCAGGAAATTCCAGGCTTGTCATTTCGCGCCGGTCATGGTATACCTCTTATGTAGAACAAGTGGACTAGACGGAAGCACAGCCAGAGGACCGCTCCTGTCAGCCACGCGAGGTGATCCGGCCTCGTCCTCTGTCCGTCGCTGGGTAGAGATGCTCGCCGGGAGGAAAATCTGGATGAGGGAGTGCTGTCCACCCTCGACTGGAGTGCCGCTGGGTAATCTTGCAAGAGATGGCTCGCCGCCAGTCAAAGGATAGTGCGTCTGTCCGTTTCGTAGGTCTCTCGTCCCTTCGTAGCATTGTCCATCGTGCTCAGTTCTTCGTAGTGTCGTTCTTTGTAGAACCGTTCCGTAGATTCAGTTCTTCGTAGCGTCATTTTGTACACATGTCTATCGTGCTTAGTTTGATCATCATCACTGCGCGACAACAGCGCAGCAGGAAGGAGGTAAACAGAACTCACAACTCATGAGAGGCTGATTCTGCCTGCGTTCGTGCTGCTCGTTTCGCTCAGGGTGAACTGACCAACCGGCACCAGGAAAGGAAGCTTCTCATGACCGATCAGCAGCAATTCCATCGCGATCAGCGACACTACCAACACGACCGACGTAGTCACCAGCACCAGGATCGCCGACAGTCCGGCCATCCTGAAGTGCAGCGGCGCGAATTCCTGTGGCGGGAGCGCGTCAAACTGGAGTTGCAGGTACAGGCTCTTCTGGCGCAAGCCGAAAGCCTGGATAATGCCTGGCGTGCCTTACAGCAGCGCAAAGCCAACCTGCAGCATCAGAAGCCGAAACTGGCGGCACAGATCGTGCTGTCCGGTCTGGCACGCACACGGTCTCTGCCTGCCGAGCGACTGTTCCACTATGAGCGGGAACGCATCGTGCAGGAAGAGGAGCGGCTGCGGCAAGCGATCATCTTCTGCCAGGGCGATCTGGCTGCACTCCAGGCCCAGATCGAGGTCATTCAACTGGAACTCTCGTTTCTCCAGTAACGCGAAGCAGCGTCACGCGTAAGGTCGTGGCGTGCTTTGCCTTATCATGCCTCCCCTTCTCGTCACATCTCTCCTCAGTGTGACATATTCCCCATCCTCGCTATCCTCGCTCCATTCCGCACACCACGCAACGAACACTCCTTAGCCTCGGCATTGTTTCCAGCGTTTCTTTCCAGAGCGTGTTGAAGCGCTCAGCCCAGGTGTAGCCAGCGGTTCAAGTCTTTGAGTAGTTGTCAACCAGCCACTTCCTCAGATGTCGTCGGGAAGTGGCCTTTTTGTGCCCACAGGAGGTTACTATGTCCCATCTACGATCTCCACCCCTCTACCGACGTGTTCTTGAGCAGTCAGAATACGCCACGAGTTGTCCATTGTGAAAGGGCGGCACACCCGGCCAGGTGTGCCGCCCTCGTGTGTTTTCTCCCTGTCAAGAGAGAAAGGATTGTGATTACAATGTTACCAGAAGAATCCTTCAATTTCAACCGTTTTAGGACGTCTAGCAACTTCGACCATCCTGAAGTTCGCTGGCCCCATCTGTTGCAGCAGGCTGCTGTGCCGACAGTGGAAGTCGGCAGGCATCTGCTCGCAGTCTGTCCGATCTGCCAACACCCCTGGTATAAAGCGGGTCGTCAGGAATATCCGCGCCTGACGCCCGCGCAGTTGGCGTTCCTTGGCGCAACTCTGGAAGTGGATGTCCAGGCCCTTTACCTGCTTCCCAGGACGATCTGTACGATCTGCAGCGCCTTTCACCTGGGCGGCATATTCTCCGCCGAGACCTATCCGCACGACGGCGGGTATCGCTTCCTGTGGGAGTGTGCCTCGCCTCGTCGCACCCAGCTTTTGGCCATGGTCTGCTGTGGGAAGTCCCTCCCTCTGGAAGCATTCCTCCAGATGACATCCGAAATGGTCGCCGAACCCACAGGTGAAATGCGTTCCATGTTGACCTGGCTGGAGACGTGCCCATCCCCTGACACCATTCAAGCGTTCACCGACGAACAGAGCCAGCACCTGGCTCGGAGCTTTCCTCTTGGGAGCGCCATCGATGAAAATCTCCGCTGCTGGCGCGGATATGCCTGGGAGACGAACTGCCCGCTGCTGGGAGGTCACGCGTTGGTCTCGCTGGCTGTCACGACGCGACCCGAGGCTCTTCCGTCCTTTGCCAGCCTGCGAATGGGCTGGCAGGTGCTAGCACGCGCCATGCGCGTGGTGCTGTGAGGAGGTGACAAGATGACTATCACCCCACACATCACTTCACGCGGCAAAGCGATCCACCATGTGTCTCTCAGCGACCTCACGCAGGTCGTAGAAAGCGGGGAACGGCTGCGGGCCATATGCCCCGTTCATGGCGGCGACCATCAACGCTCCCTTTCCATCGATCGATCAACGGGCTGGGGCTTCTGTCACTGCTGCCATGCCACCGTGCTGGTGGAGGCCCTCAGTTCTACGCTTGTCCTGGCCGACAAAAGTCAGGCGCTCAAGAAAAGAGGAGTCGCAGGTCTGCATCCCGCGACAACAACTCCAGCCTGGCAGCGAGAGGAAGTGGCCGCACTCCAGGCTGTCCTCCCCTTGATGCGCGAAGCTCTTGCTTCCTCCTGGCGTGCCCACTGCTACCTTGACGAACGCGGCATTCCGCTCGCCAGTGCCAGTGCTGCTGGCGTTGGCTACCTCTCGCGGTCTGTCTGGGAAGAGATTTCTTCACCGGAAGCGCAGCACCTCTTGAAGCGTTGGGTCGGACGCATCCTCTTCCCACTCACTTCTCCTTACGGTCAGGGCTATATCGGGCGCACACTGCTCAGATGGGAACCCGGTATGGACGAGAACACGCACAAAGCGCTGCTCGACTGTCTGGGCGCGCCCAGGCGCTGGATCAAGACCAACCCGGCAGGCTGGTTCGGCAGCGATGCGCTCACCCACAGCGAGGGGCCTCTTATCCTCGTTGAGGGCGGTTTTGACCGCCTGGCCCTGCTCTCTGGCGGCATGCCGCCAGAGAACGTGCTTGCATTGGTCGGCACCGCCGCCCGTCCCTCGTGGCTCCGGTGGCTAGCATCGCGGCTGAAGGGTGTGGTGCTGGCCCTCGATGCTGACAGCGGCGGAGAGGAGGCGATGGCACGACTGGCAGACGAGTTCCAGCAGGCTGGATTCGCGGTGAGCCTGTGCCCGCCACCTCGCGACCGGTACGGCAAGGACTGGAGCGAGCGCTGGCGCAGGATCGGCTCCCAGAGCCTCTGGCCGCTGTATGAGGTGCTGGCACGGCAGCAGAGCACTCGGAAGGGAGGGGCAAGATGAGCATGGAACAGCACGAGCGCTACGCGGTTTACCACGCCAACGATCTGCACGCCATGATCGCACCGCAGCCGGAGCACTGGCACACAGACCGGTCCAGGCACTATACCCACGTGGCCGACGTAGAGGCGAAGCTTACGCAGGTCTTTGCGCTGACCAATCACATCGACCATCCCTGGACGGACAATCCCGAGGTGGTCTGGCACACCGCTGCTCCGGTGCGCTCCACCTCGGTCGGGGACGTGATCGTCTCCCTCCAGAGTGGCCAGGCTTGGCTGGTGCTGCCCTTCGGCTTGCAGGAGCTCGCAGCGGAACACAACTCACTAACAGGGGAAGGCGAAAGACGAGACAGAGCGCAGCCAGCCGATGAGGGAGAGGAGGGCCGCTCATGAACACGATAGCGATGCACGGGAGCAGTTCAACGGGCCTGCTCGATGGGACATTGCCCCTGCGACCCTTCCACCCCGACGGCTTCGTCGGCGCGATACAGGCAGATGGCCAGGAAGTGCGGGTCGCGGCCCTGGCCTGCGACGAGACGCGGGTGGTAGCGCTCAGCCTGGTCGGTTTCGATACCAGTATCGGCGTGGTGTTCTCCCGGCTGTGGAGTTCGACTGCCGTGCCCTTCACTCCTGCTGACAACTGGCAGGAGGAGTGGCGTGGGCCGGAGCAACTCCAACGGAGTGGGGAGCGCTACAAGCAGTGCGTGGCGCACCTGGAAGGGACCCGCGAAGTCCAGGCCCTGGCGCTGGTGCGCACGGCCCACCTCACCGAAGGCATCCTGCATCCGCCTGACTTACCAGAGATGCAGAAGCCGTCAGACACACAGGAGCAAGAGCAAGAACAGGAACCCTCACGCTCCCTGCCAACAGCGAAACAGGCGAAGCCGCCGGTGTGGGTTCCGCGCTACGTGCTGGGCAACTGGGACGAGTCCGGTCCCCACCGGCAGAGCTTTCTTGGGCACCTCTACGCCCTGCGCGTGCTGTTCCTGCACCGACACGCCCAGCATCCTGAGTGGCCGGTACAGTGGGCCGAGGCGCTCTGGCAGCGCGGGCTTGCTTCCGAGCTGATCACACCCTTGCCCTCCATCGGCATGCGCGCCTGGCGGCTCTCTGGTGACCTCCTCGCCTGGAGTGCGCTGGTTGGCGAAGGTGTACGCGAAGGCTGGCTGCCCTGGAAGGAGCAAGTGCCCCACTAGCGAGTCGAAGAGGCCCCTCACGCTCTTTAGAGAAAGGCAGTTCCTGGTCTCTCGACATGATCGAGACGCCGGGGACTGCCTTTTTGTCTATTGTTCTCCCATTACCGTCTACAAAGGAGATTCTCTAATACATGCCACAAGGAACCTTAGCCAATTTAGCCAACTCGGCCTTTGTGCGCACACCGCCCCTGCTTGCCGAGCGGATCGTGCGCTGCCTACTCTCCTTTCCACAGGGCAAGGCCACCAACGTGCTTGACCCAACGGCCGGTGAGGGCGACCTGCTGCTGCCCTGCCGCGACATCGCACAGGCACGGCTGTACGGCGTCGAGATCAGCGCCGAACGCAGCGCCGTTGCCCGCGAGCGCCTGCCGCAGGCAGAACTCGTCAGCTGCGCCTTCGAGGGCGTCAGCATCCTCAAAGGCAGCATGAGCCTGGTACTCGCCAACCCGCCCTACTTCTTCCAGGATGGCAAGCGCGCCGAGTACCGCATCCTGGCTGACGCCGGAACCCTGCTGGTACCCGGCGGCATCCTGGTCGCTATCATCCCGGCGCGCTCAGCCTGGGACGGCACGATGATCAATCACTGGTGCCGGTGGTACGACCGCGTGCGGGTCTGGAAGTTCCCCGACCGCACCTCGTCAGAGGATGAGGGAGCTTTCGAAGACTTTACGCAAATCTGTGTGGTCGGTGTCCGGCGCGCCGAGCCACGCGACCCCATTCCTGCTGAGAGCCGCCGCCTGCAGGGCTACCGCTACCATACCCCTTCCGTCGCGGCACCGGGGAAAAGCCCCTCTCGTTTGAGAGCTGGCTGGGAGCAGGGAACGCCGCCGTTGGAACTGCCCATCACGCCGATCCCGGACCCCTATCCCATCCCGGAGAGCCTGGCACATCCACATATTGTCGTGCGGCATGCCGATGAGTCGATGTTGCTCTCCGCCCTGGAGCGGACCGGCGCGCACCTCACCCCGACGTGGCAGGCGGCTACCGAGTGGCACGAAGAGGGCCTGCGAGAGCAGCCGGTGATGCCGCTTTCTGGTGAGGCCCACGTGGCCGCCGAGGTGCTGACCGGCTTACTCGATGGCGAAATCGTCTGGGGGCCGGTCATGCCACCTGCACAAGGCAACCTTGCACAGCACGAGCAGCACCAGGAAACACCACATATGGCGCCCCATCTGCTCACGGCCTTTGTGGGGCAGGAGTGGGTGTCGATGCCAGTGGAGAGCGAGGAACGCGAGAAGTTGCGCGAGCGCGGCGTGGTGCGTGTGGCCATGCGCCAGTGGCAGGATAAGCCTATCCTGGGAGTGCTGAACCTGGAGACGGGTGAGACGCGCTACGAGCAGGGCGAGGCGGTCTTCACCTTCCTCTCGCCCTGGCTCTCCACCCTGGCGGCGCGCGTGGTGGAGAAGCGCCAGCCGCTCTACCGGCTCGACCCCGCCGAGTGGGAACTGCTCGTGGTCTCCCAGTTCGGGCGCGATAAGCAGCTGCCCAATGCAGCCTTCCCTGGCCTCTCGCTAGCGCAGCAGCACCGCGTCTACGCCATGGGCCGTGCCCTCGATGCCACTGGGCGCAGCGCCATTCAAGGGGAGCCGGGCACCGGCAAGACGCGCTTGGCTATGGCGACGGCGGCACGTCAGGCCTACCAGTGGCGGCACCGCAATACGGCGATCTTCCATGGACAGGGGCAGGGCAAGGGAGTGAAGCAGCCAGCGTGGATGCGTGGACTGCGCCTAGCCTGGCTCAAAAACCCGCGCACGCTTGCCCTGCTGGGCCTCTCGCCCGTACGTGACACCACCAACGGGCGCGTCGTAGCGTATCGTCGACACAGTGATGGAGCGCTTCTTGCGCCAGAAGAAGTCGGGCCACGAGCGCTTCCGGTGTTGGTCAGCACACCAAAGAAGGTCACGAAGGAGTACGCCGCCGAAGTGCGGGCTGCCTGGCCCGAGGCCGAGGTGGTCTTCCTCGACCGGCACAGTGACATCCCGAAGTGGATGCTTCGCTGTGCTGTCAGCTCGGCGCCGGCGGTGATCGGCATCCTCTCGCACTCGCTTACGCGCGCCTTTGGTCGTGAATGGCGTCCGGTCGTGCGCGAGAAGCAGATCACGCGACGTGAGCCAGTATTGGAGCCAGATCGAGATCTCCTTCCGAAGCTCGATCCGGTCTACAGCGAGGGGCACGTCCTCACCGGCTACCGTTGGAAGGCGAACGGGCAACTCTACACCGAGGAGACGACCGTCACCCACTTCTACTGCCCAGGCTGTGGAGCGCTGATTCGGGCTACCCCCGGCAGGCTCCACGAGCGCGAAGAGCGTCCCGACGAAGAGGAGTCAGGGCTTTCCGTGCTGAAAAAGGCCAAGCCGGAGGAAGAAGAGGATGAGGCAGCCAGTGAGAGTCTGGAACCGGTGACGAGCCGCACTTGGTTCACGCTCAAGCAGCGCTGGTGCCGTTGCCGCACAGATGCCAGGAATCGTCCGGGGCCGCGCAACCCCAGTGGACGCAGCCGCGTGAAGACCCCGCTCTGGAGCGAGGTCCGACTCGAAGCCGCCCAGCGCAAGCATCCGCAACTGTCCTTCGCCGCCTGGTCTGCTGCCGTGGAGCAACTGCACCGGCCAGGCAATACCCATCATGCTGGCGTGGCAGAGGCCGCCGTTGCCTACCCTGCTCCGGTGAGAGCAGCACCGGTGGGGAAGGGAAGAGCGCCAGTCGGCCAGGGTCTCTCCCTCACAACGACGCAGAGCGAGAGCGTCCAACAGGACGAAGAGATGTGCTGCATTGCGCGCGAGCCGCTTCCTGATAGCTTCTCACCGTATGACTACCTCTACCGCTTCTATCGCGGCTGCGTGGCGCTCGCGGTGATTGACGAGAGCCACAATGGCCGGGGACGGGATACTGATATCGCGCATGCCCATCACCAGGCCATGCTCGCCTCCCAGATGCGCCTGCTCACCTCGGGAACGCATTTCGGCGGCGACATCCTGGGATTCTACTACTACTGGTTCAGGTACAACCCCCAGTTCTGGCGGCGCCTGGGGCTCGGTTGGAACGATGCGGAGAAGGCGCTTGCACGCTACGGCGTTATTCAAGAGTGGACGAAGGAGTACGAGTCAGACGCTCGCAAAGGGTCGGGTCAGACCAACGTGCAGGTCTCGACCATCCCTGCGCCGGGCCTCTCGGCCAAACTCATCCCCTGCCTCTTAGAGGACATGGTCTACCTGACGGTCCTGGATGTGGGGGCACACATGCCGCCGCGCATCGAGATTCCCGAGATCGTGCCGATGCGTGACGCCGAGATCGTTGACGCGCTCGCGGAGGCTGAGCAGGCCCGCAAGGACGCAAGTCGCCTGTTGCAAGAGTTCGCGAAGACGCACGCGAGCGACAACGGTGATCTTACCGTGATGAAGGAGCGGGAACGGCTGGAGCAGGCAGCGCGAGCGACAGGAGAGCGCGAGCGGGCAGTACAGGAGTGGACGATGCCGCGTCACCTGGCATCTCACTATGGGCGACTGGTGCGCAGCCTCGACGACCTGGCTCGCAGGCGCAACACGGCGGCGCGGCTGGCCAAAGGCACGGTCCCGCGCTGGTTCGCGGTGCTGCCCTGCGACCAGCCCTTCCAGGTGTGGGAGACCAGGCGCGATCGCTGGGGCGACACCCAGGGGCGGGCACTACTGGTGGAGACCGAACGGCTCACCTGGAACTACCTCTACCCCTTAGAGCGGCGGCTCATCGCGCTGGTGCAGCAGGAACTGCGCGAGGGCAGGCGCATCATGCTCTATCTGGAGCAGAATGATCTTCGGAGCATGGCGCGCCGCCTGGAGTGGGTGCTGAAGGAGGCCCTGTTAGCTCAGCGCCTCCAGCCCTGGACGTTGCCCAATAGTGTGGCCGCCGAGGACCGCCAGCAAGCCATCCTCCAGGCGGTGCAGCGTGGCCACCGCGTGGTGATTGTGCCCTACCGGCGTGTGAACGAGGGGCTCAATCTCCAGAGCGCTATCGACACGGTGATCTGGTTTGAGATGGCGCTCAACCTGTTCATGCTCGACCAGGCCAGCCGACGCGCGTGGCGGCTCGGCAAGTGCGAGGAGGTGCGCATCTACTACCTGGCCTATGCCAACACTGCCGGGCACACGAAGCTCCGTAAACTCGGACAGCAGAGCGGAGCGGCGGCCGCCTTCGCGGGAGAACCGGCACGCGGGGCGCTCATCGCACATGCTGGTGCGGATAAGACCACACTTGCACGCCTCTCCAGCCTGCTTGAGCAAAGCGAAAGCGAGAACGGAGACGACGAGGAGGAGGTCCAGATCATCATCCCAGGTGAAGGCGAGGTGGCCGAGGAAGAGGCAACGCTCAAGGCCATCTTCGCTCGACGTGCAGAAGAGCTGCGTACCGCGCTTGCCCGTGGACGCGAGTGGCTAGGTGGCATCCGGGACGACCTTGCCGAGCGCCTCGCTGCTCTCGCTGCTTGTCCTTCCGCTGGGAGATCAGTGTGGGCCGAGCGTCCTCAAACGCTGGTTCCTTCTGGCCCGAAAGCTCACACGGCAGTGCAGGGAGAGGCATCCCAGCCACGCGACGACAAGGGCGCAGGGGTGGAAAGCCTCCCGGTACTTCCATCTCCCCTGCTCCCCGCAGCCGCGCTCTCCCCTGCCGTGCCAGACGAGGCGGCTTCCGCTCCCCTTTTCGCTGCGCTCGTCCAAGAGACTGTCCCAGTCCAGGTGGTCGGCAGCCGTGCCGAGGTGGTCTTTGGACGGGACGAGCACATCGCCCTGGCGCGAGTGCGCAGTCGCCCACGACGCTCAGGCGGCTCCCGAGAGCCCCTCAAGAGGCGCACACCGGTGTCCGAGCGAGACATCCCGTCCCTCACGGAGGGTGAGGCTGAAGCCGTGGGGCAAAGCCAGCAGGTCGCCATGCCTTCCTTGTGGGATCTGCTCGTGGCACCCACGTCAGGAGCCAGGACGACAACGCCCTCCCTCTTTGCCTCGGCATCTCAGAGCCGGCAGACCCCTCATCAGTCACCTTTGTGGGAGTGAGCGATGATGCGCAACTGATGAGAGCTGACACACAGAAGCCGAACTGCTTCTGAACCAGACACCTGATCGAGTGAACACAGAAATCCCATGCCCCAGGCCGACCAGCAGCATGTTGGCGGCCTGGGGCATGGCTTTCACAAAGGAGAAGAAACCATGACAACCACATCTGCACCCGTTCTGGAGACCCAGGACGAGGACATCCAAGAAGTGAATCCAGCCAATGCCGTCTTGTGGCGACGGCTTGGCCTGGAAGCCCTGCCCGACCACGAAACGTTGCTCGTCCCAACCGAGCGGCTCGTTGTCGTTGGGGCAGACCATCTCATGCGTTCGGCCAAACGTCTGCTCAAGAGCATCCAGCACGTGGGCATCCTGCAACCGCCCTCGGTAGTTGTCCAGGCGGGAGTCGATCTCCACGATCCTGAGGCTACCTTCGAGGTGATCGCCGGGCGCAGGCGTGTGCTGGCGGCTCGGCTCGCAGGGCTTCCCGTCGTCAAGTGCGAGGTGTATGCGGCCAGCACACTTCCGCTCTCGGCGCTGCTGGCCCTCATCGAAAACGAGCAGCGCTCTGCCGCCTGGGTGCGAGAAGTCGAGGCACTGCGCTGCCTGATCGACGAAGGCGTCGGCATGACGCTTGACGACCTGGCCGCCTTCGGCTTCGACCGCGCCACATTATCCGAGCGGCTCAAGATCGCGCAGTTGCCTGCTCCGCTGCTCGCCCGCGTGCTGGCGGGAGGAGTCAGCCGGGAGGTCGCCCGCAAGCTCGTGCGGCTCACGCAGGCGCAGCAGGAGCGCATCGCCAACCTGGCCGAAGTGGGCGAGGAGATCACCATGGAAAAGGTGAACAGCATCCTGCGAGCGCAGATCAATGCCGGTTTTGCGCCCATCCAATCTGCTCTGGCGCAGGAGTGGGAGGACCACGATGCAGTACACCCCTCTGCAGGAGCCGCGCTCTCGCCTCAAGGTTTGCTCACCGCCCCCGACTGCGAGGAACAGACGGGACAGGCCGCGTGCGCACCAGGCGAGGAGGCTACGCAGAACACGTATCCCTCCGATTCAACCACCTCGATGACAACACTGCTGGCGGAGCTGCATGCTTTTGTGCATAGCCGGGGTTACCACACGACTCCAAAGAGCGTGCAGACGCTTGCCCAGGCGTTGGAGCAGCAACTGCGCCTTGCGCTGCGCAAGGCACACTCGTCACCCCAGTTCGATTCTACTGTTCACCCTCAGTCATAACGAAAGGAGACCATACTGATGTTTGACCATGATTTTCCCAAAGCTGATCCCGTTCCGCGTGGCTGTGGAGAGCGCGAGCCGGGCGGTGTCTACGCCGAATCTGGACTCTCCCCACGAGGGCGCCCGCTGGAAGAGTTCCTTTTCGATCCTCCACTGCCCATCCCAGAGGGTCTCGATTTGATCAACAAGCCGCAGCTCTGGCAGCGCACATTCGCCTCGGGCGAACCGGCGCTCGATGAAAAGGGACAGCCCATCTTTGACCTGCTCATTTGGGTCGGCGAAGAGCATTACAAATATTGTCCAGATTACCTTGAGGAAACTCGCCGTTATGGAGCCTCACGCCGGCTCAATCCCAATCTGGATCTCTCGTTGCTCTCCCGGTCCAGCCGCATGATCCTGGCGCATCCCCATGTCCTCAATACGCGCTGGCAGGAGCAGCGCCCGCCTCAGAGCTGCAAGAAAAGGGTGCCTGGCCACGCTACTGCCACTGTGAAGAACGAGGAGGCTGCAGGCGCAAACAATGATGCAGACACAGAAACACGCCCTCACCTGTCGATGCAGAGCAGCACGGAACTGTTGCTCCCGGCAGTGTCACCTACCACGCCACAAACGGGGCCGTGCCTCTTTAAATTGTGGGAATTGATCCCCCGCGAGGCGGCGCAGACGGTGATCGAGGCAGCCGACGATGAAGATGGAGAGCAACATCCTGGCGCGGAATCACTCCCGCTCTGCCTGCGCGAGATCGGCAGCACCATCTACCAGTATCGCCCGACCGGCGAGTCTGCAGATGGACTCGTTCCCGGCCTCTTCGCCGCGCTGCCCATCACCGGCTTCGCGCTCATTCGCTCCCACGACGGCTCGGTCAATGAGCAGGCCAGAGCGAAGATCCTGGCCGGCTTAGAGGCACGTGAACAGCACGCACTGCCGTTCTACGAAAGCGACCGTTAACCTAAGAGTTTACCCGCAACAAACGTTCGACAGGCTCCAGGCATAACACTTGCCTGGGGCTTTTTCTATGCTTGGAAAGGAAACAGCATATCATGTCAGATCGAAGACGTCGCTCCTCTTGCACGAGAGCGGCAAAAACACCCATTGAGACGATCTGTCCCCTCCCGTTGTTCCCAGAAGAGGATTTACTCCGGCTTGCCACCACATCCCCGGCCTCGAGGCGCGAGCAGATGGTGCGCGAGGCTATCGCACCCTATCTCAACCTGGCAGAACTCAGACGGCTCGCCGCCAAAGATGAAGACCTGCGCGCCACCTTGACCGGCCTGGAACCCGCCCCTGAAGCGGTGCGGACTTTGCTTACCTTGCTTGGCCTCCTCCTTGCGCCGTCGCACGAGGAAAGCATCCGGCACTCCGCTGACATCGCGGCTCTGCTGATGCTCAAGCTGGGGCACCTGGACCATGAAGAGTTCTGGTTAACCTGCCTGGACACCAAAAACCATGTGCAGCGGCTGCTGCCCCTCTACAAGGGCAGCCTGAACAGTTCCGTCGTGCGCGTGGCCGAAGTCTTTCGCGTGCCGATGGCGCTCAACAGCGCCTCCATTATCGTCGCCCACTCGCACCCCTCTGGCAGTCCCCAGGCCAGCCCCGAGGACATCAAGGTCAACAAGGCGCTGGTGAAGGCGGGCCACCTCTTACAAATTGAGGTACTTGACCACCTGATTATCGCCCGCGGGAGCTGGCTGAGTATGCGCGATCAGCGCCTCGGCTGGTAATGCGGCAGTTGCCAAAAAGAAAGAGAAAAACGAGATGAAGAGAAACGAACGGCTCATCCTTGGCATTGACCCCGGCTTTGGCCGGATCGGCTACGCGGTCCTGTCGGCGCAAGGCATGGATCTACACCTGGTCGTCTGCGATGCCATCATAACGTCTTCGACCCTGGCATATCCGCAGCGCTTGCAGCAGGTGTATGCGCAGCTTGGCGCGCTCATCGCCGAGTACCACCCAGCAGAAGCAGCCATCGAGGCGCTTTTCTTTGGCAAGAACATCACCACGGCCATCAAGGTGGCGCAGGCGCGCGGTGTTACCATACTGGCGCTGGCGCAGCAAGGAATCTCGATTACCGAGTACACACCGAGCGAGGTGAAGCTGGCGGTCACGGGCTATGGGGCTGCTCGCAAAGAGCAAGTCGGCTTTATGGTGCGCCAACTCCTGCACCTGCCAGTCGTTCCCACACCTGATGATGCTGCCGATGCGGCAGCCATCGCGATCTGCCACGCACATGCGCTTCGCATCCATACAGAAGGAGTGCTCAGATAGCGAGCCTTTGACCGGGTTGCAGGCAGTCTCTCACTGGTGTCACAAGGACAGCTTTTCGCTGAAAAGCTGTCCTTTTTGCGTTTTTGGGAAGATGTTGCTACTCGAAAGAGAAGCTTTCGTTTCTACCATAGATGATGAAAGATAACGGCCATTGATCAACCGATGACAGTGACACTTTTGATTACACGGTGAAATTGATTACTTTGATTATGCTGCTGCTGCTGATGATAGGCACTACCGGTAGTTTGTGGACAAGGGAATTCCTTTGTCCACAAACTACCGCTACAGCTGCGAGCAGAAGTATCGAGCCTACAAGTGCAATCAGGACTCCGCCACCATATGGCTGATCGGGACCCAGCCGCGCTTTCCCTGCTGATCGCAGCACCAGAACCACCCGCTCTCCTCCCTCTCGATACTGAGTTCCTGACCAGCGGTCACTGTGAGTTCTCTGGCATTGTAAGCAGCCTGAGTGGTTCCCGTCCGGCCATCGGTCTCCATCTGGATGATATTTTGGGGGACCCAGCCGCTTTTGCCTCGCTGATCGGTACACCAGACCCACATCCAGGCGGGATTGTTCTCCCAGGGCTCAGCTCTTTCGCTCACAGTAAAAGCTTCACCAGCTTCCACAGCAATCAGGTCAGCAAACTGGGCCTGATAGTCCTTCACCGCCCGACCTTTTCGTTCGGGATCTGCTTGCGATCTGTTCATAGGGCACTCCTTCATATGGCGGTACTCCTTCTCTGAGATTGGCATGCTTCTATCTTACCAAACCGCTCAGCACTTTTGCTCACCAGTGTAGTGATATTTATCTGGGTGGGAGTTGCTAGCAAGGCAGGCCCCAGCTTGCAGAAATCGAGCAGGAATCCAAAACACTCCTGTGTTTCCTTCTGCAATATCTGCTTCTTCTCGCATGTGAGCAATTCCCATCTCAAGTTTCCACGTGTTCCTCCTCCCAAAGAGAAGGCGTGACGAACTGCCTCGCATGGCGCAGTTCGTCAGGAGAGAGCAGGCCGGAGATGATGACTCCCAACAGCCGCACGGGCCGTTTGCCATCAACTAATCCGGCAAGCAGTGTGTGGAGAACGGGCAACATTTCTTGCGCCGACTGGAAGCCCTGGGTGCAGCTGGCCGCTCGGGTCACGAGTTCGAACGTACTCCAGCGCGCTTGAGTGTCAGCGTCCTGCCAGCGATACCCAGTTCGGCCAGGCGATACTCCACTTGAAGCGCGAGCTTCTCCAGGATGCGTTCCATCTCCTTTGGATCACGAATGTCACGCTCCAGCGTGACCTCTTTGCCGACCGATTTGCGCTCGCGCACCGGCTCAACCGGACGATCATCCTCGCCACAGGCATAGTGATAGAGCTGTCCTCCATGCTTGCCGAGTAGCTCACGTAAGCGCTCTTCCCCCAGATGCTTCATGTCGGCCCCGGTCTGGATGCCCAGTTCTCTGAGCTTCGCTGCCGTCACCCTACCTACCCCGAAGAACTTCTCGATGGGCAACGCCTCAAGGAAGGCCGAAGCCTCTTCCTGAGAAATGACGGTCAACCCGTCAGGCTTGTGGGTATCGGAGGCGATCTTAGCCAAAAATTTGCAGTACGACACACCGGCCGTAAGGCGCGTCTGGTCCCAGATCTGCCGCTTGATTTCACTCGCCAGCCGGGCAGCTTCCGTTAGGGTGTAAACAGCGTCGGTCACATCGAGATACGCTTCGTCCAGGCTGAGCGGTTCGACGAGAGTCGTTTGCTGGCGGAAGATCGTCATGACCTGCTGTGAGGCCGCACGGTACACCTCGAAGCGTGCGGGCAGGAAGATGGCCTGGGGGCAGAGGCGATACGCTGTCCGGCTGGGCATAGCTGAATGAACGCCATATTCTGTGTAATCGAGCAATATGAACAAAGTGAGGGATGGATTTCGTAGGGTAACCTGATGCTCAACTTTTTCATCAACCTTTCTTAATTTCCGTTTTCTGTATCTGAACTTTTTGAGAGGAGAATTCACTCCTGCTTCGATAGTGTTTTTCAAAAGGGATTATTTTACAATGTGGTAGAACATGTGTAATAAACATTGATGAGATTTTTGATGCAGTAATTCCTTGAAAACAGAAGAGGTATTAGGTATAATTGACTAGTCGGGATTACATTTATTTCAAAGTCGCATCAAATCTAACGATGTTCATTTTAGTGTTTGTCCTTGGTATCTCCTTCCGAATACTATTGACCAGTATCTAAGCTAGAGCGTTTCTCGATTCTATCTAGGTCCATGATCCCAGTTCGCGAAACCCAATATGCGCTCTATTGAACTGGCCAAGGTTTTAGTCAACGCTGGGCATCACTTTTCCTACACCAGGAAGCCTACCGTGTAGAAAGTAGATGTTCAACAGCATTTCGCAATCTCCAGCATCCGGTATTTGATGCAGGTATAACCCACTGACAGGAAAGTGGTCTTTCGAGTAGTAACCTCTCTTGTTGACCCTACACAGAGGATGCGCCAACGCCTGTAGCTCTTCTGAAGCGGGTCCGCCGGAGACGACGTTTGAAGACGCTTCCAGCGAAGGCCGCAGATGAGCAATACATCGGGTACATCAGAGCAGATCATCTCGCTTCCCAAGGGAGGAGGCGCTCTGCATGGCATCGGAGAGAAGTTTTCACCCGACCTGTTCACGGGAACAGGTAACTTCACCGTGCCCATCGCTCTTCCATCTGGGCGCCATGGCTTTCAGCCTGAACTACATCTGGTCTATAGTACTGGACACGGCAACGGCCCTTTCGGACTCGGCTGGGGTCTCAGCGTCCCAGGGGTCACCCGCAAGACGTCGAAAGGCGTGCCGCTCTACGAGGATACACACGACACATTTCTCCTTTCGGGCGCCGAAGACCTGGTGCCTGTCCCTGGTGGACCAGCCGGGGCTACTCGCTATCAACCCAGGACGGAGGGGCTATTTGCTCGCATCGATCACCATCGCAATGCCAGCAACGACTACTGGGAGGTGCGCAGTAAAGATGGCTTGGTCAGCCTGTACGGGACCCCAGGTGTTCTCGGCAACGATCCAGCTGTTGTGGCGGATCCCGCCCGGCGCACGGACGTCTTCGCCTGGAAGCTGACTAGCACGACCGACCCCTTCGGCAACCGCATCGAGTACCTGTACGAGCGCGACGCGGTTCAAACCGATGGGCCACACCAGTGGGACCAGCTCTACCTTTCCACGATCCGCTATATCGACTATGGGGACCCGGCGAACCCGCAATTCCTGGTGACGGTGCAGTTCACGTATGCAGACCGGCCCGACCACTTCTCCGACTACCGTGCAGGTTTCGAGATCCGGACCGTGCGGCGCTGTACCGATATCGCCATCTTCACCCATGCCGGTGTCGATATCCTCACGCGCACCTACCACCTTGTGTACCTGGACCAGCGCGGCCTGCCTGCCGAACAACTGTCACGCAACGGGGTTTCATTGCTCAACCAGGTTCAGGTGACCGGCTATCAGGGAGACCGCATGGAAGCGCTGCCGCCCCTGGAGTTCGGCTTCACCCGGTTCCAGCCAGAACAGCGGCACTTCCTGCCGGTAACTGGCCCAGCTCTACCCTCCGGCTCGCTGGCGCATCCAGAGCTAGAGCTCGCCGATCTCTTTGGCAACGGGCTCCCGGACATCCTCGAGATGAACGGGACCGCGCGCTACTGGCGCAATAGAGGGGGAGGACAGTTCGATCTCCCACGGGAAATGCGCACGGCGCCCGCCGGGCTGGGCCTGGCCGATAACGGCGTACAACTGCTTGACGCCAACGGCGACGGGCAGGTCGATCTCCTAGTCACAACCGAGTCGCTCTCGGGGTATTACCCCCAGCGCTTCGGTGGCCTGTGGGATCAGCACTCCTTTCAACGCTACGCAGTGGCACCCAGCTTCGACCTGAAAGATCCCTCCGTGAAGCTGGTGGACCTGGACGGCGACGGCGTGACGGACGCCATCCGCTCGAGCAGCCGCCTGGAATGCTTCTTCAACGATCCGATCCAAGGGTGGAACCGGACCCGCTGGGTCGAGCGCCAGGCGCTCGACGTCTTTCCCAACGTGGACTTTGCCGATCCACGTGTCAAATGGGGCGACATGACGGGCGACCAGCTGCAAGACATCGTGCTCGTCTACGATGGCAGCGTTGCCTACTGGCCCTCGCTCGGGCGCGGGTCCTGGGGCAAGCGCATCTCGATGCACAACAGCCCGCGCTTTCCCTACGGCTACGACCCGAAGCGCATCCTGGTGGGCGACGTCGATGGAGATGGACTCGCGGACCTGGTGTACGTCGACGATACCCATGTCACGCTCTGGATCAACCAGAGCGGGAACCGCTGGAGTGATCCCCTCGTCATCGAAGGCACACCACCTGTCTCTGACATGGACGCGGTCCGCCTTGATGACATCCTCGGTACCGGCATTCGAGGCGTCTTGTGGAGCAGGGATGCCACCGGGTCGTCGCGCGCGAACATGTTCTTTCTGGATTTTTCCGGGGGAATCAAGCCGTATCTGCTCAACGAGATGGACAACCACATGGGAGCGGTGACACGCGTGGCCTATGCTTCCTCCACCCGGTTTTACCTTGAGGACGAAAAGCAGTCGGCCACGCGCTGGAAAACGACGTTGCCGTTCCCGGTACAGGTCGTTGCGCAGGTCGAGGTCATCGACGCGTTCTCGGGCGGGAAGCTCACCACTGAGTATAACTATCATCACGGCTACTGGGACGGCGTAGAGCGCGAGTTCCGCGGATTCGGGCGCGTGGATCATCGCGACACCGAGGCATTTGACCAGTTCCACAGCCCCGGCTTACATCCGCACGATCGCCCTTTCGCCGCGATTCCTTCCGAGTTATTCTCTCCTCCCACGGAAACCCGCACCTGGTTTCATCAGGGGCCTATCGGCGATGTGTTTGGGGAGTGGACGGAAACCGATTTCAGCGGCGAATTCTGGCCAGGCGATAGGCAGGTGCTGACGCGCCCACCAGCGGCTGCCCAGTTCCTGGGCGACCCGCACCTGCCGCGCCAGGTGCAGCGTGACGCGCTACGTGCCATGCGCGGGAGCATACTGCGCACAGAACTGTACGCGCTGGACAGCACACCAGTTGAGAGCCACCCCTACACGGTCACCGAGCACCTATACAGTGTGCGTGAAGAGAGCCTGCCGGGCCATGGTGAGCCAGAGGACCGGCTGCACATCTTCTTCCCTTACCTCTTGAGTGAACGGACCGCGCAGTGGGAGCGTGGCGATGATGCATTGGTGCAGTTTACCTTCACCGACGATTACGATGATTACGGGCAAGCTCGCAAGCAAAGCCACATTGCGTGCCCGCGTGGTTGGCGCACGCTTGATGACACTCCCGATGTTGGCTATCTGGCGAGGCGTGTGAGAACATGCTATGCCTCACCAGATGCTTCGGGACCCTATATCCTCGATCGCGTGGCACGCACCACAACTTATGAAATCGTGGGGTCCGCCAGGCGCAAGCTTCTGGAGTTAACAGGTGAGGACGCCTCCCTGGAGATGATCGGCCAGACCCTGAACTACTACGATCTCGATTCCTCTCAAGCAGAGAATGGAGCCTTTCTCGGCTTGCCTTTCGGGAAGGTCGGCGACTACGGCGCGCTGGTGCGTACAGAGCAACTGGTGCTTACCCTGGACATTTTGAACGAGGCATACAGGAGCGGCGCGACGGTGCTCGCTCCTCCCGAGGTGCCTCCCTATCTAGTTCCAGGTGGTCCACCAGCATGGACGGACGAATACCCCCAGGAGTTTCGCGCGCACCTCGCTCTCCTGGCAGGCTACACCTACCAAACGAGAGGTGCTGGCTCCGAATATGCAACTGGCTACTTCGCGGCGACCGAAAGGCGCGCCTATGACTTCCACGATGGTGCTGGTGGGAAAGGGCGGGGACTGGTCAGGATCAAACGCGACGCGCTGTATCACGATACAGCCATAGGCTATGATGTGTATGACCTCCTCCCGATAACCGTGACGGATGCGGCTGGCTTGCAAACGAAAGCCAGCTACGACTACCGCGTACTGCAGCCGAAGGAGATCACTGACCCCAATGGCAACCTCACGGTCGATACCTATACGCCGCTTGGGCTGTTAGCAAGCACTGCCTTCATTGACAAGGATGGCAAAGGGGATACGCCAGACAAACCCAGCACGCGCTTCGAGTATCACTTCCTGGACGTCATCTACCAGGGACAGCCCATCGCTGTCCGCACCATCCGGCGTGTCTATCATGCCACCGATACAGCCATTCCACTACCGGAACCCGATCAAACCATCGAGACCTGCGAGTACTCCGATGGGTTTGGGCGGCGGCTGCAGACACGGACACAGGCCGAGGATGTGCTCTTCGGCAATGCTCCCTTTGGCGACGCCGGGCTCCCTGCCGATCAGTCACTCCCAGGAGGCGACGCCGTCGGGCAGCAGCGCGCCCCAGGAGACCCACCGCGCGTGGTGGTGAGTGGCTGGCAGGTCTACGACAACAAGGGCCGGGTGGTCGTGAAGTACGAACCGTTTTTCTCGGCGGGCTGGGACTATGCGCCTCCACAAGAACAAGACCTCGGAAGCAAGGTGACGATGTACTATGACCCACGTGGCCGGGTGATTCGCACCGTCAACCCCGATGGCTCCGAACAGCTTGTGATCTACGGTATCCCCGCGGATCTCGCCAGTCCCGAACAATTCGCTCCTACCCCCTGGGACGCGTACACCTACGACGCCAACGACAATGCGGGGCGCACCCATCCCACGACGTCACAAAGCTACCAGAACCACTGGAATACACCCTCGAATGTGGAGGTGGATACGCTTGGCCGCAAGATCAAGTCTGTCGAGCGCAACGGGGCCACTGCCGATACGGTGTACACGACGCTCTCTACCTACGATATCCGCGGTAACCTGCTCACGGTCACCGATGCACTGCACCGACTAGCTTTCCAGTACGTTTACGATCTCGCAAATCGGGCACTGCGCACAGAACAATTCGATTCCGGGGTGCATCGTGTGGTTGTCGATGCAGCGGAAAATACGGTCGAGCAGCGCGACAGCAAGGGTGCTCTCATCCTGCATGCCTACGATATCCTCAACCGACTTTCCCATCTGTGGGCGCGAGACGACGCCACCGGCCAGGTCTCGCTGAGGGAACAATTGGAGTACGGGGACGGCGGTGACGCGAACCAGCTCCCTGCCGACCGGGACGAGAATCGCAAGGCGAACCGCCTGGGGAGACTGTACAAGCACTATGATGAGGCAGGGCTGTTGACCTTTGACAACTATGACTTCAAGGGGAACGTTTCGGAAAAGGTGCGACAGGTCATCAAGGATGAGCAACTACTGAGCGTGTTCGGTTCGGCTGCAAACAATCACTGGCAAGTAACCGCCTATCGAGTGGACTGGCAGCCGTCACCTGGTAAAACGCTGGACACCCTGGCGAATGAACTCCTGGATCCGACGCTTTACCAGACGACTCAGACCTACGATGCGCTGAACCGGATCCAGAGCATGCTTTATCCACAAGATGTGAGTGGCGCACGTAAACAATTGATCCCACAATACAACTGGGCTGGGGCGCTCGAGAGCGTAACGCTCGATGGTGCCACCTACGTGGAATATCTCGCGTACAACGCCAGGGGTCAACGCTTGCTGATCGCCTATGGAAATGCCGTCATGACCCGGTATATGTATGATCCTGAAACGTTTCGTCTCGCGCGGATGCGTACCGAGGGCTCTACCAAAGCCTCCGCATTGACCTACCATCCGACAGGCGAGGCGTTCCAGGACTTCGCCTATGCCTACGATTTGGTGGGCAACATCCTGACGCTGCACGACCGCACACCCGCAAGCGGCATTCCAAACACGCCGCTGGGAACGGATGCCCTAGACCGGACTTTTATCTATGAGCCCATCTATCGCCTGCGATCGGCTGGCAACCCACACGATCCGCACCTCCCTCCCGGCGGGCGCGAATGCGATGTGCCTCCATCGCTCCCTTGGGACGACACGCCCCGATGCGTTGATCTGACGCGTACCCGCGCCTACATCGAAGAGTATTACTACGATTCAGTGGGCAATATGCTGCAGTTGCAACACCTGTCGAGTAGTGGCTTTACTCGTGTGTTTACCCTTGCGCCTCATAGCAATCGCCTGGCAAGTATGACGGTGAATGGAACAAGGTATGACTATGTTTATGACCTGAGTGGCAATCTCATCCAGGAAACCACTTCGCGCCACTTCGAGTGGGATCAGAGCGATCGCATGCGGGTCTATCGAACGCAAGTCGGTGTGGAGGAACCTCCAGTCTATGCCCAATACCTCTACGATGGAAGCGGCCAGCGAGTAAAGAAACTCGTTCGCAAACAGGCAGGGGGAGTCGAGACGACGGTCTACATTGATAGTGGGTTTGAACATCATCGTCTTGTTTCTGGCAGTGCCACCCAGGAGAACAACACGCTGCATGTCATGGACAATCAGAAGCGTGTGGCGCTCATCCGTATAGGCAATCCGTTTCCTCATGATACAACACCTGCATCGAAATACCATATTGGCGATCACCTGGGAAGCAGCAATGTCGTGATTGATGATATGGGTGCCTCGGTAAACCGAGAGGAATATACGCCATATGGCGAAACGAGTTTCGGCAGCTTTGCCAGAAAGCGATATCGTTTTACTGGCAAAGAACGAGATGAGGAAAGTGAATTGTATTATCATGGGGCGCGGTATTATGCGCCCTGGTTGGCTAGATGGGGCAATTGTGATCCAGCAGGGAAAGCGGACGGAGTCAATCTCTATAAATATGTAGGAGATAACCCTTTAAATGTAGTAGATCCTACGGGAAAAGAGGGAGTTTGGTCGAACGTTGGGCAAACGGTACTTGGAGTTGGCGAAGGACTAAAGAGTATTGGAGCTGGATTATTACAGATTGTACAGCATCCTATTGGGACTGCAATCGATATAGGCCATTCGATGGCTCAAGTTTATAAACAAGAGGGAGGAGGTCTGGGTGGGATACTGATGGCAGCAAACCAGCTAAACCCTGTTTACCAGACAATGGTAGCTGGATTTGAAATGAAAGAAGCAATAGGCAGAGGAGATTATAGCACTGTAGGAAAACAAGGATTAAATACAGTTGTTGGAGCGGTAAGTAGCCTAACTCTGGCGATAGGTGCTGTTGGAGGAGTATCGAGAGCTTTGGGAAGTCGTGCAACGACTGTGACAAGTGGAGCCTCAAGACTGAACCCGCTGGAAGGTGTAGGAAGCTTCAGTCAACCAAGTCGGAGTCCAATTATAGACCCATCGAGACTACTAATGGAACAAGGGGGACCTGCTGGCTATATTTCACCAAGAGAGGTAGTCGGCCGCACGCCAAGTGAAATTCATGCACGTGCTCTAGAATTGGGTCTGCAACCCAAGGGGTACAATCCTGCTATGGGGAAAGGGTCATATTTAGATCCGCAAACAAAAGTTCAGCGTATTCTTAGCCATCCTGAAGGAAGTCCTGGATATCCAGAACCACATGGTCATGTGAATAATCCTATAGGCCAGCGTATAGATGTGAATGGTACTGTTGTTCCATCGGAGTCTCCACAAGCTCATCTTCCGATAAGGAGCGAGAAATGATGTCAGAGAAAATAGATTGGGGCAGGTTGCATGATGCAACACTAAATACTATCACTGTTATCTGGAAAAATGGAACAGTCCGTTTAGATCTCATAACCGGATTTGCCCCCGTCGTGTTTATTTTTGTCGAAGAATTAATGCAACTAATAGTCCCACATGTAACTCCTTGGGGGCCAAGTAATTCGATCAATGATATACATATGATACCTACCATTGAGCAAGAAGGACAACGACTTGAGATTGAAATGCAGAGTGGCGACACAATCGTGATCGAAGCAAAACGTTTCACAATAGGAATCGGTAAGTAGCTCTGTAAGAATCTAAAAACAAAGGGAGAGCCAATCATGAAACTTCAAGAGCGAGATTTAACTAAGCAAATGCATGGAGAGGATGTCAAGCTTCTTCAGGACTCGTTGCGCCAACTTGGTTACGACATTGCAGCTGATGAGGTCAACTTGAGCATCTTCGGCGAAGCGACCCACGTGGCTGTGGTGGATTTCCAAGATAAGCATGGATTGCGGGCCTCAGGCCAGGTTGACGAAGCTACTGCTAATCAGATCGGTCTTGCGTTAGCGGCCCTAGAATCTCAACGTGGTCCATTGATCGTTCGAGGACATATTCGGCAGAAAGATGACAGCCCTTGCAGCGCTCTTCCTGTGAAAGCCTTCGACAAAAACCTGCGCCGTGAAGCGTTGCTAGGAGTGACAATTACCAGGGATGATGGCTCCTATGAGATTACCTACACGGCAAACCAATTAGTGGCACCCAAAAAGAAACAGGCGAATCTCGTCGTCCGCGCTTTTGATCAGGATGGGTCGCAACTCGCCGAATCAGCTATCATCTTTAATGCAGGGGCAACAGAGGTAGTAGACCTGTTCGTTGCCCTTCCTGACGGGTTGCACCCATCGGAATACAAACGGCTGGTGACGGAACTCCGCGTGCAGGGCGTGCAGCCTGCAGATCTGACAGAGGAAGATGTCGCATTTCTCGCCGAAGAAACAGGGATTGATCGGCAACACATTGAGCTTCTCAGGCCCAGCGAGGCACTTGCGCGCCTCACCAATCTTCCTCCCGAAGTGACCTATGCATTTGCCCGACGAGATCTCCCTCTGAGCCTGGATGAACTCCTTTCCGCTCCGCCTGATACGCTGCGGCAAGCAGTAGAGGGCGCTATTGAAGAAAACGTTATCCCTGCCAGGATAGGCGAAGAGCTTGATACAATCATGCAAAGCCTCGAGGAACTGAGAAGCGAGCGGGAGAGAAGGCAACAGAAGACGGTGGTTCAACAGGTTGCAGGGCAATTGTTAGACCAGGACACCCAGCTACCGCTCGTTGGATTCACCGTGCGTATATTTGACCATGATAGTGACCCCGAACCCAGGTCTCTCGGCTACAGTATCACAAATGGCCAGGGCTACTTCTCGCTTGTGTATACCGTTACTCAATCGGCATCTCTGCAGGATGAGCGTGAGAATGGGCAGCGGCATCGGCTCAGTATGCACTTTCTCGATCGAGAGGCTACGGAAATATATCAGGTAGAGGTGAGTTCTTCAGAAGATCAGCAACATTTGGTGATCCAGGTTCCGATTCCAGTAATACCGCAGCCGCCATCACCTACGCTCGATGAACTCGCAACGGCTTTGCCAGAAGCGCTACCAGAAGCGCTGCTTCCTTTTCTGGCAAATCGCAGTATCACCACCCTGGCCGATATCCGCATGGCAGGGGGAATTCATCATCTTGAGGGCTTACCCGTCGCCGCAGACCATCCTTCTATACAGGCCCTGGAGGCGCACGCAAACCTCAGCGTCTTGTCACCGGACGTGACTTGCAACGCTATGTTGATCGAGCGGGGTTACACCAGTATTCACAAAATTGCCGAAGTGCCGCGGAGCCTGTTCGTCAACATAACGCGCGACCAACTCGGCGATTTCAAGGCCGCGCAACTGCATGTTCAGGCTCGCGCCGAGGCACACTTTCTTGATAATCTGCTCACGGGGATCAAGGTTGATGCCGCTAATGGCTATACGTCAACTGATCAGCTCCTAGCGATCGCGAATAGCGCGTCCCAAGACGCTTGTAACTGCAGGGACTGTGAATCTGCGGTCAGTCCACTTGCCTATCTATACGATCTCCTCACGTATGCTGTGAAGCATCTCAAGTACTTTAACAACCCGATTACATTGCAATTTCTCACTGATAGGTTGTATCAACCATTCGGGGATTTCGTCGTTTCGTGCTCCCAGAGTGACAAGAAAGTCCGGCAGGTCCGTATCTGTATTGAGGTGCTGCGTAAGTACCTAACGGCCAAACCTCCGACACCACCACAGCAAGCCGACCTGGACACAGCAGAAAAGGCCTATCTCATTGCTGCTTACACTACGATACTCGACAAGATCGGCACTTCCTACGAGGAGATTCGCCTGGCCCGTACTGATAACGCAGAAAAGCGCCAGGCCCTGGCTGATCGACTCGGCATTGAACTTGGCACGAAACGTCCTGATCACCTGGATGCACTTTTCCTCGACCTCACTTCTAGCAACGAGCAGAACCTGGAGATACTTTTCGGCCTGGTGGATACGACTCGTGACCCATTGTCTGACGGAAGCAAGCAGGGCGATTCCTCACCTGCCCAGATCACGCATTGGATCCTGGATGGTGTCAAGTGGAGCAGCAACACTGACCTTGATGGCACTATTTATCTTAACCTGAAGCAGCCTTCCGGTTCCACCTGGCGCATCGAATTGTACCGGGACAGTGGCAGGACGAGCCTGGTCGCCTCAGGCGAGGGAACCTCTGCAACTGGACACATAAGTGTGTCATCGGAGAACAACAGCGGTCTCACGGGGAGCTTCTCCATCGCCTATACTGCCGATAGCAGCACCATCGAGATTTCAGTCGTCCCTCACTTCCTGAGCTGGCAACTGAAGAATCTACGCACGCTTTGGGAGGAGCAGGACCGGCCGACCGATGCATACACTGAGGACATTGCATATACGGACGGTCTGCTTCCCATTATTGATCCTGATCTGATTGGCCCACCGGATCCTCAGGTCGCTGATTCCGGTGATTTTCGTCTGCCTTTGCTCGGACAGGCGCCCTATGAACTCTGGCGGCAACGGCGTACCTGGGTGGACACCTCTTTGGCTGCTCTTAAGCAGGACCGAGAAGCGCACGATCTCATGTACATCCTGAAGCAGGTATTGGGTGACCACGCCCCCGATTTGGCCACTTTCCTGGCAGCTCTGCAGCAGGAACTGACACAGGGTACGGATAATGAGACCATCAGACAGGCGATGCAGACGATTACCGGCACGCTCCATCTAACTGTAGAGAGCTTTACCCGCCTGATGGCGCTCAAAGCCAAAGCCGATGATCCTGACTCCACCAAGAAGCCGACTCCAGCAGAGTGGGACGACGTCTACGCCATCCTAACCCAGGCAAAGAAACTAAATCAATTTCCCACCTGGCGTACCGAGGAACAGGTACAGGGAATCACGTTAGGTCCAAAGGACTTCTGGATCGCTCTCCAGGAGCCGACTCTGACCAAGTGGTTAGCAACTACAGATAGTCGCCTTGCATGGCAACAGGCACTACGCACCCGTAGCCAAGCGCCGATCATCGATCCAGACTTAATCAGTTCAGGCGACTTGAAAGAGGCAATCCAAGGCGACCCGGCCTATGATCTCTGGCTGGCTAGAGGCATGTGGGTAACTGCCCAGTTAGCTCAACTCCAAGCCAGCCGCGAAGGTGGAAAGACACCTGGTGACGGATTCGATACAATCATCAATGCCGTACTAGGCGTGCCCACAACAGATCTAGTGGCATTGGCCGCTGTTCGAGACAAGAGCAAGAGCTTCGATGCGCGGCTCGATCAGCTCACTTTAAACAGGGACGCCTTCCTGTACCTTCTTCGCATGCGGAACTTGCTCACGAGTACCGCACCCGTGTTAGATTCTGAGTGGTCCGATGTCTACTCCATCCTGGCGCAGGTCCAAAAACGCCGCGAGTTTGCTGCATGGCACAAGGGCGAGCGCGAGCGCCACATGCTTCTCGGGCCGGATTCTTTCCAGATTCAACTGCCATCTGCCTTTTCTTCAAAGGGACCAATACCCCTTCCACGCTGGCGAGCGACGTCGGATGCGCGCAGCAATTGGCAGGATACACTCCAGTCCCGTATCGATCAGGAAAAAACAAGCATCACCGGGTTACAAGGTGCAATAAGTGCGACTGAGGAAATCACGCTGCCACCCCTGCGCGATGCCCTCATTCTGGCTACCGACGCAGAAGGAATTGACCCCGGCGCGAAAGCGACGTGGATCACCAATCAACTACTAATCGATGCGAAAGCTGATGGTTGCCAGGAGACGACTCGCCTTTCTCAAATGATCGAAACAGTGCAGGGTCTCCTATTTGCGGCGAGGACCGGTCAGCTCAAGGATAGCTTCATGACAAGAGAGTCAGAACCTGCCGCGGCCGGACTAGTTACTGCACCCCCGGTGGGGTTTCCACCACCGCCGAGTAAGGACAAGTTAGATGTTTTTGTGCTCAGTACTGACAACGCCATCTGGCATGGTTGGTATTATCACCCCTCGCGCAGCTTTCCTTATTTCTGGGCTTGGCATGATTGGGAGTCTTTAGGAGGTGAATGGACTTCTGCTCCTGCCGCTGTATGGAGCGGAAACGAATTAGATGTGTTCGTGCGCGGCGCCGACAACGCCATCTATCACAAGCAATGGTTGAATGGTAAATGGCAGGATAATTGGGTGCCTCTAGGGGGGCTGGGGAACGGAACTTCTGCACCAACTGCCGCTTGGGATGGAACGGGCATAGCGTTGTTTGTGCGCGGTGCCGACAACGCCGTCTACCAGAAGCAATGGGCGGACGGTAGCTGGACGCCGATCGGATTCCAGGGGATCTCGGCTCCCGCGGCGGCTGGAAATGGGAATCAATTAGATGTGTTTGTGCTGGGACCTGACGAGGATGTCTTGCATAAGCAGTGGTCGAATAACAAGTGGCAGGACAATTGGGAGTCTCTAGGAGGGGTATGGACCTCTCGTCCGGCTGCCGTTTGGTATAATATTGCCAATCAAGATTGGTTGGATGTGTTCGTGCGTGGCACCGACAATGCCATCTGGCACAAGCGCTGGTCGAATGGCCAGTGGCAGGACATCTCCTGGTTGACATTAGGGGGTGAATGGACTTCCGGCCCGGCTGCAGGTCTGGAGGGGAACGGTCCCTATGGAAGGAATCGCGCAGATGTGTTTGTTCAGGGGCCTGCGAACTCACTCTGGCGAAAGCAAGGTAGCTCTAGCTCTCCTTTCTGGGAATCTTTGCCCATACCTTCTCCCTTGACCCTTGAGGCGGACAACTTCGACGACGAATGGAAGTGGATTGGCGCTTACTCCACCTGGCGGGCAGCGATGTTTGTATTTCTCTATCCAGAGAACATCTTGTTGCCCACGCTCCGTAGGCCAGAGCGAGAGACGCCAGCATTCAACAGTTTTGTGAAGAACCTGCGTTCAAACCGCCAATTAACACCAGCGCAAGCCCGCCAAGCTGCTACCTCCTACTTTGGTTACGTTCGGGATATCAATAGCTATGCGCTTAAGGTGGAAGCCTCCTGTACTGCTGCCACGCCGATTGGAACCACGGCGCAGCCGGAGCGACCCCTCTTGTATACATTTGCTCGCGGTGGAGCGACCAACACCGTCTACTGGTCTGTATACGACCCACTCCAGGATCAGTCTGGTTTTGGCCAGACCTTCTGGGATACCGTTCCAGGGCTTGATAAGGATACGCAGATTCTCCCAGGCTTTGACCATGCGCTACAGATTCTCGGTGCCGTGCCTTTCCTTCCCCACGATTATCAGCGCTGGATCCTCCTTTTTGTAAAAACCCAAGAAAAGGGAGTGCAGAAGCTGGTAATGGCCCATTACGACCTGCTGACACAAACGTGGTCTGAAGAGCTGACGGAGCTCAAACTTCCTCAATCAGGTGATTTCACCGCTACCGTCCAGCAACGCGATTTTTTTAACATTGATCAAGGCGATTTCTACGTTCGCTACCCTCCTCCAATCGTCATCCTTTCTCAGAACGGACGAATGTACTTGCAACGCCTAAACGAAGCTGCAACAGACTGGGTCGGGGTTGAACTCACCTCACCCTCATCACCGGGGTCTTTGGATCTCACAGTCTCTACTCTCGTTGCTACACCTGCGAGCGGGTTTAAAGATAACTTTGAAGCAAATAACCTCATTGTCCAGTTGAGTAATAGCATTTTGATCTATTTTTTCCGTTCAGATAATACTGGAGGGAGCTGGACGCAGAGGGCGATCGAAAATAAATTATTCCTCGGCGCTTTCGTCTATCCAAATTCGACAGATGTATACATTTTCGCACGCGACCTGCAAACGGGTGCATTGTCTTATGGTTCGACTCCTATTGACGCTGCGCCAACGGTACCAATCACACTCGATCAAGGAGTTAAGGACTACGAACTACTTTATGGGCTACAATGGATTGCAACGTATGGGGGTTTTGATCCAGCGTTCGATGGAAGAATGCTCGCTTTTCGAACGAACTCCGGGGTGTTTCGATTCATCTTCACGAAAAACCCGGTAGGAAACCAACTAAATCAATCAGCGGGGGCAACGATTGCTCCAGTATACATCCACCAATACGGGATCACCGAACAGATCTCTGAACAGGATTTGCAAAAAAAAGCAGACGAGATCCGCAGCAATTACTTGTCCTTGCCAGTGGACCCGACCACACCTTCATCACCACTTTCGAACCGGGGTTATCTTCGAACGTATCTTGACGAGGCACACTACTTTGTTCCCTTGTATCTAGCACTACAACTTCAACAAGCTGGACAGTATACGGCGGCTCTGGACTGGTTTCGCACGGTGTACGACTATAGCGCTCCAGGTGGGCGGCGCACCATCTGGTACGGATTCGAACTGGAAAAAGCGTTATCACCAGGATATCAGCGGGTCGCCGATTGGCTGCTCGACCCGCTCAATCCCCACGCCATTGCTGAGACTCGCCAGGGAACGTACCTACGCTATACCCTGCTTGCCCTCGTGCGTTGTTTTCTGGAGTTTGCAGATTCGGAGTTTACGCTCGATACGGCCGAATCCATTCCTCGCGCGCGGGGACTCTACATCACTGCCCTGGAATTGCTTGATCTGCAAGAACTCTATCAGCAGCCCGATCAATGCTCCATCCTCACAAGTATGGTAGGTGTCAGGGTACCTAATCAGTGGGAAGGTGAACTGGGGAGCATCAAACAACAACTTGCAACTATTCCCCAGGTGAGCGTACTCAAGGGCGTAACCGGGAAAATTCAAGCTGTTCTACAGAACGGTGATCGATGGGAGAGACGTTTCGAGCAGGCGAGGATGCTCATTCGCCAGGCGAAAGCACAGGTCTCGGGACCACCAACCATCGCCGAGGTGTTTGAGCAACGGTCACGTATTCTGGCACGAACCGATATGAAGCTGCTCGCTCAAGCAGCAGTGGTAGGAACAGCGACTAGCCTCGGGATTGCCGTAGGTACGGATTTCTTACACGGGGTTGCCTCGGTTTCCGGTCTGAGCGCTACAACGCTAGTACAGGAGCGAAACGACTTGCCCTGGCTTGCTACTCATGATACCGAAAGCATGGTAGTCGATGCAGATGCGAATAGTATTATGGGCAGTGAGACTCCGTCTAGGCGCTCCTTCCCCGTGACTTCTCATCCACCTGTACTCTCGCCCGCAACGAATGGTGCGCAGATGAGGCAAAGCGACCCGTGGGATACACTAAACAGGCAATTGCAGTTCCAACCGAGGTATGTGCCAGCTCTGTCTCAGCAGATGTGTATTGCTCCAAATCCGATAGTACAGGCCATCCGTCTACGGGCAGAACTCAATCTCTTTAAGCTCCGCACCTGCCGGAATATTGATGGCCAGCAGCGAGAGATAGATCCATACTCGGCTTCAACCGACCAGCAAAGTGGTCTCCCGCTCATCGGTGCAGGTGGCCAGCTGATCCTGCCCGGAACGCTGACGCTGCGACCAACGGCCTACCGTTACACCGTACTCATTGAGAGAGCCAAACAGCTGGTGAATCACGCCCAACAACTCGAAGCGGCTTTTCTCTCCATTCTCGAAAAGCGAGATCAGGAGGCGTATAACCTCCTCAAGGCTCGCCAGGATGTGCGCTTAGCCCGAGCTGGCATCCAACTGCAGGACTTGAAAATCACGGAAGCCGCAGGCAAAGTGAAATTGGCAGGGCTTCAGCAAGACCGTGCGCAGATACAGGTGGATCACTATCAAAACTTGCTGGAGCAAGGCATCAATGGCGATGAGTATGATAGCCTGAATTGGTTGAAAGATGCGGAAAATAAGCAGAATGAAGCTTCGGACAAGAGTCTCTTGGCGATGGCCTTGCCAGCCTCCGTGACAGTGGGCTTCCCGCCCTCTACATCATACAGCCCTTCAGGAATCGTGCAATCCCTTGCCAGCAGTTTCTCTTCACAAGCCGCCGCCGCCAGCACCCAGGCCTCGATCCTCTCTACGCTTGCAAGCTACGAGCGTCGTGCGCAGGATTGGCAGTTTCAGCAAGTACTCGGACAGCAGGATGTGAAGATTGGTGCGCAACAGGTGACCATCGCTCAGGACGATGTGCGCGTGGCTGGTCAGGAGCGCAATAATGCAGTGATTCAGGCCGATAACGCCGAGGCGGTTGTTGACTTCCTTGCGAACAAGAAGTTCACAAACTATGGACTCTACGACTGGATGAGCAACGTCCTGGAGGGCGTTTACAGATTCTTCCTGCAACAGGCGACAGCGGTTGCTCAGCTCGCTGACAATCAATTAGCGTTTGAACGGCAGGAGATCCCACCACCATTCATCCAGCACGACTACTGGGAAGCTCCCTCTGATGGGGGATCGGTGAGTAGTCCAAACGGGAGTACTCCTGACCGAAGAGGTCTCACCGGATCGGCGCGCTTGCTTCAGGATATCTACCAGCTCGATCAGTACGCGTTTGACACCGACAAGCGGAAACTCCAACTGATCCATAACATTTCTCTCTCGCAATTCGCTCCCGCCGAGTTTCAGCGTTTCCGCGAGACCGGGGTAATGATCTTTGCGACTCCAATGGAACTCTATGATCGCCGTTTCCCCGGCCACTACTTGCGGTTAATACACAGAGTGCGTACGTCGGTGATCGCGCTCATCCCGGCGGTTGGAGGTATTCGGGCCACGCTCTCCTCAACTGGCACTTCCCGGGTCGTAATAGGTGGAGACGCCTTTCAAACCATGGTCGTAAGACGCGACCCTGAATCAGTCGCGCTCAGTTCACCCCGCGATGCCACAGGACTATTCGAACTGAACACGCCATCGGACATGCTGCTGCCTTTTGAAGGCATGGGTGTAGATACGACCTGGGAGTTCCAGATGCCGAAAGCGGCCAACCTCTTTGACTACCGCTCTATCGCCGATGTCATACTCACCATCGAGTACACAGCTCTCAACAGCGTCGATTATGCTCAGCAAGTCATTCAAATGCTCAATCCCACCCTGAGCGCTGACCGACCGTTTAGCTTCCGTAACGAGCTTGCTGATCAGTGGTATGATTTGCACAATCCAGACCCGATGTCCACCACATCAATCACTGTCAGTTTTAATACGCAGCGTGATGATTTCCCACCCAACATCGAGGATTTGAGAATCCAACAAGTCTTGCTCTACTTTGCCCGAGCCGATAGTCAACTCTTTAAAGTGCAGGTAGACCATCTACATTTTACTGTACAGGGTGAAACGGTCTCTGTGGGAGGTCAAGCACAATCGGTCGATGGGATCATTAGCACGCGCAGAGGCAATGCCAGTAGCTGGATTTCGATGATTGGTAAAGTTCCGTTCGGGACATGGGAACTAGCGCTGCCGAATACCGATGATACCAAGAAACTGTTTGCGGATGAGCTCATCGATGATATCCTGTTCGTCATCACCTACTCCGGCCGCACACCCGCATGGCCTGTGTAGCGACTAGGGATCGCGATTTCTGCTTTGCAGACGTAGGTGAGTCAGCATCGAACTTTGCCCACTCTTTGCCAGGGCCGAGGAGCGAAACAAATTCTGGAGGAAATTGAATAGGACAGGAAAACGCTGTTTTAGAGCATCCGCTGCACCGACATGCTGGGTATGGTTGTTGCCCTGGATGCTTTTTGCTGTATCCGGTCCCGATGGAACCGCTGGAGGAAACGAGATGCCTTGATGCTGCAAAGCAGAAAGAGAGGAAAGAATGATCGAGCTGGAGTTGATAAAGGGAGGGATAACCCTTGCTGTGAGCCTGCTAACAATTCTTGCAGCGCTTCTCATTGCCAGGCTCTTCGGAAATGCGCTCACAGTCAAGTGGAATATTCGACAGAAACGACGAGAGCTTCAACTTTCAGCGGCTCATCAATTTTATGATCTTTACGGCGAGTTCTTTGCTGTATGGAAGCTGTGGAGCTACTCAAGAGGTGCGGGTAATGTGAAGGGAGATGTTCACGGTGAAGACCAGCTCACTCCAGAGCACATGCGCTGGGATTTATACCAACGTGTCTGCAAAGCGGATGGTCAAGTCGAAGCAATGCTCGTGAAAGTGGCTTCGGAGCGCGTCTTCGAAACGTATGCCAAGGAGGATAGCGAAATTGAAACCCTATGCAAGTTCCGCGAAGCCTATAAAACATTGCGCCTGGTGATCCGGGACAGTGAATTTCTCGATTGGCCACATCCAAGTGATCCTCCGTATCAAGCATTCAAATGCGTCGCTGCTCATGTCGCATGCCTACTGAATTCAGGGGATGTGAAACGCAAAGGTCTGACCGGAAAATTACACTATCAACCTGAAGAAGGAGAAGCGAGAGAGGCTCTGAGGCTGGTAACCTCGCACGATTGGCGTGATTCTTGGAGGGTGCTCAATCACAAACCTTCAACATCTGCGGATAGAGAGCGCCTCCAGGCAGACACTGAAAAGTGGTGCAATGATGCGAAAACGGCTGGATAAAAAACATTGCGAAGCTCAACCCTCCCTTGGCTACACTAGCCGAACAAACTATCGGGGCTATAACCTGGTACCGTGAGCATGAGACAAAGGTGCTTCCCACACTCGGTTGGACGTGACTATTACCCCGACGGTTTATCAAGCCCTGCATGTTGTTGGATGGCCATACTGCTTCCCACTACAGCAGGAAACCAGGTCTCTGGTACCTTCCCTTATTTACAGCTCGCGCCATGGCCGTTCTCCCAGGCCCCAGTTTAATGGATGAGATTGATCGGTTTCTGACAGGTTGTAGCGACACTGCCAGACAGAAGACCCTTGACGCTCAAGGCAATCTGGAGTCGCGTGGCGAGGGAGTGTCATCACCTCACTTTGCGTCGGCAGAACTCGTGCAGGGGGTGTGCGATTTTACCACTATTGTGGATCATCCGCGAAGTGATACCGTTGGCGAACCCTGTTACGCTTCCCTGCTGGAGTGGGAAAACGCGCCGAATTTGTGCTCGATGAAAGAGTTCGCCAACGGTATCACGTCTCGGGATGCCTGGTTTTCCCTTGCAAAAAACAATCGTGCTCCAGTGCTTTTTGATCGCGAAGTCGAATTACATATCTGGATACGCCGAATGGACCATCTCAACGAGTGGCTCCATGTTCGGGTCATTCGCGTGAGCCATGATCCCTTTTGCTAGTATTCTCCCCTTTGTTTTCTCCTCGGCCGCAGCATCCGTCATATTCATAGCCGTTTTCTGCGTCTCATTTGCCCGCAACTCAGCTTGCTGTGCCTGCTCACGGTGTACTTCTTTCCCGAAGAGCCAACCGATAGCTGTAAATGCGATGGTCTCGAGTCCAGAGAGCAGATAGGTGTACTGCTCCCACTGCGTGCTATTCATTGCATTGCGTGTAATCAAGACGGCTATGAGTCCTATAAGTCCCGCGAACCCGAAGAAGGCAAAGAAGGTCACCAGGCATCCCATAGAATCCTTCCAAAAGCCAGTTGCCCTCGTCTGCAAAAAACCAAGCACTCTTGAAGTTCGAGGAGAGATGCCCACTCGTTTAGCGATCTCATCTCGCTCTTTGTCGGTAAAACGTTCCAGCACCTGTATAACTATGTCCTTCTGCTCTCTGGTTGGAAGACTAATGACAGCTGCTAGGCTTGATTTCTCTGCTTGGTTTTCGGACGCGTTGCGGTTCGCATCTTCAAGTTCTTCGCTCGCTGACATCTTCTTTCCTCCTTTTTTAAACTGTTTCTGAAGAATTTTAAGGAGAGTTACGAAGAGGAGTAGTAGCCTCCATCCCCAATGATGACGAACTCGTATCAGAAAGGTGAAAAGCATAGAGATAGTAGTTCCCATTGCCGATGTACACGACTCCATTAGCGACCGCCGGCGAGGAAGAGAAGTAATTATATTTGTTGGATGGGCCGATCTCCTTGAGGACTGTCCCTGTAAGAGCGTGTAGCGCATACAGCGTCCCACCAGCCGAGCCGAGGTAGACGATGCCATTGGCGACCGTCGGCGAAGAGCGGATCCACAGGGTGGTGTCATGGATCCGAAAGATCCATTTCAGGGTGCCAGTCAGCGCATCGAGCGCGTAGAGCTTGCCGTCATTGGATGCCATGTAGACGATCCCATAGGCAACTGCTGGCGAGGAGCCGAAGGTGAAATCTCCGATAGCATAGCTCCATTTCAGGAGACCCCTGGCCGCATCCAGGGCATACAACATCTTGTCAAACGAGGCAATGTAGACGATCCCATTAGCCACCGCCGGCGAGGAGTCGATCTTCCACCCCGTCATGTAGCTCCATTTCGGGAGGCCTGTCGCAGCATCCAGGGCATAAAGAGTGTGGTCTTCAGAGCCGATGTAAACCACGCCGTAGGCGATGGCTGGGGAGGAGTAGATGGAAGCTTGAGTTTGATGGCTCCACACCTTTGCACCTGTAGAAACCTCGAAAGCATAGAGTTGATGATCAAATGAGCCGACGTAGACGATGTTGTTCGCCACCACTGGTGAAGACTGGATAGCATCTCTTGTTGGGTAGAGCCATTTCAAACTCCCTGTCGTGGCATCCAGGGCATAAAGGTTGTGGTCATCAGAGCCGACGTAGACGACGCCGTCCACCACCGCCGGTGACGACCAGATCTGGCCTCCAGTAGGGTAAGCCCAGCTCTGTTTTCCTGTACTCACGTCGAATGCATAGAGCGATTTGTCAAGCGATCCGACGTACACCCTCCCGTTGACGACTGCAGGCGAGGAGAGGATACTCGATTGAGTGAGAGCCGACCAGGACTCCTTAAGACCGGAGACGGTAGCGGGTGAAAGTACAGATTCATAGGGGTTACAGTGGGTGCGCTGCGGATTGAAGCCAAACATCGGAGCATCTTTCCGAGGTGTCGGTGCGCTCCCGCTAAGGGTGTTGAGCACATTACGCGTGATCTGCTCCACGCGCGGTTCGTGGAGTCGCCCAAGCACGCGCGCCCAGTCGGTCGTCGCGGCAGTGAAGACTGTCCCATTATTGGTATACAGGCCCATGGTGGCAGCGCCATTGCCAATGCCCCAGTTATGCGCGCCTGCATCCCCGATGCCTAAAATGACAAAATTCGACGGCGTTCCGTCGTTTCCCGTTGGGCCTACTGGCGCACCGTTATTGAAATCGCTCCGGTCAAACTCCGCACCATCGCACTCGTACCCGACGATGTACTCATTCTGACCCCCTCCGAACACCTCGCCTCCCTTCAGTCCCGTCCCCTGGTAGACCCAGTGATCAGCGTGTTGTACCTGGTACCCAACTGGGCCGGGATGATCGTTGAGGTCACGCTCTCCACCGTTTCGAAAACTCACGCCGGTAAGCGAATTTTCCGGCTCGTTTGGTCCCCCCTGCACCGTTGCGTACCACCACGGGGCCGTCCTCCGAAAGGTGAGAGCGTCGTCGAACTCGATATGCCAATAGCAGCCGCTGCCGCTGAAACACCCCACATTGCCCCCGTTCTCTACGAACATCTGGACATGGCTGCGCATGGCCTCGCTCCAGTACCCATCGTGCCCAACACAAAGCAGCAGGCTGTACGAGCTGAGCAGTTCCAAATGCGCATCATCGTGGATGTCCAGGTCGGTGCAGTATCCCACCTGGTACCCGTTCTTTTCCAGCCACGCAATAAAGGGCGCATCCCAATGGACGAAAGTATTGCGAGGTGTCGGATCGAATGGATCCACGTTCCAATCCCCGTCGAGCTTTCCTCCTGTTCCCCCGCCGGGCCGATGGATTGTGACGGCATAAGGAGGGGTACCAATGCTCCTGCCTCCTTCTTTGTTATACGCCTGATATGTCAACAGGGCAAGTTTGTAGAGGATGGAGGCACCGCTTCCCGGATTGGCATGCTTCACCACAAAGAGCGCCTTGGCGTCTCGCCCATCCGCCGTATTGGGATCGGGGGGATTGATCGGGTTTCCATGGGCATCGCCCTGTACAAACATGGCGATATACGCTCCTGACGTCCATTCATGCGGCACGGGAAACGTGTAGGCGGGCCAGTTCCAGTCCTGGTCAGGTGGCCCTGACGGGAAGTGCTGTCCAGCCAGCCAGCCAGAAGTTTGCTTGACTTCGAGTGCCTGGCCTTGCTGATAGAAGTCAACGCGGAACTGCGGGGCATCGGTCGAGATGCGTAGCGTCAGTGTATCTCCTGGAAATACACTCGATCGGTCGGGATACCCTTGAATCATCGGTACACTCTCCACATCTGCTTTTCAGGTTATTCGAATGCTGTACATGTTCGATAAATTGATGTGAAGGAGAGTACTGCTCTCTCCCTGAGATGCCCGTATGCGCGAGCGCTGATCAAACATCTTCCCGGTGTGAGGTAGATACCAGAGAAGCATGCATAACACATTTCCCGTCATCAGGTATGCGAGTGTACGATCTCAGGCTTTATTGTACCACAACAATACAGATTCTCCGGCATGGGAAAAGGGATACATGTTACTGAAAAGGTGACAAACAAGCATTTCTTCATAGCTTTAAATTTAGACTATCTTCCATGTCAACACATCCCGCGCATCCAGTTGCTCGTCTGCAAGCGGCCTCAGCGATACAAGCAGAGGAAGGACGCTCCTGCAGCAACAATGGCCGCTCATCTCTTATCCTCCGCAAGGTCATTGTGCTGGTTAAGCGACCCATTTACAGATCGACCATCCCTCCTGGCGCTTCCACTATCGGGCGATAATATGGGCACGCTTAACCTCTTCCAGTTTTCTATTCACTCGGTTATACTAACCTAAAGTTTGTGGCGAAAAATCGGGGAATTTGCGCTTTATGAAAGTCATCACCTTGAATGTCAATAACCGCATGGGGGTGGTTTCACAGCAAGTACAGGAGCTTGGGCAGCGCGAGCCGGATGTCGTGGCACTGCAAGATGTCAATCTTAACGCGGTGGCACGCTATATTGAGGCGTTCCGCTTGATTGGTCTTCCTCACGTCCTGCACACACTTTCTCGACAACCCCGACCCGTTCCGACCGGCGTACTGATTACCAGCTGCTTTCCCCTCTCGCTCATACCAGATAGGCCAGAGAGTGTCCTCTGGAGTCAGGGGTGCTCCACACCCAACCGCGAGAAGCTGCAGCAACATTGGGCCAGGCGCACGCTCTTCGCGTTGTTGCTTTGTCCCTGGGGAGAAATTGAACTGGCCAACGTCTATATCACCCCTGCCAACCATTTCGAGAAAGATGGGTATGGCGTGCGTCGACTGTATCCCTCTCTCAAACTGGATCTGCTGGCTGGGGTCTACCACACCCTCGCCATTCCGGCGCGGCGTCCTCGCTTGCTCTGCGGCGATTTCAATGCGCCACAGCACGAACGAGAGAACGGAGAGATCATCACCTGGGGCTACCTCAAGAGACACGGGGATTACCTCCTCAAGAATCCCCGGCAGCATGAACTCGAGCTGGGTATTCTGCATGGGTTGAGCGCCTATGACCTGCACGATGGCTATCGCAGGCTGCATGGCTACGATGGGCAAAGGCAGGAGGAGGGCTGGAGCTGGTGTTACCGGAACCACTTCAAGTATCGCTTCGACCATCTCTTTGCCTCGCACGCGCTGTGTCCCGTACAGGCGCAATACCTCCACGACTTTCGCCAGAGCCGTCTGAGCGATCATGTGCCGCTAGAAGTGCTATTTGAGCCAACGAGTAGACAAGATGTGTAGCGGTGCATTGATTACGATGATTACGGCGATGACAGTGATGATGGTGATTGTGTAGCTTACGTCCTTCGAGTCACCAACGAAAGGAGTGACCAGTTCATATGGACTATCGTCGACTTGGACGTACCGGTTTGAAGGTCTCCTGCTTTGGCCTTGGCACCATGCAGTGGGGCTGGACTGCTGATGAACCAACGGCATTCGCTGTGATGGATGCCTTTGTGGAGCGCGGCGGCAATTTCCTGGATACAGCGGATTTCTACCCGCGCTGGCTCCCAGGCCATTGTGGCGGAGAGTCGGAGGAGATCATCGGTCGCTGGGTGCAGCAGCGCGGCAACCGCCACCAGATGCTCATCGCTACCAAAGTCTATCAGCCGATGGGAGAGCAGCCCAACGACCGGGGGCTCTCGCGCAAGCATATCATTGAAGCGCTCGATGCCTCCCTGGGCCGCCTGCGCACCGACTATATCGACCTGTACCTGGCGCACGCCTTCGATGCCGAGACACCTATTGAGGAAACGCTCCAGGCCCTCGAAGACGCGCGGCGTGCCGGCAAGATCCGCTACGCAGGCGCCTCCAACTATCCCACCTGGTGCCTGGTCGAGGGCCTGTGGAAAGCCGAAGTGCAGCACAGCCTTCGTTTTGATTGCCTGGAGCCGCACTACAATCTGGTCCACCGCGCCGAGTTCGAGCGCGAGTTGCAGACCATCTGCCAGCAGTACCAGATCGCGGTGATGCCCTACAGTCCGCTGGCCAATGGCTTTTTGACGGGCAAGTACCGGCGCGGGCAAATGCAGACCGTCGAGGGAACCAGGGCTGGGTCGGTGCAGCGACGCTACGACCGGGAGGAGGCCTGGCGCGCCCTTGAAGCAGTCGAGCAGATCGCGCAGGAGTGCGGCAGCACACCCTCCGCCGTCGCGCTGGCGTGGCTGCTCGCCCAGCCGGGAGTGACCACGCCCATCCTCGGCGCCCGTTCTGTCCCACAGCTGGAAGCCTGCCTGGATGCGCTCAAAGTGACGTTGGCGCCTGAACAGCTTGCTCGCCTAGATGCTGCCTCGGCCTGGGAACAGGAAGGATGAAGAAAACAGGGCCGCATGAATTACGACCCCGTATCTTGTGCCGTCGGTGAAGGTGGCGTAAGATACCATATGAGGAATGCTCTCAACCTTTGGCTTCATTGCGACGCATTCCACTGATGAGAGCTATCTCGGTTAGAAACGACAGGAAGCGGGATACCGTGAGAGTGCTGCTTGCTAGATGAACAGGGAGGAAGAACGATGCGCCACTACCAGATCGCCGTGCTGCCGGGTGATGGGATTGGGCCAGAGGTCATCACGGAAAGTGTCCAGACGCTCGAGGCGCTGGCCGAACTTCACGGCGGCTTCCGCCTGGAGACGAAGCACTTCAACTGGGGCACCGAGCGCTACCTGCGCGAGGGCGCGCTGATGCCGCAAGATGGGCTTGCTGTGCTTGAGCTGGGAGGCTTTGCTGGCATCCTGCTCGGCCCGGTTGGCGACCCACGGGTCCCGGACCACCTGACACTGTGGGGCCTGCTGCTTCCGATCCGCCAGGGGGTTCGACCAGTACGTTAATCTACGCCCCATGCGCCTGCTGCCAGGCGTGCAGAGCCCCCTGGTCGGGAAAGGACCCGCCGAGATTGACATGGTCTGCATCCGCGAGAACACCGAGGGCGAGTACGCCGGGGTGGGAGGGCGGGTGCATCAAGGGATGAAGGAAGAGGTGGCCATCCAGTCCATGGTCTTCACCCGCACGGGTACCGAGCGCATCATCCGCTATGCCTTTGAGTACGCCCGCCAGCATGGGCGAAAGCAGGTGACCAGTGCCACGAAATCGAACAGTCTGCAGTACAGCATGGTTTTCTGGGACGAGGTCTTCGCTCAGGTGGCGACCTCCTATCCAGACATCGCTCACGAGCAACAACTCGTCGACTCGCTTGCCGCCCGCTTCGTTTCTCGGCCGGAGAGCCTGGATGTCATTGTGGCCTCCAACCTCTTTGGCGACATCCTCACCGACCTGGGCGCCGCCATCTCTGGCAGCCTGGGGCTGGCTCCCAGCGCCAACCTCAACCCGGAGCGACGCTATCCCAGCCTCTTTCAGGCCATTCATGGCTCTGCACCGGACATTGCCGGCAAGGGCATCGCCAATCCCATCGCTTCGATCTGGTCGGGGCAGCTCCTGCTCGACCATCTCGGTGAGCAAGAGGCAGCGACTACGCTGATGCGTGCCATCGAGGAGGTCCTGGCGGCAGGAAAGGTACGGACACCAGACCTGGGTGGGACGGCAACCACTCGACAGCTGGGTGAAGCGACCCGAACGTACCTCCAGTGGATAATCAAGTGATGAGCACGCCCAAGCTCGAAACGATGCTAAAAACACTAGTGAATGCGTTTCTCTGCAAACGCGGTAGGGAATTTGGGTAATTTGCTCAAATTCTTATTTTTCAGCTATCGAGAGATTCTCACATAGGTCTTCTTTCCACCCATCCTTATATGGAAGGAAGGCTATATAATATAATGCCCCTAGAAAATCTGGCCCCGTACATGATGCGAATCAGAAGAATTGGTAGAAATAAGGGTTACTTATCTCAAAAAAAACAGTTTATCTCTTTAGGATAAAGAAGGAGCTTTACAATGAACTTACCTCGGGACATAATTTTACCCCGATTTGTAGTGTTTGAGGGAGTAGGCGGTTCAGGAAAGACGAGCTTGTTTAGGAGATTAGTAAAGTACTACAAGTTTTTCATCAAAGAAGTGCCGTTGTTCGCCGATTCCTTTCCGGGTTCTCTTCCCGGTACTTTAGGAGAATGGGTCTATCGCTTCCACCATAAAAAAGCTACCGCTGGACTCCACCCACAAAATATCGCTCCTCCTGCGCTACAACTCCTTCACATGGCTGCGCACGTCGATTGTTAAAAGTCAACTACCTTAGGACCGTACTGCGAATAAGAAGTACCGGATCAACCTGCTTGTGTGATGACCGAGGTAGGTGAAAAAGAATCAGGTACCGGGTCATCATCGGGCAAGCTCTCCAAGCAAGCCAGCAACGACAATAAGAACGAGAACGCCTGTCAACTATGCGCAGGTGGCTCTGGCTCGTGTTGACCAGTCGCCTGCTGGATCCGAAAACTGCGCACCTGCATCAGATCCAGAATGACCGAATGATGCACGACGCGGTCAATCGCTGCAAGCGTCGTGAGCGGGTTTTTGAAGATGCGCTCCCACTCCGAGAAGACCAGATTGGTCGACAGACAGACGCTGCGCTGCTCGTAGCGATCACTCAATAAGGTAAAGAGCACCTCCATTTCATCCTGATCCTGTTGTACATAGCCGATGTCATCCAGGACCAGGCAGGCATAGCGATGCAGCTTCGCCAGTTCCTGTGGCAAGCGCAGATCGCGTTTGGCGGCCAGAAGGCGCTGCATGAGCTGGGCTGTCGAAGTCCACAAGACCGTGTACCCATGTCGCACCAGATCATGAGCCACTGCAGCGAGCACGTGACTTTTCCCAACACCCGGGGGACCCACGGCGACCACATTCGTAGCGTCCTTGACAAACTCCCCGGTGCGCAAGCGCTCGATGTGTGCACGAATGGGCATCGGGAGACGATCCAACTGGAAGGTGGCAAACGTTTTCTCGCGCGGCAGACCCGATTGTGTCAGCAGACGTTCAATGCGTTGCTGCTCGCGTCGCTCACCCTCTAGTCGCGCCAGTTCGTAGAGAAAGGCTTCATGCGAGAGTCCCTCCTTCGCAGCTTTGAGCGCCAAGTCGGCGCATACCTCGGCCATCGTGGGCAAGCGCAGGCCCTGGAGCATGGCCTGTAATTCAAGCTGTCGATTAGGCATGGCTCCTCCTCTGCTGGGAAGACAGGAGCTGGTCATACGCCTGCAGATTGACGTGCATCTGACCCAGCGCCGGTATCTGTGGGACTCGTACCAGGTCGCGCACCGCATCAAAGGTGGGAACCTGGCTGTGCTCCAGGAGCAGGCCGATGGCAGTTTCCACCTCGCTCTCCGAGGTCGTCGCGGCCAGGTGCAGCACGCGCACCTAGTGCCGATCGGCGTGCCCAGGCTGGTGCTTGCACAACGCATCGTAGGCCTGGCGGAAGGCAAGCGTCGGGAACAAGTCCTCGCGGTAACGGTAGTGGGCAAATGCGCCAGGCTTGCGTACTAGCGACCAGATGACATGACGGTAATTGACAGCATGGGTGGCCGCTCCCTGCAAACGTGGCAGCGTCAATACCTGGCGCGTTCCTACGTACACCTCTACCGTTTCCGCCCGCAAGCGCGCCAGTACGGTGGTGCCGATGAGCCGCGAGGGCACCGAGTACCGTTTACCCAGCACGCTAATCGTGCTAAAGCGGCTGACACTGACGCGGAACTCGCGGCAAGGGGCTAAGGGCAGACGTGGTAAGGGACGCAGCGCGGCTTGCTCTTGCTGGAAACGGCTCGCACGCGTGAGATTGCGATTGCGCACCAGGTCTTGCACAAAGCGTTCGTAGGCTGCACGTGAGGAGAACTCGCGACTACCCCGCACACGCAGCGCCTGATCGAGCGCCTCTTTGAAGCGAAAGTGGGACTGCTCGACATCACCATTCTCATGGGCGATGCCCGCGTTGTTCCAGGTCGGCTGCATGCCGTAGTGCCGCATGAGGGCCTGGTAGCGCTGGGAGAAGGCTTCCTGCTCATCGCTGGGCAGATGCCGAACGGCTGCGCTCAAATGGTCGGTGCGATGCTGAACGGGAACGCCTCCGATCTGCCAGAGCGCCTGCTCAATGCCTTCAGCCAGTGCTTCAAAGGTTTCGCCGAAGCACACGCGCACTGCCTCGACATTGGAGTACGTGAGCACAAAGTGGTAGAGCAGATGGGGAAAGGCCTGTCCGTTAATCGTCACATTCAGATCACTCATGTGGGTGAAATCCGACTGGGCCCGTTCGCCGGGGACATGCACCTGCTCAAAGATGACCTCCCGCTCTGGTCCCTGTTGCGCACGCCACTGCGCAATATGGCGCTGCAGCGTGCGCACCTGCGTCGGACGATACGCGCCTGGATGGCGCTGGCACAGCTCGGCGAACAGCGTCGCCCCCTGTAAGGCCGCATCACGTTGTAACTGCTCGACGACCCAGGGCCAGTCCTCTTCGAAGGGATTGGGTCGCGTCCGCCACGTGCGTGGCTGTTTCAGTTGGCTGGGCAACTGGCCCGCTCGTTCATACTTGCGAGCCGTCTTCACACTCATGCCCGCTCGCGCGGCGGCCAGTTCCTGATTGGTACCTTTGCGTCGTTCACGCATATAGCGTAATACCTCTGCGTCTTTCTTCATGTGACACTCACTCCATTAGTTTGTTATGAGTGTCATGCTAAATCTCCTCTAGCTGCTTGTCCAGTCTGGGGGAGATTCGGCAGTTCTCATGCGCAGCCCCTTCCCTTCCTAATTATCGCTTAACACCCGGACACACTCAAGACGATTTACGATCACGCGCTCATCGTCCTCTACCGCCTGCTCTTCATCCTCTACGCCGAGTCGCGCGAACTGCTGCCTGTGTGTGAGAACACCCGTTACCGCGAGAGCTACAGCCTGGACAGCATGAAGAAGAGCATCCAGAAGCACCTGGATGCACACAAGCCCTTGCTGCCAGATACGGCCACCCTCTGGCCCCAATTGAAAGCGCTCTTCAGCATCATCAACGAGGGCAGCCCGCCGCTCAATGTGGCCACCTTCAACGGCGGCCTCTTCGACCCGCAGCGCCATCCTTTCCTGGAGCAACACGCCGTGGGCGATCAGCACCTCCAGCAGGCAATTGACAAGCTAGCCCGCGTGGAGGGGCAGTTCGTCGATTACCGCGATCTGGCTGAGCGCCACCTGGGCACCATTTATGAAGGACTGCTGGAGTTCCACCTGGAGCAGGCCGAGCAGTCAGAAGATGGCTGGACGATTGAGCTAAAGACAGCGAAGGGCGAGCGCAAGGCGAGCGGAAGCTACTACACCCCCGATTATATCGTTAAGTACATGGTAGAGGAGACGCTGGGGCCGGTGCTTTCTAGGGTGGTAGCAGAGGCCACCACCGACCATGAGAGAATCGCGGCGGTCCTTGGCGTGAAGGTGCTGGACCCGGCAATGTGGAGTGGCCACTTCCCGGTAGAGGCCACCGAGTACATCGCCCGCTTCCTGGTGGAGCATATTGAGCAGCCACCAAGCGATACCGGCGGCGAGGCTGACCTCGCGTACTGGAGACGGCGGGTGGTGCAATCGTGTATCTACGGGGTCGATCTCAATCCGCTGGCCGTTGACTTGGCTAAGCTCTCGCTCTGGTTGGCGACGGTGGCGAAGGATCGCCCGCTCTCGTTTCTGGATCACCACCTGCGCTGCGGCAACTCGCTGGTCGGGGCGCACTTTGCCGATCTGCGCATACAAACGGCAGGTACTCAGAAGAAGGGTGGCAAGAAGGCCCAACTGGCACAGGGGATAGCGGTAGACCAGCTCGCCCTTTTCGATGAGGAGAGCCTGCGGCAGGTCGTGACCTCTGCAGTTGATATGATGGAGCTAATCGAATCGAGTCCCTCACAGACGCTGGCTGATGTGAAGGGGCAGGAGGAGACATACAGCAAGCTACGCCAGCAGTTGATCGGCAAATATAGTCTGCTGGCTAACCTCGTCAGCGCGGCATCATTTGGCCTGACAATTGATCCTGCACTCTGGAAGCCGCTCGCTGATTACGCAACGGGACGGAGCGCTATCGCCCTTCCTCAATTCGGGACCTGGCTCCAGGCAGCCACTGCTTCTGCCGAAGAATATCACTTCTTCCACTGGGAGCTCGAGTTCCCCGAGGTCTTCTTCAATCACTCAGGGCACCACAAAGATGCGGCAGCCGGCTTTGATGTAGTCATCGGGAATCCGCCCTATGTCCGCCAGGAAGAATTGGGGCTGCTCAAACCCTACTTCGCTGCTGTCTATCCGGAGACGTACCGCGGCGTTGCCGACCTCTACGTCTACTTCTACCAGCAGGGGTTACGCTTGACGCGAGCAGGCGGGCGGATGTCCTACATCGTCACGAATAAGTGGATGCGTGCGGGATACGGCGAGCCGCTACGTGCCTTTTTTGCAAGGGAGGGTGTACTGGAGCTTATTATCGACTTCGGCCACGCGCCCATCTTTGAGGATGCGGATGTCTTCCCCTGTATCCTGGTGCTGGAAAAGCCCTCTCTAACGAATGAGCAAGTTTACCTGGCAGAACGCCAAGTACAGGTGATGACCTTTCCACGCACGGAACTTGTTCGGGCAAGCCAGAATAAGCTTAGCCTGAGGTATTATGTTAGTGAACATAGTGAGCGCATACCCCAGAGTCGCTTTGGAAGGGGCCCATGGAATCTCGAATCTTCAGCTGTGGAAGACCTACTGGCCAAAATCCAGGCGGTGAGTTTGCCCTTATCCGAATTTGCTGGCGTCAAGTCCCTCTATGGCATCAAAACCGGACTAAATGAGGCGTTCCTGATCGATACGCTTACGAAGAACCGCCTGATCCATGATGATCCGCGCGCGGACGAGATTATTAGGCCATGTGTACGCGGCCAGGATATCAGGCGCTGGGCACCTAAATGGGCAGATTTATGGATGATTGTCCTGAAATCGAGTGGCGATTTTTCCTGGCCCTGGAGTGATGTGTCCGATACAGCAATAGCTGAGTACATCTTTCAGCGAACATTTCCTTCGATACACCACCATTTGAAGCTTCGGGAAGAGAAGTTGCGCAACCGACAAGATCAAGGTCGCCATTGGTGGGAATTACGCGCCTGTGCTTACTATCACATCTTCGAATCGCCGAAAATTATTACGCAAGATCTTGCCACGTATTCTTGGTACTGTTTTGGCAATCAGAGACTCTACCCTATCAATACCTGTTATATCTGGCCTACTACGGATCTCTATCTTCTAGGCTGGCTCTGCTCGCCTACTGTCTGGTGGATTTGCCATCGCATCTTGCAACACAGCATCAATGATACGCTCCGTATGTTTGGAGAGCAGGTGAAGACACTGCCCATTGTTCCACCTACAGACGCCATCCGGTCAGAAGTAGAGCCAATAGTCACGTAGTTGATCGAAATCACTCGAGCAAGATATGAGACCCAGCGGCTTATGCTGAACTGGTTGCATGTTGAGTTCGAGGTGCAGGAGCCCGGGGTGCATCTAGAGAACTTCACCGCACTAGATGTACATGCTTTTGTAGACGAGGTACGTAAACGACGTTCCAAGTCGGCAGGGAAATTGACTCCTGCTGCACTGAGGGACTTGCAGCATGGCTATGTTGCGCAGCTTCAGCCCCTGCAACAATCCAAGACCGAAACTGCGGCCCTGGAACGCAAGCTGAGTGATCTCATCAATACTGCATATGGTCTCACTCCAGAGGAGGTTGCCTTAATGTGGGCCACAGCGCCGCCGAGAATGCCCTTGCCTCAAATGGAAGGACTCACGGAAGCCTATCGAGAAGCGGCAGATAGCCAGTCACAATAGAATCAGTTGGAGGATGAAGCATGGCATCGGAGCTTGACGCGCGCATTGTCGATGAACTCAAGGCCACATGTAAGTCGATGGAGGAGGCAGGGGAACTCCTTACCAGGGATCAATTGACGCACTACTATGCCACTTTCCGTGCGCGCTTTGGGCCAGAAAGACTCAAAGCATTGAATGGCGCCGACTTGTTGGAAACCATGCATAGCCATGGCAACAAGGATAGCCTGGTGTACTGGCTCGAATTCAAAGATGACGACGAGTTTCCTTCTCATCAATTTGGCAGTATCTCAGGAGGAAGCGCACATAAGTTCGGCTTGTTTCGGAAGCGGGAAACCGGTAAGTGGGTGACCGGAGCCCCACTACACGAGCAGGAACTTACTCTCGAACAAGCTATTGAGAAAGCAACGCAGCATCGCGATCAACTCCTCAAGGGTGTCGACCTCCTCGACAAGCTTCCTGCAAATGGCACGGATGAAGACTATCAACGACTTCAAGAAGCAATGGATCGTGACGCCCCAGATGTCAGCAACCTGGCATGGGGACATAAATATTTCTACCTGTTGTTTCCTGAAAAGCTGGACGATTACCACAATCCTGATTACCAGCGCTTTCATTTGCTGAAACTCCTCCAACTTCCGCCTCAACAGGAGGGTCGTTACGTCGCTGCTGGGCGGTTTGTCTCGATAGCGAGGCAGCTGGATATCCCGATGAACAACCTTACCGCTATCTTGAATAGGCGTGATGGTGGAACACCCTATGCATACTGGCGCATTAGCACGCCGACGGGTGCAAGCAGACATGAACATTGGGAGATGATGCGTCGGAGTGCCTTTGTGACCATCGCATGGCCAAAGGCGGGTGATCTGACAAGCATTACGAATAACCAAGCTGGCAAAGAGCAGATCCGTCAGACTTTGCAAACTCACGAACCTGATTGGCAGCCCTCTGTTCTGGGGAAAGTTGCACAGCAGCTTTTTCATTTCCGCTGGTCAATGCTCCCTAACGACCTGATTCTGGCCTCTGATGGAGCAACGATCCTGGGGATTGGAAAAGTTACTGGAGATTACCAGTATGACCCTTCCAGCGAATTTCCTCATCGACGCCCGGTGAAGTGGCTCTCATTGGAGGCTTGGCAGCAATCTGCCCAAAAGCCAGATATTGAAGGAAAACTGACCACCGTCTATAGGATGACACGCCCTCAAAATCTGCTCGAAGCGGAAAAGCGCATCTATCAGGTGCCACCGCCCTCACCTCCGAAGCCACCTCCGTCCCTTTTACCTCCCTTGCTACCAATACCCGTGCATATACTAGCGATCCTTGAGCGCAAGGGACAGGTTATCCTCTACGGCCCGCCGGGGACGGGGAAAACTTTCTGGGCAGAACAAGCAGCGCACCAGCTGGCGGCACGCTCTCGCTACGGGGTCGCATTTGAACAGCTCGCTCCCGAACAGAAAGTACAGCTCCTGGGTGACGGCAACCTGGCTTGCAGTAACGTGCGCATGTGCAGCTTTCACCCGGCCTATGGCTACGAGAACTTCCTCGAGGGCTTCCGGCCAGTACCGGTGAACGGCCAGATGCATTTCGTCCTGCGCGATGGCATCTTCAAAACGCTTTGCCAGGACGCCGAAGCCCACCCGACTCAGCCCTTCTACCTGATTATCGACGAGATTAATCGCGGCGACATCCCACGCATCTTTGGCGAATTACTGACGGTGCTCGAGAAGGATAAGCGCGGAAAAGGTATCCTGTTGCCCTTAACCGGAACGCCGTTCAAGGTGCCATCCAACGTCTTTCTCATTGGGACCATGAACACCGCCGATCGCTCGATTGCGCTCCTGGACACGGCGCTCCGACGGAGGTTTGGTTTCATCGAATTGATGCCGGATTACAAAGTACTGGGCACTGCCACGGTGGAAGGAATCCCCCTCGGTCTCTGGCTCAGGGCCTTGAATGAGCGCATCTGCGCTCATGTGGGACGCGATGCCCGCAATCTGCAGATCGGTCACTCCTATCTGCTTGAGCATGAAAGGCCAATCGGTGACCTGACTACCTTTGCAAAGGTGCTCCAGGAGGACATTCTGCCGCTATTACAGGAGTATTGCTACGAGGATTATACAATCCTGGGAAAAATTCTGGGATCCAGCCTGGTCGATGTACCTGGGCAGCGCATTCGCGAGGAACTTTTTGATCTCTCCAATGCCCCCCTCCTGGTCCAAGCTTTATTAGGGCCGACGCCCGATCTGATCACCTCGGCGGCGGCGCTCTCCTCGGCGGCCGAGTCAGTGGATGGAGAGGCAGAGGAAGATGGGGAGGATGCAGCGGGTGAGCAGCCATGACGATCTCACTTGAGCTGCAAGAATGGTCAGAGAAAACCGCGACCGAGCAAGCCTCACCCCTCGCAGGGGTTTTCTTGAAGGATGCGGAGACAAGGGTGCTGGCCCAACAACTGACGACCGCAGGAATGCTGGAGATCAGAGAGCTACGCGAAGGGCTCTCCATCGCCTCTACCTCCTATGTCGGGAGAATCACGCTGGGCGACCTCGTGATCACCGTTCAGCCGAAAATCAGCGGCATGCCATTGGTATTGGTGCGCCTGCTGCACTACGCCTACGGTCTGCGCGATCTTCATCTCAGTTCAATGACCGGGTTCCAGACTGAACAGTGGGCTTTCCAGGAGATCCTGATCGCACAGCTTGTCGAGGAGGCCAGCGAACTCGTGGCTCGCGGGTTGCATCGGCGCTATAGACGCATCGATGATGACCTGGCCAGTCCACGAGGCCGCATCGACCTCCAGCAGATTGCACAGCGGGGTGGCGTCATTGAAGCCACGATTCCCTGCACATATTATCCACGCCTGGAGGATTGCCTGGTCAATCAGGTGCTCTTACAGGGCTTATACCTGGCGGCACGTCTCACCGGGGAGAGCAAGCTGCGTGTTCATCTCTTTCGCCTGGTCAGCATCTTACAGGAGAGCGTCTCGTCGATCAGGCTGGATGTTCATACCCTCAAACGGCTGCATCGCGAGATGGATCGGCTCACCTCGGCATACCGACCGGCCATCACCATCATCGAACTGCTGCTTGCCGGGGAGGGGGCCTCGCTCGCCGACGAACGTCAGCGTATGCGTTTGCCAGGCTTCCTCTTCGACATGAATCGCTTTTTCCAGGCACTGCTCTCGCGCTTTTTGAAGGAGCAGCTGACCGAGTATGAGGTACGTGACCAGTATCAGATCAAGGGGATGATGACCTATGATCCTGCCTATAATCCGCGCAGACAACGTGCGCCGACGCCTCGTCCCGACTACCTGGTCGTGCAGCATGGGCAGGTGGTCTCGATCCTGGATGCCAAGTACCGCGACCTGTGGGAACGCGATTTGCCCGCACACTGGTTGTACCAGCTGGCGATCTATGCTCTGAGTCGGCAGCAAGAGAAAATTGCGGTGATACTCTATCCGACCACGAATGAGGTGGCGCGGGAGGCGCGCATTGTCCTCTCTGAGCCAGTCTTTGGGGCAGGTCAGGCAACCGTGGTGCTGCGCCCAGTCAATCTGCTAGATTTAGAAAAGTTGGTCACCGGGGCCATGACAGCTAGGTATGAGCGTGAGCGGAGGGCCTTTGCGGAGAAGTTGGTGCTTGGAGAAGCATAGGAGACCGGGGAAAGAACAACTGCCTCTAGGGTAAGTAGCCAAGAAAGGGCTGAAGTCCTCAAAAACGCACCCTTTCACGGGTGCTTCAACTCCACGGAGGAGGTGCAGCGTATCCAACGCAGCTGCATTTCTTCCATGGGCCGATCAAACAGACCCTGCTGTGAATCCAATCGGAAAAGCTGCTGGAAGTCCTCGGCCTCAAACACGACCCGCAACCGCTCAGCATAGGAATCGCGTAGCACACGCAGGTAGTGCTCGATGTCGTAGTCGCGGCGCTCCCCCAGGGAAGCATCGGATACTCTAGAAATAAGCGGTTCAACGCGCTCTTCGCCCTCGTCGGCCTCCTCCTCATCTTGGATAGGCGAGGCATCGTCAGCCTCATCGGGCAGCCACACCGGTGCTCCGTTTTGCGCGCGGTAGAAGCGCACGCGCTCGCCTGCGCGCCATTGGGTCCTGCCGGCTGCAAGCAGCGCCTCGTATTGCGCTTCGGTATGCTTCGCTCGTCTCGCAAGATACGCCTTCGAATCTTTAGAAAGCCGCATGCGTGTGGCAACATCCGAAGCCGGCAGGAGCCGGAGCCGGAGCGCCTCCTGCGTTTCCTGGTAGGCCCGCGCGATGCCTGCGACATCGCCCAGCATGGCGCAACGGAATGCCTGCAGCAGGAAGCGCCCGCCGAAAGGCTCGGAGCGGCTGGAGCGCATCGCCGCCCCGCGCACGATCATTTCGCCGCCGTAAGTGAGCAAGGCGTAATTCTTGATGGCGTGCGAGACCATGGCGGCGTAGCGCGCCTCGTATTCTAACTTGACCCCAGCCGGCAGGGTCGCGCCGATTTCGTCTACGAGCGCACGTTCCTCTGCTTCAGACCACTCTGTCGGGGTGCAGAAGTACACGCCGTCAGTATCCGCCTCAATCGGCACCATGCCGCGCTCCCTCAGCTCCTTGATGATGCCATCGAGCAGTGCGCGGCCGCGCCGGGTCACTTCGTTGGCAGCACCCAGGTCAGCGAAGAGCGCCATCGAGGTCGCCCCTAGATAGCCATAGGCTGCGTTGATCATGGTCTTCATGGCCGCTTGCGTGCCCTCGTGCTGGTCAGCCTCCATCGAACCGGGGAGAGCAGTGCGCGCTGCGGCTTTGTGAAAGAGACGCAATTCGGTGAGGCGATCGATCAGGTGCAGGAAGACGCCCAGGCGGTCACAGCTCGGCCCGATGCGAAAGGCACGGATCAGCGAGGGGTAGAGCGAGGCCACATCAGCCTTCACCACATGCTCAGCCACTCCCTCCTCCAAGAGGTAGGTCGCGCCTCCCTGGTGCCGCCCGAACGTCTCTTCCTGGCCGGATGCCGTTTTCGGCAGCGCCGCACCGGCGCGTAGATACGCCCGCACCAGCAGCGGCTCGAGGATACCCATGGCCGGACCCGCCGAGGCGATGCGTTCGTAGCGGCGCGGGGCCATGCCGGTGAGAGCAAAGGCCGCGCCCATGAGCCGCCGCGAGAGCCCGTCCACCTCCCGTACATCATCGAGCGCGTAGCGGCACACCGACTCGGGGTCCTGCTGGTAGGTCTCATAGACGCGCGCACCTTCGAGATAGACGCGCTCGGGTGAGGCCAGCCCGAAGTGGCGCGCCACATCCTTGAGCCGATACGACGGCAGGTTGCGCACCACAAAGTCATAGCGGCGCACCGCATCCAGGGTATCGATCAGCTCCCGGCCGGCCACACTGAACCGCCGGCGCTTCCAACGGTGTGGGCCTGCTGACCCCGTCTCCTCATACGATTCCATGCGCGGAGGCGCGCCCGCTCGCCCAAGAGCAAGTGGGACGTTGAGCACGCCGGCGCGGTACTCCAGGTACGGCAAATCAAAGCCCATCAGGTTATGGTTCTCGATGGTATCGGGATCGAGCCGGCGAATGAGCGCGCAGAGGTCAGCGATGAGGGCCGCCTCCTGCTCGGGAGTCGCTGCCTCCAGGATGCGTTCAAAGCCCCGATTGTCGCGCACGGCGGCCAGGAAGATACGGCCTCGTGCCGGATCGAGCGAGGTCGTTTCAAGGTCGAACGCGAGGCGGTGGAGATCCTGATAGGCCATGCCTCGGAAAAAGACCCGGCCCGTACTCATCAGGTACTGTTCGACCGAGCCAATGCGGTAGTAGGTCTCTTCTACAGAAGAGAGCGAGGTGATCTCCCGCTCCAGGCGATGCGATGCCCCATCGAGCAACGCTCGCTCTAAGAACCGACCATCACGAGCGGAAAGCAAATAGCGGTAGGAGCCGGCCGGGCCATCGAATTCGCGATAGCTCACCTGCGCCTGCTCGTTGTCAAGCTGAAGCGCCTGACCCAGGTGGGAGAGATCATCGAGCGTTGTGGCGAAGAGCCAGGGGCGGAAAGACTCCCGTGTGCAACGGATACGCCCATCTATGCGCTGCCAGACGAGCGCCTTTCCTGAGCGAGACGCCCAGACCGAGACGATGCCGGGTGTCGGGTCCCACCCGAAGAGCGCGTCATCCGCTGCCAGGGAGGGTGCATCATCCGAAGTGTTGGTCAGAGCTTCCATGCGACTCGCTTTCACCGACGAGAACTGTACATTTGTTCTTCAAGCATAGCATGAAGAGCAATGAATAGCAATCATGATCATTTCTTTGATCAAACTTTACGCTTGACAGAGCGTTCGCAGTCCTGTAAGCTCATAGCGCAACAGTATCAAGGTTGCATAAGAGCCATAAAATGGGCTCTCCGTCATCTTGTGTGCAGGATGAGCTGATGAGAAATCTTCTCTTTTTCGCAGTCCGCTTCCAGAGCAGATTAGGGTTTTCAGAATTCTGCTGATGAGGTTTTTGCACACAAGATGACGGAAAGCCGATTTTTTAGACATATCCATGCGAGAATTGAGGGAACCTGTCCCCACTCACCCAAAAGATGAGGTCTTTGGGCACAAGTGAAGACAATTCTATTTGAGTGATGTGGCAATAGGTATGAAGAAACTGTGTGTTCCAGATATAGGGGTCCTGGTTGCCCCCAATAGGGTCGTGATATACCTTGAGATCACCAAAGACAGATAAGCTACGGCGCGGATGGTGAATGAGATAACTACCCATGAACGATATACTCCCATCAAATCTCATGGATCTAACCACTAGAGATACCCACGATACAATTACTGCTAATGCAGGTTTAAAATCCATGTATCAAAGGCAATTTTAATCTCTTGAAATCGCTCAACTGATCCATTAAATAATCCTGCCTTCAAAAGCGGCCAATCTTCGCCCTGCCTTGCAACTTCTCCTTCGATTTCCTTCATGATGGGAGGAGCATCGAGGTTGAATGCTCCTCTTCCCCGCCAACGGAAACTGCCTGCTGGCGACCACACATGCTTATGCTCGTTTCGCGTTAAATCAGCATGGACAAGGGCGAGCAGATATTCAAATCGATCAAAACACTCCTGATAACGGATTTCCAACGGCAGATACTCTTTCAGAGGCTCTCGAAGGACACTATAGAGATGGTCACTGAGTGGCGAAATTAGATTTTGCCTAGTATGTAGTTGCTGCGCGATATCATGTCCCATCACCGTCCAGATATGGACAGCAACAACAAGAGGTTGCTCGTCATTGTCAGATCGGGCTTTTGCTTTCGTGAGAAACGCCGCAAAAGTATCATATTTCCCATGGGCGAGCGCAGCGATCCCGCCTCCATAGAGGAGAAGCAGCGCAGGATATAAGCGCAAACGCGTCCATTGTGTTCGTCCATGATATGGATTTGGTCGATAAGCAAGCCGTTCAAGACACTGCATCCATAATGGCAGATGCGTTTGCTCTCCCCAATAGCTGCCAGTCATTATGATACCCAGGAGAATCTCGGTAAGCGCCTGATACCGCTCAACTCTTCGTTTTAGCTCTTCTGCGGTCTCGATCTCCATGACGTTGAACTGCGCATCGGACAGCTGCTCGTCAAGTCTACTTACCTCCTCCATCACCAGATCATGGAGGCGGATTTTATGCCGATCATCTACGAGGTATCTCTTCACGGTTGCCACAGCCAGTTTCGCAGACAGCGGATGTGGTTGAGCTACCTCCTCCAACGCCGCCACTTTTTCTGCTAGCCCTCCAAAGAAGGCATCTGCATCGCGTGTCTTGATGATTTCTCCGCGCCTGAGCGTAATGAGTCTCCTGGCTACCTCCCCCACTTCGCCTCTCACTGTCCAGTATGTTGTGAAGCGGTGGCTTTGGCATCGTTCGAGTGCTGCCCGCAAGGCAGTATCCCATTCTGCTGACCACCCACTGACAATAAGGCCGAACTCATCGAGAATCCGATCTAATACCGCATCTAACCGGTCATCATACCGTTCAAGCTCCAGCGGCGTGTTCTTGATACGGATATCCAAATAATCTCCATGCAGTTTAATAACGGTACATTGCGCATGGGTGAGCGGCAACGTTCCTTCTACTGCCTCTGGTGTGCTGATGACCGCCGGGACAACACCTACGGCCTCTAGCGCTTGCTCCAAAAGGTGATCAAAATTCGTTGTGAGGATGACACGGACATATCCCTTTGCTACAAGCTCAGCTATTGCTTTATGCGCAGGCGTTGGTACTTTTAATCCTTGTTCGCGCTCTGCTTCGGTTGGCTCAAAATAGCCTCGCAACAACTGTTGGCGTTCCGATGGGGACCTGGCAAGAGTCTCAAGGAGGATCGAATAACTCGGCTCCTGACCAAATGATCTCGTATACCAGGCCGCAGGATCTGGTTCACAATCCTCGCCTTGCAGCAGCGCTATTCTTCTAATCAGGTCTAAAACAACTTCCCATCCGGTTGGGATGCCTGCTGCACGAGAAATGCCCGAACCAAGGAGCAGGGCATAAATACCTTTTGTGGAGTACATGGAGAGCGCTAATGATATCATTGGATCAAGCATGTTGTCGCCTTAGTAAACTACTGACGCTCCTTTACAGATGCGCCCAATTGAAAACTTCCGTTCTATACTGCTAGTAACGAAGGAAGAAGCAGTTTGTAAAGTACCTCGGCCAAAAGTCGATGAAGTCGATATCGCCTCAGCACTGGCCAGATTCCTGCACCTGGGCTACATTGAGCAGGTTCATTTTAGGGAGCCCAGGCTGTAGAGCAGGCGGGTGAGCGTCTTGTCAAGTAAGCCTCATAAGGAGCTTTTGTCTCTCAGCAATCATTCACGAGCTCTGTCCACAGGGCGGGAGCCGTGGGGAGACGTCACACTGTGTCGGTGCTCCCTCTCCCTGTACTCTTATTCCTGCAACATATCTCTCTAAAAATAGGATACACCTGTCTCACCTACACGACCGGGATTCCGCTACACTGCGAGGGTCAGGCACCCAGCAAGAGACAAGGAGTGTAGCCAGCCATGCTCAGAGATCATCTCATTAGCGATGAGGATGTTGCCGACGAGGAACATGCATTCAGAAGCGAACAGCGCGTCTCTCCATACCGCCACCTGCGCAGGTATCGGGTCTGTATCCTTCTGGTGCTGGCGCTCTTCGGCATGCACCTGCTCGCGGCTGGGCCTGGCGTGAATAACGGCCATGCTTTGACGGCACAGCAGGCTGTCCCCAGCCGTGCATCCATTCAGGCGGCTCAGGCCAGCGCATCTCGGACTCCTGTATCTGTAGGCCTAGGAGCAGGTACATCTGCCAGCCAGAGGATGGGCGCTACTCTTCCGGCTGCTTCGTGCAATCCCTTTGATGTCATCTGTTGGTTAACCAATGCCGCCCAGTGGATTGGGCAGCAGATTATCAACGCGCTGCAGTCGGTGATCAATGGCTTGCTGCATGGCCCACTCGACATCATCACCCAGACGCCACCTAGTGACACCTATCAGAACGCCACGGTGATTACCTGGGCGAACGCCTTCCTGGCGGTAGTCGATCTGGCGCTGGCCAGCCTGATCGTGATCGGCGGCTACAACGTCATCGTGGGACGCGGACTGGGCCTGCCCCACTCGGCGCTGCCGGAGTTCCTGCCCCGGCTGTTGTTAGCATTCGGCGCTGCGCACTTCAGCCTGTTCTTCCTGGGCCTGTTCATCGACCTGGAAAATGCCCTCAGTGGGGTGGCCCTGGATCTGGCGAGTCACTCGATGCTCACCAATGTCATCGCGGGCATCTTTCAGGGCAACCTGCTGGGTGAGGGCTTCCTGGTCGTGGTGCTGGCCATCGTGCTGGGGGTGATGTCGCTGCTGCTGGGTGCGCAGATGGTGGTGCGCCTGGCGCTCCTGTGGGTGCTGCTGGTGCTCTCTGGGCCGGGGCTGGCCTGCTTCGCCCTGCCGCAGACGATGGGCTTTGGCCGTCTCTGGCTCTCGCTCACCGCCAGCACCGTCATGGTGCAATTCTTCCAGGTGGTGGCACTCGGTCTCGGCGGTACGCTGCTTACCTCGCTGGGAGCCTCCAACATCTCCGGTCTGGACAACACGCTGGCGACGCTGCTGGTGGCGGCAGCCATGCTCTACCTGGTGCTGCGCATCCCCGGCATCGTGCATCGCTACGCCTTCCGTCCCATGATGGACGCCTCGGCTGCGACCGCAGGGGCGATTGGTGGAGCGGCGGGATTTGCCGCAGATGTTGCGCCTCGCCTGCTGGCGCTGTTGTAACCGGAGAAAAGGGAGGGAGGAAAGCGTATGAACAGCTCGCGCATGGGAGTGACCGCTGTGGCAGGTGGAGTGGTCGTCGTGCTGATGTTGGGGTTTGTGACGCTTACGGGTCTCTCGGCCTCACTCGCCTGGTCGCAGAGCGGCGGCTACGGGAGCGGTCCCGGCATCTGCCTAAGTGCCACTGCCACACCTGAGATAGGTTCTCTCACTCCAGGCTCGTCCGCAGCAACACCCTCGCCGACCGAAACGGCACCGGCGTGCGTACCCGCCAGTCACATCGGCGCTCAAGTGGTAACTTTAGCGAAGGCGATGGCCGACGCGCTCTACGTCAACCCTGCCTGTGGTGGCCACATCAGCTATCCGAACTGCTACTACACCTGGTACAAGGCTCCTGGCAGCACCTACCCACCCGGCTTGCCCACCTTCCCGCAGGCGTTGATCGACTACGGAGTGCAGGTTTGCCCGGGCTGCTCGGCCTGGGCCAACGGCACCTACCAGTGCGTGAGCTTCGTACGCGGAGCGTACTCCCAAATCTATCCGATGCGCCTCACCGCCAACGCCTTTGATCTGTGGGTCACCTATGCAGGGCAGCCTGGATGGCAGGAGATCCCCTCGGCGGCTGCTCCAGCAGGCCAGCGCGGTCTGCCCATGCCGGGCGATGTGATGATCTTCAAGGATACGAGCATCGGCCACGCCGCCATTGTAATGAGCGTGCTGAGGCCCTCTGCCACCATAAATGGCGCCATCACTTTCAGCAACTCGAATAGCGTGAGTCCCTACACGACCATGCCGCTCTTGCCCGATCTCACGGTCGATACCTCAAGTTGGCCCGGTTATACCGTCTGGGGCTATCTGCGTCCTGCGGGATCGGCTTCAGCATCGTCAGCACATGTATTCGGGCCGTTCTCAGCGTAAGCGCCAGTCGAAAGAAGGAGGAAGACCTCTCATCATGCATCTCAAGACGATCACCACCGCCGCGCTGCTCCACCCGGCTCAGTTCGCGGCCCTGGTGAAAACCATCTGGAATACGGCTCTCGTGCTGGGCAGCATCAGCGGCTTTTTCACCAACCTGTACAACGACCTGACCGCCTTTGCCCTGGCGATGGCGACCTTCTTCTTTGCCTGGGCGGCTCTTCTCTACATGACCGCCAACCAGAACGAGAACCACCGCGTGCAGGCCAGAAGCAGCTTATATATCGCGCTGGGTGGTCTGGCGCTGGCTCTGCTCGCCCAGACCATTTCGGGCCTGGTGAGTGGTGCTGCAAAGGGGCAATAGATGAAAGGGAGACAATCTCTCGTTGCGGCCGATGCGAGAGCAAGATGAAGGAATGAGCGAGAATCTGAGTGCAAGCGATGTCGCAGTCCATGCATAGTAGTACGATTATCCACACTCCAAGAAAGCATATCGTGCCGACGCACCTGAACCTGCCCGATCAGGTGCTCACCCTGTGGTCGTTCAGCCTCACGGCCCGCCAGCTTTTGCTCCTGCTGGTCGGCGCAGGCCTCGGCGGCACCATCTGGCAGCACCTGGCGATGCTTGGTCATCATGCGCTCGCGGGTCAGGCAGTGCGCCTCGTTGTGGCACTGGTGCCCTTCCTCCTGCTCACGGCGCTGGCCTGCTATCAGTACGCTGGCCGCTACCTGGAGGTCTGGCTGGTCGTTCTGCTGCGCTACCAGTTGCGTCCCAAACGCTACCTGTGGTGCAGCATCCGCCACTTCGAGCCACACTTGTATCCCCTGGTTCTTGAGAGGAATGCCCCTGAGAGGGAGGGAGCAGGTGGTGCGAATAACCTCCTACTCACAGTGAGGCAACGGTGATGAAACAGGCACAGATTCCCTCCAGTGTGCAGCGTGACCTGCTCCTGGTGCGCGAAGCGAGCGGGGATATGCTCTGTCTCTACGCGCCCATCTCACCCACTCGGCGCAGCTATCGCGCCGTGCTGGAGGTCGCGCCCATCAATCTTGCGCTCAAAGCGGAGGACGAGCAGGAGGCCATCATCGAGCGCTTTGGGGCGCTCATCCGTTCGCTCTCGTATCCTTTGCAGGTGCTGGTGCGCAATCAGCGCCTGAACCTGTCGCCCTCCATCGAGCACCTGCTCGCTCCACCCGGTGGAGGTCGGCACTCCGCGCCCACCTGGTTTGCCCTGGCCTCCAGCCTGGCCGACCTGCTGCGGCACATCGCTGCCGAGCGCACGCTCATCGAGCGGCACGTCTATCTCATCGTCCCGGCGGACCGTCACGCCGGTCATACCAGGCAGAGAGGGAGAGTCCCTCTGTTTGGCAGACGCCTGGCACAGCGCCAGAGCGAGATGCGGGAGCTGGCGCGGCAGGAACTGACGCTGCGGACGGAAGCGCTTACTCAGCAGTTCGCTTCCTGCGGCCTCACGTGCAGGCGCCTCCACAACGACGAACTGGCGCGTCTCTTCTACCGCTCCTTGACACCCGAGCGCGCCCTCGCTCATCCGCTTCCTGCTCAGCTCCTCTCTGCCGTGGGACAACCTCCTCGGCTGCAGCGCCGGTCTAGCAAGGCCCTTCACCAGGAACCGATGCCGTTGGCTGGGAGTGAGCATCAATGGGGAGCACCCTCAGGTGCGCTGGGCAACGCGCAACGCCCGCTCCCGACGCCGGATTTGCTGCACCTGGTCGATCTGCTGGCCCCGGAGTGCATCGAGGTGACGCCAGATACCCTGCGCATCGGGCAGGAATATGCCTGCGGCCTGGCGGTGACCGCCTGCCCACGCGAGGTTTCCTTCGATGGCTGGTTGGCTCCACTGGTGCTGCACGATGATGTGTTCGATCTCACCTTCCACTACCACCCGCAGGATACGGCCTCCATGAAGCGGCAATTGGCGCGTAATCGGGCTGGCCACGCCTCAGGGCGTCGCTTTAACCGGCGCGAGGGGCGCGCCGACGATCCCGACGCGCTGGTCGCTGAAGAGGATCTTTCGCGCCTCCTGGATGATCTGGCACGGTCGCGGGAACGGGTCTTCGACCTGGGCTTCTATTTGCTGGTCCATGCGAGCAGCCGCGAGGCCCTTGCTGACCGGGTGGAACGGCTGTACTCGGTGCTCGGCCTGCTCTCGCTGGATGCGGCCACCCATCCCACCACCTTCGAACAGGTCGAGGCCTTGCAGTCCTGTTTGCCGCAGGCGCGCGACGCACTACTGCGCACCACGACGCTCGATTCGACAACGTTGGCGACGATGTTCCCCTTCCTGTCCAACTCGCTGATCATGCCGGATGGCATCCTCATGGGGATCAGTGAGACGCATGAGCCGGTGCTGCTCAACCCCTGGGACGGCTCGCTGGAGAACCCGCACGTCTTTATTGGCGGCGTGACCGGCTCGGGCAAGAGCTACCTCGGTAAGCTGCTCGTCGAACGCGATCTCCTACAGAACGGGAGGAGCGGCCTGCAAAGCTTCGTGATTGATCCCGATCTTGAGTACCAACATCTCTGCGAGGCGCTGGGCGGCACAGTCGTACGGCTGGCTCCGGGATCGCTGCAGCGCCTCAATCCCTTCGACCTGCTGCCTCCGCGCTGCGACTTTCGCACCTACCTGGCGCAGGCTGGCGGGGGTGACCGGCTGGCCGAGAAGATTCTGGACCTGCATGCCATGCTGGATATTCTGCTGGCCGAGGACGCTTCTCCGGCAGTGCCAGGCAGCGGCATGCTCTCCAAACGGGAAAAGGGCCTCTTGGACCGGGCACTGTATGATGCGTACCTGCAGGAGGGCATCACCAGCGATCCACGCACCCACCACCGGCCACCACCGCTCATGTGCGACTTGTACGAGATACTCAAGAGCGGCCGGTGTGGGCCGGATGAGACCGACCTGGCCGGGCGGCTCTCCCGCTACGTCTCTGGTAGCCTGTCCAGCCTCTTCTCGGATTTTACCTCGGTCGATCTGGGAAGCCACCTGGTGGTGTGGGATATTCGCGAGATGCGCGGCGAACTGCGCCCGCTGGCCATTGCCCTCATCGCCGACCGGGTCTGGACGCAGGCGCTCTATGACAGCCGCACCCCGCGCGCGCTCTACATCGACGAGGCGGCCTCCCTCATCGAGCACCCGGCAGGTGGGCAGTTCCTGGCGACGCTCTCGCGCCGGGCCCGCAAGCGCTACCTGCGCCTGGTCACGATGACGCAAAACCCCGAGCAGTTCGTGCAGGACCCCTGGGGCAGTGTGGTGGCCGCCAACGCCGCCATCAAGGTGCTCAAGACCCAGGATGCCACTAGCGCGGCGGCAGTGGCCGAGCGTTTTCACCTGACCAGGAGCGAGCAGCAGCGCCTGCTCACCTTCGGCAGTCATGAGGCGTTGGTGCTGGCCGGAGGCAAACGTGTCATCGTCACGATCCCGGCCAGCCCGCGCGAACATGCCCTCATCACCACCAACCCGGTCGAACGCGCCGGTGAGCCTCTTGTGGGCAACGCCAATGGAAGCGCCGGTGGCGAGGCACTTTCCGCCTCGCTGGACGTGCATCAATTGGCGCTGAGCCGTCAGAAGACCGGGCCGCTTGTCCCACTGAAGGAGCAATCACAAGAGCCAGCGGCAGGCATCGAAGCAGTCGTCGTACAGGGAAGCAATCACCATCACTCCGCTGAACAACACAGCGAGTTGCCGACAGGACGGGAGGAATAACACGATGCAAGACACGCAGAGCAGTATGAGCCTACAACAGAGGGAGCCGCAACAGGTTGGGCAGAAGTGCTTTCTGGCCTCGGTGCTTGTCCCTCGCGCCGCCAGTACCAGAGACATCACCGCGCTGGAAACGGCCATGCAGGGCCTCGCCCAGGACGACCGGCACCCGGTGGCCCTCGAACTGGCCGCGACAGCCACCTCGCGCGGCTTCTTGCAGCGGGCGACCTCCCTCCTGTCGCTCCAACATCTCTGCAGCCAGGTGCAGGCACGCTACCCCCAGGCCATGATAGGACCAGTAGCGAATGGACACGATCCCCTGACCCTGCAAGATGGTGAAGAGGTCTCCGTGGTGGAACTGTGCGCGGGAGCCGCAGCCTACCTGCCGCTGCGGGCCTTCCGCGAACGGGAGTGGCAGCATGAGGGGGCCGACCCGCTGCTGGGCATCCTGGGCGTCTTCAACCATCTCACTCCCCACATGCGCGTTGTCAGCCAACTGGCCCTGCTGCCGGCCTCTCCGACCTGGTCGAGCCCCTACCTGCGCAAGGCGGTCGAACATCCCCTGGAGCAGGAGCACTTGCGCGCACGGTACGACATGAGCGGAAGGCAGGCGAGCGGTCCCAGCACGCTACAACTGGTTGGCCTTAGCGTTCTGGTCGCCCTACTGCTCGTGTGGTGGCGCTTCCAGAAGCAGATCAACGCCCATCTTCCCAGTTGGCTGGTGCAGGCGGGACTCTCGCTTGTACACGGCAAGGTGCCACAGCTCACGCCGGGTCAGGTCTCGCTGCTGGTCATCACAGGGGTCTTCGGCTTCGTCGCGCTCTTCTTTTTGGCCTTTCTTCTCTTCCAGTTGCGGAGCCGCCTGGGCAGCGCAGCTCTCTACGACCGGCGACTGGTGGAGGAGAAGACGGCGCGTCCGGCCTACCGCGTGCGCCTGCGCCTCTTCGTCTTTTCCACCAGTCCTGATCGCAAGGCAGCCATCAGTTGCCCTTCCTGGCGCGCGCTCGGTCGTCACCTGTTTCAGTGGCCGCCAGACACAGCGTCATTACGGGGTGCGTACCAGTCCTGGCGTGCAGCTTCAAAGCTGCACGCGTTGGAGCGTGAGGCACGTCTCCAGGTGCTGAACCAGGTGGCGGCAGCCTACCGGCAGTACCACACCGCCTCCGGAGGCTACTTCGTCCCGCGCCATCTGTCGCAGCGCAAAGCCAGGCGCATCCTCGGCACGCGACGCACACATCTCCCTGGCTGGGCAGCCGATCTCTCGCGCTCATCCCACCGTTTGAGTGTAGCCGATCTGGCGGCGCTCTGGCACCTACCGCAAGCTCACGACCTGGCCGACCTGCCCTACCTGGAACGCACTCGTGCCCGCACGGCGCTTGCTCCCCTCGTACTCACACAGGGTCAAGGCTGGCGCGTGGGCATCTCGAGCCATGCCGGGCATACCGTGCCCGTCTTTTTGCCACCGGAGTGCCTGCGCCGTAACCTGCTGGCAGTGGCCAGTACGGGCAAGGGCAAGAGTACGCTCTTCCAGCACCTGGCGCAAGCACTCTGCCTGGCGCGTGCTGGCATGGACGAGACAGTGCGCCCCGGCCTGGCCTTCATCGAGCCGCATGGCGATGTCGTGCGCGCCCTGTGCGGGCTGCTTCCTCCTGCTGAGCGAGATAACGTGGTGCTCGTCGATCTGGCTGACGGCGACTACCCGGTGGGCATTAACCCGCTGGATATGGTGGGGCGAGATCGCGATAAAGCGGTCGATACCCTCATCACGCTCTCCGAACACCTGTGGGCGGCCAGCTACGGTTCGCGCACCGAGAACGTGCTGGAATACTCCGTCAAAACGCTGGCCGACGCCAATGAGTGGCTCATCCAAAGCGACCCCTATCAGGGACCGGACCGGCAGTACACGCTGCTTGATGTGGTGCCGCTGCTGCGCCTGCCCAGCTTCCGGCACGCGGTGCTGGAGCAAGTGCGCGACGGGCTGCTGCTGGACTGGTGGCAGCACTACTACGAGCCGATGGATGCGCACCAGCAGCGCGAGATCACCTCCTCGGTCATCACCAAGCTCTCCAAGTTCGCCAGTTCCCGTATCGCGCGCCGCATCCTGGGCCAGCCGCGCTCCACCCTGGACCTGCGCGAGGTCGTACGGCGGGGGAAACTGCTGCTGGTCAGCACCGCCAGTGGCGTGGTGGGAGCTGACCTTTCCGAACTGATCGGCATCGTGCTGCTCGGTCTTTTCGAGGCGGCCCTCGCCGAGCAGGCTTCCGTACCTTTCGAGCAGAGGCGGCGCTACCTAGTGCTCATCGACGAGTTCCAGGTCTACCGCAATGCCAACTACCAGGGCATGCTGGCAGAACTGCGCAAGTACGGCGGCAGCTTCGCGCTCGCCACCCAGTCGCTGGCCTACCTTGACCGGCTGGATCGTACCCTGCGCGCGACGGTGTTGGCCAACATCGATCACCTCTTCGCCTTCCACATGGCCGGGGAGGACGCCCGGCTCCTGCACGAGCTGGATGGCATCCTCGAAGACGACGTGACGAGCCTGGACGACTTCCAGTGCTACGTCAAGCTCTCGCTGGGCGGCCAGCGCCTGCCCGTCTTCTCGCTCACCCTAGATGCACCGCCTCGCCCTGATGAGGAACTGGCGCAGTTCGTGCGCTTACGCGGCCGTAGTCGGGACGCGCGTCCTGCTGGGGCAGTCGATGAGCTGATCAGAGCAAGCCAGGCTCGCCAGCGCACTGCCACGAAGATCAGGGGACGTGCGCCGATCAAAAGCGGGGATGACGGGACAGAGGTGGAGCACGACCATGACGGAGCAGAGGCGGGCAGCGCGCGTCGCCACAAGAAGCGCGGCAGCGGGAACCAGCACACCCAGGAGGAGCGAGCAGCACCGGTCCATCTGCATCTCATGTATCGTGACAAGGGTGAAGATATTTCCAGGAGTGGTGAAGAGGATGGGGAAAAAGACACTGCTGATGCCTGAAACCACCCGTGAGAAGCACCAGTCTAGGCACAGGCTTACGGAGGAGATGCTCATTCAGGCGGGATCGCCCCTCGAGGAGATCGATTGGCGGCTCTTGCACTGGCTGCTGCGCTATCCGTTGCAGAGGGCGGATGACCTGGCAGTCGGTGTGGCCAGATGGGCCAGCCGCGCAACAGTGTATCGCCATCTGCAAGGGCTGGAAGCGAGCGCCCTGGTAGAAAGTGTCTTGCCAGCAACACCAGGAACGGGCAAGCGGCTCTACCACCTGAGTAATCTTGGCCTGCACGTACTGGCAAGACATCTAGAGAAGCCAGCGCGCGAACTTGCCCGAGAGTTTCGCGCAGATGAAGCGGGATTGTTGCACCTGGTGCCGCGACTTCCCACTCTGCTGGTCCTCCAGGAGGTGGTAAACGGCCTGGTCACGGGTGCAGCAGAGGCTATGACGGTGCAAGGACGCCGGCCGCGCCTGGTGCGCTGGACCTGGCAGCGGGATGTGGCCCACCGGTTTCTCTATCGCGAACAGGCGATGCGCTGGTTTGTCGATGGGGCGCTCGCCCTCTGCATCCGCGTATCACAGGGGGACAACACCATGCCTGAGCGGTGGTACGGTCTCTTTCTGCTCTTCACCGCACTGGACGATGAGCGCTTGATGCGCTTACGCCTGGGACGTTTGCTGTGCTGGCGCGAATCCCCCGAACGCTGGCCCATCTATCAGCACATGCCGTTCGTGCTGATTCTGGCCGGATCAATCAGGCAGCACGAGCACTGGCAGCGTGCAGTTGAGGCCACCGCGCTCTCGCTACGCGTGGAACCGCTTGCTGGCGCGCTGGCCACCCTTCCCCCGTCTGAACGTACTCATGTGAATCCCTGGCTTCTCAATTGGCGCTCACTGGCCACCGAGAAGCCCTGCCACCTGCAAGAATTGCTGAAGCCCCTGCCGCTGTCAGCGTTCCCTTCCTCACTGACATTGCAAGAAGCAGGTGAGGACGAACGAGAGCGCCATCCGCGCGCCTTTGGGGAAAGCGCAGGTGTGCCTCCTTCGACTATCATACCCGCTCGCCTCAGTCGTCTTATCATGGGCGATCTGGCGAGGCGCGCTGTATCCCTTCTCGTGGACGAGCCGGTGGAGCAGGAATTGGTCGCTCTGCTGGCATTACGTCTAACCTCCCGCCAGTGGGGCATGCTCTACCTCCTGCTGGATCACCCGCTCTTGTCGGATCAAGACCTGGCAGCATTACTCGCGCTCCAGCGCAAGTCGGTGCGTAGCTTGCTCTATACCCTGCATCGACTGGGCTGCCTTGAAGCAATCACAACCGAGGTCGGCACGCGCTGGCCTCTGGGTGAACGTGGGCTGCGCCTGATCGCCGCTGCGAACCATTTCCACGTTCGCAACCTTATCGTCTTTGGCGATGAAACGGCCGCTGGAACGATTACCTTGAAGCAGCGAGGTGTTGACTGGCTCTTAGAGCGCATTCAGCACACGGCTGGCATCTATCGCTTTTTTGCGGCTTTGACCGAAGCCGCACGACGAGTACCAGGACATGCGCTCTGCTGGTGGGAGACGGGGGCTAGGTGTGAACGCCGTTACCGGATCAGCGAGCAGTGGTATAATCTGAGGCCTGACGCGCTGGCGGAATATTGCGTGGGACTGCATCAGATCCGTTTCTGGCTCGAGTGGGACCGGGGCACTATGAATGCGCGCGATCTGGCGGTCAAGTTTGCCTCTTATGCGCAATATATTGCCTCTCGTGAGTGGGCAAAAGAGCAAAGAATGCTACCGAGGCTCGTCTGTATCGTTCCAGATGTTGCTCAGGAGAGGCAGATGCAGCGTGTCGCTCACGCTCAACTCGCGCATTTTGGTGGAGTCGAGGTCTGGACGACAACCGAAGTGCTCTTGAACGAATATGGACCCTTCGCTCCTATCTGGTCACTTATTCCACAAGAGTGTGGTCGAAATACACAACCTGGTGATTCGCTAAGGCAGCGTCTGTTTACTAATCCAGACATTCATTACTGAAATTCTGACATTGACACAGTCGATCCGCAATGACCAGTGAGACATGATCGTTTAACTACTAAACCGCGACTAGCAAATCGCTACGATGCTGCCGAAAAAACCATCTATCAGCTCTGATTAGAGGAATTTACATATCTAAAATTCAGCAGGTTTCAAGCGCGGCAGTGGTAGGAATCGGTGACCTTCAACACTTACGGTATCCATACTTTGAGGTCTTTAACGGCTATTGGGCAATGATAATCTGTGCCAGGTACCATCCAATCAAAAGCTAATTTTCCACGCGATATTGTAGCATTTTCTATTCTTCCTAAATGCTCAAGATTAGCATAGAAATCAAGCGTGTTTCCTTGCGCAACTATTGTCACCATAACAGGATTCGACTTTTTTTCAGAACCCAAGAAATAGCCGTCATAATTAGGTTTCATTAAAGGTTCGCCTGTAAGCTGTGATCGTGTGTGAATCATATAGACTCCCCAAGTTTGAAGGTAAACTTTTTTGAAATATTGACTACAAAGCCTCCACATGAAAGTATATCCTTTTCCAGTCTGGCTATTTAACCGGAAGACAAGTCCTAAATGGTCATCAAAATCTATCTTCTCCATATTTTTCACATCCCACTCTAACACTGCTTGGAGAGTAAAATCTGCTAAATCCATTTGCGGTTCCAACAAAACAACATTACCGAACTGATTGCTTGTAAAGCTTTTTGGCCCGATGATAAGGTTGTGCATGTGCGGTACATATACATTCTTAGAAGTGTTTCTTACGACTTCAATTTCTTCTTTCGTGATACGTTGAACTGCCAATGGTGGCGAGGGTTGATTTGTCGGAGCCATTATTGGGTTTACAAAAGTCGTCGAACTGCTGGCTGGATTACCGGGTGTTCCACATGCTGGACAAAATTTATCGCTTAGGGAAAATGATTTTCCGCATTTTGTACACACGGCTTGCCGCATTATGGTAGTTGCGTTTGCATCTATTCTAGTACCACAATGACTACAAAAAACGTCACTTGCATTAAGTGGGTTGTGTATGGTGGCCCACTTTGTCAAGACAGAAAAATCGGCTCAACTAAGAGCTACTTTCCTCCTTTTCAAGTTCTATTCGTTCTGCCTTCGCCCAGCTGATGCGTCGTGAAAATACACTTCAGCAGGGGTTTGGTAATCGAGC
>WNGK01000197.1_pt1 | contig 92027 bp, 89 predicted proteins | sample 5400601 | NCBI WGS metagenome assembly WNGK01 (sample SAMN13153376, study PRJNA577476) | soil metagenome | isolation source: 60 cm soil or saprolite under Garry oak tree replicate 1 | place: USA:California | collected 2016-06-15 | reverse complement strand
ATAGCGGCATTGCGCTGCGGAGCGTGGAGTGGACTCCGGAAGTGCTGGAGCGGACGTTGCGTACGCTCGCGGAGCAGAAGGGCGTCGCGGCGGGAAAAATCTTCCAGCCGATCCGGATCGCGCTGACGGGGGGAACCGTATCCGAGCCCGTCAACGAATTGCTTTACGTCGTAGGGAAAGAAGCAACGTTGCAGAGGCTGGACCAGGCGCTTACACGACCCTACGACGCTACGCCATAAGTCTCGTACCACGTGGCGTCGTACCGTCGTACAACGGTCACGGCACGATTTTCACAGTATCCGCTTTCGCCCCCGTCGTATCCCCCCGCGCCTTCGCCCCCGTCGTATCCCCCCGCGCCCGGCGCTCGGCGTCCCGCTCGGCTTGCTTCCGCGCCCGCAGGTCGCGCACGTACTGCTTGAAGAGCCGCAGCGTCTCGGTACGCCGGGCCGCCTGCATCAGGTCGTCCCGCATCTGGTCCAGCTGGCGTGCCCGCATCTGCTCGCCGTAGTTCCCCTGCGGCAGGTTGATCGGCAGCAGCGCGAGCGCCGCCGTGGGAATCTTGATCCCCGCCACGTGGATGAACTGCGAGTCGATCCCGAACACCTTGCCGGCCACGTCCGTGGTCCAGACGGGGCGCTGCCGCGAGCGCTGATCCTGATCGACCAGCACGTTGAGCGAGTCGACCATGGCGCGCAGCCGGCGCACCACCGTGGTGTCCCGGCTCTCATGGGGCTCGTACAGCGCGTCGGCGACGTCGGACGGCAGCGCGGGGCGAGGCAGCACCCACAGCCGACCGTCGCCTACCTGGGGCAGGTCCACGATGTGGGGGCCGACGGCGGCGGGGCTGGCGGCGAGCGTCGAGTCGGGCCTGCCCACCGGGGCCGGGACGGGCCGCATGGTGTCGGGCGCCGCGGCGCTCGGCACCGGCCGTCCCAACCCGCCGCTCGGACCCTTGCCGCGTCGGCTGCCGCCGAACGGCGGCAGCTCGGGCGGGTGCGGCCGGGCGGGCGGAATGATCGTGATCAGGCCCTGCGGCCGGTCGATCCGCCACGACCCGCTGAACGCCAGAACGATGATCGTCACGTGCACCACGGCACTGACGACCCAGGTGAGCCGCCGAAACTCGAGGCCGGGTCTCCGGATCTCAAACAGCGGCGAGCACCTTTCCCAGCCGCTCGGCGGCCTCGACCAGCCGCGGCGTGCCGACCGTCAACGCGATGCGGAAAAACCCCTCCCCCCCGGCCCCGAACCCGCTTCCGGCGAGCGTCACCACCCCCACCTCCGTCAGCGCGCGCCGCGCAAACGCGGCGGATGCGACGCCCTCGGGCAGCGGTACCCACACATACATCGTCGCCTCGGGCGTCTCGGGCTCGAACCCTTGCGCGCGGAGCACCGGCAGCATCGCGTCGCGCCGCTCCCTGAAGCGCGCGACGTAGCCGCGCGCCAGGGCCTCCGCCTGGGGCAGCACCGCCGCCCCCGCGGCCTGCACCGCGAGAAACGCGCCCGTGTCCACGTAGTTCTTGACCCGCGCCAGCGCCGCGATGAGCTCCGGCCGGCCCACGGCCCACCCGAGCCGCCACCCGGTCATGCAGAACGTCTTGGACAGCGAGTGGAACTCGACCGCGATGTCGCGCGCGCCCGGGATCTCGAAGATGCTGGGTGCCACGTGCTCGTCGAACGTGATCTCGCAGTAGGGATTGTCGTACGCGATGACGATCCCGTGCTTCCGGCAAAGCGCCACGGTGCGCTCGAGGTAGTCTCGCGGCGCGATCGCGGCGGTGGGATTGTTGGGGTAGTTCAAGTAAACGAGCTTGGCGCGGTGGAGCACATCGGAGGGGATGTCATCGAGCTCCAGCAGGAAGCCCGTCCGCGGCGTCAGCGCGTAGCGGTACGGCTCGGCGCCCGCGAGCACGGTCCCACCTTCGTACACAGCGTAGCCCGGCTCGGGGACGATCGCCACATCTCCCGGGTCGAGCAGAGCCATCGCAAGATGCGCGATGCCTTCCTTCGATCCGATGAGCGGGTGCAGCTCGGTGAACGGGTCGACCCGCACGCCGAAGCGCCGCTTCAGGTACGCGGCCGCGGCCTCGCGGAACGCGGGAAGGCCGAGCTGAAACGCGTAGCGGCTCATCGCCGGATCGCGGATAGCGTGCGCCAGCGCTTCCACCGCCAACTCGGGCGGCGCGAAGTCGGCGTCCCCCGCCCCGACGTCGATGACGTCGACTCCCTGCTGAACGAGCCGGCGCTTGATCGCCGGGATCTCGGCCATCGGGTAGCTCGGGAGCGCCGCCAAGCGCTTGCTGAACTGGGTCACGCGATGTCCTCTACGTGAATTTACGCTCTTCCGCGGCCGCGCGTTACCGCCCTCTACCGCCCTTTACCGCCTTCTACCGGCTCCGCTCCGATGCCGTGCCGCGCGAAGAACTCCTCGCAGGCGCCCCGGACATCGGCCCAATGGCCCACGAGCCGCGTCGCCGGGGGCAACCCCTCGAGGATCATCGCGCCGTAGCGCTTCGTAACAACGCGCCGGTCCAGCAGCACGACCGCCCCTACGTCCCCGCGGCTGCGGATCAGGCGGCCGAATCCCTGCTTGAGCTTCAGGGCGGCATTCGGGACGAGGTAGTGCGCGAAGCCATTGAGGCCGCGGGCCTCCAGACGCTCGAGCCGCGCGGCCGTGAGCGGCTCCGTCGGCACCTTGAAGGGGAGCTTCGCGAGGATCAGCACCCGCAGCGCCCGCCCCGGCACGTCAACGCCCTCCCAGAACGAATCGGTTCCCAGGAGAATCCCCGAGCCCGCCTCCCGGAAGCGTCGCAGCAGGTGGTCGCGCTGCCCTTCGCCCTGCACGAACAGCGGCCAGCGGCCGCCGATCGAGTCGCGCACCGCCTCCGCCGCGCGCCGCAGCGCCGCATGGCTCGTGAACAGCACGAACATGCCGCCGTCCGACGCGTGGGCCAGCTCCACCAGCACGCGGGCGACCGCGGCGCCGTGACCCGACTCGTCGTCGCGCGGCTCGGGAAGATCGGTGGGGATCCCGAACAGGCACTGCGCCGCGTAGTCGAAGGGCGACGCATGGATCTCACGCACTTTCGTCCGTGACGGCGGCAGGTCCAGCCCGAGCCGCTCCTCGAGGTAGCCGAAGTCTCCCCCCGCGGCGAGGGTGGCGCTCGTGAGCACCACCGTCTCGATCCGGTCGAACAGGTTCTCCTTGAGGATGGGCGCCAGATCGAGCGGCACGGCGGCGAGGGAGACGTTCGGGGTCTTCCGCCCGCGCCGCTCGAGCCAGCGTACCGCGGCGGGACCGGCGGCCGGCGGCCGCAACGTCGCCGTAAGACCGGCGGCCGCCGCGTCGAGCCGCCGCACGACTCCACGGAGCTCGGCCGTCAGCTGGGCGCGCCGTTCCGAGGGATCGTCGAGCGCCAGCCGGTCGGCGATCATCGCGGCGCCCTCCGACAGCCGCGAAAACGCGAGCAACAGATTGTCGAGCGCCACCCCCAGTCCTTGGTCCCACACCGCGTCCGCGAGGAACTCGTCGCGCAGCCGGAGGACCGGTGCCGGACCCGGCTCGCCGTCGAGCCGTCGCGCCAGTCGGGCGAACACGTCGTCCGCCGCGCGCCGCGCCGCCGCGAGCGCGTCGATCAGGCCCTGCTGCGCCAGCTCGCGGCTGGCCGCGGACAGGAGATCGTCGCGCCCGAACAGCACCGAGCGCAGCGTGGGGACGAGCCCGCGACCGTTCTTCTCGAGCCGAAACAGCAGGCGCTGCACACCGAGCATGCTGACCTGCGCGCCGAGATGCGTGGCGGCCACGTCTTCGAGGTGGTGGGCCTCGTCCAGGACCAGCCGGCGATACGGCGGGAGCACGGCGGCCTCCTGCCAGTTGTCGGACGCCATCCGCACGGCGAGGTCGGACGCGAGCAGGTGGTGGTTGACGACCACGATGTCCGCTTCCGCCGCGCGCCGGCGCGCCTGGAACAGGAAGCAGCGGTCGAAGTGGGGGCACTTGAGCCGCGTGCAGAGATCCGACTCCGCCGCCACTGCGTCCCACACCTCCCCGCTTGGCTCGTCCGGGAGGTCGGCGAGCGAGCCGTCGCTCGTCCGGGCGGCCCACGCCGCGAGGCTGTCCAGCTCCGCCCGACGCTCATCCTCGAACAGCGAGTCCCTCTGCTCCCGGGCCTGCTCGAGGCGAGAGAGACAGACGTAGTTCCGCCACCCCTTGAGCAGCGCGAACGTCGGGGAATGGTCGCCCGTCCCGAGCGCGCGGGCGAGAATCGGCAGATCCTTGCCGACGAGCTGCTCCTGGAGGTTGATCGTGTTGGTCGAGACGACCGTCCGTTCGCCGTTCTCGCGGGCCCACACGAGCGCCGGCACGAGATACGCGAACGACTTCCCCACCCCGGTCCCGGCTTCGAGCAGGCCGATGCCGCCGTCGTTGTAGAGGTCGGCGACGTAGGCCGCCATGTCACGCTGGCTGGGCCGATCTTCGAAGCTGCCGAGCGCCCGCGCGACCGGACCGCTGGGCGAGAGGAGCGCCGCGACGTCGATCGGGTCGATTCGCGTCGTGGCGCGCGGCCGTGGGCACTCGACCACCACGTAGCAGTCGGTGACCTCATTGTCCACGATGGCGAACCCGACGCCGCCGTCGTGCAGCCGCGACGCGACGCTCAAATCCGCGCCCGACGGCTCGAGCACGCCGCTCGGATGATTGTGGAGCAGCAGCTCGCCGCGCACGGCGATCCCCGGCAGGGCGAGCACGGCGTCGACCGTCCCCCGCGCGACGACCCGCGCGTCGACGATCAGGCCGTTGGCGTCGAAGCGCGCGACGAACGACACCTCCCGCCCGCGAGCGCCCGCGATCTCGGCGCGCACCAGCTCGCGGACGGCGGGCGCGAGGCGCTCGACGCTCATGTCTTCAGCTCGCGCTTCTTAGCCGCCGGGAAGAGGACGTTGTTGAGGATCAGCCGGTAGCCCGGGGAATGCGGATGCAGTGACAGGTCCGTCGCCGGATCGCCGATCTGGTGCTGTTGGTCCTCGGGATCGTGGCCGCCGAAGAACGTCCACGTCCCCCTGCCGTGATTGCCGTTGATGTACTTCACCCACGGGGCGCCTTCTTCGTCCGCGAGCACCACGTCGCTGGGCTTCAAGCGACTGCGCAGAAACGACGTCGTGAGCCCGTAGAAATCGGGGATCACCTGCCGGTGGTTCTGCACCAGGAGCGTCGGGACCGGGTCGATCTTCGCGCTGAAATTGAACAGCTTGAACGCGCCCAACGGTTGACGACGCCCCGGGGCGTTGACCTGGTGCCCGTCGATGTCCGAGAAGCTCGCGACCTGCGGGTTGGGCTCGACATGCGCACCCGTGAAGGCGAGGGCCTTCGACCAGTCGAGCTTCGCATCCGCCTGCGGGTCCATGGGCGTGCCGTCCGCGAACGCGGCCGCGATGTCCGTGCGCTCCGCGGCGAGCGCCAGGTCGATCGTCTCCGTGGCGTTGCACATCGCGAACAGGAATCCCCCGTTCCCCACGTAGTCCCGGATGCGCCGTGCCACCGCCTTCTTCAAGGCGGGCACCGTCGCGGCACCCAGTTGCTTCGCCGCGTCCGCGTTGAACCGCACCATCTCGGCGAGCCAGGGCGCGCCGGCGTAAATGAGGTAGAACTTCGAATACTGTCCCGTGAAGTCCTCGTGGTGCAAGTGCAGCCAGTCGTAACCCGCCAGCTTCCCGCCCAGCACTTCGAAATCCCACACCTTGTCGAAGGGGATCCCGGCGTACTGCAGCGCCATCGTGACGGCGTCGTCCCAGGGCGGCGCGTTGGGCGGCAGGTACACGGCCACCTTGGGCGCCTTTTCGAGCGGCACCGCGTCCATGTTGCTCGCCTCGATCTCGCCGCGGATGGCCGTCACGCGGGGCTCCTCCACCGGCTCGACGGTCACGCCCGCGAGCGCCGCGTCGCGCCGGATCGCGGGCCCGTCCGGAAGCAGGAAGGATCCCCCGCGGTAGTTGATGAGCCACTCGGCCGTGATGCCCGCCTGGACCACGCGGTAGGTGACGCCGTACGCCTTGAGATGATCGCCCTGAGCGTCGTCCATCGGGATGAGAAGGGACGAACTGACGGACAGGCGGACGGGCGGACGGAAGCCGAGCAAGTCACTTCCGACCGCCAGTCCCGCTGTCCGCCCGACCGACGTCACGAACTCTCTCCGCTTCATGACTTCGGAATCGCTCCCTTCGCCCGGTCCAGCTCGCGCCGCGCCTCGGGCACGACCGCGCTTCCCGGGTACGTGAGAATCACGTGCTCGAGATGCCGGATCGCCTCCCCCGGCTGCATCCGGCGTTCGAGCAGCCGGGCCCATTCGAGCTCGGCGGCAGGGGCCGCCGCGCCCTGCCCCGCGGTGCGGACGACCTCATCGAACAGCGCGAGCGCCGTCCGCTGCTGCACGGTATCGAGCCGCGCGGCGACACGGCCGGCCAGGAGCAGGAGGTCCGGCCGCCCGGCACCACCCTCCCCCGTTCCCAGACGCGAAGCCGCCAGGCGCAAGGCTTCGGCGGCGTGCAGCGAGTCACCCTGGGCGAGCAACAACAACGGACGCCCGAGCTCCGGAAACGAGTCGAGCGGGATCTGCTGCAGCAGCGCCACCATCGCCGTGCGCTCGGTCGCGTCGCGCCGGTCTCCGGCGTACGGCCCCGCGGTGCGGAACAAGGCCTGGGCGTCTCGCAATCGCCCGCGATACAGGGCGATCCATCCCCGGAGCGCGACGGCCTCGACGCTCGAATCGCGCTCCACCGCCCGGTCGGCGCGGTCCAAGTCTCCCGTCGCGATGCGGGCGCGGCCGAGCCGCAGACCGAGCGCCGCGCGGTCGTCGGCGGAAAGCCGGCCGTTGGTCGCGAGCTGCAGGTCGGCCGTATCGAGCTGGCCGCCGTCGATCAAGGCCTCCACCACCGCGCGCTGCGCGAGCCGCTGGGCGTCGGGAGGCGCGGTCGAGTCTTGCGCCACGCGCTCGAGCACGGCACGCGCGGCTGCGCCGTCGCCCGCCTCGATGAAGGCGCGCGCCGCCTCGGCCCGCGCCCGGGTCGCCGCACCTCCCGGCTCCGGCGTCAGGTCGGCCCAACGCGCGAGCGCGAGCGCGCGCACGCGGCGCGCGTCCGGCGTGCTGCGCGCGCCCGCGAGATCGGCGAAGCGCCGCAGCGCGAACGCGGCATCCGCGGACGGCGTGGCGACGCTCGGCTCGAACACGGCCCAGGCGCGCAACGCCTGCCCCCAGCCCAACAGCAGCTCGCCCGCGAGCCTGCGCCCAAGCGGCGACGGAGTCCCCGCCGTGAGCAGGCGCGCGATGCCCTCGCGCTGCGCATCGGGTGCCTCGGCGAGTGCGCTCGCCGCGTTCGGCAGCTGCACCGGCGCATCTTCCAGCGCCGCCGCCCATTCGCGCGCCGCGCCTTCCCAGTCGCCCGCGAGCTGGCTCAGCTCTGCCAGCTCGATCCCGAACGCGCCCGGTCGCCCGAGCGCGCGCCGGCCGACGAGGAGCACGTCGCGCGCCGCCGCGTGGTTGTGTGCGTCCTCGAGCGCCATCGCCCACTCCCGATACGGGGCCTCGTCGCGCGGCGCGGCCGCGGTCCACCGCAGCGCCACCGCCCGCGCGCTGTCGGGCTCGTTCAGACCCACGTACGTGCGGAGCAGCACGCCCCGCAGCGCCGCATTGGTCGGACTCGCCGCCGCCGCCCGCTGGGCCGCCGGCAGCAAGTCCCGCAAGCGATTGAGCGGCGGCAGGACACGCTCGAGCCCGAGCAGCGCGGAGAGGTTGGTCGGATCGGCCCGCAAGGTGGCCAGATAGATGGCCGCGGCCTGCTCGTACTGGCCGACGCGCTCGAGCTCGAAACCCTGGCCGATCGCTTGGGAAGGCAGCACGCGAGCCACCAGGATGATCAGCCCGACCGTCCAGCTACTGCTGCGGCGCATTCAGTCTCCGGAAATACTCGAGTACCAGGCGCCGCTGCTCAGGGGTGAGGCCCTGCAGCTCCTTCCAGGTGGGGTAACGGAGCCGCGGGCCCGCGCCCGTCGCGCCGGGCTTGAGGACGTCGGGAATGTGAACGCTGTCCCCGCTCGCGGAGCGGCTGACGCGCTCCTTGGTCTGGTCGGGCTCGTCGTTCGAGAGCGTGCGGCCGGCGTCGAGCAATCGCCGGTACAGGCGCTGCTGGCGCTCGATGGTCTGTTGGTCGAGGCGCCCGGCCTCGAGCTGACGCGCGAGCTCCTTCGCCTCCTGCGCGAGTGGACCGGCGGCGGCGCTCGCACCCCCGGCCTGGAGCCGCTCGAGCTGCTCCGCGAGGGCGCGCTGGCGGGCGGCGAGGGCGCGGAGCTGCTGCAACATGGCCTCGCCGCTCATACCCATCAGCGGGAACAGGCCCTGGGCCAGACCGTTCAGCCCCTGCTGATCGCGCGCCAGCCGCGCCAGCTGCTCCACCGCTTCGGCGAACCCGCTTCCCGACTTCCCGCCCGCCACCTGGCTTCGACTGCGGGCCAGCGCGAGTGCGGTGGCGTTGAGCGCGTCGACCGCTTCGTCGGCAAGGGCAGCCGCCTCGGAAGCGTTGGGATCGGCTTCCTCGAGCTGGGAGCGTGCCGCCGCCATTTGCCGCTTCGCATAGCCCAGTGCCGCGTCGAGCTGCGGAGACACGAGCGCGTGCTTTCCGGCCGCCTCACGGATCTGGCGCGCCACCGCGTCGGTCCCCTCCTCCACTGCCGCCTGCCGCGATCGGGTGGCGGCGCCCGCCTCGCCGCGCCGCAGCGCCTCGGCCACACGCTCCTGCCCCTGGGCGAGCGCGGCCGTTTCCGACAGCGCCCGATCGAGCGCCGCGAGCGTCTCGCCGCGCCACTCCCGCGCCAGCGAGTCGCGCTGACCGCGCAGCGCCTCGGGCACGCCCGCCATCTGCTGCTCGGCCTCCGTCCCGGCCTCGGTCGCGGCCGGCGCCCGACTTTCGCCCGCCGCCTGCGCCGCGCGTTGCATCGCCGCTCGGGCATCGCGGACCGCGTGCTGCGGCGCGGCGAGCGGCGTGCGGGGACCGGCGCGGAGGTCCGTGGCCACTCGGTCGATGCCGCGCGCCAACGAGTCCGCGCGGTCGGCCAGCGCACGCTGGTGTGCGGCGCCCGCGCTGTCCGGCCGTGGTGCGTCCTCGCGATTCCACTCCGCCTGGCGCCGCCGCAGGTCCTCGGCGTCGGCCGCGAGCGACGCGAGCGCGCCTTCGACCGCGGCCCGGCGGAACAGCTCCTCGCTGCGCTCGAGCTCGGCCTTGAGCTGCTGCTGCGCCTCGGCGAGGCGCTCGAGCGCGCGGCGCGTCGCCTCCGGGTCGAGCCGCGCCAGGGCGTCCTGCAGCTCGCGCAGCCGCGCCGCCAGCTCCGGCGTCACCGCACGCTGCAGCAGCTCCTGGACCTCGCGCAGCCGCGCCTGGAACGCCGTGTCGTTCATCCCGGCGGCCTGGGCCGCGCGCGCGATCTCCTCCACCGCCCGCGACAGCTCCTGTACCCGCTGCTGCAGCGCCTCCTGCTCCCGTGCCACGGCCTGCGCCCGTTCCGTCGCCTGGAAGGGAAGCGGTCCGTCCCGCCCATCGGCGGGGCGGCGTGTGCCGGCCGCATCGCGGGACCGCTGCTGCCCCAGATCCCGCGTCCGCGCCCCCAGCTCGCGCTCCGCCTGGGCGAGCGAGTCCGCCGCCGAGGCGACATCCCGCGCAGCCGCGCGCGTCGCCGCGCGCAGCTCCTCGAGGCTCGGGAGCCGCAGCGCGATTTCCTCGCTCCGCCCCACGTGCGTGCCGGGCGCGGGGACGTTGTCCCAGGCCTCGACGCGGAGCCGCAGCGTGTCGCCCGGCAACAGCCCGCGCCGCTCCGCGTCGAGATCCCCCTGGACGATCGCTCGCTCACCCGCGCCCGACACGTCGAGCGACTCGCGCACGACCGCCCCCACTTTTCCCGTCCGGCTCACGCGCCAGCTCACGACCTCGAGCCGGGTCAGACCGTGATCGTCCCGCGCATCGATCACGAGCGGCTGCCTGAGCGACAGCGGCAGCGTCGTGTCGCGGCCCGGGACAGGCAGCGCGACCACGGGCGCGGAATCGGGCACCACGCGCAGCCGTAGTTCGAGCACGTCGCCCTCGAGCGGCGTCCCGTCCGCCGTAGCGAGCTCGAGCAGCCAGGTGCCTGAGGCCGACGGTAGGGCGGCCAGCCGCCCCGAAAATCGAGCCCCAGCCACGCTGAGGCCCACGCGTCCGCCGCGCGCGCCGGCCGCGCGGCGCCAGCTCGAGGCCGGCGACGAACGCGGGCAGCGCCACGCTGACCCGGCGCTCGACGCTGCGGCGGCCGCCGCTCGTGGCCCGCAGATACAGATCGGACTCGAGCGGGCCGATGCGTCGGGTAGCGCGGCACAGCGAATCGAGCGCGACCGGGGCCGGGCGCCACGGCTCTCCCGGCCCGCGGGTCCAGAGCAGGGCCCGCGTCGCCGCGGGCACTTCGAGCGTCACCGTGACGCTGTCACCCCGGCGCACGGTCGCGCGGTCCACGGTGAGACGCACCGGCGCGCGCGCGTCGGCGATGGCGCGGAGCGGATGCCAGAACGCCGCCGCCCGTCCCGCGCCGGGCGACGACGTCACAAACAGCGCGGCGCCGAGCGCCGCCGTGCCCACGCCCATCACGAGGGACGCGCGCGTGCCCCGCGCCAGCAAGCGCCCCACGGCCGGCCCCGCGCCCGCCACGACCGCGGCTGCTCGGGCGTCGGCCAGCTCGAAAAGCTCCGCGCTCGCTCCCGGGCTCGGCGCCGACGCGAGCACTCCCACCACACTGCCGGCACGTGTGCCGGCCGCGGTCTCGACCAGCCGTCCCACGGCGGCAGGGGCGGCGGGACGCCCCGCCCGGCGCACCAGCCACACGGCCGCCGCGGCGATTCCCGCGATCAGGAGCCACGCGCCCACCACCGGTGTGATGCGGGGCGCGAGCGTCAACCCCGCCGCTGCGACGGCGAACGCGACGCCCGCGCTCGTGAGCAGCACGGCCCCGGCGCGGGCGCGCGCATGCGGCCCACCGAGCCGCCGCAGCCGCACCGCCGTGTCGGTCACGGCGTTGCGCTCACGGCGTACGTGAACAGGTTGACCCCCATCCGTAGTGCCGCCTCATGCAGCTCCGGAGGATCGTGGTGGACCTCTGGATCCTCCCATCCGTCTCCCAGATCGGTCTGATAGGAATAGTACACGACCAGGCGGTTGCCCAAAAAGATGCCGAAGCCCTGCGCCGGCAGCCCATCGTGCTCGTGGATCTTGGGAATGCCCTTGGGGAAGTCGTACACCAGGTGATAGATGGGGTGGCTCAACGGAACCTCAACCAGCGGGTGATCGGGGAAGACCCGCGCGATCTCGCGACGGAACGACTTGTCCATGCCGTAATCGTCGTCGGCGTGCAGGAAGCCCCCCTGCTCGAGCCAGCGCCGTAGCCGCTTCAGCTCGTCGTCCGAGAAGCGCACGTTCCCGTGCCCCGTCATGAAGAGGTAGGGAACGTCCCACAGCTCGGGGCCGGTGAGCGTTACGACGCGCTCGCGCTCGGCGACGGGGAGTGCGGTGCGCTGGCGCAGCGCCGCGAGGAGGTTCGGCAGGGCGGAGGGGCCGGCGTACCAGTCGCCGCCGCCGTCGTAGTGCAGGCGGCCGATCGTGAGAGACGCCGAATGCGGAATGTGGAATGCGGAATGCGGAATCGCGCCAACCAACCTCGGCCCGTCCATTCCGCATTCCGCATTCCGAAGTCCGCATTCGGATCGGCCGGCGACCCGCAGCCACGCCACGCACAGGACGATCGCCAGGCGCTTCACAGTTCGTTCACCAGCCGATACGCCGTATTTCTCGTGATCCCCATCTCCACCGCGAGCTGCTCGGCCACGTCGCGGCGCGTCATCCCCTGCGCCAGCAACACGCGAGCGCGCGCCTCGGGGTCTGGAGCAGGGACCCGCTCCTCCCGGGCCGGCTTGCCCGTGCCCGCCACCATCACGGTCACCTCGCCGCGAGCGGGCGCCTCGGCGTAGTAACCCGCCAGCTCGGCCAGGGTCCCGGTGCGTGTCTCTTCGAACAGTTTGGTCAGCTCGCGCGCCACCGCGGCGGGTCGCTCCGCACCGCACGCCGCCGCGAGATCCTCGAGCAGCTCCGCCACGCGGGGCGGCGCCTCGAACAGCACCACGGTCCACTCGCTCTTCGCCACCACCTCGAGCAGGCGCCGCCGGTCCGCGCCCTTGCGCGGGACGAAGCCCAGGAACAGGTAGCGATCGGCGCCGAGTCCCGACACCGACAGCGCCGCCGCGACGGCGGTGGGCCCCGGCACGGTGACCACGGGGATGTCGCGCTCGCGGGCGGCGGCGACGAGCACCGCGCCGGGATCGCTCACCGTCGGCGTCCCCGCGTCCGTCACGAGCGCCACGTCTTTGCCGCTCGCCAACAGATGCAGGATCCGGCGCAGGGCGGCGTCGCTCGAGTGCGCGTGGAAGCTGATGAGCTCGGCGCGCGAGCCGACGTGGGCGAGCAGCGGTTTGGTGTGGCGCGTGTCCTCGGCCGCGACGGCCGCCGCCCGCGTCAGCGTGGCGGCCGCGCGTGGGGAGAGGTCCTCGAGGTTGCCGAGCGGCGTCGCCACGACGTACAGGGTGCCGGCCATCTCACCACGACACCGGCCACGGCAGGCGACCGTAGTAGCCCGCCGATTGCAGGACGTAGCGGTGCTCCCGCGTCGCCTCGCGCAGGATCTTGGGCGCCGTCCCGGGCATCATCACCTCGACCCCCTCGAGCAGCTGGAGCGACCAATCCGTGAGCGCATTGGCGAGCTCCTCCGGCTGCACGACGGAGTCCGGCGTTTCGGTGCCGCGCGGCGCCGAGAGGATCGTGATCGCCTTGTGCGCATCGACGACGCCCGCGCTCACCCGCTGGGCCCGGCGCTTCGCCTCGCCGGGAAATTCCTTTTCCACCTCGTCGACGATGCGCCAGTACAGCTCGCGGTAGGTGTTGATGAGCGCATTGGGCGCCTGCTGCGGCAGATCGGCGACGTAGGGGAACACCGTCGCGGTGAGCACGGGCGTCTGCCCACCGGCGGCGCCGTGGAACTGCGATTCGAGAAACTTCGGAATGGCCATCACGTCCGGCTTGTCGCAGAAGTAGCCGCTGTGGTAGCGTCCGGCGTCGAACCGCACGTACGACACGCGCGCGTTCGACATCAGCTCCAGGATGCCGCTGGTTTTGTCGCGCGCGAACCCCGCGAAGAACGCGCCCGGCTGCGACGGGTCCACGGTGCGCATCTCGACCGGGACCGCGCACGACTGATACATCCAGGCGAGCTGCTCCATCGGCGCGGCCGAGTAGGCGAGCTCCCCCCGCTCCACTTCGGCCCGCATCCGCTTCAGCGCCTCCGTGGGGGTGATGACCTGTCGGCCGGCGGTGTGGAGCGACGCGGCGTTCACGGCCTCGCCCTTGCGGAAAAACAGCAGCAGGCATTCATCGGGCAGGTACGCGGAGATGTAGCCGTCGACGCGGCCGTCCCGGTCGCGCTTGCCGAAGGCGAGGAGGTTGTCGAGGTGGACGAACGCGAGCCGGGTGCGATGAACCAGCCGGTCCACCTGCGGAAACGTCAAGTCCGCGAGGCGAACCGGCGAATTCATCAGGCGAGCGGTGCTCGCGCGCATGGTCCTCCGGGGAGGATGCTACGACAAATGCTGCTGGATCTTCTGCTCGAAGACCGGCTTCGGGTACGCACCCACCAGCGTATCCACGTGCCGCCCGTCCTTGAAGAATAGAATACTCGGTATCGAGCGAACGTTGAAGCGCATCGCCGTCTTTTGGTTGGCGTCCACGTCCACCTTGGTCACCTTCAGCTTGCCCTGATACTCCCCTGCCAGCTGGTCCAAAATCGGCGCCACCATGTGACACGGCCCGCACCACGTTGCCCAGAAGTCCACGATCGTGAGCCCCCGGTGCTGCTCGACCTCCAACCCGAAGGTGGCGTCCGTGACGGCCGTGAGATTCTCCGCTGCCATGACCTCTCCACTCCTTCTCTTGCAATCGTTATGTTGACGGGCGTCATGAGCGAGTCAACCACCCGCGTCGCCCACATCGGCATCGCCGTTCCGTCTATCGACGCCGCCCTGGCTTTCTACCGGGACATCCTCGGGCTCGAGCCGGGGCGCCCCGAGACGGTCGACGGCGCGACGATCGTCGGTGTGTCGCTGGGCGACGTTCAGGTCGAGCTCCTCGAGCCGCGTGACCCGACGGGCCCGGTAGCGAGGTTTCTCGCCAAGCGCGGGCCCGGCATTCATCACGTGTGTTACCGCGTACCGAACCTCGACCGCGCGCTCGAGCGCTGTCGGGCGGCGGGGTACCGTCTGATCGACGACGTGCCGCGACGGGGCGCCGGGGGCCGACGCATCGCCTTCCTGCACCCGAAGACGACGGCCGGCATTTTGCTGGAGCTGACAGAGTAGCTAACGCGCAACCGGGTTGGAACGTTCCCCGGGCTCATTGCCGGCACGTCATCCCCGGCGTGGGAATGCTCCCCAGATGCACGTCGTTCACCACCCAGCCGCCGCTCTTGGTGCGTACGAGATCGATCGGGAACACCACGGTGCACCCTCCCTGCCGCTGCAGCTCGACCCGGAACGTTTTCACGTTGTCGTGCCCCGTCACGGGAAGCGGCCCTTCGATCACGCGATAGCCCACGTGGTCCACGTACTTCTGGACGACCGAGAGCCGTTCCCGCAGCTCGTCGGATTTCATCCAGTTCGTCGCGGGTCCGCGCTCCGAGCCCCACAGCGCGCCCATGCGTCCGAGGTTGTTGTCCTTGACCGCCGACATGAACTGCGCGAGCGTCTCCTGAGGTGACTGCGGTGCGAGCTTCCCCGGGCCGGCTCCCCCACCGCACGCGAGCGAGCCCAGCGCGACGAGCACGGTCAGTCGTGGTCTCACGGACGATACCTCGAGTGTGGGCGGAGTGAACCGAAGGTAAGACGGCATGCGGCTCTACGTCAACATTGATCACGTCGCGACGGTGCGTGAAGCGCGCCGTACCGACGAGCCCGATCCCGTGCGCGCCGCGGCGGCGGCCGAGCAGGGCGGCGCCGACGGCATCACCGTGCACCTGCGTGAAGACCGCCGCCACATCCAGGACGCCGACGTCCGCGCGCTCCGCGCCGCCGTGCACACGGTCCTCAATCTCGAGCTCGGCGCGGCGCCCGAGATCGTGCGGATCGCCGGCCGCCTGAAGCCGTTTCAGGCGACCCTCGTCCCCGAGCGGCGCCAGGAGATCACGACCGAAGGCGGCCTCGCGCTCGACGGCGCGAGCCGCAAGATCCGCACGGCCATCGAACGTCTCACCGCCGCCCGCATCCGCGTCAGTCTCTTCATCGACCCCGACCCTGGAACCATCGATCGCGCCGCCGCGCTCCGCGTTCCCGCGGTCGAGCTGCACACCGGCCGCTACGCCCGCTCCTGGCGGAAGAGCGACGCCGCACTGCGCGCCCTGGCACGCGCGGCGGCCCACGCGCGCGCGCGCGGCCTCGCGGTGCACGCCGGACATGGGTTGACCTACGACAACGTCCAGCCCGTCGCCGCCATCCGGGACATCGAGGAGCTCAACATCGGGCATTCGATCGTCAGCAACGCGATCTTCCTGGGCATGGAAGAGGCGGTGCGCCGCATGCGGCAGTTGGTCGATGAGGCCAGGAAAGCTTAGCTTGGTAGCCTTATGACCGAATCCTCGAAGCCCCTCGGGATGTCCGACTTCTTCGCCCTCGAGGCGGGGGAGTATCTCGAGCGGCTCGACGGCCTGCTGGCCAAGGGTGACAGCCCCAGCGCCGACGAGATCGTGCGGCTCGCGCGGGCGCTGCGCGGCAGCGCCCTCATGGCGAACCAGCACGCGATCGCGCGCACCGCGGCCGGGCTGGAAGCCGTGGCGCGCGCGGTGCGCGAGGGACGGCGCGCCTGGGATCCGCAAACCCAGCAACTCGCCCTCCGCGCCGTGGACGACCTGAAAATCTTCGTGCGCCGGGCGGGCAGCTGGACCGATGCCGACACCGCGAAGGCCGAGGCGCTGGCCCAGCAGCTCGAGCAGCTCGCCGGCCGGCCGTCGGCGCAGATCCGCGCGGTGGAAGCCTTGGGGCTCGATGCGGGGGCGCGGGCGTTCGTGGCACGCGAGGGCGCGGCGATCGCGGGCGCGCTGGAGCGCGCAGCGCAAGCGCTGCGGGCCAACCCGCTGGCGCACGACCCGCTCCAGCACGTCATGCGCGCGCTCCAGCCGCTGCGCGGCCTCGCCGCCCTCACCGACCTGCCGCCCCTCCCCGACCTGCTCGAGGGAATCGAGCGCGCCATCGGCGAGCTGACACGCTCCGGACTCGAGCCCCCGGCCAACGTGGGCGACCTGTTCCAGATCGCCGGGAGCGCGATCGCGCGCGCCGCCCGCGAAGTCGCCGAGCGCGGCCGACCCGACCCGGAAGGGGCGGACTTCCGGCAGTTCGCCGGGGTGCTGGTGAAGTTCATGGAAAGCGAGCCGGACGTCGTCTCGATTGGCTCGCTCTACTTCAGCGACTCGGGCCCCCACATCGTGTCACGCGGCGTTCCCGCGGCGCGCCCGTCCACGCTCGGCAAGCTGGAGCTGGTGAGCCACGGCGAGCACCTGCGTCAGGCCGCAGACTCGCTCGAGCGCGCCCCCTCCGCGACGCAGCGGGAGCTGCGCGCCCATACGCTCGGCACCACCTTCCGCGCGCTCGCGGACGCAGGCGGCGGGGTACTGGCCGACCGCGTGGCCCAGTTCGCCATGGCCGCGCGCGAAGCGCTGGCGGCGGGGATTGCCGTGAACAACCCGGCCGCCCTCGCCGCCGAGCTGCGGCGTGCGGGCGACCTCCTCGCCCGCTCGGGCACGGGCGACGAGGAAGTACTCGCGACCGAGCTCGACGCCCTCACCGCCGCGCTGCGGACCATCCAGCCGGGCGCCGCCCCCGCTCCCGCTCGTCCTGCTGCCGCTCCTCGTCCCGCGCCGACGCCGGCAGCGCCGCGGGTCGCGACGCCGGTGGTTCCCGTCGTGACAGCCGCCCCCGCCCTCGGCCCCCCGCACCCGGCCGCGCAGGCGATACCCGAAACGCCAGACCTCGTTGGGTCGTGGGCCGCCTACCAGCGCCTGGCGGAGGGAGGGATCGGCGCGGCGTCGCTGGGGGAGCTCATCGCCGGTGCTGAGCGCGCGCCCTTAGCCCCTACTCCCGGCTCCCCGGTCCCGGCTCCCGCGTCGTCGGCCGTGGACGTGCGCGTCCTCTTGTATCGGGGCGAGCGCGCCCTCGGGCGGGCCCAGGAGCTACGGGCGGCGGCGAAGCAGGCGTCGGGCGACACGCTGCGGGCCCTCGTCGACGAAGTCTGCGACCTCGTTGCCCTCGCCCTCGAGCCCAACCCCTAGTCGGGCGTCCGCTTCCCCCTTCCCCTCCCGCTGGGCCTGGATCCTCGGCCTCGCGGTTACGGCCGCCTTTCTGGTGTGGGCCGTGCGCGGCACCCACTGGAGCGAGGTCCTCGCCGGTCTCCGTGCCGTCGATCCCCTTCTCCTGGTGCTGACGGTGGGAATCGCCACGTTGACGTTTCCGATCCGTCTGATTCGGTGGCGTGTGATCCTGCGGGACGAGCGCGAGGCGCCGCTGGCCTGGCGGCCGCTCTGGCACGCCGTCGCCATCGGCTTCATGGCGAACAACCTCCTCCCCGCGCGGGCCGGCGAGTTCGCGCGCGCCTACGTCGCCAGCCGCCAATTGCCGGTGCGGTTCACGACGGCGCTGGCGTCGATCGGCGTGGAGCGTGTGTTCGATGCACTCGTGATGCTCGGGCTGATGGCGCTGGCCATCGCGTCCCCGTCGTTTCCCGCGCACTCCACGCTGCTCGACACGCCCCTGTCGCGCCTGGCCGGACGGGCAGCGCTGCTGTTTGGAGCGATGTTCGTGGTGGCGCTGGTCATCGTGCTGCGCCCGGCGCCATGGCTGGCGCTGTTCGAGCGCGTGGCTCGGGCAGTACTTCCGACCCAGCTCGCGGCGCGCCTCACTGGCATGGCTGAGGGCCTCGTGGCCGGCCTCACCGTACTGAAGCGCCCCGGGCGGTTCGGGGCGATGCTGTTCTGGTCGTTGGTGCTGTGGCTCACGAACGCCGCGTCGTTCACCGTGTGTTTCCGGGCGTTCGGAGTGGAGGTGCCGCTCGAAGGCGCCCTCTTGCTTCAAGGAATCCTCGGGTTCGCCGTGGCGGTCCCCGCATCAGCCGGCTTCTTCGGCGTATTCGAAAAGGCAACGCAGCTGACGTTACAGATCTACGGCATCAGTCCGAGCCTGGCGCTGGCGTACGCGGTCGCCTATCACGTCTCCACGTTCTTACCGATTACGCTGCTCGGCCTGCGCTCCCTTGCGAGTGTTCACCTCCACCTGCGTGACCTGGGACGGGCCACAGCCGATCAAGTGGGTGGGCCGTGACCAACTCCGTCCGCGTTGCCGCGCACGCCAAGCTCAATCTCCTGCTGCGCATACTCGCGCGCGAGGCGCCGGCGGGCTTTCACCAGATCGAGACGGCATTCACCCTGCTCGAGCTGGCGGACGAGCTGGTGGTGACGCGCACGCAGAGCGGAGTCGGGCTCAGTGTGGACGGGCCCGACCTGGGGCCGCCGGAGCAGAACCTCGCGGTGCGGGCCGCGCGCGCCGTCCTGGAAGCGACCGGGCACAAGTTCGGCGTGGCGCTCGAGCTGACGAAGCGGATCCCCGTGCGGTCGGGCCTGGGCGGCGGATCGAGCGACGCGGCGGCCGCGCTGCATGCGGTGAACGCGCTCGGCGGCAACGCGGTCCCGCGCCACGAGCTGCTCCACGTTGCCGCGCGGCTCGGCGCCGATGTCGCGTTCTTCGCGAGCGGTGCGCCTGCGGCGCTCGCGTGGGGCCGGGGCGAGCGGCTCTTCCGGATCCCCGCCCCGCCGGCCGCGCCCACGCTCGTGGCCCTGGTGCTGCCGCCCCTCACCGTCGCCACGCCCGACGCGTACGGCTGGTGGGACGATATGCATCCGCAACCCGCGCCGCGCGGGCCGCTGCTGCTCGACGCCGACGCCTTCACCGGGTGGGGCAGCATCGGGCGACTCGGCGGCAACGACTTCGAGATCGCGGTCTTCGGGAAGCATCCGCCGCTGCGCGGGCTGTACGAGCGGCTGGCCGGAACGCATCCGTATTGGGTGCGGCTCTGCGGCTCGGGGAGCGCCGTGGCCGCGGTGTATGCGAACGAAGGGCTGCGGGACGATGCGGCGATGCTGCTGGGCGAGAAGCACCAGCGGTTGATCAAGACCACCACCAGAGCGCTACCGGCGCCGGGTCCCGAGCCGCGGGTGGCGGGCACGTAGCGGGTCCGGATCCGGCGCCATATTGTGGTAGGGGAGGGTTGCGAGGAGGACCGATGCCGGAACAACTGGTCGGGACCGTCGTGCATTACTTCAAGGGCCCGAGCGTGGCCGTCGTGCGGATGACCGAGGGCACGCTCGCGGTCGGGGACCACATCCGCTTTCACGGTCACACGACCGACTTCACGGAGCAGATCGCCTCGATGGAAGTGAACCATCAAAAAGTCCCGCTGGCGAAGGTCGGCGACGAGGTCGCTATCCAGGTGGCCGACCGCGCCCGCCAGCACGATCAGGTCTTCAAGGTGACTCCATGAACGAACAAGCCTTCAATTTGTCGGTCCGCAAGTTTCTCAAGCACTTCGGCGTCACCGCACAGCGCGAGATCGAAAAGAGCGTCGACGCGGCGTTGAGCGCGGGAAAGCTCAAGGGCACCGAGACCCTCAAAGCGCGGGCCCGGCTCGAGATCCAGGGGTTGCCGACGAACCTGGTGATCGAGCAGGACATCACGCTGTCGTAGCGCCGGCATGCGGCTATCACCACTGGCGGCCGTGATGCTCACGTGCGCATGCGCGTCGTCCCCCGAGCCGGCGTCCGCGCCCACGCCCGTTCCGGATTCCGCGGCGCTGGCGCGCGCCGCGCCGCGCGCGGCGATCACCGCGCGCGAGCAGTACTACGACATCGATGGCTCGAGCGCCGGGGCGCTGCGCGATCAGATCAGCCGGCTCGGCCCCAAGGACGAGAGCGGCAAGTCGCAGGACGCGCTGACCGTGTGGAGCATCGAGTGGGGTTACGGCACCGCTCAGCGCGGAGACAGCTGCGTGCTGCGCGACGTGAAGGTCACACTCAACGTCTCGGTCACCCTGCCCCGCTGGAAGCCACCCGCGACGGCCACCGCCGACGTCCGGAAGAAGTGGCAGGCCTACCTCACGGCCGTCCGGCTCCATGAGGCGGGGCACCGGACGATTGCCGAGCGCAACGCCCGCGAGGTGATGGCCGCGCTCACGCCGCTCCGAGGGGCGACTTGCGACAAGCTCTCGGACGAGGCCACGCGCACGGCGGAGCGGATCGTGGCGGATGGCAGGGCGCGGAACCGCGCCTACGATATCCAGACGAAGCACGGGCAGACGCAGGGGGTGGAGCTGGGGCCGTGAACGGCCCCCGTGAAAGCAGAAGCCCCCGAGAGGCCCTAGCAGACCCTCGGGGGCTTAGCGCTCACTCGCCGAGGCGAGCGAGAGCCTCGCTTCGCTTGTGGCCGTTGTCTTGACTCACGGCCCCACCTCCTCGGGTGGTGTTCGGCCCTACCGTACAACCCGAATTCGGTCCGCGCAACTGTGGTGGGGCCGCAACGCCCGGGACTCAGGCCGGCCCTGACCGGTGCCCTCCTCCGGGAGCGCGGGTAAAGGCCCCGCCCGGCAGGGATTTGATTAGCACGGCGAGCCGAGCATACGTTAGAGTGAGGCCGCGATCGACCTGGGGAACCCTCCATGCCCGTCACGGCAAAAGCTGTCGCTGACGAACGAGCTCGTGGAGTGGGGCAACGACCGAAGGGAGTCCTTTAGGGTCAGGTGGACGCGACGTATCGTGGTGAGCTGCGCGAGCTGAACGAGGTCAATTACGCGCGGTTCGAGGCGACCCTCGACCGCGGCCTCACGGCGCTCGGCGCCGAACTGCGACAGGAGATCGCCGAGTTGCGCGTGGGCATGGCCGCCCTCGAGGGCGGACTACTCGCACGCATGGGCATGGCGGAGGGGCGCCTGGCACGCTTGACGTTGCTGCTCTGGATCGGAACACTGGGTGCGCTGATCGCGCTCCTCAAGTTCTAACCGGCCCATCGTCCAACGGCAGGACGCCAGACTTTGGAAGCGGCCCCGTCCATGCGGGGCCGTTGTCTTGTGGTCAAGTCACGTCCTTTTGTGTCCGCTTTGTCCCCTCCTGCCGGGCGGGACCGGCATAGTTGCGGCATGATTGGGAAGCTCTAGTACGGGGGGTAGAAGCTCCACGGGCTCCGGGACCGTGAGTCCGCGCCCGTCCTGAGTTCCCACTCAACGCCCTGCCAAGCTGCGGCCCGGCTCGTCTCGAAGTCGGCCTTCACGCCCTCGAGCGCGATGAGCAGAGCAAGCGTCAGCACGGTTCCGCCGATCGTCGGATACGAGGCCGCACCGTGCAGCGATGAGTTGCGCCAGTCGTACAGGAGGTCGAACCCATCCGTCGCGGGCTGAAGGCTGGCGAGGTGATCCCGGATCTCCTGCACCCGGGCCCTCAACGGATCAACGGCGACGCTTGCGTGGTGGAGGAGGAGCAGATCGCGGAGGCTACTGCATTGCGGCCGTCCGCTCGACGGGCCGTAGTCGTTAGTGCCGCCGCCGCTCCGGGCGGGGACGGAGAACGGCACCACGGCCTTACCCGACAGATCGACGAAGCTGCCGCACGCGAGTTTCAGCACGCCCTCAAGCGCCGGGAACGACAGGTAGGCCAGGACGACATGGCTCTGCATCCCGAACCACCGCAAGTGGAAGGGGATCAGGTCGTCGATCTGCCGCTGGACCTGCAAGGCGTAGCGATCCGTGGTCGGGGGGCGCGTTGGTGCGAGCGCCGCGCGGACGCAAACGCTGAGAAGTTCGCGCACCTCACGATCAGCCCCCGCGCCGCCGGAGCGCGAGACGAGAAGCTGCGCGAGCCACGACCACAGGAGCAGGTGATCTTGGTCGACGACGGTGTTCAGCCCCGACCGCAGCAGCACCCGCGCCAGCCCGACACACGCCGCCTGTAGTTCCTCGTGGGTCAGTTCGTGGAAAACGATCCCGTTTCTGTTGAGCCTGAGCTGCTCCGTGACCTGACCGATCACCATCCCGCCGCCCGGTTGGCTGGCCGCTGCGCACCACTCGCCACACAGACGCCGGATAAGGTCGACGCGCGACTCGGAGGGGGCGCTCCCGCTCATTCGCGACCCCACACGGGCGGACCCTCAGCTCGGCCGGTGCCGCCCCTCACTCGGCGTCGCCCTCCATGCTCCGCTGCTGGATGCCCTCCAAGACGTACGCGAGGACCAGGTGGAGCCCGTTCCGCTCGACGCCGTACTTGCGGACCTCGTCGATCGCGTTCTCCATGCCTTGCCACTCTCGCGTCAGTTCCGCGCGGTCGTCGTTGTAGAGTCGAGCGCGTGGTTCAGCTCGAAGGCGATGCCCGTGAGGTACACGATCTTGATCACCGCTTCCTCCCCCAGCCGCGCAGCGCCGCGCGGAGCGCGGCCGCGCCCTTGTCGGCGCTGGCCCGCCAGTGGGTCGGTTGGCGCACGCGGGCGATGTTCGACCACTACAACATCATCGACGAGCTGGACCTGGCGCAGGCGGTGCGAAGCGGTTCACGCCGCCGAAGGCCGAGGCGCCCGCGCCCAACGGCATAGTACCGGCATAGTTGGCGTCTGCCGCCGCGACCCGCGACTCGCTAAGTTCAAGCGCTTCATAGTCGCTGGCCCCTCGTCCAACGGCAGGACACCAGACTTTGGATCTGGGTATGGTGGTTCGAATCCACCGGGGCCAACTCCCATCCCTAGCAGCGCCGTCGCTCCCGTCGCCGCCACGGAAGGCCGCTCAGCCGTCAGCTCCCGGGTCAGTAGCCTAGTGCGGGGCGGGGCTGTAATATCCACTTGGGTCAGAGTCTCTGGCACGCCCGTGGTCGCCTCGAGGGCAGTCTTACATGTTGCTGGGCACGCCGATATCAGTCGATCTGGAGCCACGCGCATCGTGTCGTACGCCGCGTGGTCTCACCAACCAACACCGCACGCTCGCACCCCAGCAATCTTCGACGGCCCATGTGGCTGCGAGTACTGCGAGCAGTATCGCGCCTAAGGAGGACCACGCAGACGAGCTGACGCAACGCCACAAGGTCGCTCAATGAACGGCCTCCACCTCCACCTCTGCACGGTCTGCAAGCAGGAGTATTATTGTTTGGCCGGCTGTGGGGAGCGGACACATGACGTAGAGTTTGAGCAGTGCGACGAACACTACGTAGACTCAGCAGGTGAATCGGAGGTTGCAACATACCCGCCTATCAAGCGAGACGGCGAGCCGGGCGTCAAGCGCGTACAGCGGTAGCCGCGACGGTCAAAGCCCTCTTCACACTCGTGTCGTGCTGCCTCCTGACGGAACCCGCCAGCGCACAGGGCATGCCGCGCGCCCGTCCCGAGAATGTCGGCCTCTCCGCCGCGGCGCTGGAGCGCATCACCACGACGCTCCAATCGTATGTGGACTCCGGCAAATTCCCCGGCTTTCTCGCCCTGGTCGCTCGGCACGGCAAACTCGCGTACCTCGCGTCGGTCGGCTGGATGGATATGGAACACCAGCGCGCCATGAGCCCGGACGCGGTGTTTCGCATCTACTCCCTGACCAAGCCGATCGCGAGCACGGCCGTCATGCAGTTGTACGAAAGTGGGAAGGTGCGCCTCGAGGACCCGGTCGCGAAGTACATTCCCGCCTTCGCGCGAGTGCAGGTCTACGCCGGCGGCGCGGCCGCGATCCCCGTCCTGCACGCTGCCGAGCGGCCCGTCACTCTGGCCGACCTGCTCACTCACTCCTCGGGCCTGACGTACGGCTTTATCGGTAACACGCCCGCCGATTCGATCTATCGCCGCGCGGGCCTCAACAACCCCCACTGGACTCTCGCGCAGCTGTCCGACAGCCTGGCGCACCTCCCGCTGGCATTCTCACCCGGGTCACGATGGAACTACGGCTATTCCATCGATGTCCTCGCCCGCGTCGTTGAAGTGGTGTCGGGCATGACGTTCGATCGCTACCTCGACAGCGCCCTCTTCCAGCCGCTTGGCATGTCGCTGACCGCGTTCCACGTCACGCCCGCGATGGAAGGTCATCTGACGACGCTGTACACGCGTGGCCCCGATGGAAGACTGCAGGCATCAGTGCCGTTGATCGCACCGGAGTATACGCCGGAAGGCAGGATGCTCTCCGGCGGTGGCGGGTTGCTCTCGACCGTAAGCGACTATCTCCGCTTTGCCCAGATGCTGTTGAACGGCGGTGAGCTGGACGGGCATCGGGTCCTCAAGCGCGAAACCGTGGCCCTCATGATGCGGGACCACTTGCCGCGCGGGCTCACGCCGATCACGGTCGCTCCCGACTGGCCCCCCGGAGGAAACGGCTTCGGGTACGGAGGTGCGGTGCGGGTGGATTCGGACGCTACCGTCCCCGGATCACCAGGCACGTTCCGCTGGGCGGGGGCCGCGACGACCTTTTTCTGGGTCGATCCCCGGACCGATTTGGTCGCGATGGTCTGGACGCAGTACCTCCCGCCCGCGTGGTCGCTGGACGCCCAGTTCCAGCGGCTGGTCTACGCCAGTGTGAAAGGCAGATGAGGATGACACACGACGTCACGCGTCGCGAGTTCGTCACGGCCACGGCCGGCGCATTCGCCGGCGCCGCGCTCCGGCCCGGCGCAGCACAGGTCCACGAACCGCGAGCTCCGTCTCATCCCCTCACCGACGGGACGGTGATCCTCTTCCAGGGCGACTCGATCACCGACGCCGGTCGGGACCGCGCCGCCGCGGATCCCAACGGGGCGCGGGGGCTCGGCTCGGGGTACCCGCTGCTCATCGCCGCGGCCGCGCTCGCGGCGCACCCCGATCGCGGCCTGCGGTTCTACAATCGCGGCGTCAGCGGCAACAAGGTGCCCGACCTCGCGGCCCGTTGGTCGGCAGACACCGTGGCGATCGCGCCGGACGTGCTCAGCATCCTGATCGGCGTGAACGATTTCTGGCACAAGCTGGGACACGGCTACACGGGGACCGTGCAGGACTACGAGAACCAGTACACCGCCCTGCTCGAGGAAACGCGGCGCGCGTTGCCGCCGGTGCGGCTCATCGTGCTGGAGCCGTTCGTCCTCCGTTGTGGAGCGGTGGACGATCAGTGGTTTCCGGAATTCGACCAGCGTCGGGCCGCGGCCGAGCGCGTCGCCCACCGAGCGGGAGCGACGTTCGTTCCGCTCCAGCGGGTGTTCGACGATCTGGCGCGAAAGATCACCCCGCAGTACTGGGCCGCCGACGGCGTCCATCCCACTCCGGCGGGACATGCGGTGATCGCGGAGCGGTGGCGCCGCGCCGCTGGGCTCTGAAATCCTTCGCATGCGTTTGACCGCCGGCCCGATCGCCGCATCCGCCCTCGGCCGGCTGCTCCTTGCCACGCCGCTCGCGGCGCAGAGCCCGCTCGACGCCTTCCGCGACAACATCGCAGCCATTCACGCGCGCGATCGCGCTGCCTACCTCTCCCACTACCTCCGCACGCCGGCACTGGCCCGCGTGGGCCCGGACGGGCTCCACCAGGGATACGACGAGTTCGCCCGGGGAGCCGGCGCCGGCTGGCCCGACACGCTCGTAGCGACGCACTTCCGCATCGTTCCCGTGACCCCGGACGTGGCCTACGGCGTGTACCGCTACCGCGTGGTAGACTCGAGCGGCAGCGTGCGCGGCGTCAGCGAGCGCGTATTGGTCCGGACGCCCGACGGATGGAGAATCGCGGTGACGACCGCGTTCCCGACGTCCGACGCGGCGCCGCCGCCGATCGCCATCGTGGGCGCCACGCTCGTGGACGGCACCGGCGCGTCGGCAGTTCCCAACGCCGTGGTCGTGATGCGCGAGGGAAAGATCACCTGTGCGGGTCCGCGGGCCGGCTGCCCCGTGCCGAACGACGCCGACACGGTGAACGCCATCGGCAAATGGATCATCCCGGGACTGATCGACACCCACGTGCACTTCTCCCAGACGGGTTGGGTGGACGGGCGACCCGACGCCCTGGACCTGCGGGATCGCTACCCCTACGACGTCGTCGAGGCGGAGCTGCACGCCCGGCCCGAGCGGTTCTTCCGTTCCTATTTGTGCAGCGGTGTCACGTCGGTCTTCGACGTGGGCGGCTACCCCTGGACGCTCGAGCTCCAGGAGCGGACGGCCCGGAGCACAAGAGCCCCGCGCGTCAGGGCCGCCGGGTCGCTCCTCTCGACCATCGATTTCTGGCTCAACCTGCCCGACCAGCGCCAGTTCATTTATATGGCGGACGAAGGCACCGTGCGGCAGGCGGTACGCGCGCACAAGACGTGGGGCGCTGCGGCCATCAAAGTGTGGTATATCATGCCGCCGCAACCGCCTGACACGGCGCGCGTGTCCGCCTTGGTGCGCGCCGCCGGCGACGAAGCCCGGAAGGTCGGGCTGCCCCTCATCGTGCACGCGACGGGCCTGTGGGAAGCGAAAGACGCGCTGCGTGCCGGGGCGCGCGTGCTGGTGCACTCCGTCTGGTCCGCTCCCGTGGACGACGAGTTCCTGGCCCTCGCCCGGAGCCAGAGAACGATCTACGTCCCGACGCTCATGGTCCCCGACGGGTACCGCCAGGTGGCGGCGCGGCGCTTCGCGGGCGAGCGACAGCCCCTGGCCTGCGTGGATCCCGCGACCCGCGCCAAAGCGCTCGCGACCGACACCGTGGCCCTGGGGCAACGGCCGACCGCCGCCGTCCTCGCGGAGCGGACCGCGCGGACCGCGCGGTCGTTCACCCAGGCCCAGGCAAACCTCAAACGCGTGCACGATGCCGGCATTCCCGTGGCCCTCGGCACCGACGCCGGCAACCCGCTGACCCTGCACGGCGCGTCGGTGTTCATGGAGCTGGAAGCGATGCAGGCGTCGGGCCTCGCGCCGCGCGAGGTGCTCGTCGCGGCAACCGCGAACGCCGCTCGAGCCCTCGGGCTCGACAGCACCGGAACGGTCACCGCCGGTGCCGCGGCCGACCTAGTCGTGCTGGACGCCGATCCGCTCGCCGACATCCGCAACGTGCGCCGGATCGCGCTCGTCGTGCGCTGGGGCGAGGTGTACACCCGGCACGAGCTCGAGTATTAGGAGCACCATCCCCCTTCTTTGAAACGAGGTTTCACGCACATGCGCCTGTCCGCTCGTCCGCTGATCGCGCTCGGTCTCGGGGCTCTGCTCGGCTTGGCCCCCTCCCCCATCGGCGACCTGCGCGGCTTCACGGCGGAGTCCGCCAAGGCCGAGCGGGAGTGGGAAACCAAGTTCCGCGCCATCCCCTCCCCCGATTCGCTGCGCGAGTACATGCGCCGGCTGTCGGCCCGGCCGCACCACGTCGGCTCGCCGTACGACCGGGACAACGCGCAATGGATTCTGGCCAAGTTCAAGAGCTTCGGGCTGGACGCGCAGATCGAGACCTTCGACGTGCTGTTCCCCACCCCCAAGGAGCGCGTCGTGGAGCTCGTCGCGCCCACGAAGTTCGTGGCCAGACTGCAGGAGCCGCCCGTGCCGGGCGACCCGACGTCGAGCCAGCAGGCGGAACAGCTCCCCACGTACAACGCCTACTCGATCGACGGCGACGTCACCGCCCCGCTCGTGTACGTGAACTTCGGCGTGCCCGCCGACTACGAGCGGCTCGAGCGGCTGGGCGTGTCGGTCAAAGGGGCGATCGTGATCGCGCGCTACTTCGGATCGTGGCGCGGCATCAAGCCCAAAGTCGCCGCCGAGCACGGCGCCATCGGATGCCTCATCTATTCGGACCCGAAGGAGGACGGCTACACCCACGGCGACGTGTACCCCCAGGGTCCGTGGCGCCCCAAGGACGGTGTGCAGCGCGGCAGCGTCATGGACATGCCGCTGTATCCGGGCGACCCACTCACCCCTGGTGTGGGCGCGACCAAGGAAGCCAAGCGGTTGCCCATCGGCGAGGCTCCGACCATTACCAAGATCCCGGTGCTGCCGATCTCCTACGGTGACGCGCAGCCGCTCCTCGCCGCGCTGCGCGGTCCCGTCGCACCGGCCGAGTGGCGCGGCGGACTCGGCATCACGTATCACGTCGGTCCCGGGCCAGCCAAAGTGCACCTGCGAGTGAAGTCCGACTGGAGCTTGAAGACGTTGTACGACGTGATCGCGCGCATCCCCGGCGCCGTCGCGCCGGACGAGTGGGTGATCCGTGGCAACCACCACGACGCCTGGGTGAACGGCGCCGAGGACCCGATCTCGGGGCTGGTCCCGCTGCTGGAAGAGGCGCGGGCGTACGGCCAGCTCTTGAAGCAAGGCTGGAAGCCGCGCCGCACCATCGTGTACGCCGCCTGGGACGGCGAGGAGCCGGCCCTGCTCGGCTCGACGGAATGGGTCGAGGCCCACGCCGACGAATTGGCCGCGAAGGCCGTGGCCTACCTGAACAGCGACACCAACAACCGTGGCTACCTGGACGTGGGCGGCTCGCACTCGCTCGAGGCCTTCATCAACGACGTGGCACGGGAAATCGAAGATCCTGAGACAAAGCTGAGCGCGTGGAAGCGGGCCCAGCTCCGCGCCATCGCCGACGCGAGCTCGGCCGACCTGCGTCAGGAGGTGCGGCAGCGGGCCGATCTGCGCATCGATGCGCTCGGATCGGGCTCGGACTTCACGCCGTTCCTGCAGCACGTCGGGGTCGCAACCTTGAACCTCGGCTTCGGCCGTGAGGGCGGGGGCGGCATCTACCATTCGATCTACGACGACTTCAAGTGGTTCACGAGCTTCGACGATACGTCGTTCGCGTACGGCCGCGCTCTCGCCCAGACCGTGGGCACCGCCGTCATGCGTCTCGCCGGCGCGGAGGTCCTGCCCTACGAGTTCACCGGCTTCGCCGAAACGGTCGGGCGCTATGTGAAGGAAGTGAAGAAGCTCGCCACCGATACGCGCGATGAGATCGCCGAGCGCAATCGTCAGATCGACGAGGGAGTGTTTACGGCTACCGCGGATCCGCGCGAGACGTCCGTGCCCCCCTCGAAAGATGAAGTGCCCCGCTATCTCAACTTCACCTCGCTCGACAATGCGCAAGACGCGCTCACGCGCGCGGCCGACCGCTACGCGAAGGCTCTCACCAAGGCACAGGCGGGGGATGGCTCCGCCCTCGCCAAGCCCGAGGCCCGCGCTCTCAACGCCACGCTGCTGCAATCCGAGCGCGTGCTCACGAGCCCCGCGGGGCTGCCGCGGCGCGCCTGGTACCGCCACCTGATCTACGCCCCGGGGTTCTATACCGGCTACGGTGTGAAGACGCTGCCCGGCGTACGTGAGGCCATCGAGCAGAAGCACTGGCAGGAGGCCGACGAGCAGATCGACGTCGTTTCGAAAACGCTCGGCGCCGCCGCCGACGTGATCAACCGAGCCGCGGGCCAGCTCGAGAAGCTCGCGCCGTAGGGGAAGGGGCAACGATTGACTGCTCGGCCTCCTACCGCCTACAATGCGAGCACTGTGAGAACCGGAGAGGCACGTATGCGACGTAACATCCGGACGGCTGCGCTCACCGCCATCCTGCTGGTGCCGCTCGTCAGCGCCGCCCCGGCGACCTGGCGCGCGCTTACCACGGCGCAGCCCGCGCCGTCATACACCTACCGGGGCACCATTCGCGCCGTCAATGCCCGGACTGGGGCGCTCGAGTTGATCACCGGCGTCGGGATGTCCCTGCGGGTGGTGCGGATCAGCACTTCACCGACCACACGCCTCGCGGCCGCCGGCGCGGCGCCCCGCCTTGCCGATTTCAAGCCCGGCGACGTCGTGCGCGCCGAGTGCCGGCGCACCGCCACGGGCCTGGTCGCGGATCGAGTCGAGAAGATCGCGACGGGCACACCGTGACCCGCGCGACCGCCGCGGGCCTCGTCCTCCTCGTGGCGCTGGGCTGTCAGAAGCCCGTGAAGCCCGGCGATCCCCTCCCCGGTCTCTCCCGCGCGGAGCGCGACCGCTTCGACCGTGGGAAGGTCGTGTTCGACAACGTGTTCACCCCCGAAACGGGGCTCGGCCCGCTGTTCAACGCGACCGGCTGCGGCGAATGCCACGAGAACCCGGCGGGCGGCCGCGGCGACGAAGTCGAAATCCACGCCACCGCGTTCCACAGCCCTGTCTGCGACCCGCTCGCCCAGGAAGGCGGGCCGGTGATTCAGCAACACACGACGCCCGCCCTCAAGCAAGCCCTCGGCATCGACCAGGAGCCCTTCCCTGCCTCCGCGACGGCGCGGGCGATGCGCACGTCACCGGTCATCTTTGGCCGCGGCCTGCTCGACCTCGTGCCCGACTCCGTTCTCCTCGCCTACGCCGACCCCGGCGACAGAAACCACGATGGTGTCAAAGGGCGGCCCAACCGCTTCGTGGACGGTCGCATCGGCCGGTTCGGCCGCAAGGCCTTCGTCCCCACCCTGCGGGAGTTCAACGCGGGGGCGTTCGCGGCGGAGATGAGCGTCACCAACCCCGAGCAGCCCACCGAGGAGGACATCGGGGGGAAGCCGATCCCCGCCGGCGTCGACCCCGCGACCGATCCTGAGATCACCCAGGACGCGCTCGACCTCGCCGACGACTTCGTGCGCTTCCTCGCGCCGCCGACGCCGTTGAAGCTCGGCAAAGACGGGCGACACGGCCGCGACCTCTTCTCCCAGATCGGGTGCGCGTCCTGTCACATCCCGACGCTGCGCACCGGGGACAGCCCCGTGCCGGCCTTGCGGCACCAGCCGTTCGCCGCCTATACCGACCTCCTGCTGCACGACATGGGGGCCGACTTGGCCGACATCTGCCTCGGCCTCGCCACCCCGGCCGACTTTCGTACCGAGCCGCTCCTCGACCTGCGCGGCGCCGAGCATTTCCTGCATGACGGCCGGGCGACCACGCTCGAGCAGGCCATCGAGCTGCACGGGGGCGAAGGCTCCGGTGCGCGCGACCGTTTCAAGGCCCTTTCGGCCGCCGACCGGGCGGCGCTCGTCGCCTTCCTTAAGTCTCTGTAAGAAACGGCCCCAGGCAGGGGCTTGAAGAAACCGGCGGGGGGCTGTTAGCATCTCTCCGCCTATGCCCTTCCTGTCTCTCGACGGCGTCTCCAAGCGATTCGGTGGCGTGACGGCGGTCGACCACGTCTCCTTCGCGGTCGACCGCGGTCAGGTGGTGGGCTTCCTCGGTCCCAATGGGGCGGGCAAGTCCACGACGATGCGCATGATCACGCAGTACTACGAGCCGGACACCGGCACGATCAGGCTCGACGGAGCCCCGCTCGGCGACGCGGGGCGGGCAGCGAAACGCCGCATCGGATACCTCCCCGAGAACAACCCCCTGTACGAGGACATGCTGGTCCACGATTACCTCGCCTTCATCGCCGACCTGCGGGAGCTCGCGGGTCTGCCGCGCCGCCAGGCGATGGACGCCGCCGTCACGGCGACCGGCATCGAAACCGTCTACTACCGCCCGATCGCCGAGCTGTCGAAGGGGTTCCGGCAACGGGTCGGCCTGGCGCAGGCGATCCTGCATCGCCCCGACCTCCTCGTGCTCGACGAGCCGACCGAGGGACTCGACCCGAACCAGCGCGTCGAGATCCGCCGCCTGATCGGGGCGCTCGGGAAGGATCGTACCGTCATCCTCTCGACCCACGTGCTTCCCGAAGTGCAGCAGACGTGCTCCCGGCTCCTGATCATCAGCCGCGGGAAGATCGTGGCCGACGGACCGGTGGACCAGCTGATCGCCCAGGCGGCGGGGGGAGGGACGGTGGACATCGCCGTCGAAGCAGCGGGGGCGGGTGTCGCGGAGGCGCTCGGGCAGCTGCCGGGCGTTCGCCGGGTGACGCCGGCGCCGCTCGCGGCCGACGGGCGCGTCGCCGTCACGCTCACCGCAGACGGCTCGCGCGACCTGCGACCCGAGATCTTCGCGCTCGCGCAATCCCGCGGCTGGACGCTGTACGAGCTGCACCGGCAGGCCGGCACCCTCGAGGACCTGTTCCAGCAGCTCACGCAGAAGGGAGCCTGACGATGCGGGCGACGTGGACCATTGCACGGCGCGAGGTCAAGGCGCTGTTCGACCAGCCGACGGCCTACATCCTCCTGGTCGTCTTCACCGCCGTGAACGGATTCCTCTGCTTTCGCCAGGTGGACTTGTACGGCGTCGCCTCGCTGCGTCCGATGTTCGACTTCCTGCCGTGGCTGCTCTTGTTCCTCGTCCCCGCGGTGACCATGCGCGCCCTCGCCGAGGATGCGCGCTTGGGTACGCTCGAGGTGGTGCTGGCACAACCGATCAGCGAGCTGGAGCTGCTGCTCGGCAAGTACGTGGGCCAGGTGCTTTTCCTGTGGCTCGCGCTGGCCATCACGGTGGCCATCCCGCTCGGGCTCGCGCTCGGGACGGCGCCGCCGCCCGGCATCGTGGTGGCGCAATATGTCGGCGCGGCTCTGTTGATCCTCGGGCTCGGCGGCGTCGGCGTCTGGGCGTCGAGCGTCACGCGCAACCAGATCACCGCGTTCATTCTCGCCGTCACGGTAACGTTCGCGTTGATCCTCGTGGGGCTCGATCCCCTCATCGTGGGTCTGCCACCCCAGCTGGGCGCGATTGCCGCGTCGCTCGGTGTGTTGTCGCACTTCTCTGGGCTGGGCCGCGGCGTGATCGACTTGCGAGACGCCGTCTACTTCGTCACGCTCGCCGCGCTGTTCCTTGTCTTCGCCTACGTCGCCCTGCTCTCCCGCAAGCTCACGCCGCAGGGCGAGGCGCTCAAGCGGCTGCGGCTGGGCACCGTGTTGCTCGCGGCAACGATGCTGGTGGTCAACCTGTTCGGGCGTCACATCGGCGGCCGGATCGATCTGACACCGGGGAATTCGTTCACGCTGTCCCGCGCCACGCGCCAACTGCTTCGCACCCTTCCCGACCTGGTGACCATCAAGCTGTTCGCTTCAGCCGCGCTGCCGCCTGAAGTCGCTTTCTTGAAGCGCGACGTCGACGACGTGTTGAGCGACTACCGCACGGCGGGGCGCGGCAAGGTGAAGCTCGTCATCACCGACCCCTCGGCCGACAGCGCCGCGCTGAAGGAGGCGCGCGCGCTCGGCATCCCGCCCGTCCAGTTCAACGTGCTGGGCCAAGCCGAGCTGCAGGTGAAGGAGGGCTACTTGGGACTGGCGATCCGCTACGCCGACGGCGTGAAGACCATGCCCTTCGTACAGCAGACCAACGACCTCGAGTACCGCCTCACGTCCGACATCCGGGCGCTGACCCACCCCGAGAAGGCGGTCATCGCCTTCGGCGAGATCAACGATGCCGCCGCGACGCGCGGCCAGCGCAGCTTCGAGGGGCTACGCGAGGGGCTCGGTAACCGCTATGATGTCCGCCCATTCGGGGTGGCCGACACGACGATCGCCGCGGGCGTTCGAGTCATCGCCGTCGCCGGCACGCCCGACTCGCTCGACAACAGCCAGGTCACGCGGCTGCGAGGGTTCCTCGACCGGGGGGGCGGTCTGCTCCTGATGGCCGGGGGCATGCAGCTGCAGCTCTCGCAGCAGGGGCCGCCGTTCGCGGCGTCGCGGCGGGTCGGATGGAACGAGCTGCTCAAGCCGTACGGTGTCTCGATCGCGTCCAACATGGTGTACGACCTGGCGTCGAACGTGCAGGTCGGGATCCCGGCGCAGTTCGGCCAGGTGCTGGTGCCGTATCCGTTCTGGCTGCGGGCGCTCAGCACGAAGGCCTCGCCCGTGAATGGAGACCTCGAAGCCGTGCTGTTGCCATGGACGAGTCAGCTCGACACCTCCCACGCGGCACCCGGGACGGTGACACCGCTGTTTCTCACGAGCCGCGCCGGCGGTGTGCAAGAGACCATGGCGTTCCTCGACCCCACGCGGGCGTTCAGCCGCGACAGCCTGCGGCGCCGGGTCGTCGCACTGCTCGCGAGCCCTCCCCCTCCCCCTCGCCCTCGCCCCGACTCGACCGCGGGACCGGCGCGCGGCCGCGTCGTGGTGGTCGGGAGCACCGACTTCGCCAGCGACCGCTACGTGCGCAACTCTCCCGAGAACCTCGTGTTCGTCGAGAACGCGGTCGACTGGCTTGCCCAGGATGACGCGCTGATCGGGATCCGCTCCAAGAACCGCGCCCCGCCGCCGCTCGTGTTCACGAGCACCACCACGCGCAGCGCGGTCAAGTACGGCAACGTCATCGGCGTGCCGGTGCTGCTGATGCTGGCGGGCATCCTCCGCCTGTGGCGGCGCCGGCAGACGACGCGGCGGACGTATCAACCGCTTGCCGCGGGCAGCGCAGCATGAGCGCCAAGCATCTCAAGCTCATCGCCGTCGGTCTCGTCGTCCTGCTGCTCTTGTGGGGCTCGAGCGAGCTGCTGTCGCGCGGCTCTGATTCGGTCACCGCGTCGCTCAAGCTGCCCGCGCTCTCGCAGACCGACGTGGACACGATCGCCGTCGTCAAGGGAACGGACTCGATCGTGCTCGCCAAGCAGTCGCCCACTGCGTGGACTGTGAACGGGCACCGCACGGCGCCGGATGCGGTGAACGACGTGTTCCAGGCGCTCGCGGACACCACTCACGCCGAGCTCGTCGCGCGGGAGCCGGCGTCCTACGCCCGTCTCGGCGTGGACAGCGTGGCCGGTCGGCGGCTGCGTCTCTCTCGCGCGGGGAAGCCGCTGCTCGAGCTCATTCTCGGAGCGCGGGGACCGGACTTCACGAGCGGTTACTTCCGCCGTCCCGGCGATGCCCAGGTCTATCTCTGGCGCGGCCGGCTCGCCTCCGCCCTGGACCGCCCCCTCGACGGCTGGCGGGACAAGCGCATCGCCGCGCTCGAGCCCGACAGCTTGGTCGCGCTGGACGTGGTGCGCGGGAAGGACCGCTACGCCCTGAAGCGGGCCGGCAAGCGCTGGATGTTGAACGGGCAGGCCACCGATTCCGCCTCCGTCACCCGCTACCTCGACCGGCTGAAAGCGATCACCGCCGCGGGGTTCGCGACGCCCAAGGAAGTGGACTCCACCAACGCGCTCCGCCCCGTCCGCCGGCTCAGCGTGCGCGGCGGCCGCGGCGTGCTGCTCTCGCTCGCATGCGATTCCGCGGCGACGGGATTCATCGTGCGCCATCTCGCGGGCGTGGGCGGCGAAGGATCGACGGTGTACCGCATGACCGTCTGGGACGTCGACGGGATCACGCCGGCGAGTCGATCGCTCCTGCCTGCCAAGAAGTAAGCCCTTGGCTTCGCGCAGTTTGCCGTCTATTTTGCGGGGCTCACATGGCGGACCTCTCGCTCTCGCGGAGCCAGCTGTTACTCCTCGCCGGGACGGCCAACCGGCCGCTCGCCGAGGAGATGGCCGAGCACTTGGGGCAGCCGCTGTGTGCGGTGACGATCCGCCGCTTCGCCGACGGGGAGATTTTCGTCAAGATCGACGAGAACGTGCGCGGCCGGGATGTGTTCATCATCCAGGCGACCAACGCGCCCGCCGAGAACTGGATCGAGCTGCTCTTTCTGATCGACGCCGCGCGCCGGGCGAGCGCGGCACGGATTACGGCGGTGTTGCCGTACTTCGGCTATGCGCGGCAGGACCGGAAGGACCAGCCGCGCGTCGCGATCAGCGCGAAGCTAATGGCGAACCTGGTCACCCACGCCGGGGCGGACCGCGTGCTGGGGATGGATTTCCATTCCCACCAGCTGCAGGGGTTTTTCGACATCCCGGTGGACCACCTGTACGCGGCGCCGGTGTTCGTGAGCCACTTCCGCCAGAAGCAGCTGTACGATCCCGTGGTGGTGGCGCCGGACGTCGGTCGGGCGAAGACGGCGCGGGGCTTCGCGAAGCGATTGAACGCCTCGCTCGCGATCATCGACAAGCGGCGGCCGTCGGCGAACGTGGCCGAGGTCGTCAACGTCGTGGGGGACGTGGAGAATAAGGACTGCCTCATCCCCGACGACATGATCGACACGGCGGGAACGATCACCGAGGCGGCGGCCGCCCTTAAGCGGCTCGGGGCACGCCAGATCTACGCATTCGCGACCCACGCACTCCTGTCCGGTCCGGCGGTGGAGCGGCTGCGCGCTTCGCCGATCGACGAGGTCGCGGTGACGAACACGATCCGCATCCCCGACGAGCGGGTCTTCGACAAGCTGAAGGTGCTGTCGATCGCGGGGTTGATGGCCAAGGCGATCGGCTACGAGCACTCGAACCAGTCAGTGAGCGCGCTCTTCGATTGAGCGCATCGTGCAACGTGCAACGTGTAACGGGTAACTGATTCTATGGCACAAACAGTTTCTCTCTCGGCGGCTCCCCGCCAGGCGACCGGCAAGGGCGCCGCGCGGCAGGCGCGCTTCCGCGGCAGGGTCCCGGCCGTGATCTACGGCCACGGGCGGGACACCCAGCCGCTCGAGCTCGAGGCCAAGGCGCTCGAGAAGGCGCTGCAGGGAGTCGAGCCCGCGAGCACGATCATCGAGCTCGCGGTGGACGGCAAGACGGTGAAGACGCTGATTCGCGAGATCCAGCGTCACCCCATCCGGCCCGACATCATTCACGTGGATTTCTACGAAATCCACGCCACGGAGAAGGTCAAGCTCAAGGTGCCGGTGCACCTCGTGGGCAACCCCGACGGCGTGCGGAACGCCGGCGGCGTGCTCGACCAGGTGACGCGCGAGGTGGAGATCGAGGTGCTCCCGGAGAACATCCCGGATCGCGTCGAGCTCGACGTGAACGCGCTCAAGATCGGTGACTCCCTACACGTGCGCGACCTGAGCATCCCCAACGCCAGAATCCTCACCGAGGCCGACCTGACGATCGCCACGGTGGTGCCGCCGCGCGCCGAGGAAGTGGCGGCGCCGACGCCCGAGACGGCGACCGAGGTGGCCGAGCCCGAGCTCATTCGCAAGGTCCGTGAGGGTGAAGAGGAAGAAGGCGAGGCGGCGGCCGAGGGCGGCGCACCGGCCAAGCCCGAGGCCAAGGGTGCCGGCGCTGCGGCTCCCGCCAAGGCGGAGAAGGCCGAGAAGCCCAAGGGCGGTAAAGAGAGCTGACGCTTGCGCGCCGTGGTCGGCCTCGGGAACCCGGGGCCCGAGTACGCGGCGACGCGTCACAATGCGGGCTTCTGGTTGGCCGATGCGGTCGTCGCGCGTTGGGGCCTTCCCCCCTTCCACCGCGGCGAGCGCGCCCGCGTCACCGCGGGTGCCGTGGACGGCGTGGCCGTCCGGGTGCTCAAGCCCACCACCTACATGAACGCGAGCGGCGCGGCCCTCGCCTCGCTCCGCGCCGACCCAACCTTCGACCCGGCCCGTGACCTGCTCATCCTGGTGGACGACTTCGCGATCCCGTCCGGCACATTCCGACTGCGTGCCGAAGGCTCGGCGGGCGGGCATAACGGCCTGAAGAGCATCGAGAGTGCTCTGCTGTCCCAGCAGTATGCCCGCCTCCGGATCGGCGTGGGCCCGCTGCCCGAAGGGGTGAGCGACTGGTCGGAATACGTGCTCGCGCCGATCACCCAGGAGCAGCAGGAGCAGGTGGAGGCTGTGATGCCTGAGATGATCGACGCCGTCGAGAAGTGGCTGCGCTCCTGACATGCTGCGCCTCGGCATCGTCGGTCTCCCGAACGTCGGGAAATCCACGCTCTTCAACGCCCTCACCTCGTCCAAATCGGCCGCCGCGGAGAATTACCCCTTCTGCACCGTCGAGCCCAACGTCGGCGTGGTGCTCGTCCCCGACGCCCGGCTCGAGCGCCTGAATCAGCTCGTCAAGCCAAAGAAGAAGGTCCAGGCGGTGGTCGAGTTCGTGGACATCGCGGGGCTCGTGCAGGGCGCGTCCCTGGGCGAGGGGCTCGGGAACCAGTTCCTGTCGCACATCCGCGAGGTCGACGCGGTCGTGCACGTGATCCGCTGCTTCGACGACGCCGACGTCGTGCACGTCATGGGGCCGGTGGACCCGGTGCGCGACCACGACGTGATCACGAGCGAGCTCGCGCTCGCCGACCTCGCGGTGGTCGAGCGACGCCTCGAGAAGACCCGGAAGACCGCCCGCGCGGGCGACAAGGACGCCCAGGCCGAGCTGGTGGTGCTCGAGCGCGTGCTCGCGGAGCTCAACGCGGGGCGCGGCGCGCGGGAAGCGGGTGAGAGCGAGGACGCGGTGAAGTTCCTGCGGCAGCTCGGGCTGCTCACGGCGAAGCCGATCTTGTACGCCGCGAACGTGAACGAAGGTGACCTCGCCTCGGGCGGCGGGAAATGGCTCGACCAGCTCCGCGCGGCCGTGCAGGCGCACCACGAGGAGGCGGAGATCGTGCTCTTCTCCGCCAAGTTCGAGGCGGAGCTGGGCGAGCTGTCAGGGGACGAGCGGACGGAATACCTCGCGAGCGCCGGCGTCACCGAGCCGGGGCTCGACCGGTTGATCCACGCCGGCTACCGACTGCTTGGCCTGCAAACCTTCTTCACCGTGGGAGAGAACGAGGTGCGCGCCTGGACCATGCACCGGGGCGGCACGGCGTTCGACGCGGCGGGAGAGATTCACTCCGACTTCCAGCGCGGGTTCATCCGGGCCGAAACCGTCACGTTCGACGACTTCGCGCGGGTGGGATCGTACAAGGCGGCGCGGGAGCAGGGACTGGTACGGAGCGAGGGGCGGGACTACGTGGTGCAGGACGGGGACATCCTACTGTTCCGGTTCAACGTCTAGTAGCGGCTCCACGTCAGGACCGCGCCGCAGTCGCCGCCAAATGTGGTCTGAAACTCTGCGGGCACTTCGACCCCGTGCTTGTATATCTCGACACCCGCGAGCTCGTCCACCCGTATCCTGTCGAGCTCATCGGCCGGCAGCCGCATGCCGTCGAAGTAGAGCGACATCACGCAGCGGCGCCCGACCCCACTGAGGGGCACGCAGTACCCGAGGCCACACTGAACTTGCACACCCGATTCCCTCAACAGCGTTTGCAGCGAGAGCCCGCGGCGGCGATCGAGATCCGCCGGCGTGTAGAACCGCCCGAACCCCCACTTCTTGCGGTCGTAGAACCCGGCCAAGCTGCGGTCGGCACGGAGGCTCCTCGCCTCGACGACGATCGGGCTCAACTCCACCGCCGCGATATCGAGCAGCACCGACAGCGTGACGGTCTTCCCACGCTTGAGGTTGATCCCCTGCTCGTACGACAGACTGTCACCGTAGAGAATGCGGACCGTCTGCCGTCCTCCCGGAAGCCCGGCGAGCGTGAACGATCCGGTCGAATCGCTCACATCGAACACTCGGGTCCCCCGCACTGCGACCATCACCCGGGCAATCGGGAGACCGTTAATGGAGGAGCGCACGGTGCCCGTTAGACGGGCAGTCGTGTCGCGCTGCGCACGAGCCGGCGTGACGAGGATGCCGAGGATCAGCAAACAGGTGAATGGTGCGCGCTGCATGGGCCCGCGCTTCGTACGAAAGGCGCTGTAATCTAACCGAATCGCACGCAATACACCGGTGGGAGATGCTCCGAGATCGTCTCCCAGCTGTCGCCCTGGTTCTCACTCACCCACAGGGACCCTGTCGTCGTGCCGAACGCGAGCCGGTCCCCCGTCTCGTCCACGTCGAGCGCGTGGCGATAGGTGAGATCGTAGGCGTGCTCCTGCGGCAATCCCTTCGTGAGCACCTGGAAGCTTTTGCCCCCATTCCGCGTGCGCGCCACGACGACCCGGCCCTTCACGGGGATGCGCTGCTCGTCGCTCACGCCCGGCACGAACCAGGCGGTGTCCGCGTCGTCGGGATGCACCGCGACCGCGAAGCCGAACCCCGCGGGTTTGACCGTGGTGATCTCCTCCCACGACGCCGCGCCGTCGGTGGAGCGGAACACGCCATTGTGGTGCTGGACCCAAAGGGCATCGGGCTCGGCCCGACACTGGACCAGGTGGTGCGGATCCTGAACGTTGGGATCATACTGACGCTCGGCCGGCATGTACGCCGCGCGCATACCCTTGGCACGGCATTCCCAGGTCGTACCGCCGTCCCGGGTCATCCACACGCCGCCACACGAGACGCCGACCGTCACGTGGCGCGCATCGCGCGGATCCACGCAGATCGAATGGAGGCCGGGCAGCTCGGCGCCGCCGCCGAACCATTCTCGTCGCTTGGGATGGCGCCACAGCGACTCGACCAGCTGCCACGACGACCCGTGATCGCCGGACCGAAACAACCCCCCGGGCAGCGTGCCGCACCACAGCGTCCCCGGCTCGGTGTCGTGTCCCGCCTCGAGCGCCCACACCAGCTCGGTGCTCCAGGGGATGGGTTTGCCGGAATTGGGCTCCCGGTCGTCGATCCCCTCGGGCTTGGGTGGGTACACCGGCGTCGCGCACGGCTCCCATTTGCGCCCCCCGTCCCGCGAGCGATGCAGCTTGACGCCGAAATGCCCGTGCCCGAGCGCCACGTACACCGCGCCCTCGCGCCGGTCCGGCAGCACGATCGACGCGTTGTCGGCGAGGAAGTGCACGCGCGTGATCGCCCAGCGCGCGCGCGGTCGTCCCTTGCGGCGCTCGAGCGTGAAAACGCCCTTGCGGGTGGCGACGTAGAGCCGGTCGCTCATCCGCCCGAGAGGGCCTGCATCACGCAGACTTCGCCGTCGGTGGGGACCGCATCGCTCAGGTGTGCCCGGTCGTGGATCTGCCGGCCGTTGACGAACACGACCATGTGGCGCCGCACCGCGCCTTGATCGTCGAGCACGTAGTCGCGCGCACGGGGGTTCGCGGCGAACACCTGGTCCAGCACCTCGCGCACGGTGCCACCGTCCGCCTCGCTTGGGGGACAGGGCACGTGTCGTTGAATGTTTTGGGTGAACGTCACTCGCGGCATGACGTCGATGCTACGCCGGCGGCGCGCGCAGCGCCAGGGGATTCTTAGTCCTGACCTTCCGCTGCCGCCGCTCCCGCGTGCACCCGATTGCCGCGCTGGTGCGGCGGCGGCGCCGCGGGCTGGCCGTCTGGGTCGGACAACTGAACCTGCTGCTGCTCCATGTCGCGACTGAGCCATACCACGCGGTTGCCGCACATGATCGCGTCGACCGGATACGCCTGCCGCGCGAACGAGTGCGCATCGGAGCTCGCGACCCGGGTGCCCGGGAAGTAGTACCAGCACCGCTGGCCATCGGGGTGACTGTGGATCACTCCTACGGTGCCCGCCCAGCCCGCGTCTTCACAGGTCTGGTGCGGCACCACGTGCGTGGCGGTGGAGTGCCCGGGCTCCACGTCGGCCGGCGCGATCCGTCGCACGATGACGGCGTTCCCGTGGATCTCCCCGATCATGCAGCCCATGAACTCCGTGGGGTAGGAACGGTATTCGAGCGCGAGGTAGCGACGGGCCTGGTCGGACAGGATGAGGGCGCGCGCGTGCGAGCCGGCGCGATTCGACGCCCCTGCCGTGAGACCGGCAGGCTCCGGCTGTAGCGCCAGCAGGACCATCAGTCCCGCCACCGCCATCACGCTGCGCGTCGTGAGAATCCAAGTACGCCGAACCTGCATGCGACCGTCCTTCCCAATCCCGGTCTCGATCGCCGGGCCCATCACTCCGTCACGCTCTTTAAAGCGCAAGACCGGTGCCAACCCCCGGGTTCCCAAAGGATGATTGGCAGGCACTTCAGGTTGCGTGATGACGGTCACGTCGTCGTCAAAGCCGCATCAACCCCGTGCGTTCCGCGAGACAACGTGATGTGAGGGGGGTCACGCGTCGTGCGTGCACCGGCCTTCCCCCTCCCCTGCGAGCCGTCTATCTTTCGCGCCTCACAATCCCCTACTCGGCGCCGCACCTGCGCCGGGTCGCCTACGACCAAAGGGAGGTGGCATGGCTCGTCGCTACGAGACCGTCTACATCTTCGATCCTGCGCTGGAAGAGCCGGCGATCAGCGAACGGCTGGAGCGGTTTCACGCGCTCCTGACCAAGGACGCTAAAGGCTCGATTACGAACGTCGCCCACTGGGGCAAACGCACCCTCTCCTACCCGATCAAGAAGAAGGACACCGGCTACTACGTGGTCGCGCAGTTCGAGACCTCCGCCGAGCTGCTGCCGGAGTACGAGCGCGCCGTGAAGCTCGAAGAGGCGGTGGTGCGCTTCCTGGTCGTCGTGTCGGAAGGGCTGCCGGCGAAGCCCGAACCCGCGCCTGCCGTGATCGCCGCCGACGTGGTGGTGGATGAGATCGAGGAGGATGAAGCGTGAGACGGCCCGCGAAGACGTGCCCCGTGTGTGAGTCCGGGGTCCGGGTGCTCGACTACAAGGACGATCGCACGCTCGGCCGTTTTCTCACGGAGCGCGGCAAGATTCTCCCGAGCCGGTTGTCGGGGATGTGCGCGCGACATCAGCGGCAGCTCGCTACCGCGATCAAGCGGGCGCGCCAGCTCGCGCTGCTACCCTACATCAAGGGGTACGGCGGCTGAATCGCTGGCGCCTCGCGGCCGGCGTGCTGCTGTTCGCCGCCCTGGCGCCGGTCAGTCTGGTGGCGCTGCCGCTCGCTGCGCTCCTGGTCGTCGCACAGCCCGGGACGCGCGGTGAGTGGCTGGTGGTGGCGCTTGCGGGGGGCGCCGGCGTGGCGCTGCTGGCCGCTCCGGGGCACGGCGTGTTCGACGCGCTGAGTCGCACCTGGATCGTGCTGGTGACCGTGGCGTTCGCCGCCGGCGCGAAGCTCTCCCCCACGGGATTCTGGCCGCTCGCCCTGCGGGCCTGCCTCTACGCCGCCGCAGGCGTATGGGTGCTGGTGGCTCGCACCAAGACGGGGCCGACGCTGTGGACGGAAGTGCAGTGGGAAGCGACGCGGGATGCGAGCCGCACCGTGCGGTACGTGGTCGAGGTGGCGCCCGGTCTGTATCCGGCGTTCGAGCCGGCTGTGCGCCTGCTCGCCGCTTGGCCGCTCTGGCTCGTGGTCGAGAGCCTGGCGGGGCTGGCGCTGGCCTGGCGTGGCCACACCTTGATCGCGCGCACGCCGCTCTCCGCGGCCGGTCTGAACCATTGAGAGGAACGACGGATTATGGAAGTCATCCTGCGAGAAGACGTACAGCATCTCGGCGCGGCGGGCGACGTGGTCAAGGTCAAGGACGGCTACGCGCGCAATTACCTCCTGCCGAAGGGCCTCGCCTACCCGGCGACCGACGCCAACAAGAAGAAGATCGCCTATGAAGCGGAGCGGATCGCCAAGCAGCGCGCGGCGGAGAAGGGCGCCGCCGAAACGGAGGCGACCCGCATCGCGGACGTCCACCTCACCTTCACGGTGAAAGTGGGGGAAGAGGACAAGCTGTACGGCTCGGTCACCGCGAGCGACGTCCAGCGCAAGCTCGAGGAGCTCGACATCCGCGTCGATAAGCGACGGGTGGACCTCCCCGAGCCGATCCGGGAGCTGGGCGAATTCCGCGTCGGCATCAAGCTGCACCCGGACGTGCGCCCCGAGATCCAGGTGAGCGTCGTCAAGGAATAGCGCCCCGCCGGAGGAGGGAACAAACGCGTGACACGCAGGCTATGAGTAGCAGGCGAAGCGGGCGCCCGGCGGGGCGTGCGGGGGAGGGAGATGCGCTGGCCGCCCTCCGACTCGTGACGGCAGCGCTCGCCGACCGCAAGGCGATCGACCCCATGGTGCTGGATCTGCGGGGTCTGACGGCAGCGGCGGACTACTTCGTGATCGTGTCGGGAACGTCGGACGCCCACGTGCGGGGCATGGCGGAGCACCTGATGGAAGCGCTGGCGCCGCGCGGCGTCGTGCCGCATCATGTCGAGGGGCTCACACAGGGTCGATGGGTGCTGTTGGACTACGTGGATTTCGTGGTGCACGTCTTTCATCCGGAATTGCGGGAGTTCTACCAGCTCGAGCGCCTGTGGGGCGATGCCCCCGTGCTGGCGGCGGGCGCCCCGGACAGCGGCTCGAAAGGATGACGGTCATGCGACGGATCGGCGGGATCGCGGCGGCGCTCGCGCTCTTGGGCGTGGCGCCGCTCGCGGCGCAGTACTTCGGGCAGAACAAAGTCCAGTACCAGGCCTTCGATTTCCGGATCATCCAAACCGAGCACTTCGAGCTCTACTACTATCCGGCCGAGCGCAAGGCGGCGTTGGACGCCGCGCGCATGGCCGAGCGGTGGTATGCCCGCCTGTCCCGCATCCTGCACCACCAGTTCCAGGGCCGGAAGCCGATCATCTTGTACGCGTCCTCATCGGACTTCCAGCAGACGAACACCAGCGGGGGGGAGGAGGTACCGGAAGGGGTGGTCGCGTTCACGGACCCGTTCAAGCACCGGATGGTGATTCCCTTCACAGGGTCCTACGCGGACTTCGAGCATGTGATGGGGCATGAAATGGTGCATCAGTTCCAGTTCGACGTGTACAGCCGCGGCCGCATTGGTGGCGTTCAAACATTGGTGAACGTCAACCCACCCCTCTGGTTCATGGAGGGAATGGCGGAATACCTGTCGCTCGGGCCGATCGACAACCACACCGCCATGTGGCTGCGGGACGCCTCCCTGGAAGGCCACCTGCCGACCCTGCAGCAGCTGACTTACGAGCAAGTGTTCCCCTACTACTTCGGGCACGCGATGTGGGCCTTTATCGGGGAGAAATGGGGCGACGAAGCGATCGGGCAGATCCTCCAAGCGTCGGTGTCGGGCGGCGGCATCGAGGGCAGCTTCAAGCGGACGCTCGGCGTCACGCTCGACGACCTCGTGAGCCAGTGGCGCGACGCGGTGCAAACGACCTATCTCCCGCAGCTCGCCGACCACTACCGCGCCCGGCGGATCGCGCAACCGCTGCTCACCCAGAAGCGCTCGGACGGCACGCTGCACCTCGCGCCGGCCCTCACCCCGGACGGGCGCCAGATTGCGTACTTCAGCGAGAAGAACTCGTTCTTCGTCGACCTCTATCTCGCCGACGCGGAGACGGGTAAGGTCCTTCGGCGCCTGGTAAAATCGACAATCTCGAGCAACTACGAGAGCCTGCGCTTCATCAACTCCGCGGGCTCGTTCTCGCCCGATGGGCGCTACTTTGCGATCGCCGCGAAGCGCAAGGACCGCGACGATCTCGTGATCCTCGACGTGAAGAAGGATGAAGAGGTGCGCCGCATCCCCCTCCCGCTGAACGGGCTCACCACGCCGTCGTGGTCGCCCGACGGGAAGCAGCTCGTGTTCACCGGATACGACGGGGGCGTCACGGACCTGTTCGTCGTGGGCGCCGACGGCACGAACCTGCACCGGCTCACGAACGACAAGTACGCCGACCTGCAGCCGTCCTGGGGGCCTGACGGGAAGACGATCGCGTTCGCCACCGACCGCGGCCCCGCGACCAACTTCGACACGCTCACGTTCGGCAACCTGCGGATCGCCCTGTTCCACCTCGACAAGGGCACCATCGACGTGCTCGGACACATGGACCAGGGGAAGAACATCAATCCCGCCTGGGCGCCGGACGGCCGCTCGCTGGCGTTCGTGTCCGACCGCAGCGGGATCAGCAACATCTTCCTGTACGACTTCGGCGACGCCAACATTTACCAGCTCACCGACATGTACACCGGCGTCTCCGGTATCACGCCCTACTCGCCGTGCCTCTCCTGGGCGCACGAGGCCGATCGCCTCGCCTTCGCCTACTATGAAGAAGACGAGTACAACGTGTACGCCGTGGACAATCCGCGCTCGCTCAAGCGGAAACCGTACCAGGCCCCTGCCGTGCCCCCGGTGACCTCGCTGCTCGCCGCCGAGCGCCGCGCGCTCGGCGGGCCGACCCCGGTCGCGGCGGCGGCCCCGGCCGCCGACACGGGGCCTCGCGCCGGCACGTCGACCTATCGCTCGCCGGCCGGGTTCCGAGCTTCCGGCACCACGCCGCAGACCTCCGATTCCGGCGCGGCACCGGCGCCCGTGTCGGTGAAGAATCTCATCGACTCGTCGCCCGCCCTGCCTGACACGAGCGAGTTCACCTTCAAGCCCTATCACACACGGTACAGCCCGGACAACGTGGCGCGCCCCACCATCGGCTACGAGCGGGATAACTTCGGCCGCGGCTTCTTCGGCGGCACCGCCATCTCGCTGTCGGACATCCTCGGCAATCACACCCTGGTGTTCTCGGGCGCGGTGAACGGACGCCTGAGCGAAGCCCAGGTGCTCGCGGCCTACATCAACCAGGCACACCGCCTCAACTGGGCCTTCGGCGGTTCGCAGCAGCCGCTGTACTACTACCTGTCAACGCAAGTCCGCGCGAACCCCGACGACCCGAGCGGCAACACCCGCATCCTCACGCCGCGGATCGAACGCTTCGTAATCAGGGACGTGTTCGCGCAAGGGTTCTATCCGTTCAGTCGCTTTACTCGCGTGGAGATGGGCGCGCATTTCTCGAACATCACTCAGGCCGTCCTCCAGCAGGACTTCATCCAGGACCGGTTAGGGAATTCCGCGCCGTTCGGGGACCCGGTGACCATCAGCGGCGCGTCCGTCAGCTACTACGGTCCCCAACTCGCGCTGGTCCACGACAACTCGCTGTTCGGGTGGGTGGGACCGTTCGCGGGCTCGCGCTGGCGGCTCGAGGCCTCCCCCACCTTCGGTGCCTGGCAGTTCACCTCGGGCTTGGTCGACTGGCGGCGCTACTTCTTCGCCCGCCCGTTCACGCTCGCCGTGCGGGGCCTGTTCTTCGGCCGCTACGGGCGGGACGCCGATCTGTTCCAGCAATTCCTCGGGAGCACGGAGCTGCTCCGCGGCTATACGGCAGGGTCCATCATCAACAACGAGTGTGTGCAGTTCTCCACGGCGAGCAACTGCCCTCAGCTTGACCAGCTCATCGGCTCGCGTCTGGCCGTGGTGAACGCCGAGCTACGCTTCCCGCTGACCCGCAGCCTGGTGCTCGGGTTCCTCCCAGTGGGGCTCCCCCCCATTGAGGGCGCCCTTTTCTACGACGCGGGGCTTGCGTGGGATGCGAACTCCGTCATCAAGTGGCAGCGCGATGCCAACGACTCCCCCGAGACGGTGCGCACTCCGCTGCGCAGCTGGGGCGGGTCGATCAGGATGAACTTCCTGGGCTTCGTCGTCCTGCGGTTCGACTACACCAAGCCCTTGAGCCGCCCGCACAACAACCCCTACTGGACGGTGAGCCTCGGCCCAACGTTCTAACTCCGCATCGCTAAACCACTTGTCCTGGCCTCGCCGGTTGCCTATCTTGTCCGGCGAGGCCATTTGCGCACCCGCCACCTGCTCCTCACCAGCCTGGCGCTCTGGGGCTGCCGGTCCCGGACGCCCGCCGCACCCCCGTCGCAACCGCCTGCCAAGCAAGCGGTTAGCCGGGCCGCCGCCGGAGCCGCCCGTACCGCTGGGGTCGCCATCCGGATCCCGACCAAGGGGGGGGCACCCCGCGTGTACCGCCTCCCGACCATGGTGGAGATCCCCACCGCGATCCGCGGCAAGCTCCCCCCAGTAACGCGCGTGATCGGCCTCGACACCGAAGCGGAGTTCCTCTACGTCACGACCGCCACGAAGGACACGGCGAAGAAAAAGGCTCCGCGTGCCAAGAAAGACACGAGCGCCACGAGCCCAAAGAGCGACGTCCTGGCGCTCGATCTCGGCAGTGCCCGAGTCGACACGGTGGCCTCAGGGATAGAGCAGGCGGCGCTCGGTCCGGACGGCACGCTTTATACCGTCGACGCGAAGCGCCGGGTCGTGACGCTCGCGCGGCGGGTGCGGGTCGCCTGGCCGCAGCCCCTGCCGGGCGTGCCCCTCCAGCTGTTCGGCGCCGCCGACCAGCGACTCGTCGTGGCCGACCCACCGGCGCTCATCACCGCCGCTGCCGATCAACCGCCCACCAGCCGACCCCTGCCGGCCGGAAGCGACGTGGCGGCGACGCGCTGGGGCGACCTGGTCGGCGTGGCCGCCGATTCCGGGATCGTCCTTATGGACCCGCTCGGCCGCCGCGAGGCCGCCTTCGTCCCGCTCGCCGATCATCCGCGGGCCCTGGTGTTCTCGCCGTCGGGCCATCGTATCTACGTCGCCCGACGCACCGAGCCCGGCCTGGCGGCGATCGACCGTTACGACCTCGAGGAGATCGACGGCATCGCTCTCCCGTTGCCCGCGGCCACGATCCGACTCGACCCGCTCGGCCGCTGGTTGTTGGCCAAGCCGGCCGCAGGAGACTCCGTATTCGTCGTGGACCTCCCGGTGAAGCGGCTCGTCGGAACGCTGGCGAGTGCCTGGCGTACGGACCTGCCCGACATTGCCCCGGACGGCGCGCTGCTCGTGCGCCAGGGAGACGACGTGGTCGCGTATCGGCCCGACTCGCTCGCGGCCACGGGACGCGTGAAAGGAGGCGGGGCGGACCTGTGGATGCTCACCGAGTGGCGGCCGCGTGGCGCGTATCGCGGCGCGTTCGGAGACGCGGGCGCGCAGCCCGACCAGGGCGCGGCCTCCGACACGGCGGGGCCCGAGGGTCCGATGTACGTGCAAGTCTCGACATCGCAGAACGAGGCCTGGTCGTCGGAGATGGCGCAGCAGCTCAGCCGCGCGGGGCTCGTGGCGCGCGTGCTCCAGCCCCGCAATCCCGACGACGGCTACCGCGTGGTGCTGGGGCCTTACCCCACGCGGGCGCAGGCCGAGGGCATCGGCCGCAAGCTCGGCCGCCCCTTCTGGATCTACCAACCGACGCCGTGACCGTCCGCCCCCTGCCACGCTCGCGCCTCGACGCCCTGGTGCCGTCGCTGGTCACCGGACAGGCGCTCGTCGCGCTGGTGCCGGCGACGGGGGACCTGAAGTGGGCGGCAGGCGCCGCATGGGACGTGGCCCGGGCCGCGGCGCTCGCCGACCGGCGGATCGCGCTCGTGGACCTGTGGCTGGAGCACCCGACGCTGCACGAGACGGTCGGCCTCACACCGACCGAGGGGATCGTGGACGCGTTCGAGTACGATGTGTCCCTCACCAAGGCGGCGCATGAGGTCGACCGCGTATTCTTCATCGCCGCGGGCACGGTGACGGCGCACGCGGGCGACCTGTTCGCGAACCCCCGCTGGAAGAAGCTGCACGGCGGCTTTCGAGTCGAGGACGCGCTGCTGCTCTTGTATCTCTCCGCCGGCGCGCTCGCCCGGCTCTCCGCGATCCCGGACGGGCTGATCGTGCTGTCGCCCGACGGTTACGAGCCCGAGTCGTCGATCGGCCAGGGGATCACGGCGGTGATGGAGCGCGGCGTCCCGCTGCTGGGCGTGGTGCGCGAGCGTTGGACGCCGGCGGCAGCGCCGGACCCGCGATCGGTCGCGCCCCCACCGGGACGCATCTCGGCCTCGGTGCGGCGTCCGCCGCACCGGCTGGCCCGCCCGGTGGTCGTGGCCGCGACGCTGGCGGCGGGCACGGCCGGCGGCTGGGCGCTGCTCGCCCGCGGGGCCGAGCACCGCCGAGCGCCCATTGCCGCCCCCGCACCGCCCATGCGGGCACGACCAGTGGCCGCCGCGCCGGCCCCGCGCGTCGATTCGCTCGCCTGGACCGTGCAGCTCGCCGCGTACGCGAGACTCGACAAGGCGCTCGCGCTCGCGGACCGCTTGGCGGCGGACGGCGTCACCCCCTTCGTCACGCCGGTCGCGCTGGACGGTCGCGGGGCCGCGGGGGGGGGCGGAGGCAACTCGGTGTGGTATCGCGTGCTCGCCGGTGCGTTCCCGACGCGCGACTCCGCCGTCGGCGCCCGCGCCGGGATGTGGAAGCACGGTCTCGCCGCGCACGGCCAGGGCGATGTGCTGCGCGCTCCGTATTCCTTCTCGCTGAGCGGGCGAGCGCCCGCAACGAGCGTCCTGCGGGCACGCGGCATTCCCGCCGTGCCCTGGGGCGCCGGGTCGCGTTTGTTGGCGGGTGCGTTCGAGACGCCCGAGCAGGCCAGTCTCCTCGAAGCGCGGCTCAAGCGGGCCGGCGTTCAGGCCACTCTCGTCATTCGGTTGGGGGGGCGAACCACTCCATGAGACTGACCCGGCTGGAGCTGTCGGGCTTCAAGTCGTTCGCGGGCGCGGTCGAGCTGCCGTTCGAGGCGGGCGTCACCGCCATCGTGGGGCCGAACGGCTGCGGCAAGTCCAACATCTCCGATGCCGTCCGCTGGGTCCTGGGCGAGCAGTCTCCGCGCTTACTGCGTGGCGGCAAGATGGAAGACGTCATCTTCCAGGGGTCGACCGGGCGCCGCCCGGTGAACGTGGCGGAAGTCTCCCTGGTATTCGACAACTCGGACGGCACGCTCCCGATCGCGTATCAGGAAGTCGTGGTCACGCGCCGGCTCTCGCGCTCGGGGCAGAGCGAGTACCTGCTCAATCGCTCGGCAGTGCGGCTGCGTGACATCCAGGACCTGATGCGCGGCACCGGCCTGGGAGCCGACGCCGCCGTGGTGATGGAGGCGAGGATGATCGAGGCGCTTCTCTCCGAGAAGGCGGAGGAGCGGCGCGCCCTGTTCGAAGAGGCGGCCGGGATCGGGCTGTACCGCGATCGCAAGACGAGCACCGAGCGGCGGCTGGAGGAGACGGCAGCGGATCTCGCCCGGCTCGAAGACCTGGTCAGCGAGGTGCAGACGCAGGTGCGCAGCCTGGCGCGCCAACGCGGCAAGGCGGAGCGCTACGACAAGATGATCGAGGAGCGCTTCGGCATCGCGCTGACGCTGGTGCGGCGCGAGCTGGAAGACTTCGATCTGACGCTGGGCGGGCTGGGTCAGCGGGCCGAGCAGCTGGCCGCGGCCCTGCCCGGCGAGCGGACCCGGCTGGAGGAGGCGGAGCGGGAACGGGACACGGGGATGCAGGCACGACACACGGCCGAGGCGCGTCGCACCGAAGTGGAGCGCCGCCTGGCCGATGCGAAGCTCGAGACGGGGCGGCTGGAGGGCGACCTGGCGCTCGCCGCCGAACGGCTGCGCAATGCCGGCCAGCGGCGCGCCACGGCGGCGCAGCGGCGCGAGCAGGAGGACGCGCGTGCCTTCCAGGCGGAGCGCGAGCGGGGCGCGGCCGCCGCCGAGTGCGACGCGGCGGAGCGCGACCTCGCGTCGGTCGGGCAGGAGCTGGTGGGCCGCACGGCACTCGAGCAGGAGGGGCGCGACGGCCTGCTGGCGCGGCGCGCGGCGGTGCGCGAGCTCGAAGAGGACCTGCAACGGCGGGCGGAAGGTTCCCGCGCGCTCGAAGGCGAGCGGGCGGCGCTCGAGCGGGAGCGGGCGGAGCTGGGCCAACAGCTCGCCGACGCGTCCCAGGAGCGTGCCCGGCGCGCGGAGACCGAGTGGGCGGCGACGAAGCAGGTGGACACACGGGCGCAGGAGGCAGCGGCGCTGGCGCGCGCGGCGGGGCAAGCGGCGGCCGGCCTGGAGCAGGCGCGGCGGCGCGTGGCCGAGCTCAAAGAGCAGGAGACGCACGGTCGCGCCGCACGGCGCCAGGCCGAGGGGGCACTGGCGCAGGTGACGGCGCGGCGCGACGCCCTCGCCGAGCTCGAGCGCGAGCGTGTGGGGCTCGCCCCCGCGGCCCAGGCGCTGCTGAAGGAGCGGGCGCAGTTCGGCGACGCCGTGATCGGGCCGCTTGCCGACTTCGTGCGTACCAGCCGGCGCGACGCGGTGCTCGCGGAGCAGCTCCTGGGCGAGTGGCTGCACGCCGTGCTGGTGCGCGACGCCGCTGCCGTCGAAACAATTCGCCGCTGGCACGAGCAGGCGCGGCCCGGGCCGCTGGTGCTGTTGCCGAGCGTGCCCGGACCGCGCCTCGCGGCGGACGGGCATCCCCTGCACGACGACCTGCGCGTGGACGGCCCGGCGGCCGCGTGGGTGCGCGCGCTCCTCGCGGGCAACGAAGTCCTGGACGGCGGGCCGGGGCGCGCGCTGCGACGCGCCAACGGTGCGGTGTTCCTGGCCGGAACCACCGCCGGGGGTCCCCTCGAGCGGCGCGCCGAGCTCGAAGCGCTCACGCAGGAAGTCCGAGAGGCGGACTCGCGCCGGGGCGGCGCCGCCACGACTCTGGAGCAAACGCTCGCCGAGCTCGCCGCGGCCGAGGCGGCCTTCGCAGCGGCGGGTGAATCGGCGGAGCGCGCCCGCCAGCAGCAGCTCGAGGCAGGTGCGTCGAAGGACGACGCCGAGCGCGCCGCCGCCCACGCCCAGCGCGAGGCAACCGAGGCGACCGCGCAGGTCGAGCGGCTGTCGACCCGCTTCGCGGAGGTGGAGGCCCGGCTCGAGGCGCTGCACGCGGACCTCGAGCGACATGAAGTCGAGCGCGTCCGCCTCGACGAGCGGCTGGGCCGAGAGCGCGCGCAGTTGATCGACCTCGAAGCCCAGCAGGAGGCGGCGCGGGAACAGCGGGTGCGGTGGCAGGTGGATGCCGCCCAGGTCGAGGCGCGGCTCGGCGCCGCACGCGACCGGGCCGGCCGCGCCGCCGCCGAGGCCGAGGAAGCGCGCCGCCAGTCGGCGACGCTCGCCGAAGAGATGACCGCGCTCGAGCACGAGACCGCGACCCTCACGGCGCAGCGCACCCAGTGGGAGGACCAGCTCAAGGAGCGTCGCTTGGCACTCGTCGCGCTGGAGGCCGCCGCCGGAGAAGCCGGGGTTCAGGTCGAGGCGGCCGATGCGGGCGTCGCCCGGACGGACGCAGCGCTCGAGGACGCGCGCAAGGCGCTGGACGCCCGCGGCGCGGACGAGCACAAACTCGAGCTCGAGCGCACGGAGATCCTCGGCCGCCGTGGCGGGCTCGTCGCACGGGTGGAGGCCGAATGGCGCAAAGCGCTCGATCGGCTGCTCGCCGAGGCGCCCGAGGTCGCCGGCGACCTCGAGTGGCTGCGCCAGGAGGACGAGCGGTTGCGGGCGGCGATCGACGCGGTGGGCCCGGTCAACGCCCTCGCGGTGGACGAGCATGGCGAAGAGGTCAAGCGTCTCGAGTTCCTGATGACGCAGCGGGATGACCTCGTCGCCGCGCGTCAGTCGCTGCAGCAGGCGGCCCGCGAGATCGACCAGACCGCGAAGGCGATGTTCCTCGACTCGTTCGGCAAGGTGCGGGAGAACTTCCGCACGGTGTTCCAGACGCTGTTCGGCGGCGGCGAGTGCGATGTGCGGCTCGCGAACGAGGATGAGCCGCTCGAGAGCGAGATCGAGATCCACGCGGCGCCGCGCGGCAAGCGCACCCAGCGGATCCACCTGCTGTCGTCCGGCGAGCGCACGCTCGTCGCCGTGTCGCTCCTGTTCGCGATCTTCCTCACCAAGCCGAGTCCCTTCTGTCTGCTCGACGAGGTGGACGCGCCCCTCGACGACGCCAACGTGGGCCGCTACGTGCTCCTGCTCGCGGAGTTCAAGGACCTGACGCAGTTCATCGTCATCACCCACAACCCCCGCACCATGCAAGCCGCCGACGCCGTGTACGGGGTCACCATGCAGGAGCCCGGTGTCTCGACCATCGTCGGCGTGCGACTCGGTCAGATGGAGCCGGTCTGAGTGGACCTGGTCACCGTTGGCACGGGGACGGTCGCGCCGTCGGCCACCCGGACGTCGGCCTGCCACTGGGTGAGTCGGGGGAACCTCAAGATCCTGCTCGACTGCGGCGCGGGGACGCTGCACCGCCTTGCGCAATTCGGCCTGCCGTGGCATCAGGTCACCCACGTGATCCTGTCGCACTTCCACCCGGACCATTGGGGCGAGCTGCCGATGCTCGTCTTCGCCCTCAAGCACACGACGGTGCCGCCGCGCCGCGAGTCGCTCGTGATCCTCGGCCCCCGCGGCGTGGTGCGGCTCGTGAAGCAGCTCGCCGAGGGCTATGGGTCGTGGCTGCTCGACCCCGGCTTCCCGATCGGCATTCTCGACCTGCAGAACGGCGAGCCGTTCCCGCTCGATGCCGAGCTGAGCCTCGAGACCTTCCCGGTGCCCCACACCCCCGAGAGCGTGGCCCTGTCCCTCACCGCGCCCGAGGGACGGCTGGTCTATACGGGCGACACCGGGCCCTCGAGCGAGCTGGCCCGGTGGGCCACCGGTGCCGACCTGCTGCTCGCGGAGTGCTCGCTTCCCAAGGAGATGGCCATGGACAGCCATCTCACCCCCGAGCAGGCGGGCGAGCTGGCCCGGGACTCCAAGGCGCGGCACCTCGTCTTGACGCACTTCTATCCGCCGGTTGAAACTTCGGACCCGGCGCGTGCGGCCGGAACGCGGTTCACCGGGCGGGTGACGGCGGCCCGCGACGGCGACCGGTTCACCATCGGAGGGACGTAGCGGTGCTGATCGTGATGCGCCACGGCGCGACGGAGGCGGAGGTCCGGCGCGTCATCGCTGTGATCGAGGAGATGGGCTACAAGGCCCGGCCCATGCCGGGTGTGCAGCGCACGGCCGTCGGGCTGGTCGGCAATGACGGGCGAGTCGACGCCTCGCGGCTGGAAGGCCTCCCCGGCGTCCAGGACGTCATCCACGTCACCAAGCCGTACAAGCAGGTGAGCCGGGAGTGGAAAGCCGAGAACACCGTGGTGCGGCTGCCCGGCGGTGTTACCGTGGGCGGCATCGAGGTCGTCACCATCGCGGGGCCGTGCTCGGTCGAGAGCGAGCGGCAAATCATCGATGCGGCGCGGCTGGTGAAGGAGGCGGGGGCCGTGATCCTGCGTGGCGGCGCCTGGAAGCCACGCACCTCCCCCTACGCATTCCAGGGGCTGGGTAGGCCTGGGCTCAAACTGCTCGCCAAGGCGCGCGAGGAGACCGGCCTCCTCATTTGCACCGAAGCGATGGATCCCGAAGGGGTCGGCTACGTGGCCGAGGTCGCGGACATCATCCAGATCGGCGCCCGCAACATGCAGAACTCGACGCTCCTCAAAGCAGCGGGCCGGGCGAACAAGCCCGTGCTCCTGAAGCGCGGGATGGCAGCAACCATCGAGGAGCTCCTCCTCTCGGCGGAGTACGTGCTCGCCGAAGGGAACCACGACGTTATCCTGTGCGAGCGCGGCATCCGCGGGTTCGACACCGCGACGCGCAACGTGTTCGACCTCACCGCCATTCCGGTGGTGCACAAGCTGTCGCACCTGCCGATCATAGCGGATCCGTCGCACGGCACGGGGCTCCGCGACAAGGTGATCCCGATGGCCCGCGCGGCGGTCGCCGCGGGCGCGGACGGCATCATGATTGAAGTGCACCCCAATCCCGAGCAGGCGCTGTCGGACGGGGCACAGACCTTGTTCCCCGACCAGTTCGCCCAGCTGATGCGCGAAGTCCGCGTGATCGCCGAGGTGATCGGACGGCGGGTGGCCGAGCAAGCGCGGAATGCGGAGTGCGGAGTGCGGAATTGATCGGCTGGCGTCGAACCGTCAAGGCGGGATCTCCGGTCAGAAGCCGGCCCGACAACTCCGCACTCCGCATTCCGCACTCCGCATTCATGGCGATCGGGCTCTCCCTCGCGCTCCAATCCCCCGATCCCTGGCCCATCCTCGACCGCGCGAGCCAGACCTACCAAACGGTCACGAGTCTCTCCGCCAACTTCGTACAGATCATCACGAATCCGATGATCGGCACGCCCGACACGACGCGTGGCCGGCTGTACCAGATGCGTCCCAGCCGCTTCTCCATGCGGTTCACCGCGCCCAAGGGCGATCGTATTGTCGCCGACGGTCGTTTTCTCTGGTTGTACACACCGAGCACCACGCCCGGCCAAGTGATCCGGTCCCGCATCCCCGAGTACGGCACCACCGGCCCCAATCTGATCGGACAGTTCGTGGAGCAGCCGCGCGAGCGCTACACGGCGCAGTACGTCCGGGCCGACTCGCTCCCCGATGGGGGCGGGGCGGCCGACGTCATCAGGCTCGTGCCGAAGGGGCACGACCAACCCTATAGCGAAGCGACGATCTGGGTGGGTCGGGAAGACGCCCTGGTACACCGCGTGGACATCATGGAGAGCGCAGGGCAGCAGCGCACGGTAATCTTGCGGAACATCCGGGTGAACGGCGGCGTGCCGGGGCGCGAGCTCACATTTTCGCCCCCGGCCGGAGTACGGGTCGTAGATCAGTAGGCCAGCGACGTCTTCAAACAGATCTTCCTAGGATTGATTCCGCAGAATTTGTTCGTCCAACCAACGATCGACGATACTCTTCCGAAAGCGCCACTCCTTTCCCAGCTTCGCCGCCGGAATTCGTTTCTCCTGCGCCCACTTGTAGATGGTCTGCGGAGTGAGCCGCAGATAGGCAGCGACTTCCTCGATCGTCAGAATCTCGTTGTCGGGAGACGACCCGCGAGCCTTGTCACCATCCCGCGTCATGGGCGCCGCCGTCGATGCGTGGAGTCGACAACGGTGTCGATAGGCGGAATGATGAAACCCCGAAATCGCGGGAGGGCGTCCTGCTTGCTCGGCGGCGCGGTCGGCTGCTCCTCGCCATGCAACAGCTTGTTCACCGCGTAAATGATCGCCGCGTAGAAGTTGCCCTGGTAGCTTCCGAACACCTGGAAGGGCTGATTGCGGTCCCCGAGAAAGGGGCGAAGACTCCACGCCAACTGGATGCCGACGAAGGCGAACAACAGCGCCCACGCGCGCATGATGGTGAGCGCCTTCCGGGGGTACACGCCGCGCTTCTCGCACACCACGCCGAGCCCCTCGTGCAACGCATACATGCCGAACAGTCCCGCCACGCCCGCGATCGCGATGTTCAAGAGATGCTGGAAGTAGTAATTGGCGCCGGTGAGGAGGAAGAACGCCGTGATCGGCACGAATGCGGCGAGCAGCACCGACGTGAGCGCGAGCGCGCCGAACACCAGCACGACCACCTGCAGCAGACGCAGACGCGAGCCGACCAGGACCTGCACTACGAAAAAGGCGGGGAAGCAGACGCCGAACGTCGCGAAGAACAGAAACGGCAGCTTGACACCCGCGGACACCGCTTGTGCGGGACCCGAGTAGGCGCCGGCGACGAGGCCGAAGAACCCGGCAAATGCGATGATCGTCGTGACGGCGTATCGCAGCTTGCTGCCAAGGGCGATGCCTTCGACGACCTCCTCGAAGAACCGCTCCCGGTCGCTGAGCAGCGCTTTCAGGAAATCGGAGTAGCTCGTGATCCGCTGGTCTGCGGCCATGCCTCTAGCCCCCGGGGGGTTTGAGGCCCAAGCTACCAAGTTATTACTGTTATGTCAATTTTGATAATGTTACGTAATGTTTGTTGATACTCTACACCTTCCGAATCACCGGCGGCAGATCCGTGACCAGCGCCGCCGCGACCTGGGTCGCGGTCGCTTCGTCCATCCCCCGTTTCTGAGCGAGCTCCAGCGCCGCTCGCCCCAACGTGCGATACAGCGCGGCGTCGTCGCGCGTCAACGCTGCGAGATGGCGGCGGATCGTCGCTTCGTCGCCCCGCGCCACGGGGCCCGTGAGCGCCGCCAGCGGCTGCTCGCGACTCATGTTCTCGAGCGTCCCCTCCACCAGCGGGCGCAGCGCCCGCCAGGCTTCCGTATCCGAGAGCCCCGCGTGCCGCAACAGGCGCTGGGCCACCGCCTCCACCACGACGAAGTAATTGGAGGCGAACACGGCGCTCGCGTGATAGATCGCCTTCGCCTTGGATGGGATGTGAAACGGCCGTAGGCCGAGATCATGCGCCAGCGCCTCGGCTGCCTGCACCGCGCGGGGCATCCCTTCGACCGCCGCCCAGGCGCCCTTCAGCCGGTCCGCGGCGTGCTCCGGATCGGAAATCGTCTGAAGCGGGTGGAGCGATCCCAAGGCGGCGCGGGATCCGACCAGCGGTCCGAGGGCCTCCTGGCCCTGGGAGCCGGAGAGGTGCAGCACCACCTGGTCGGCGTGGATCGCCCCGGCGCGGGCCAGCCCATCCGCCAGCAGCCGGATCGCGTCGTCCCGCACGGCGAGAATGACGACGCCCGCCTGGGCGATCCAGGCGGGCGGGTCGTTCTCGGCGCCAATGGTGAGCTTGAGCGGCTTCGGGACCGGCCGTTTGGTGCGACCGTGCAGGCGGACGTCGTAGCCCGCCCGGCACAGCGCGAGCGCCAATCCGACACCGGCGCGGCCGGGCCCGATGATCCCCACGACGAAGGGAGGGGCGGCGGTCACGCGGGGCCGAGCGGCCACGCTAATTCCGCAGGGGCGCCGGAGCCTTGGCGGCAGCCAGGGCGAGCAGATCCTGGGGCGACTTGGCGCGGCGCGCCAGGCCGAGCGCGGCCTGCACCTGCCGGTCTTCCTCCCGCTGGCGGCGCACTTCCGCGGGACGACCGAAGACGTAGCGCGCGATTTCGTAGCCCAGATCCTGGGTAATGACGTTGCGGGCGCCCACGACGACGCTGTCCGGCAGACCGACGCCCCGCGCCCGCAACCGCCGGAGGACCTCGTCCGCCATGTCCGGTGTGACGGTGAAGTCGGGGTTCTTCACGCGGCCCGACGTCTTGACCTCGAGCGCGTACGCGGTGGCCACGTCACGGTAGGTCGGAATCTTGTTGCCGAGCGTTTTCACGAAGCCGCGTTCCGCGGTCGTGAACGTGTCGGGTGCGACGAACAGATCCGGCCGGATGCCACCGCCACCCATCACGACCCGACCGTGGTCGGTGTGAAACACCAGGGAAGAATCGACCTTCGTGCTGTCGTGCCCCAGCTCCGCGGCCTCGGCCTGGGCCAGCTGGTCGTCTTCGTTCTTGCTCTTGCGCTGGATGGTCCGGCCGCTGGGCGTGAACCAGCGCGCCGTCGTGAGCTTCAGCGCGGTTTCGGGCGTGAGCTGCCACAGCGACTGCACCAGCCCCTTCCCGAACGTCGGGGTCCCGACGACCACCGCGCGGTCGTGATCCTGCAGCGCGCCGGTGATGATCTCGGCGGCGCTCGCCGTACCCCCGTTGGTGAGGACGACCACCGGAAGGTGCGGCCACGGCTGCGGCTTCGCGTCGCGGTAGGTCTTGGAAGTGGTGGGCGCGCGGCCCCGCGTCTCCACGACCTCCTGCCCCGGGTCGAGGAACAGCTCGCTCACCGCCACGCCCTGATCGAGCAACCCTCCGGGGTTCCCGCGCAGATCGAGCACCAGCGCCTTCATTCCCTTTTGAACGAGACCGTTCACGGCCTCCGTGAGCTCCTGGGCGGACGTCTCGCTCACGGGTGTGAGCAGGACGTAGCCGACCTTCTCGTCGAGCATCATCGAGACCTGCACGGAGCGGATGTGAATCGTGGCACGGGTCAGCTTGAAGGTGAGCGGCTGCTCGATGCCGGCGCGGCGCACCCTGAGCTCCACCGCGCTGCCCGGCTCGCCGCGCAGCTGCTTCACGGCCTGATCGTTCTTCCAGCCCTCGGTCGAGCGAGCGTCCAGGGCGATGATCTGATCACCCGACTGAATCCCCGCCCGCTCCGCGGGAGTGTCGGGGAGCGGCGCCACGACGGTGATCCAGCCATCCCGTACGTCGATCTGGATGCCGAGGCCGCCGTAGTTGCCGGTCGTCGCTTCGTTCAACGCCCGGAAGTCGTCCCGCTTCAGGAACACCGAATACGGATCGTGCAGCTGGTCGAGCATGCCGTCGATCGCCATCTGGTACAGCCTGCGCTCCTCGATCGAATCCACGTAGAAGTCGGCGACATGGGCGAGCACGTCCTCGAACAGGCGCGCCTGCTGGTAAACGGACCCGGTGGGCTCGGTCTCGCGCTGCAACAGCCAGCCCCCGGTGGCAAGCGTCAATCCGGCCGCGGCGGTGACGATCACGACATTGCGGAGCCTCATGAGACGCCTCGCGTTGAGGGTGCGGTCACCGCCATGACCTCGCGCCAGGCGGCGTCTTGCACGGCCTTCTTCGACTGTGTCGCGTCGACGTGCACCACGCCCGGTCCCGCGGCGCGGCGGTACGCCTCGAGCACCCGCCGGTGAAACGCGTCGTCCTGCCGCTCGAGCCGGTCCTGGACCTTGCGCGCGGCCCGCTGCCGGGCCCGTCCGACCTCGACCGGCACGTCGAGCACGAGCATGACGTCCGGAACGAGACCGCCGGTGGCGAGCCGGATAGCCTGCGCGACATCCTCCGCCGGCAATCCGCCCCCCGCCACCTGGTACGCCACCGTCGAGAGGTCGAAGCGGTCCGCCACCACCACCTGCCCGGCCTCGAGCGCCGGCCGAATGACCCGCTGCACCAGGTCGGCGCGGGCCGCGAGAAACAAGAACAGCTCCGCGACCGGCGACATCTCGTGGGGAAACTTGAGCGCCACCTTGCGCGCCGCCTCCGCCACCGGGGTGCCACCCGGCTGCCGCACCGCCGTCACCTGGACGCCCTCGGCGACGAGCCGCGCCGCGAGCCAGCGCACCAGTGTGGACTTGCCCGCCCCTTCCGGACCCTCGACGACGATGAAGACGCCCATCAGCCCAACGTGATGATGGGACTCACCGCGCCCTGCTTCATGCCTTCGTAAATCCGCGCGTTCACCTTGGCCATGAGCTTCTCGAAATTCGCCTGCGCGGCTACGACTTGCTGATACACCGAATTCGCCTGGACGCTCTGAAGGGCACGGTCGTACCGCTCCACTTGATCCTTCGCCGGCTCGCGCCCCTCCTGCGCCGCCCGCTCGATGTCCTGGGCGATGCGCTCGACCTCGGCGAGCAACTGCCGGCAGGTCGCATCCTCTTTCATCCGCTCACTGGCCCGGAGCAGCACCTTGTACTCGTCGCTCTGTCCCAAGAGCCGCCCCAGCTCGCTCGCCTTCTGGTCGATCACGCGACCCCCTCCCCCTCCAGGCCGGCCAGCAGAAACCGCGGCCGGCCGAACAGATCATCGTACACCGCCACCCGGGACCAGCCGTGCCGCAGGGCGAGCGCCCGCACTTGATCGGCGCGCCGCTCGTCGATTTCCAGCGCCACGAACCCCCCTGCCTCGAGCAGGGCCGGGGCGCCCGTGAGCAGGGCCCGCGTCGTCGTGAGCCCGTCCGCCCCGCTCACCAGCGCCTCACGCGGCTCGAACAGCCGCACCGCCGGATCGAGCGCGACATACTCCGCCTCCATCAGATACGGCGGGTTACAGACGATCGCACGGTAGCGTTCACCTGTGAGCGGGCCGAGCAAGTCGCCCTCGCGAACCTCGACCGGGACCGGCGGCTGCACGAGCGCCACGTTCTCGCGCGCGAGCGCCGCCGCCGCCGCGGAGCGCTCGACCGCAATGACGCGCTCGAAGTCGCCCTCGACGGCCAGCGCCAGTGCGATGCATCCACACCCGGTTCCAATGTCCGCCACCACTCCACTGCACCCACCCCGTTGCACGTTCCAGGTTGCACGTTGCGCGCGACGCGACCAGTCGAGCACGAGGTCCACCAGTCCCTCGGTTTCCGGCCGCGGAATCAGCGCCCGCGCGTCGAGCTTCAGGTCGAGGGTGCGGAAACCCGTGCGGCCCACGGCGTACGCGAAGGGGACGCCGCTCGCACGCCGCTCCACCGCCCGACAGAATCGATCCACCAGCCCGGCCGCTGGCTCCTGGTCGCGTTGCAGCCACACGTCGCCCGGCTTGGTCCCCGCACCGGCGACCGCGGCCCACAGCATGGTTGCTTCGCGGCGCGCGGTGGGCAGGCCGGAGGCCGCGAGGCGGTCGGCGGCGTCCTCGAGCACCTCACGAACCGAGGCGCCGTGCGCGGTGCGCTCACGCACTGAGCCGCTCCTTCTCACCCGCGACCCGCAGGGCGTTGATCAGATCGTCGAGGTTGCCGTCCAGCACCTCCGAGAGGTTGTGAACCGTGTAGTGGATGCGGTGGTCGGTGACGCGATTCTGGGGGAAGTTGTAGGTACGGATTTTCTGCGATCGGTCGCCGGTACCCACCTGGGCGCGGCGCTCGCGGGCCCGGGCGGCTTCCTGCTCGGCGATCACCTTATCGAGCAGGCGCGAGCGCAGCACCTCGAGTGCCCTGATCTTGTTCTGCAGCTGGCTCTTCTGGTCCTGGCACTGAACCACGAGATTCGTGGGCAGGTGGGTGATGCGCACGGCGCTGTCGGTCGTGTTGACGCTCTGGCCGCCCGGTCCCTGCGAGCGGAAGACGTCGATCCGGAGGTCCTTGTCTTCGATCTTCACGTCGACCTCCTCCGCTTCGGGAAGCACCGCCACCGTCGCGGCAGACGTGTGCTTGCGCCCCTGCCCTTCGGTGACCGGTACGCGCTGCACCCGGTGGACGCCCGATTCGTACCGCAGCGTCCCGTAGACACCGGGGCCTCGGGCGGCGAAGATGGCCTCCTTCAAGCCCCCGAGATTCCCCTCCGAGAGCGAGACGACCTCCACCTTCCAGCCCCGCCGCTCGCAGAACCGCGTGTACATGCGAAACAGCTCGGCGGCGAACAGCGCCGCCTCATCGCCTCCCGTGCCGGCACGGATCTCCACGATCGCATCGCGGTCATCGAGGGGGTCCGCGGGGGTGAGCAGGTCGGCGAGCCGGCGCTCGAGTCGCTCGATCTCGGGGTGCAGTCGGTCGACGTCCGCGCGGGCCAGCTGCGACAGCTCGGGATCCCGGTCCTGGAGCACTTCGCGCGCCTGGGCCAGCTCCCCCTCGAGCCGGTCCAGCCGCTCGTGCGCCTGGCGGATCTGGTCGAGCCGTGCGTGCTCGCGGCCCAGCTGCCTCAGCTTGGCCGGGTTCCGCGCGGTCTCGGGGTCGGCCAGCTCTTGGGCGACCTCCTCCGCCCGCGCGAGCGCCTGGCGGAGTCGGGCCTCCACGCGTTAGCCTGCGGCCTTCTCGGTCCCGTATTTCTGGCGGAAACGCTCCACCCGCCCCGCCGTATCCATCAGCTTCTGCTTGCCGGTGAAGTACGGGTGGCACTTGGCGCAGACCTCGACATGAATCACGGGCACGGTGGAACGCGTGACGAAGTTGTTGCCGCACGCGCACTGCACGGTGGCCCGCCGATAGACGGGGTGAATCCCAGGTTTCACTGCACTCGATCCTTGACTAGAAGTCGAACGGCACGAAGTCTGGAAATATAACTGGCGCCGCAAGTTGGCGGCAAGCAGCGAGGCCCCGCCGAATTGACACCAGGGCCCCTTGGACGTAAGCTTGCGCGACCCATCGACCCCACCACGCCCAGGGGAAGTCTATCGTGTCGGTAACGGCGATCCTCCAAAAGGTCCCGCTGTTCAGCCAGCTAGCACCCGTCGAGCTCGAGCGGGTGGCCGAAATCACCCGCGAGCGGAGCTATCCCCGCAACTCGGTGATCCTGTTCGAAGACGACCCGGGCGACGCCCTCTATGTCGTCGCTACCGGACAGGTGAAGGTCGTGCTCATCGGCGAGGACGGGCGGGAGGTGATCCTCTCGGTGCTCGGCGAGGGAGACTTTTTCGGTGAGATGTCGCTCATCGACGAGGAGCCCCGCTCGGCGCACGTGATCGCCATGGAAGACTCGAACCTCCTGGTCATCCGGCGGGAGGACTTTCAGGCCATCCTGCAGCAATCGCCGGGCATCGCCATGGGCCTGTTGCGGGAGCTGTCCCGTCGCCTGCGGCGCGTGGACGAGAAGGTCGGCAGTCTGGTGCTGCTGGACGTGAACGGCCGCGTGGCGCAACTACTGCTCGACCTCGCCGACGAGGCGGGGTCGGACAAGATCACGCGCCGCCTCACGCACCACACCATCGCCCAGATGATCGGGTCGTCGCGCGAGACCGTGAGCCGCACCATGCGCGAGCTGGTGGACAAGGGGTACATCGAAATCAGCCGCCGCGAGATCCTGATCCGCGACCGTTCCGCGCTGGAAGCGTCCGCCGGACGGTCGTGAGGTGGGTCACGCGGGTCCGGTGAGACAGCGGCTTGTCCTACCTCTCGAATTTTCCATAACTTAGCCCAAAGGGAACGGCGTTGCCGGGACGGATGGCCTACACGGTGACTTTTTGGGGGACGCGGGGCTCCATCCCCACCCCCGGAGCCCACACCGCGCGCTACGGCGGCAACACGCCGTGCGTCGCTGTGGAAGGCACCGGCGGGCGTCAGGGTGGGGGCCAGCTGGTTATCCTCGACGCCGGAACCGGCGTCCGGGCTCTGGGACGCGAGCTGGTGGAGCGTCAAAACGGCGCGGTGCAGGCGGAGATCCTGCTGTCGCACGCGCACTGGGACCATATCCAAGGGCTCCCTCACTTCAAACCGTTCTTCGCCCCCGGCAACGCGGTGCGGATCTGGGGCTCGCGCCAGGGGACGACCTCGCTCGAGGCGATCCTCCGCCAGCAGATGGACCCGGCCGTGTTCCCGGTCCCGTTGGACGCACTGTCGGCGAAGCTCACGGTGCAGCAGGTGGAGCCGGGCGAGTTCACGGTGGGGACCTTCCGCGTGCAGGCGATGCGATTGCGCCACCCCGGCACCACCCTCGGCTACCGGCTCACGCCCGCGGCGGGCGGCCCGAGCATGGCGTACGTGACCGACAACGAGCTCGGGCCGGGCGGGCACTACGAGACCCCCGCGTCGTGGCGCAAGGACTTCGTAGCGTTCCTGGGGGGTGTGGAGCTGCTCATCCACGATGCGATGTACACGCCCGAGGAGCTGGAGGAGCACCGGGGCTGGGGCCACTCGACGTTCGAAGAGGCGGTGGCGCTGGCGGGCGAGGCGGGCGTGAAGCGCCTGGTGCTGTTCCACCATGAGCCCGAGCACGGCGACGAAGCCATCGACGCCCTGGTCGCGGCCGCCCGCCGCCAGGCGCGGGCGAAGGGCCTGCCCGCCGAGGTCGTGGCGGCGCAGGAAGGAATGACACTGACCCTCTGATCGAGGAACTGATTCTATGCGTTCGCGTTTCGTCCCCGCACTGGCGTCGCTCGCGCTGCTCGGCTCCGTCGGACGCGAGCTGGGCGCGCAGGGTCGCGGCCAGGATACCCGACCGGGCATTGCCGTGCTGCCGTTCGACAACAGCGGCTCGTACGGGCAGGACAAGGAGAATTTCGACGCCCTCCAGAAGGGCATCGCCGGGATGCTGATTTCGGAGCTGGCCGCCAATCCGGCGGCGCGCGTCGTCGAGCGCGACGAGATCGAGAAGCTGCTCGCCGAGCAGGGCCTGGGCGCGGCGGGCAAGGTGACTCCGGAAACCGCGGCGAAAATCGGGAAGCTCGTCGGCGCACGCTACGTCATCGCCGGCACGTTCATCGACTTCTACGGCGACTTCCGACTCGACGCGCGGCTCGTCAACGTGGAGACGAGCGAGATCGTGAAGGTCGAGTCGGACCGGATGCAGCGGGACCACCTGTTCGACATCATCCGCACGGTCGCCGCTCGGCTGATGAAGGACACCAACCTTCCCCCGCTCCCCCGGCAGGCGTCGGACCAGCGCATGAACCGGCAGATCCCGACGGAGGCCCTGACGTTCTACGCGAAGGCACTCCTGTATCAGGATCGCGGGCAGAAGGAGAAGGCCGCGGAGATGTACCAGCGAGCGCTGGCCGTCTTTCCGGAGTATACCGAGGCGCAGCAGGGGCTCCAGCGCGTGAAGAACTCCTGACCTGACGTCCGGGGCGACCCGTGCCGAGCCCCACGCCGTGAGATATCTCCTGCTGCACACGCCCGCCTGGAGTCCCGCAGGCGTTCGACCGGCGCTCGATAGTGCCCAGATCGAGGCGCGCGAAGCGCGCGTGCCGCGCGAGCTGGTCGCGGACGAGCGCCCCACGGTGTTCGTGCTCGACTCGGAGAGCCGCTCGATTTTCCCCGTCGACGTGCTGCGGGCGTTCGTGGACGCCGGGGGCGCGATCGTGGCGCTCGGGCGCGACGGCGAGCCCGATCTCCCCGCGGAGATGCCGTCCGAGCTGCTCTCGGGCTTCGTGAAGCAGCCGATCGGGCCGCGGCAGCTGCTGGTCGCGATGCGGGCAGGCTATCGCGAAGCCGCCGCCCGCATGGAGACGGCGCGCGCTCGATCCGAGGCGGCGAACCGCAGCCGCGAGATCGGTGAGTTGACGCGCATCGGCGTCGCCCTCGGAACCGAGCGGGACTTGAAGACGCTGCTCGAGCTCATCCTCACGCAGGCGCGCCGCATCACGACCTCGGACGCGGGCAGCCTATACCTCGTCGAGACCGGGGATCAGGGCCAGAAGCGGTTGCGCTTCCGGATCGCGCAGACGTACTCCAAGCCCGACGCGCCGTTCGTCGAGTTCACGATCCCGGTGGACCGCTCGAGTCTCGCGGGCTACACGGCGGTGACGGGCGAGCCGCTCGTGATCGACGACGCCTACTTCCTGCCGCCGGACGTGGAATACGGCATCAACCGCTCGTTCGATGAGCGGCACGGCTACCGCACGAAGTCGATGCTCGTGATTCCCATGAAGGATCACAAGGAGGAAGTGATCGGCGTCCTCCAGCTCATCAACCGGAAGCGCCACCCCGAAGCCATGCTCGCCACGCCGACGGACGTGGAGCAGCACGTGGTGCCGTACTCGCGGCGCACCGTCGAGCTCGTGACCGCGCTCGCGGGACAGGCGGCAGTCGCGATCGAGAACAGCCGGCTGTACGAGGAGATCGAGCGGTTGTTCGAGGGGTTCGTGAAGGCCGCGGTGCACGCGATCGAGCAGCGGGACCCGACCACGTTCGGGCACTCGGGACGGGTGGCGAACATGACGGTGGGACTCGCCGCCGTCGTCGACCGCGCAGAGGACGGTGCCTATCGCGGCGTGAGCTTCACGCGGGAGCAGATCAAGGAAATCCGCTACGCCGGGCTGCTCCACGATTTCGGCAAGGTCGGCGTGCGGGAGCAGGTGCTGGTCAAGGCCAAGAAGCTCTATCCCCTACAGCTCGAGCTCATCAAGCAGCGCCACCACTTCGTGCGGCGGACCGCCGAGCGGGAATTTTGGAGGAAGCGTTCCGAGTTCCTGGAGACGCACGAGCGGAAGGACTACGAGCCGTTCCTGCGAGCGCTCGAGGCGGAGCACGCCAGGGAGGTAGCGGCGCTGGACGGTTTCCTCGACGCCGTGCTCAGCGCGAACGAGCCGACGGTGCTGCCGGCCGGACGGTTCGAAGCGCTGATCCAGCTGGCGCGTCGCACCTACGAGGATCCCACCGGCCGCCCGCACCCCTACCTCACCGAGGACGAGATGCGCTATCTCACCATCTCCAAGGGCTCCCTCGACGAGACCGAGCGCCTGGAGATCGAGAGCCATGTCACTCACACCTACCGGTTTCTCCAGCAAATCCCCTGGACTCGCGAGCTCCAGCACATCCCCATGATCGCCTATGGACATCACGAGAAGCTCGACGGCAAGGGCTACCCACGGCGGGTGACCGGCGAGGCGATCCCGATCCAGACGCGCATGATGACGATTAGCGACATTTACGATGCCCTGAGCGCGGCCGACCGCCCGTACAAGGCGGCGGTCGCACCGGCGCGTGCCCTGGACATCATGGCGGAGGAGGTGCGCGCCGGGCAGCTCGACCAGGAGCTGTTCCGGCTGTTCGTGGAGGGAAAGGTATTCGAGGCGAAAGCCTAGCCGAGCAGCAGCTTGCCGGCGACGAGCAGCAGGAGCCCGCCGAACGCCCGCTTCAGCGCTACCTCCGGTACGCCGCCCGCCTGATGCGCCCCGATGAACGCCCCCACGAACAGGCCTGCGGCAAGGAGGACGGCGTACGGGACGTTGACCTGTCCGCGCCGGTAGTATTCGATCGCCCCCAGCAGGCCCACCGGGAGCAGCAGCGCCGCCAGCGATGTGCCGCTTGCCGTGTGCGGCGGCAACCTCACCAGCAACGTCAAAGCGGGCACGATCACGATCGCTCCCCCGACACCAAACAGCCCCGACACCACTCCCCCCACCAAGCCGATGAGCGCCACGAGCACCCACATCATCGTTTGTCTCCGTGTTCGGGTTCGCCCCCGCCCCCGCCCCAGCCGCCGCCACCCGGCGTCTCTACGCGCAACACGTCGCCGCGTGCGAGCGACACGCTCACCTTGGAAGCGAGCGGCGCGCCGTTCAAGAGCGTGCACCCGCGCGCCCCGTCGCGCCCGCCCGCGGCGCCACGGGGGGCGTGGCGCCGTCGCTCGGCGAGAATGCTCGCCTCCATCGGCGCGAGCGCCTCGAACTCGCGGATCACGCCGTCCCCGCCCGTCCACTTCCCCACTCCACCACTCCCCCGCCGCAACGCATAAGTCTTCAGCCGCAAGGGATACTCCATCTCCAGCACCTCGATACATCCCGACGTGCACGCCGGACGGCCCCGGGGCGCCGCGACTCGCTCCCTGGCCGCCGCCAATCGTCTCGTAGGAAGTCCAGCCAGTCTCGAGCCCCGAGCCCCGAGCCCCGAGCCCCCCGAAGGTGACGTTGTTCATCGTGCCCTGCCCCTGTGCCGGAACCGGCAGACCGCCCGCCGCCAGGGCGAGGAACAGTGTGTCGACGATGCGCTGCGACGTTTCGACGTTCCCGGCGGCGACCGCGCTCGGATGTCGCGCGTTCACGAGACATCCCTCCGGCGCCGTCACCCGCACGGCGCGTTGCACGCCGCCGTTCGTGGGCACGTCCTCAGGCAGGAGCGTCCGTACCACGAACAGCACCGCCGAGCGTGCCACCGCGAGCGGACAGTTCACATTGCCGCGCGCCGCCGGAGCGGTGCCCGTGAAGTCGACGCGGAAGATGCCGTCGGCGATGTCGACGCGCACGCTGACGCCCAAGTCCGCGTCGTCCACGCCGTCTCCCTCGAGCCAATCCGTCGCGGTGAGGTCGCTGGCCGACACCCGTCCGAGGGCCTCCCGCGCGCGCCGCTCGGCGTAGTCCAGCAGGTCGGTGGCCGCTCCGCGGACCGCCGTCCAACCGTAACGCGCTGCGAGGGCGCGCAGACCCTCCCCCCCCCGCGCTACCGCCGCCCGCTGGGCCGCGAGATCCGCACGCCGGGTCTCGGGCGTCCGCACGTTGGCGAGCAGGAAGCGCTCTACCTCGGCCGTCAGGCGCAGCGGCGGCACGATCACGCCCTCGGCAAAGATTTCGCGTGCCCCGGCAGGCATGCTGCCTGCCTGCACACCGCCGACATCCGAGTGGTGCGCCCGCACCACGCTGTAGCCGCCCACGGTCCCATCGACCTCGATGGCCCCGATGAGTGTGATGTCGGGAAGGTGCGAGCCGCCGGTATAAGGGTCGTTGAGGATGAACACGTCGCCCGGGCGGGGAGCGGGGGCGAGCGCGCGCACCGCGGCGACCGACTCGTGCAGGGCACCGAGATGCACCGGGATGTGGGCGGCCTGAGCGATCATTTCACCGGCGGCGTCGAACAGCGCCGCCGAGCAGTCGCGTCGCTCGCGAATGTTGGGGGACACCGCCGAATGAATGAGGACGAGGCCCATCTCTTCCGCGACGGACGCGAAGGCGTGTCCCATCACTTCGAGCCCGACGGCATCGAGGGTCATGTCCGCGCCACCAGCACGGCGCCGCAGGGATGCACGGTCCCGCACCACCCGGGCTCGACCAGGGCGGTCGCATTCCGCCCTGCCAGGATCGCCGGGCCGGCGACGGTGACGCCCGCGGCGAGCTCGTCGAGCGCCCAGACCGAGGCGCTGACCCGGGCCCCCCGCAGCGTGATCGGGCGACTGGCGCCGGGCCGTTGGACCACCCGGCGCGCGTCCGCGAACCGGGGCAGCGGTCCCTCGCGCAGCGCGACCACGCGCAGATTCACGACCTCGACCCTCTGGTCGCTCTCCGCGTGGCCGAATCGCGCGCGGTGTTGGACGAGAAATGCGTCCCGGATCTGCTGCGGATCGTCGCCCGTCACCGGCACCGTCACTTCGTAGCCCTGCCCGGCGAACCGGCAATCGGCGTAGCGCAGCAGCGCACCGTCGGGCACCTGGCTCCGGCCCTGCGCGAGCAGCGGGGCGAACGCCGCCCCGACGTCCGTGGACGACAGGCCGTCGAGCGGTCGGTGCAACGACGCGAGCAGATCCACGCGTTCGGCGGCTGCCGCGAGCCCCAGCGCGGAGAGGGCGCCGGGATGGGGCGGGATCACGATGGTGCGCATCCCCAGCGCCTCGGCCAGCTGGCACCCGAACAACGGCCCGGCGCCGCCGAACGGGAGCAGCGCCATGCGCCGAGGATCGAGCCCGCGTGCGACGCTGACCCGCTTGAGCGCCCGCGCCATCACCGCCGCCGCCACCGCCACGATGCCGGCCGCGATCGCGGCCGGGTCGCTTCCTCCCCCCACGGACCCGAGTGAGCGGAGCGCATGGTCCCCGGCGTCGCGATCGAGCCGCACCGCGTCGGCGAGCGGATGTTGGGCGTCGAGCCATCGCAGCGCCAGGCATGCGTCCGTGACCGTGGGTCGGTCGCCGCCCCGACCGTAACACGCCGGACCCGGGACCGCCCCGGCGCTCTCCGGCCCGACCTTGAGCGCGCCGCCGGCATCGACGCGCGCGATGCTCCCGCCGCCGGCGCTCACCGTCTCGATCAAGACGGCGGGCAGCGCAAGGGCAAGTCCCGCGACCGTTCCGCCGCTGTCGCCGAGCGGGGTCCCGCCGGTCACGAGGCTCGCGTCGGCACTCGTGCCACCCATGTCGAGCGTCAACAGGTCCCGGAGACCTACCGCGGCGCCGACCAGCCGGGCACCAACCACGCCTCCCGCGGGGCCGGAGAGCGTGAGCGACGCGGCCCGCGTCGCCGCCGCCGCCGGGGGAAGCGTCCCGCCGCTCGAGGTCATCACGCGCAGCATCCCGATCCCGCGGGCCCGGACTTCACGCTCGAGCCGTCCGAGATAAGCGGAGACCTTGGGACGGAGATACGCTTCGACGGTGGTGGTGCTGGCCCGCTCGAACTCCCGGAACACGGGAAGCACTTCGTGGCTCGCGGCGATGGGGATGTCGGGCAGCGCGTCGCGCAGCGCCGCGACGAGACGGCGCTCGTGCTCTGCGTGGCGGAAGGCGAACAGCAAGGCGACGGCCAGCGCTTCGGGCGGGGGCGCAAGCGCGCGCACCGCGGCGACCACCCGCACGACCTCGTCCTCTCGGAGCGGCTCGAGCACCCCTTCGGGGCCGGTCCGCTCGGCGACCGCCACGACGTCGGACCGCGCGACCAGCGGCGGCGCGTGGTCGCGGCCGAGGTCGTAGAGCGCCGCCCGATCCTGGCGTCGCAGCCATAGGAGGTCTTCGAACCCCTTCGTGGTGACGAGCGCGATGCGAGCACCGCGGCGCTCGAGCAGCGCGTTGGTAGCGATCGTGGTCCCGTGAACAAGCAGCTCGATCGGGCGAAGGGGCTCGAGCGGGTCCAGGGCGTGAAACAAGCCGACGGCGGGATCATCCGGCGTCGTCACGACTTTCCGGACTTCGATCGTCCCGTCTTCCGCCAGAGCGACGAGATCGGTGAAGGTTCCCCCCACATCAACTCCCACCCTCACCCCGCCACCCCCGTCCCCACCCCAATGCGGAATGTGGAGTGTGGAATGCGGAATTGAAGAGCACGGTTCGATGGCAGGAGCTGGCGTTTACGTTCGAAGGCGGCGCGCTCCATTCCGCACTCCGCATTCCGCATTTCGCATTTCATGGATTCTGCATTCCGCATTCCGCACTCCGCATTCTCATAGCGGGCGTCGTGATCTCCATCGATCCCCCAGAAGCAGGCCGGCGAAGCCAAGAGTCGCCAGCACGCACAGCGTCCCCACCCAGTCGCCGAGGCGCACGTACAGCGGGATCACGTCGCTGGTGCGCAGCCGGTCGGCGACGGTTGCCTCCATTTCGAGACCCGTGGCTGCGTAGGTCCGCCCCAAGGGATCGACGAACTCGGAGATGCCGTCGTTCGCCGCCCGTGCGATTCCGACGCGCGTCTCGATCGCCCGCAGGACGAGATGGCTCGCGTGCTGGTATGGGCCGGCGGTCCTGCCGTACCACGCGTCGTTCGTGATGTTCACGAGGAAATCGGCACCCGCGCGGCGGTAGGCGCGAGCGAGCTCTTCGAACGCGGATTCGTAGCAGATGACGACGCCGAAACGGCCGATCCTGGTCTCGTACAGGGGGAGCGTGGGCCCCGGGGAAAACCCGCCCGACCACTGCCGCAGTCCAGGCACGCTCCGGAACAGGCGAACGGGAACGAACGGGACGCGCTCGACGACGGGGACGAGATAGTGCTTGCCGTACACCGGATACCGACGCCACTGGCCCGTCGAGTCGTAGAAAAACGCGGCGTTGTAGTAGGCATCGGAACTCACCGCGTGGATGCCACCCGTGAGAATCGGGGTGCGGCCCTGACGCGCCAGCGTGGCGAACTGCGTGTCCCACGCAGGCATCTCCGCCAGCCACCCGGGCACGGCGGCCTCGGGCCACACGAGCAGATCGAGGGGTCCGCGAGACTCGAGCGCCCTGGACATGGTCACGAGCTTCGCGACCACGCTGTCCGCGTGGCGGGGATCCCATTTCTCCCGGAAGCCTTCGTTCGGCTGGATGAGGCCGACGGTGCCGACCTCGCGGATCGGGAGCGTCCGCTCGCGCCACACACCGTACGCCCCGGCGCAGACGATACTCGCGAGCAGGGCTGCCGCCGGTCGCCACCGGAGCGTCCCGCTCCCCGCTCCCTGTTCCCGGCTCCCGAGCAGCGCTTCGACGAGCATCACGTTGCACCACGCCAGCCACAGGGTCACGCCCCGCGCGCCCGCCAGGTCGGCCCATTGCGCCAGCACCGGGGCGTCGGCGAGCGAGGTACCCAGGCCGAGCCAAGGGAATCGAATGTCCCCCTGATGGCCTACTGCCCATTCGACCGCGGTCCAGGCGACCGGAAACACGATCCACAGCGGCACCGCGGGGAGGCGGAGACGCACGTGCACGACCAACCAGAACAGCAGGGCGTGCCACAGGCCGAAGAGCAGTATCGTGGCGAGGTAGCCGAGCGCCGACAGCGGCGTGAAGTGCCACAGCGCCACCACCAGCCAGTACAGCACCGCGCCCTGGACCACGCAGCCGTACCAGAACCCCCAGCGCAGCGCGCCGCGCGGGTCGCGCTCGTGTTCGAAGCGACGCAGCAGGATGAGGGCCGGCGCGACGGCGAGAAAGCTCACGGCGGGGAAACGGAACGGGGGATAGCTGGCGGCGAGGAGAACGGCGCCCAACGCAACGAGGGCCGCGGCTTGCCGGGTCGGCGTCGTCACAGGAGCACGTCGCGCCCTTCGTCGGCCGAGCGATAGACGGCATCCAGCACGCGGTGCAATGCGAGCTGGTCGCGCGGCGGCGGGGCGTTCACATCCCCCTTCATCACGGCCAGGAAGTACGTCCACTCGGCGCGGTAGGACTGTGCGAATGGCGTTTCGCGCCCGCTCGCGCCGGTGGGCGTCACGTCGGTGATCGTCCCATGCATCTCCTTGAACACGCGCAGCGGCTGGACCCGGGCCGAGCCCTTGGTTCCGACCAGGTCGAACCAAAAGCGTTCGGCCTCGCCCATGTGGCGCCAGCTCACGTCGATCGAGAGCGACACGCCGTTCGCGCACACGACCAGCGCCGTCGCCATGTCCTCGACGCTGTCCTTCCCCTGCCCCATCGTATGCGCCGCGACGCGCTTGGCCGCCGGCCACGCCGCGAGCCAGAGCCCCAAGTCCAAGAGCTGCAGCCCGAGGTCGAGAAACGCGCCGCCGCCGGCCTCCTGGCGCCGGAGCCGCCACGCCACCAGGTTGCGGCTCGGCTGGAAGGTGTACCAGCCGCAGCGGATCGCCTGCAACACGCCGATGTCCCCACCCGCGAGGAAGCCGCGCACCGCCTGCACGTCGGAGCGAAAGCGGTGGTTCATCCCGACCATCACCCGCCGGCCGTATTTCTCGCTCGCCTGGAGCACTCGCTCCACGCCGGCGAGCGTGAGCGCCAGCGGTCGCTCGCACAGCACGTGCGCGCCGGCCGCGAGGGCGGAGACGACGTGGATCTCGTGCAGGTGATTCGGCGTGCAGATGGCGACCGCCGTGGGACGGGCGTACTTGAGCACTTCCTCGATGTCGTCGAAGGTCTCCTTCACGTCGAACCGCGCCGCCAGTGCCTGGGCCTTCCCGATGTCCGAGTCGCAGATGGCGGCGACCTCCACGCCCGGCAAGCGCCGCAGCACCGGGAGGTGAGCCACTTGCGCGATCGCGCCCGCCCCGATCACGGCGACGCGGACCGGGTCGCTCACTTCCCCGTCCCCAGCGCCTTCTCTCTCCCCCCCGCCCAGCGGTACGCCACCCCGCTGCGCAGCGCCACCGTCGAGACGCCGCTCGACAGCACGCCGCGGGCCTCCAAAACGAAGCGCCAGCGTTTCGCGCCGACCTCCGTGCCGATGGTGCCGTTCAAGCCCGCCGTGATCGAGTTGAGCGCGTCCTGTACGAAGGTGCCCTGGATGGCCGGGCCACTGCCGTGCCGGACATGAGCGCCGAGCCCGATCCCCAGGTACGTCGTCACGGCGCGCCCTTGGGGCAGGACGTACTGCAAGTCCACGTCCCCGGTCACGTCGCTCCACGTGACGCGGCCCAAGCGGATCGTGTCGTCCGCCGACGGATCGATCACGACGCTCCGGAGCCGCTGCTCGAAGCGCGCGCGCGCCGCCGCGCTGAAATCGGCCTTGTAATACGAGACGCCGAGCAACACGCGCACGTGCGGCGCGATGAACCCATAGTCGAGCCGCAGGCCGCCCGTGAGCGCCCCCCGGATGTTGTTTCCGCCGACCGGCCCGAGATCCAGCTGCAGGGCGCTCGGCTTCAGGTTGTCGTACGAGAACTTCGAGAGAAAGCCTTGGGCGGACACGCGGTCCGGCTGTCCGACGGTCAACAGGATCGCGATCAGACCGACCGCCGGTCCGCCTGACCGCCTGACCGCCTCAGTAAAGGCGTTCAACATTGGTCCCCGGAAAGTAGGTGGTGATGATCTTGCGGTAGTCCTGACCCGCGCGGGCCCTGCCCACCGCGCCCCACTGACAGAATCCCACACCGTGGCCCCACCCAGCACCCGTCGCGACCAGCCGGCTGACCTCGTCGGCGTCCTTCGTCACCGAGAGCGCGAAGGACGTACTGCCGAGCAGCTGATCGGCCTGCGGCCGCAGTACCGCGCGCACATCGGCGCCGGGTACCCGTACGTCACCGTGCTCGAACACGATGCGTAGCTCGCCGACCCGCCCCGAGGCCGTGGTGCGGGTGACTTCGATATCCCTGATGCGTTGCAGCCCGCCCCCGCCCGCGTTCATCATTGCCGGAAGCGTCCGCGACAATATAGCGCGCAGCTTGGCGCCGTCCCATTCCTCGCGCCAGCGAAACCGCGGGGAAAGCTCGCAGTAGTAGTGGCCGCCCCCGGACGCATCCGAGATCGGCCGCAGGTAGGGCTGGCTCTGGGCCGTCTTGAATGCCTCATCCGCGCCGGCGGTCGAGAACCCGCAGGTCGAGTGGAAGTAGGCGTAAATCAGATCGCCCCGGTAGCCGAGCACCTCCCCCCGCGTGGCGCGCACGGCGCCCCACACCTCGGCCGTTTCCCCGGCTATCCCGGTGTAGACCTGGTCCCGTACGTCGGCCCAGGCGTCGAAGCCCAGCGGTTCCCAGCGGCCCCGGTTCTTGAGCGCGAACGTCCGCGACACCACGGCTTGTGCGAGCATCGCCTGGCGCTCGTCGGCTCGTCGGGGGCCCATTTCCCCGCCGATCACGCCCGCCAGGTAACTCTCCACCGCCACCCGGTTCATCACGGTGAGCCCCGAAGCATCGCGCAGCACGTTCAACCGCCCGCGATAGCGGCGGCCATTCGCCATGGCGAAGCGGTTCTCCGTGACATTCACCGCGGAGATGCCGCCCCGTCGCTCGCCGCGGGAGCCGTCCGGTTTCACGAGCCTCACGCCCGGCGTGTCGACCACGACCGTCCAGGCGGTACCCGCCGGGATCGACCCGATGGGCTCGCCGTTCGCGTCGTCGGTGACGAACAACTCTCCATCGCCTCCGAGCGTCACGCTGGGCGCACCGGCGACGAGCCCGACGCGCAGCTCCGGCTCGGCCCCGGGTGTGAGGGGAGACGGTTGCGGCCGGCCACAGGCCCCCGCGAGGGCGAGGGCGCTAACGACCGCGCGCTTCGCCCAGCGCGGCGTCGAGTTGCGTGAGGGTGACGTCGATGTCGGCATCGGTATGCGCGCTGGAGACGAATCCTGCCTCGAACGCCGAAGGCGCGAGGAACACGCCGCGCGCCAACGCGGCACGGTGCCAGCGCGCGAACAGGGCCGTATCGGCGGCCTGCGCCTCGGCGAAGTTCTTGACCGGGCCCGGCGCGAAGTAGATCCCCCACATCGAGCCCGCGTGCCCCGCGGTCACCGCGACCCCGTGGCGACGCGCGGCGTCCCCTATACCCGCGACCAGCCGTGCGGTTCGCCGCTCGAGTGCCTCGTAGAATCCCGGCCGATCCGTCTCGCGCAGCGTGGTGAGGCCGGCGGCCATCGCCACCGGGTTCCCCGATAGAGTGCCTGCCTGATATACGGGTCCCGCAGGCGCGATCTGTCGCATCAGGTCCGCGCGGCCCCCATACGCGCCCACGGGGAACCCGCCCCCGATGATCTTTCCCAGCGTCGTCAAGTCGGGCCGGATGTCCAATCGCTCCTGCGCTCCGCCCCGCCCGACCCGGAATCCCGTCATCACCTCGTCGAAGATCAACAGCGCGCCGTGTAGGTCACACAACGCTCGCAACGCACCATGGAATTCGGGATCAGGAGGGATGAAGCCCGCGTTGCCTACATAGGGTTCCACGATCACCGCCGCGATGCGGCCTTTGTACCTCCTGAAGAGCTCGCCGACGGCCTCGAGGTCGTTGAACGGGACCGTCAGTGTCAGGCTTGCCAGCGCCGCGGGCACGCCGGGACTGTCGGGGAGCCCGAGCGTCGCGACGCCGGAACCCGCTTTCACGAGGAAGCTGTCGCCGTGGCCGTGATAGCAACCCTCGAACTTGACGATCATCTCCCGCCCCGTCGCCGCGCGTGCCAGGCGCACCGCCGCCATCGTCGCCTCGGTGCCGCTGTTCACAAAGCGCACGCGCTCGAGCGCGGGCATCCGCCGCCGCACCTCTTCGGCGAGCTCCAGCTCCGCCTCGCACGGTGCGCCGTAGGTCCACCCCGCGGCCGCCGCCGCGCGGATCGCGTCGAGCACCGCCGGATGGGCGTGCCCCAGGATCAGCGGGCCCCACGAGCAGACGTAATCGAGGTACGTCCGACCATCCACGTCGGTGAGCCGCGCCCCGGCTGCCCGGGCCACGAAAAAGGGCGTTCCGCCCACCGCCCGGAACGCCCGCACCGGGGAATTCACACCGCCCGGCAGCACCGCTTTCGCCCGCTCGAAGAGCTCCTCCGAGCGGGTCACGTCAGGGCGACCGCCCGGAAGTCGTAGTCCTCGCTCGCCGTCAGTCGCGCCCGCACGAAGCTTCCAGCCTCGGCCCAGCCGCCCTGCTCGACGTATGTGGCACCGTCCACATCGTCCGCCTGCCACGCCACCCGCCCCACATGAGTGGCGCGCTCCTCGTCGGGGTCGGCCACGCGGTCCACCAGCACCCGCACCTCCCGCCCCACGAACCGCGCCAGACGCTCGCCCGAGATCGCCCGCTGCACCTCGAGCAGCTCCTCCAGGCGCTCCCGCTTCACCGGGTCGGGGACGTCGTCCGGGTACTGGGTGGCGCGGGTGCCCTCCTGCGGCGAATAGGAGAAGGCGCCGAGCCGGTCGAACTGGGCTTCCTCGAGAAACGTCAACAGCTCCCGGTAATCGTCGTCCGTTTCGCCGGGAAAGCCCACGAGGCAGGTCGTGCGGATCGCCAGGTCCGGGATCGCCCCCCGCAGCCAACCCAGCTTGTGCCGCAGCGTGCGCTGACGCTCGGGGCGGCGCATCCGCTCGAGCATGCGGTCGGCGGCGTGCTGAATCGGGATGTCGAGGTACGGCACGATCCGCGGGCTTCGCGCTACGAGCTCGACCAGCCGTTCGGTGAGACCGGCCGAGTAGACGTACAACAGGCGATACCAGGGCACGGATGTCTCGGCGAGCAGCGCCTCGAGCAGGTCGGGCAGTTTGGCTCCGCCCGGTCCCAGATCTCGACCGTAGTGGCCCAGGTCCTGGGCCACGAGGTTGATCTCTTGCGCGCCTTGCGCTTCGAGCGCCTGCGCCTCACGCACCAGGCGCTCGAGCGGCTCGGAGCGGTGCTTCCCGCGCATCAGCGGGATGGCACAGAACGCGCAGGTGTGGTCGCAGCCCTCGGAGATCTTGAGGTAGCGAACGTGGGTCGAGTCACCGAGGAACTGACGGACGCCCGGATGGCTCGCGAGGGGGTCGTCGATCAGCCCCCGCTCGGCGAGCGCCGGCACGAGGTGGTGGAGGTCGGAGAATCCGAGAAACAGATCGACCTCAGGGATCTCCCGCTGCAATTCCTGTTTGTATCGCTGGACGAGGCATCCGACGGCCACGACGGCCTTCACGCCACCTTGCGCCTTGAGACTGGCGGCTGAGAGGATCGCGTCGATCGACTCCTGCTTGGCCGCATCGATGAATCCGCACGTGTTCACCAGGATCACGTCGGCGTCCGGCAGGTTGGGGGTCACCACGGCACCGTGGCCCACGAGCTGGCCGACCAGCCGCTCGGAGTCGACGGTCGCCTTGTCACAGCCGAGCGAAACGACGCCGAGCTTCATCCGCGGTAGTTCCCGAACCGGAGCTCGATGCCGAAATCCTGGGTCCGCAGGAAAGCGATGACCTCCTGCAGCTCGTCCTTGGCCGGCGCCTGGACGCGGATCTCCTCGCCCTGGATCGACGCCTGGGCTTTTTTGAACTTCTTGTCCTTGATCGCCTTGACGATCGCTTTCGCCTTTTCCTGCGGGATGCCCTGGGTGAGCTTGATCTCACGCCGCACGGTGTCGTTCGCCGCCGGCGTGACGGGCCCGAGGTCGAGGTTCTTCACCGGCACGTTGCGCTTGATGAGCTTCGACTGCAGCACGTCGAACAGGGCCTTCATCTTGAAGTCGTCGTCGGCGACGAGCGTGAGCACGGCCTGGGCGCGGTCGAACGCGATCGAGGCCTTCGAGCCCTTGAAGTCGTAGCGCTGAGCCACCTCTTTGGTGGCTTGATTGACCGCGTTGTCGACCTCTTGGAGGTCGGCACCGGTGGAGATGTCGAACGAGGCTAAGCCGGCCATAGGGCGGTAATGTACCCGCCCCAGACCTATAACAGGAAGCTTTCCAGCGCCCGGGCCCGCGACACGTGGCGGAGGCGCGCCAGGGCTTTTTCCTTTATTTGTCGCACCCGTTCCCGGGTAATCCCGAGCAGCGAGCCGATCTCCTCGAGCGTCATCGGCTCCTGGCCCTCGAGCCCGAAATACAGGCGGAGGATCTTCGCCTCGCGCTCCTTGAGGGTCGCCAGCACTTCCTCGATCGATTCGGTGAGGGCGTGCTCGAAGATCTCCTCGTCGGGGCCGGGGCTGGTCGTGTCCGGGAGGTAGTCGAGGAGCTTGTTGTCCTCGCCCGGGGTGAGGGGGGCATCGAGCGACAGGTGGGCCTGCGAGATCGACAGCGTCTTCGCCACTTCTTCTTCGGAGATGTCCATCCCTTCGGCGATCTCTTCCACGGTCGGCTCGCGGCCGAGCTCTTGCAGGAGCGAGGCGGAGCGCTTGCCGATGCGGTGCAACGTGCCCGCCCGGTTCAACGGGACGCGCACGATGCGCGATTGCTCGGCGAGCGCCTGGAGGATCGCCTGACGGATCCACCAGACCGCGTACGAGATGAACTTGATGCCCTTGGTTTCGTCGAACTTGTGGGCGGCCCGAATCAGGCCGAGGTTGCCCTCGTTGATCAAATCCGAGAGCGAGACGCCCTGGTTCTGGTACTTCTTGGCCACGGAGACGACGAACCGGAGGTTGGAGCGCACCAGCTTGTCCAGCGCCTCCGGGTCGCTCTGCTTGATCCGCTGGGCCAGCGTGACCTCTTCCTCACGGGTGATCAACGGATACTGGCTGATCTCCCGCAGGTACTGATCGAGCGATCCCTCGTCGAACGAGGCTCGTTTCGCCGTGTTCAGTTGCATGGCCGAGTCACCCCTCCAGGCGCGCACGACGCCGCCGCACGGGACTCCGGGCTCCAGTCGCCGGCTCTTACCGGATGATCGACCCGAGCCGGTGCCAGCGAATATCGGTCAGCCAAGGAAGCGCATCCCGCGCCTCCCGGTCGTAGCTGAAATACACGACGAGCGGCCGTCCCTTGACGGCGGCCGCATCCACGAACCCCCAGTACCGGGAATCCGCGGAGTTGTCTCGGTTGTCGCCCAGCACGAAGTACTTGCCGGCCGGGACGGCCAGCGGACCCCAGGTGTCCCGGGTCGGGTGATAGTCGCGGACCACGCCCGGGCTCCCGAGCAGGTAGTCCCGCTGCCAGTTGAACTCCGGATCGTACACGTCGCGGGGGTCCACCCGCTGGACGTAGGGCTCCATCAGGCGCCGGCCGTTCACCCGCACCTCGCCGCTGCGCATTTCCACCGTGTCCCCCGGGGCCCCGATCACGCGCTTCACGTAGTTGAGCTCGGGATTCTTCGGGTACGCGAACACGATGACGTCGCCGCGCCGCGGCGACTCGAATCCGGGAAGGCGCGCGTGGGTGCCGGGGATTTGGGCGCCGTAGACCGCCTTGTTGACGAACAGGAAGTCGCCCGCGAGCAGCGTCCGCTCCATGCTGCCGGACGGAATCTGAAACGCTTCGACCAGGAACGTGCGGATGATGAGGAACAGCACCAACGCCATGCCCAGCGAGCGCATCCAATTGTCGAACCAGCGGGCGAGCCGGGAGCGCCGGGGAGGGGGGGCGAAGGGCACTGGCGTCGTGCGCGCGCCGGTACCCGGCCGAGGGGCCCCCAAGTGATGCATGGCTTTTACTTTAGCCAAGCGGTCCGCCAGAAGCAACAGTCGCCGACCATCCGCGTGCCCCCGCCCAGCGGCGAACCAGGTCCCGGAACTCGTCGGGGGAGTCGCCATGCAACACCCGGGCCGCGAGGCAGGCGGCGTCGCCCTCCCGCTCGACGCGGACCCACACCACTCGGACGTCCGCCAGCGCGCTGAGCGCCGATGCGTCGAGCGGGGAGCCACCTGTCGAGAGGACGATCACCAGCGATTCGTGATCCACCGCCCGCACGCTAATGCAGCCCGTGTGAGCGGCATCACCGTCCCATTGCGAGGCGGTGCAATTCGTCGCGAGGCGTTCGGTGTCGATCTGCGCCCGCTGCAGCTTCCCGGAGAAGTCCACGTAGATCACCTTGGTCTCCGAGTAGAAGTCGTAGACCTCCCACCCGCCCTCGCGATGCCCGTTGCCGGTCTGCTTCACGCCGCCGAACGGCAGGTGGGCCTCGGCGCCGATGGTCGGAGCGTTCACGTACGTGATGCCGGTGTCGAGCTCGCCCATCGCGCGGAACGCAGCGGTCACATCCCGCGTATACAGCGAGCTCGAGAGCCCGTACTTCACATCATTGTTCACGCCGACCGCCTCGTCGAGCGAGCCCACCTTGATCACCGAGAGCACCGGGCCGAAGATCTCCTCTTGCTCCACCCGCATCCCCGCCCGAACCCCGGCGAGCACGGTGGGCTTGTAGAACCACCCCCGCTCGAGCCCCTTCCCGGTCGGCCGCTCGCCGCCCAGCAGCAGCTGCGCGCCCTCTTCACGTCCCACGCCCACGTAGTACTCGACCTTCTTGCGGGCGTCTTCGTTGATCAGGGGGCCGACGTCGGTCTTGGCCTCGAGCCCGGGACCCAGGCGCAGCCGCTCCGCTCGATCGCACAGCATCTTGACCAGTTGGTCGTGCACCCGCTCGTGCACCACCAGGCGGCTCGTGGCGGTGCAGCGCTGGCCGGTGGTGCCGAACGCGCCCCACAGCACCCCGTCGAGCGCGAGCTCCAGGTCCGCGTCGTCCATCACGATCATGGCGTTCTTGCCGCCCATCTCGAGCGAGAGGCGTTTGTGCATGCGACCGCAGGTCGCACCGATGACCGACCCCGTCTCGGTCGACCCGGTGAACGAGACCACCGGGACCTCGGGATGCTCCACCATCGCTTTGCCGACGACCGAGCCTTCCCCGTGCACCAGCTGCACGACCTCGGGCGGCAGCCCGGCCTCGAGCAGGATCTCGACCAGCAGGTGCGCGGTGTGGGGCACATCCTCCGCCGGCTTGAAGATCACCGCGTTCCCGCACAACAGCGCGGGGAACATCTTCCAGGTCGGGATGGCGAGCGGGAAGTTGAACGGCGTGATGAGTCCCGCGACGCCGATCGGCCGGCGGAAGCTCATCGCCCACTTGTCGCGCAGCTCGGACGGCACGGTGCGACCGAACAGCCGCCGCCCCTCCGTGTGGGCGTAGTGCGCAGTGTCGATTCCCTCCTGCACGTCGCCGCGGGTCTCGGCCAGGACCTTGCCCATCTCGCGCGTCATGGCGCGCGCGACGGCTTCCTTGCGCTGGACGAGCAGATCGCCGACGCGGTGCAGCACCTCGCCGCGAATCGGCGCTGGCGTCTTGGACCACCGCGCGAACCCCCGTTGGGCCGACGCGACGGCGCGGGCCACATCGTCCGGACCCGAGCGTGGGAAGCAGCCGATCACGTCGTCTGAGTCCGCCGGGTTGCGGTTCTCGAAGTACGCGCCGGTCCGAGGGGCGACCCACTCGCCGGCGATGAAGTTCTTGAAGTTCTCGGGCATGAGGCGCTGGGTGTTAGGCGTTAGGTGTTAGGTCTTGGGGGTCAGCGCGGCAGCGGCACGTCGGGGCACAGCCAGAGGGCTGCCGCCTGGGCGCCGACGCGCGGCAAGACTTCCCGCGTCATGAGGAGTATCCCCCAGACGATGAGGATCTGCGCGACCACGTGGGCGAAGCCGAGGCGTCGCTTCCAGGACGAAATGCTCGCCCACAACCCCGCGGCGATCACGGTGGTGACGCCGAGGAGGTAGAAAATCAGGCGGAGACCGCAGCCGTGCGAATAGGGCCAGACGCCCGGGGCGATCCCGATGCCCACGAGCACGCCGAGCGCCACTTTCGCCCAGGTCCCGAGCCGCTCCCGGCCAGTGGGCGCGGCCCCGCCGCCGCTCCAGCCGCCGCCCGGCGTCACGGCCGGCTTTCGCACGGTCGGTGCGCCGCCGCTCGGTCGGCCCAGCGTCGGGTCGGCCGCCGGCAGCTTCTTGAGCAGCCGGTCCACCTCGGCCATCTCTTTGTCCCAGTCGCGGTCCTTCTCGATGTCCGCCACTACGCCTCCCGCGCCAGCCCGTAGCGCTCGATCTTCTTGTAGAGATTGCTGCGCGGCATATCCAATGTGCGCGCGGTCTCGGACACATTCCAGTCGTTTTCTTTCAGCTTCGCGAGGATGTAGGTCCGCTCCGCCACCTGCTTGAACTCCTCGAACGTGGCCGCCCGCATCCACGGCGCTCCGGCGAGATCGGCGGGGCTCGTGCCGGGCCCTGAGTCCCCCGTTCCCAGCCCCGCGATCCGCTCCACGTCCTGCGCCGTCACCGCCGGCCCCGTGGCGAGGATGAGCAGGCGCTCGATCGCGTTCCGCAGCTCCCGGATGTTGCCCGGCCACTCGCGCGCGGTGAGCTGCTGCACCGCCGCCGGGTCGAACGGCTTGGGTGGGAGCCCGCCGCTCCGGGTCATCTGGCTCACGAAGTGCGCGACGAGCTGCGCGACGTCGGCGCGCCGCGCCCGCAGCGGCGGCACCTCGATCGGGACGACGTTGAGCCGGTACAGCAGGTCCTCGCGGAACCGCCCCGCCGCGATCTCGGCCGGCAGATCCTTGTTGGTGGCGGCCACCACCCGCACGTCCACCTCCAGCGTCTTGCCCGACCCGACCCGGGAGATCACTCCCTCTTCGAGTGCGCGCAGCACCTTCGCCTGCGCCGAGAGGCTCATGTCGGCGATCTCGTCGAGAAACAGCGTGCCGCCGTCCGCCAGCTCGAACTTCCCCGTACGATCCGCGAAGGCTCCGGTGAAGCTCCCCTTCATGTGCCCGAACAGCTCGCTCTCGATCAGCTCGGTCGGAATCGCGGCGCAGTTCACTTCCACGAACGGCCCGCGCGCGCGGGGGGAGAGCGCGTGGATGGCGCGGGCCACGAGCTCCTTCCCGGTGCCGTTCTCCCCGGTGATCAGCACGCGCGCGGCGGTCGGCGCGACCTTCTCGATGCGCTCGATCACCTGCTTCACCGCCCGGCTCGTGCCGACGATCTCGTACTGCGCGTGCACCTCGGCCTGGAGCCGTACGTTCTCGCTGGCGAGGTCGACGTGTTGCAGGGCGTTGCGCAGCGTGAGCAGAATGCGGTCGGTGTCGAGGGGCTTCTCGAGGAAATCGTACGCCCCGAGCTGGGTCGCCTCGACCGCCGTCTGGATTGTTCCGTGACCGGAGATCATCACGACCTGTGCGTGCGGGTCGAGCTCGCGCAGCTTCCGCAACGTTTCGAGCCCGTCCATGCCTTGCATCTTCACGTCCAGAAAGACGAGATGGGGCCGGAATTCGGCGTAGCGCTGCAGCGCCTCGGATCCCGAGGCGCACGCCCGCACGTCGATCTCCTCGTATTCCAGCACCTGCGTCAGCGCCTCACGGATGCCCTTCTCGTCATCGACCACCAGGACCCGTCGCCTCACGGCTCGGTGCGCTTCAGGCGGTACAACACCACGGCCGTGGGGTGAATCCGGACGTCGGCGAACCCCGGCGAGACGCGCAAGGGAACCGCGCCGGTCGAATCCGCCCCCGCCACACGCTGCGCCAGCTGTCTCACCACGGGCGGAGGAAACGGAAAGCCGCGCAGGCTCAGCTCCTGGACCGTAAAGCGGGCCAGCCCCGGCCGCTCGATCCGCAGCGGACCCGCGATGCGCAACGGCTCCCTCGGGCTGAGCAATCCGGCAATGGGCCCCAGCGCGTCCGGCGGAATCACCCGCGTATCGAGCCGGCAGTGAACGGCGAGCGACCCCTCCGACAGCTCGACCCGCAACGAGTCGAAGCTCTTGCGCACGGACCAATCCATCGAGCTGCCGATGAGCGATGCCACTTCGTTGGCGGAGAGCACGACCGAGTCCGGTCCCGGCGCCTGCTTGAAGCGGTCGACCTTGGTTTGCGTACTGGCCAGCGCCTTGGGCGTCGGAGCGCCGACTCCGGTGTCCGCGACGGGCGGGAGCTTGGTGGAGTGCAGTCCGAACACGTGCGCGGCCCGCCGCATGATGGGCTCCCGGAACCACCACGCCCCGAGCGCCGCCACGAAGGCAACGGCGAGGAGCGCGAGGCGGAGTAGTCCTTTAAGGCAGCCGTTCACTGTGTCTCACGTGATACACCGCACCACCGGATTGGAGCGTGCTCTCCATCAGGTCGACCGTCATGATCACCGTCGCGGCTTCGAAGCGCAGATTGGCGAGGGCCGGCTCGAGCTTGGTGAAGCCTCCCGGTCTCGCTCCCGGCCCCGCCCGCCCCAGCGTGATGTGCGGTCGGAACGCCCGAGCCTCCGTCGGGAAGCCCAGCGGCGCGAACTCTTGTTCCACTCCGTGCTGGAGCAGCTCGAGCGCCGGTTCCGGTTCGACGCCCACCCAGACGACGCGAGGCCGGTTATAGTGGGGGAACACGCCGAATCCACCGAGCGACAGTGTGACGGGCCGCGTTCCGCTGCAGGCACGGGACAGCGCCGCCACGAGTTCGCGTTCGCGCTCTGGCTCCACGTCGCCAAGGAACTTGAGGGTGAGGTGCACCTGCTCGGGAGTCATCCAGCGAAGCGCGAACCCCATGCTCTGCAATGGCCGCACGCAGGAGCAGAGCGAATTACGCACCGTCTCGGGGAGATTGAGCGCAACGAAGAGCCTCACGCGTCCTTGGCGCGCTCGGCGAGGAGGCTGCCGCGGCGGTAGCCGCGGGGATCTACTGCGACCGCCGTGAAACCCAGACCCGTGAGGTATGCCGTGAGGGTCCCGAGCCGCTCCGTCACCCAGGGAACCCACCGCGGCTCGACCTCGATGCGGGCGCCCCCCCCTCCCCCCCGCCGCTCGCCGTGGTGGCGCACCCGCAGGTCACCCGTCACGCCAAGCTCGCGCAGGTACGCTTCCGCGCGCTCCACCTGCGCGAGACGCTGCGACGTGATCGGGATGCCGTAGGCCACGCGGCTCGACAGGCACGGCGCCGCCGGCGCATCCCATACCGGAAGGCCGAGCGCCTGCGCGGCGCGCCGCACATCCGCCTTCGTGAGCCCCGTCTCGGCGAGCGGCGAGCGCACGCCCACCGCCTGCCCCGCGGCGTACCCGGGGCGATGCTCGCGCAGGTCGTCCGCGTTGGTGCCGTCGCACACGACGGCGAGCCCGCGGTCCCGCGCTTCCGGAACGAGCCGCCGCCACAGCTCCGTCTTGCAGAAGAAGCACCGGTTCGTCGGATTCGCCAGATAGTCGGGATCCTCGAGCTCGTGCGTGTCGAGCTCGACCAGCGGGACATCGAAGCGCTGCGCCACCGCACGCGCCGTCTCCCACTGGGCCGTCGGGTAGGAGGCGCTCCGGCCCACCCCGGCCAGCATACGGTCGCGCCCCAACTCCTGGCGGAGCACGACCGCCAGGAGGGCCGAGTCGACCCCGCCCGAGTAGCCGACCAGCGCGGAAGGGTAGGTCCTGACGAGGGCGCGTAATGTAGCGAGGGGCGAAGCGAGGGTTGGGCTGGACATGGACCGAATAGTAGCGGCTCAGACTGTCTCCATCAAAGGACATTCCACGAAGCAGCGCAACGAATGAAATAAACGGATAGTTCGTAGGCTGGAAACCTGTTAGGCTTATGATACGTTCACCAAGTATCCAGAAATGGCTACTTCTAGTAGGTAACCAGCGTACTGGGGCTCCGAAATGGCGCACAAGACCGAGCTGGACGCTGTCGACCGGAGGATCCTGCGGCTGCTCGCGACCGATGGGCGGTCGAGCTATCAAGCCGTGGCCGATGAGGTGGGGCTGTCGCGGCCCGCGGTGATGGAGCGGGTGAAGCGACTGGAGGAGGCAGGCTACATCACCGGGTACGGCGCACGGGTCGATCGCGTCAAGGCCGGATTCCCCGTGACCGCGTTCGTCGCGGTGCGCTACGCCAACTCGGATTACGTCGGAGACGAGCCACGGATGCGCGACATGGAAAAGCATCCCGGCGTCCTGGAGTGTCACCACGTCGCGGGCGAGGACTGTTACATCCTCAAGGTGGCGGCGCCAGACCTCGAGCGCCTGCAGGATCTGCTGCGCGACCTGCGCGGTCCCTCACCGACCGTCGCGATGAGCACGCGCACCACGATCGTGCTCGGCACGGTGTTCGAAAAGCCGGGGTTCGTCCCCACGGAGCTCGACTGATGCCCGGCCTGCGTGGCAAGGCGCTGGTCGCCTATCTCGTCGTGTGCGTGTTCTGGGGGTCGACGTATCTCGCGATCCGCGTCGGCGTCGGCGTTCTGCCCCCGTTCCTGTTCGCCGGTCTGCGGTTCCTGCTCGCGGGCCTCCTGCTCCTCACCGTGGTGCTGGCGCTCGGGGACACTCTACCGAAACGGGCAGTCGACTGGCGGACCCAGGCGATCGTGGGCGTGCTGCTGCTCGCGGGCGGCAACGCCTTCGTCGTCTGGGCCGAGCAGTATACGGCATCCGGCGTCGCCAGCATTTTCGTCGTCACCGTCGCGCTGTGGATGGCGTTTTTCGACGCGATCATCCCCGGCGGCTCAGGCGATCTGAACTGGCGCGTGGTGACGGGACTCCTGCTGGGCTTCCTCGGCACCGCGCTCCTAGTGGGTGCGAGCCCCGCCGAGATTCTGCGAGCCGACCTGCGCGGCCCGATCGCGCTCACGGGCGCCAGTGCATCGTGGTCGCTCGGCTCGGTGTACAGCAAACGGCACCGCACAGAGACGAGCCCCTACGTCGGCGCGGCGATCCAGATGATCGCCGGCGGCGCCGCGATCGGCCTGGTGGGCACCTTGCTCGGTGAGTGGAGTCGCTGGCATCTCACGCCCAGAGGCGCGGGCGCGATGGCCTACCTCGTGGTGTTCGGCTCGATCCTGGGCTACAGTGCCTACACCTATGCGCTGCGCCACGCCTCTCCCACCATCGTGGGTACGTACGCGTACGTGAATCCCGTGATCGCCGTACTGCTGGGCTGGCTGATCCTCCACGAGCCAGTGACCGCGCGCACGTTCCTCGCGATGGCGCTGATCCTCGGCGCGGTCGTGTGGATCCAGTTCTCGCACAAGCTGGCGGTCGGACGGACGGGCGGTCAGGCGGACGGTCGCTCCGCAGAAACGCCGACCCCACAGACCGCCAGTCCGCCCGTCCGCCAGACCGCCTCCTGAGGAGCGTCGCTATGAACCGGGTGAACCTCGCCGAGAAATTCCGACAGTTCGACGAGCACTGGAGCCCGAAGATCGCGGGCGAGCTCAACGATTGTTACGTCAAGCTCGTCAAGGTCAAAGGCGAGTTCGTGTGGCATCATCACGAAGTGGAGGACGAGCTGTTTCTCGTCGTGAAGGGCCGGCTGCTGCTCAAGTTCCGCGACCGCGACGTGTGGGTCGGCGAAGGCGAGTTCGTGATCGTCCCGCGCGGGGTCGAGCACCTGCCGATCGCTCCCGATGAAGCCCACGTGCTCCTGCTCGAGCCGAAGTCCACTCTCAACACCGGGAACGTCCGCAATGAGCGCACGGTCAGCGAGCTCGACCGGATCTAAGCGTCCGCTGATCGCACGGCTGTGGCACGGCGCGGTTCCCGCTGCCAAGGGCGACGCCTACGCCGCCTACCTGCGCCGGACGGGCGTGACGGAATGCCGGGCGACGCCCGGGAACCGCGGCGTCGAGGTCCTGCGCCGGACGGTCGGCGGGGAGACGCACTTCCTGTTCATCTCGTTCTGGGATTCCATGGAGGCGATCCGGACCTTCGCAGGCGACCACGTCGAGCGGGCGCACTACTACCCCGAGGATCGGGACTACCTGCTCGAGCTGGAGCCGACCGTCACGCACTACGAAGTGTCGGAGCAGTAGCGCGCTTCATTCGTCCGCGGGCGCCAGATCGGCCCGGTGCGGCGCCACGGGCGGCGCCCGCAGCGCCGGCTTCCCTTCCTCCGTGTACTTGAAGCCCCGCGTGGTGTGGTACGCGAGGTCGATGTCCGGGGCCGCAGCGAACTCGGTGAGAATGTCCTCCCAAATCGCGTGCTCGGTGCCGCGGCGCTTGCGCGGCTCGATCAAGTAGCGGATCGTCAGCTGTACGCCGTAGTCCACCACACTGGTGTACACGATCGGCGTCAGCTTGCGGTAGTTAATGAGGTACTGCTGCGAAGCGTCCAGCAGCTCCTGCTCGGCCTGAGCCGTCAGATGCTCCGCGTGCTTGACAGCGATCTTCCCGAGAAGCTGCTTCGCTTTTCTCCAGTCGCTCTCGAACGTCACCACCACCGGCACCTCGTTCCAGATATAGCGGAAGCCCTTGTTGTAGTTGGCGACGGGATCGGTGAAGACCTTGCCGTTCGGGATATGGATGATCCGCCCGCTCGACTGGTCCGCCTGCACCCATGCGCCGATCTCGTTGAGGGTGAACTGGAACAGGCCCAGGTCGATGACGTCCCCAGCGTGCGGGCCGATCTGGATGCGGTCCCCCACTTCGAAAGGGCGGCGCCAGATGATGAATGCCCACCCGGCGACGTTCGATACCGGTTCCTTGAGGGCGATCGCCAGCCCCGCGGACACCAGTCCTAGGTAGGTCGTGAGCGCGCCGGTTCCAACGAACCATGTTTGGCTCACCAGGATCACGCCAGCGGCGACCAGCGCGTAGGTCAGGCCCTTGCGCCAGCGGTACCGGCCCCACGGGTCCTGCACCCGGCGGTATACGAACCCCAAGACGAAGTGGCGGACGAACCAGAGTCCGGCAATCGTCCCCACGGTGACGAGCAACCGCGTCTGGAGCTGGGGGCTCACGCCGAGGTGAGCCTGGAGCCAGTCGATCATGAGGTGTGTCGGGAAAGTAGGGAGCGGCCGGGCCTCGCGCCAGCACGCGTGGTGTAGATTACCACATCATGCGCGCGCTTCCACTGCTGTTCTTCATGCTCGCCGCCGGGGCTTGTCACCGCGGCGCGGTCGCGCCGATCAATCCCCAGGCGGAAGTCGCCGTGAGCGTCGAGAACCAAAATTTCCTCGACATGAACGTGTTCCTCATCCGAGGCGGCCAGCGCATCCGCCTCGGCACCGTCCCGGGCCTCTCGTCGCGCATTCTGATGGTGCGACCCGATCTGATCGGCTACGGCACGGAGCTGCAGTTCGAGCTGCATCCCATCGGCGGTCGGTCGAACCCCGTCTCCGAGACCATCAGCGTGCGCCCCGGCGACGTGATCCAGCTGACGATCCCCCCCAACTAAGTCATCTTTCCCGCGACCTCCTTCACGAGCTTCGCGCACAACGTGGCCGTCATCCCGCTCGGGTCCTGCGCGGGATTGAACTCCACGATGTCGGCGCCGACGAGCGGGACGCTCAACCCGTGGAGCACCGTCAGCACCTCGCGTACCGTGAGGCCCCCCGGCTCGCGGTGCGACACGCCCGGGGCGAAGGCGGGATCGAACGCGTCCACGTCGATCGACACGTACACCGGGTGCCGCAGCGCGGGGCGCCGTCCGGCGACCCAGGCGTCCATGTCGATCACCTCGACGCCGTAGCGCTCGGCCTGCCCGCGCTGCGCCGCGGTCATCGCGCGGATCCCCACCTGCACGAGCTGGTCGGCAAGCCGCTCCTCCATGACTCTCGAGAAGGGGCACGCGTGGGAATACGGATCGCCCTCGAACTCGGGATAGAGATCGGGATGGGCATCGAAGTGCAGCACGCTGAGCCGGGAGTGGGACCATCGCACCGCCCGGATGACCGGGTACGAGATCGAGTGGTCGCCGCCGAGCACGATCGGCCGGCCGCCCGACTCGAGCAGCACGCGGACCGCCTCCTCGATCTTGGCACGCACTTCGGCCCCGGAGGTGCCGAGCGGCACGTCACCCGCGTCCCCGAGGGCACCGTCTGCCCCGAGATCGACGCCCGTTTCGGTCCACTGATTGCCCGCGGGGGAATGGAGCGCCTGCCGGATCACCGGCGGCGCCCCCGCCGTGCCCCGGAGAAAGGAGGAGCTCGCGTCGTAGGGTAGGCCGAGCAGAATCGGGGTGCCGCGCACGGGACTGGACATACCCAGAGCAGGTTGGGAAGGGGGGAAGATATATGAAGGTAATCTGAAGTCCGCGCACCGGGCGCCATTTCCTCCTCCCTCCTCACCCCAGCCCCCGCCGATCGAGGCTGCGATACTGAATCGCCTCGCTGACGTGTTTCGGCTGCAGGTCGGCCGCCCCCTCGAGGTCCGCGATGGTACGGGCGATCTTGAGAATCCGGTGATACGCCCGCGCGGACAGGGCGAGCCGCGTGATGGCCGTGCGCAGCAGCGCATCGGCGCCGTCCGACACGCGGCAGAAGGTGCGGATATCGCGCGGTGCCATGTGGGCGTTGGCGTACACACCGGGGCGCGCCGCGAACCGGTCGCGTTGCACGGCGCGCGCGCGGTCCACCCGCTCCCGGATCGGCTCGCTCGGCTCACCGCTGCCCTGGTCGGAGAGCGCGCGGTACTTCACGGCCGGCACCTCGAGGTGGATGTCGATCCGATCGAGCAACGGCCCCGAGACGCGGGCGAGGTAGCGCTCCACGCCCAGGGGCCCGCACACGCAGTTGTGCTGCGGGTCGCCGAAGTAGCCGCAGGGGCAGGGATTCATCGCTGCGGCGAGCATGAACCGCGCCGGATAGGTGAGGCTCATCGCGGCGCGCGCGATCGTCACGACGCCGTCCTCCATCGGTTGGCGCAGCACCTCGAGCACGTTCTTGCGGAATTCGGGCAGCTCGTCCAGGAACAGCACGCCGCCGTGCGCGAGGCTGACTTCGCCGGGCCGCGGGTACGAGCCACCGCCGATCAGCCCGGCGTCCGAGATCGTGTGGTGCGGCGCGCGGAACGGCCGCCGCGCCACCAGCGATTCGCCAACCGGTAGCACACCGGCCACCGAGTGGATCTTCGTGGTCTCGAGCGCTTCGTCGAGGCTCATCTGCGGGAGAATGGTCGGGAGCCGCCGGGCGAGCATGGTCTTGCCGCTGCCCGGCGGGCCAATCATGAGGATGTTATGACTTCCAGCCGCCGCGACCTCGAGCGCGCGCTTCGCATGCGCCTGCCCTTTCACTTCCCCGAAGTCGACGTCGTGCTTCGCCCGCTC